>Ga0209337_1000030_pt1 | contig 173886 bp, 154 predicted proteins | sample LinPmetageLP53_FD_184044 | JGI IMG/M metagenome (GOLD analysis project Ga0209337, IMG submission 184044) | Marine viral communities from the Pacific Ocean - LP-53 (SPAdes) (version 2) | ecosystem: Environmental > Aquatic > Marine > Oceanic | place: Pacific Ocean | collected 2010-02-08
TTTGTCTGACGACTATAGCGGCCTGGCACCACCTGATCCCATCCCGAACTCAGAAGTGAAACAGGCCTGCGCCGATGGTAGTGTGGCATTTGCCCATGTGAGAGTAGGTCATCGTCAGACTCTTAATTAGAATTGCCTCGACAGCGTTGCTGTCGGGGCTTTTTTTTGTCTGAAAATCGACCCACTGGGCAGCGGAACACTGCTCCTCTTACAATACTATGGAAGCCAGATTTCGAAAACACCACCACCTAGATGCCCACCATTGTGGAGCTTGATGTAGCCTGTCCGTTCTCCCTCGCTGTGAAGATCCGCCACCGCAGAAACAAAGAACAGGCCCAGACTTGTGCTGCCCGTGTTGAAGTCCAGGGATTTGAAATTCAGTGTTCCTGTATGCTGCATATTCTCAGGGTAGCCCTCACCGTCATCTTCTACCCCGATAACAAGGAAGCCATCACGTTCGTTGGCCGTTAGCCTGATCCTGGTTTTGGTATACCGGATTGCATTATTGATGGTGTTGTTCAGCGCCCCGGTCAGCAGGTCAGCATCAAAAAAGCCGTTTATCTCGTCAGCTTCAATGGAGCACTTGATATCCAGGCCTTCGAGAAGTGGTGTGTGTCGGGAAAGGTGTTCAGCCAGAAAGTCAGGAACAAAGTGCTCTTCCATGTGTGCAGAAAGGTTGTTTTCGCCAAGCCTGTAAATCCCCAGAAGCTGTACGAGGTCATTGTGTATTCGCTCAGCTTCATACTGGAGTGTGTTGAACCTTGAAGAGTCGTTGAGCTTATCCTCGTTCTCTGCCCTGAGCTCATCCAGGGAATTGAGCAGCATCCCAAGTGAATTTTTCATGTCATGTACGGCCAGAGCGAGAACCATAGAGAAGTCAATATTCCGGTTTTTCATAGGTTCAGTGCCTTCAGTTTGCGTTGTAAAGCAAGGTAACGTCGATATTGTCCGTGATGCTCTGGTAGCCCAGTCAAGTAACCCAAATGCTGCCGGCAGCGTTCAAGCAGATCCTTGTTGCTGGTGTTGTCCTCATACTCTTTCATCAGCACCTGAACCTGGTTGAGGTTCAGGGCAGGGTGGTCCGGTATCATCTCCAGTGCCTTTGTGAAGATGTTTGCGGCCTCCTTGAGGTCGCCCGACTCAAAGGCTTTTATTCCGTCCCGGTTCAGACGACGTGCCTTGACCTTCATGCGAAAGCCGACAGGCTCATCCAGCAAACTTTCAATCTTTCTCAGGGTTGGAGGATTTTCCCTGAACCGTTCAGCCAATTCTCCCAATAACGCCTTGGCCTCCTCGCCGTAGCCGAGGCGGAAGAGCGTTTTTGCATAGTCCAGGCCAGTTTCAACATCAGGAGAAGAGGCGTTTTTCAGTTCCGGGCGAATGCTCTCAAGTATTGCCTCGGCTTTTTGTACTTTCTGCTGGCCTGCGTAGATCCGGCATTGGACAATCTGACTACGAAGAGTGAGGCCATCATCGTCGGTAAATCGCTTCTCCATCTTGCCAAGAACTGAAAAGGCATCGTTTGCAAGTTCGGCCCCTTCTACTCCTGTGTCGCCTTCGCAGAGATCGCAGAGGGTGTGGCTGAGAGCGAGATAGTGCTGTGGGCTATCGTGAATCGAGTGTGTCCCCAGATCCACTGTGCGCTGCCACGCCTTGGCTGCCGTATCCATATCCTGGTTTGACTCGGCCAGCTCAGCCAAGTGCTTTTGCCGGAGCAGTGCATTCGGTGAATAATCAGTCGCACGCTCAAGAATCTTCTGTGCAAGGCCAGGTTTGTTCTGGCGCTCAAGGCCTTCAGCGAGAAGATCGTAGGCTTCCATATAGTCGGGGTGAACAGCAATCAGCTGCTGTAGGCTCTCGACCGCCTCATCGTGGCGATGACTAGCCAACAGCACTCTGCTGCGTCCGAATCGTGCCCAGGAGAGCTCGCGCTGGGAGAGTACATCGTCGTAAATTTTGATGGCGTGAGAAAGATCACCTAGCAGGAAGTAAAGCTCCCCGAGTGTTTTCATGAGCCAGGTTTTATAACGTGGCAATCGAGTGAGAGCCTGCAAGCAGAGAGAAATGGCTTGAGGATAGTTTTCCCGGTCGATTTCACGATTGATCGGAAATAGCGCATTTCGCTGGCTGATCAGGCTGCCCAGGCGTTTTTCCAGCATGGTGCGGTTGATTGGCTTTGTAAGGTAGGCGTCTGGCTGGTACTCACGAGCGCCCATAACCATTTCCTTCGACGTTTCCGAGGTCACCATGAGAAACAGTGATGAGCGCTTGAGAAGCTTCTTGTGCCGAAGTTCTTCCAGAATATGCTGGCCGTTCTTGCCCTCTCCGAGATTGTAGTCACACAGCACCACATCAACGTGATTATAAGTGCAGTACTGCACGGCGGGTCTGGCGTGTGCGACCAGCTCTATGTTGTCGGCGCCACAGCTGCGAAGCATATGACGCATGGAAAGCCGGAAGTTTTCAAAGTCGTCTATCACAAGATAGGCGAGCTTCCCAAATGCGCTTGTGGCAGGCGAGAACTTGTTATCAGGAGTGCTCATGAGCGTTTGTGTTTCAGCAGTTTGTTCACTAAAGCTCTCAGGGCGGCAGGTTTAACTGGCTTGTAGAGAATCTGGTAGCCTCGTTCGATTGCGTCGTCGCGAACGTCCGTCGCCATATATCCGGTGATCAGTATGCCCGGAATGTTATACCCAACTGCGCCGCGTATTGCGTCCATTGCATCCAGCCCATTCTTGTCATCGTCGAGCTGGTAGTCCGCAAGTATCATATCGGGTTGTTGACCGTGCAGCTGTTCCAGTGCGCTTTCGAGGCTTTGAGCCGCTGTTACATCGCATTTCCAGTTGCCGAGAAGAGCCACCATACCCTGCAAGATTGCAGGGTCGTTGTCGATGCAGAGCACACTCAAGCCGCCCAGGCTGGAGACTCGCCGGGAGCTGGTAGCAGTTGTCTCAGAGGTCTGATACGCCTGGTCCGCCGGCGCGAGTGGAACGGTTATCCCAAACACACTGCCTTTACCCTGAACTGACTCGACGCTTACGGGGTGATTCAGCATGCCGCTTATCCGGTCGACGATTGCCAGGCCCAGGCCAAGTCCTTTTTTGTCCCCACCGTGTTGGAAACGCCGGAATTCCTCAAAAATGAAGGCTAGTTGATCTTCGGGTATACCGGGGCCGGTATCCCACACTTCAATGCGCAGATATCCTTTTAGGCGGCGACAACCAAGCAGGATTTTTCCTTCCGGGGTATAGCGTATAGCGTTGGACAGGAAGTTCTGAACAACGCGGCGCAACAGTTTGGCGTCTGACTGAATCCACGCACTGCTGGGCACGACATGAAGCTTCAGACCCTGGTCCTCCGCGATGGCCGTAAAGTCGGTGGCCAGGTGGCGCATAATGTCGTTGATCGGAAACACGCCTATATCTGGCTCCAAGGCTCCTGCATCAAGCTTGGAAATGTCGAGCAGGGTGCTGATGATCTCTTCAGCTGCGCCGAGTGAGCTGTCGATATGATCCACAAGCTCCTTGTTCTCGGCATTGTTGGCCTTCCCGGCAAGCGCGGAGGTAAACAGTCGCGCTGCATTGAGTGGCTGCAGCAGATCGTGGCTTGCTGATGCAAGAAAGCGGGTTTTACTCTGGTTTGCCTGCTCGGCAACGGACTTGGCTTTGAGCATTTGCTCGTTAATAACCTGCAGCTCTTGCGTGCGTTCTTTAACCCGCTGCTCAAGATAGATATTGGTTTCTTTTAGCGCCTGTTCAGTGCGGCGCATCGCCGTAATGTCCTGGAATGTTGTTACATATCCCCCACCGGGAATCGGGCTGCCATCTACCCGAACGACTGTCCCGTCTGGCCGTTGGCGCTCATAAGAAATGGGTTGCCCTTCGCGCATGCTGGCGTAGTGATTGGTTATGATCTCATCAATACGTCGAGCCGGCAGGTTGGCATTTGTGAGGTTGTAACGCATCAGGTCTTCCGCGGGGCGACCAACTCTTACAAACCCTTTGGGGTAGGTGAAGAGTTCGAGGTAGCGATGGTTCCAGACCACAAGCTGTTGCTGCTGATTGACCACGGAAACACCAAGGCTGATGTTCTCTATGGCTGACTGCAGCAGCTCTCGGCTGAATGTCATGGCCTGTGATGCTTCATCAACAATGCTGACTACATCTTCAATCTGCATGTCGCGACCCGTGAGGGTCGATTCGAGAACCACGCGGGCGGTAGAAGCGCCGATCACCGAAGCAAGCTGGCGCTCTATGTATTTCATCAGATGAGACGAAGCCGGGCGATGCGGGTGAAGTCTTATGGCATTACGCCGCCCGTAATTACGAAAAATGGCTTCGGAACGCTCCTCACCCATGAACCTGTCTGTAAGGGCTTGCAGGTCTGCGGTCAGTATTTCACCCTGCCAGCTCTGGTGCTGAACCGTATCGCCTTTTGGATTTGGGTCGTGAAAGAAAGAAGCTATCTGAATTTTTTCGCGTACCCGTTGGCGGGTCAGTAGCGAGAGCGTTATGTAAACCAGCGTATTGATGCCGAGGCTCCAGACAATGCCATGGCTGGTCTGGTCGAGTTCCAGTCCGAATAATGCGGTTGGCCTTGTCCAGCTCAAGCCCCAGACGCCCTCGTTAATCAGGGAATCGGTAAACCAGCCTGTTGAAGCCAGGGCAGGAAGCAGCAATGTGTAGCACCACATCATGAAACCCAGTCCGAGGCCCCAGGTTGCTCCCGTGGCATTCCCGCGACGCCAGAGGATGCCTCCTACAAGAGCCGGCCCGAATTGAGCGGCTGCGGCAAAGGACAGAAGCCCGAATGACGTCAGGCTGTAGTCCTCACCTGCCATTCGGTAAAAACCGTAGGCCGTAAGTAGAACGACAAAAATGGCGACTCTGCGGATGCCCAGCAACAAGGAGCTCAGATCCGTCTGACGGTTCATTCTTGGCCGGAAAAACTTGAGCAGTGCCGGCATGATTATTTCGTTGCTCACCATCGTTGCAATTGCGACGGAGCAGACAATAACCATAGCCGCAGCGGCGGACCCACCACCAAGGAAGGCGAGGATGGCGAGCCATTCTTTCCCGGCCATGATGGGCAACTGCAGAATAAGAATATCCGGATTGCCAGCCATCGCCTCCGAAGCGAGTAGGCCAGCCGCTGCAATAGGTAATACGAAGGCACTGGCCACAATAAGATAGATCGGCATAGCCCAGCGAGCAACTTCGAAATCCCGGGGATCAGCATTCTCGACCACCATAACGTGGAATTGCCGTGGCAGACAGATGATGGCAAGCATGGCAACGAGTGTCTGGGTTATGAATGCCGGAGCCTCAATGGCATCTGTTGTCAGAATGCCAGTCAAGTCTGCTTGCCTTATATTTGTGAGTAGATCGCCAAAGCCATTGTAAAGCCCGTATCCGACAAACAGTCCAACGGCTACGAAAGCAATGAGTTTGATTAGTGACTCGAAGGCGACGGCCTGAATCATGCCACGATGATGTTCTGTGGATTCCAGATGACGGGTGCCGAAAAGCACAGTGAATACAGCCAGGGCCAGGGTTATGTACCATGCGGCATCGTTCCAGGCTGCGGTACCCAGTTGCCCCGCACCAGCAACCAAGCCAGTACCTGTTTCGGATAACACGCTGAATCCCATCGCGATAGCTTTAAGTTGCAGTGCGATGTAAGGCACGCTGCCAATCAGGGCGAAGGCTGCGATCATGGCTGCCAGCAGCTGGGATTTGCCATAGCGGGAGGCAATGAAGTCCGCTATGGACGTGCTGTTATTACGTTTGCTTATGTAAATAATCCGACGCAATAGTGGCGCGCCGAAAACGAAAACCAGCAAGGGCCCAAGGTAGATTGGTAGAAATCCGAGGCCTTCCTGCGTAGCCCGGCCTACAGCACCGTAGAATGTCCAGGAGGTGAAGTAGACTGCCAGTGACAGAGAGTAAACCTGTGTTCGTGCCAGACGTTTGCGATAGAGCCCGGGGTGCTTATCACCGGCCCAGGCGATGATAAACAGAATCGAAATGTAGGTAATGGAAATTAAAACCAGCAGCCAGGCACTAATCATATCTATACATTTCCGTCAGGTGGGCGGTTTACCTGGCGCCGTTGCTGAAACATCAGCCAGGGCATACAGCTGAGAACAGTGGATCACTCAGGCTCAGAACCTTGAGGTTATCGACCCGGGGTGTCCCATCAGAGCCGATAGGGACGACCTCACGGGATGCGCAGTTAATGATGTGGACCCGGTGTGAAACTGTGTCGGTCAGCTTCTGTTCAAAACGGTAGAGCGTGAACCGAATGATGTCCGGGTTGCCGGTGTCCTGAGCAATGCTGTCCGTATCCACCGTGGAAAATGCGGTTACGTATGGGTAAACCAGTGACCAGGGGCGCCAGAATATACCTCGGCTTTCTGTACTTACGACCACAGCCTCATCTGGCAGGCGTGACTGCTTATGGTCAAACCAGATGTACTCGCCGTAGATGAGGTAGCCAAGCATACCTGCACCAGCAAATACCGGAATAATCCATTTAGGCGCCATATTGCGGGTAGCGGCCCGAATTGCCAGTGCGATACCGGCAGCGCCCAGTCCACAAAATACGGTGGCGACAAGAGTCCAGAACATAAATGCGTTTCCTTAAAAAAGAACGGGCTTCCTCACTGAGGAAGCCCGTCCAGTAACAACCTGTCAACTCAATGAGTGAATCAGGTCGGATTGTTGCTTAGTGATCTTGAGCTTGTCCGGCACCGCGTGGGTAACGAACGCTCTCAACCAGCTCCTGAATCTCAACGGGCGGCTCTTCAGTCGCATTGGATACAGCGAAGGCTACCGCAAAGTTCACCAAGGCACCAATGGCGCCGATAGACAGCGGAGAGATACCAAGTACCCAGTTCGCCGGAGTATCAGCGAGGTTGGCGGTGCCCGGGATGAAGAACCATCCCTTGTACACGAAGATGTACGTCAGGGTGAACGCCAAGCCGCATAGCATACCCGCGATAGCGCCGGTATTGTTAATGCGTTTGGAGAAGATACCCATCATCAGTGTCGGGAACAGCGAGGCGGCCGCGATACCGAAGGCCAGTGCCACAACCTGTGCCGCGAATCCCGGCGGATTGGCTCCGAGGTATGTCGCTACAACAATTGCAACGGCCATCGAAATTCGAGCTGCCATCAATTCGCCTTTCTCCGTGATGGAGGGATTAATGGAGCCTTTGATCAGGTCGTGACTGATTGCCGAAGATATCGCCAGTAGCAAACCTGCCGCTGTCGACAGTGCTGCGGCGAGACCACCAGCTGCTATCAACCCGATAACCCAGCCGGGCAGGTTGGCAATTTCCGGATTGGCAAGTACCAGAATGTCGCGGTTTACGTCCAGCTCGTTGCCTTCCCAGCCACGAGCGTCGGCTTCAGCCTGGAAGGAGGGTGTATCGTTGTATAGCTGAATGCGACCATCTTCGTTCTTGTCAACGAACTTGATCAGACCCGTCACTTCCCACTCTTTTACCCATTGTGGACGATTGTCATATTCAATCGGCTCAGCCGCGGTTCCATCGGGATAAATGGTTGTCATCAGGTTCAGTCGCGCCATGGACGCAACAGCCGGTGCTGTCAGGTACAGCAGCGCGATGAACACCAGAGCCCAGCCTGCGGACCAGCGCGCATCGGCAACCTTGGGAACGGTGAAGAAGCGAATGATAACGTGGGGAAGACCAGCGGTGCCGATCATCAGCGTCAGAGTGAACAACACCATGTTCAGGTGACTATCAACGTCTGCGGTGTACTCATTGAAGCCTACATCCGTGATGACCTGGTTCAGCTTATCGAGAATCGGCATTCCGGAATCGATATGGGTTGAGAACAGACCCAGCGCTGGAATCGGGTTGCCGGTCAGTTGCAGCGAAATAAACACCGCTGGAATGGTGTAGGCAATGATCAGCACAACGTACTGCGCAACCTGTGTGTAAGTGATGCCTTTCATGCCACCAAGTACTGAGTAGATGAAAACAACAATAGCAGCGATGATCAGGCCTGTGGTGGAATCAACTTCCAGGAAGCGTGAGAAGGCGACACCCGCACCGGCCATTTGGCCGATAACGTAGGTGACCGACGCGACAATAAGGCAGATAACCGCAACCAGGCGGGCGTTCTTGCTGTAGAACCGGTCACCGATGAACTCCGGAACCGTGAACTTGCCAAATTTGCGCAGATACGGAGCCAGAAGCATGGCCAGGAGAACATAGCCGCCCGTCCAGCCCATAAGGTAGGCTGAGCTTGCGTATCCGCCGGCAGCAATAATACCTGCCATGGAGATAAAGGATGCCGCAGACATCCAGTCAGCACCAATCGCCATACCGTTGGTGATCGGGTGTACGCCGCCGCCGGCAACGTAGAAGTCCTTTGTGCTTCCGGCCTTGGCCCAGATAGCAATAAGTATGTAGATCAGGAAAGACCCGCCTACAAACATGATATTGATTCCAAATTGGCTCATACGCTTATTCCTCGTCCACGCCGAATTGTTTATCGAGCCTGTTCATGCGCCACGCGTAGTGGAAGATCAAGCCAATGAACGTAAGAATGGAGCCCTGCTGAGCGAACCAGAAGCCCAGGTCCGTGCCGCCGATGGGAATGCCGGCAAGCATGGGGCGCAAAATGATTGCAAAACCGTATGAAACCAGGGCCCAGACAATCAGGCTCCCGAATATAAGGCGAAGATTCGCCTTCCAGTACTTTTCAGCGTCGTAACTATGCCCTGACATAGGATTACTCCTGTCTTGTTGTTGTTGATCTATGGTGGTTTTTTGGTGAGCTGAGCGAGACAGAGAATTTATTATTCATATTAGTACTTCCCCTACTTGTTCTCTTCTACGACTTTACCTGTCAATCGATTTATAGATATTGGCAAAAAGTCTAATTTTGGGGAATTTGCTGTGACAGGCGTCTGTTTTTCTGTGGTTTCAGATACTTAGGTTACATGCGGTGTATGTCTTTCAATCGACGGTGGTACCGCAGTTTGTCGTGCAGTTCCCGGAGGGTTTTAAGGCCGTTTTTGTGGGCTTTGTTCAGGGCGATGAGGACCAGTTCAGCGGTAGCCAGTGCGTCTGAAGCTGCGTGGTGTCTGGCGCTGACTTCCAGGCCAAAATGGTCGGCCCAGTTGTCCAGGCCTTTGCCGTCAGTAAGGGCGTTCGGGAAAAATGCAGGTAAGAGTTCTGCTGCGTCCATCCAGGTATGGTTTTGGGTGTAGCCAAGCTCGGCCTTCAGGGTTTTCTCCAGGAACTTCTGGTCGAATGCCGAGTGGTAGGCAAGTACCGGGTCGCCATTCATCCACTCCAGAAGAAATAGCAGCGCATCCTCGGTTTCATGCCCCTGAGTAAGCGCTTCCGGTCCTATGCCGTGAATCAGTACGGTCTTGGTGATATCCAGCTCAGGGCGCCTCAGGATCAGGTCAAACTGATCGCTGAGGTCAATTGCGCCTCCATTGATTGCGACTGCACCAACGGCAATGACTTCATCCTTGTTTGGGTGTAATCCCGTAGTTTCCAGATCCAGAACAATCAGGCGGCATTCGGAAAGCAGCTGATCGCCCGGAGTTTTGGGGTTAGGCATATTCTCAGGCGCGGTGTTGCCGGTACGGCCAGTACGGCGACGTTCAATCCACTGTCTGATCTGTTCCAACATGGGGCGGCAGCCTGCATTCAGAGTTGGTAGGTAACTTCGAGTTTCTGTTGCAGGCGCTGAGCCTGGCGGAAAGACTCGCGGAGAATGCGCCTGTCCAGCTGGTTCAGGTCGTCCGGATTTATGTAGTTGGTGAGCTCTTCGCCCCGCTCGAGCATTTCCTGGTGTGACCGCATGCGAATGGCCTGAATCAAGCTGTAAGCATCTTTCCATGCAGCGGCGTCTTTTGCGTCAAAGACATTTTTTTGGACGAGTTCGTTCATTCTCTCAAGCGTGTTTGCGCTTTTAACACCGTTGGCCAGCGCGAAAACACGCACTGCCTCAACGAAAGGTGCGAGGCCCTGACGTTTCAGGTCGAGGCCGTGTTTTTTGCCTTCGGACACAAAGCGAAAGTTCCGGAACATTGTCAGCGCCGGTTTTCTCTGGAACGCGTTCCCGGCTAGCATCTTCTGAAACAGGGCGTTCTTGCGAACCCTTGTCGAAACCCTGTCTAGCAGTTCGTCCAAGTGCTCCTTTGGCCCGAACACGGCGCGCATATCCAGGAAAATGGAGGAATACACAAGATTTTGCGGTGTGGACGCGTCAATGAAGCGGATAAACCAGTCATCCCATTCCTGGTCGCTCAGGCACAGCTTGGGGTTGCTGGCCATAATGTTTCCCTTGCACAAGGTAAAACCGCACTCAGCCAGTTCGTCGTTGACTACACGGGCGAACGGCAGCAGCTTTTCCCGGACCTGGTCTTCGGTCATGCCCTCCGGTGTCTGGAACAGTATGCCGTTGTCCTGATCCGTCAGAAGAGTTTGCTCCTGCCGTCCTTCGCTGCCAAACGTCAGCCAGGTGAAGGGAATGCCCGGATCGTTTTTCTTGATGTTGAGCTCAAGTACTCGCCGCACCGTAACGTCATTGAGCGTCGTAATGATTTTCACAACCTGGCCAGAGTCGGCGCCGTGCGCCATCATGGCATCTACCAGCCTGGAGACGTCGGTGCGCAGGCTGACCAGAGTTCGTAAATGCGTTGCGGTACCGATGGTGCGGGCGAGATTAACCAGATCGACTCGCTGCAGGGAGAACAGATCCCGCTCCGACACCATGCCTATCAGCCGGTTGTCTTCATCGACCACGCAAAGGTGTGCGAAGTGATGCTCAGCCATTAGCATTGCTGCATCGAATGCATCCGCCTGCGCTGTCAGGCAGCAAGGATCTTTCGTCATTATCTGGCGAACCGGTGAGTCCAGAGTGCAGGTCTCTTCCGCAATCATGGTGCGCAGGTCGCGTAGGGTAAAAATACCTGTCGGGTGTCGGCTGTCATCGGTAATGACAATACTGCCAACATTGTTTTCATGCATGCGGGCAACGGCCTTACGTATCGGCAAATCCGGAGAACACACAATGGGGTTACGAAGGGCGTAGCGTTCGAGAGGCGTGCTCAGAGAAATACTGGAACCCATGGATGCCATGGCGCCGGTCTGTATGCGTTGGTTAACCTGGTCCAGCAAGCTGCTGACACCGCGTAAACAAAAATCCCGGAATGACTCGCTTTCGGAAATCAGGGTAACAAAGGTGTTCTGCTCTATACTCAGGCAGAAGGTGTCGCCGGCGGCACGGTGCAGTGTGCGGGTGGGGCGTTCACCTATAATGGCGGCTAACGGAAAACACTCTCCCTGGCTGATCTCAAACGTGGTTTCTGTTTTTTCAGCTTTCTCGTTATGCCGCTCGCCACGAATCCGTCCCTGTTTAACAACGTAAAATCTGTGAACGATACCGTCTTCGGCAGAGAGGACGACATCGCCATCTGCATAAAAGCGCAGTGTGGCGTGCTCAGCAAAGTGGGCGAGGTGATCGTCGCCCATGTTGGAAAAGGGCGCATGCGCCTGCAGGAAGCTCATAATAGAACGAGTGTTCTGGGGGCGAGTGGTGTCCTGGTTTGCTGCTGTCATAGCCGGTTCCACTGGATCGTTACTATTGCCAATTATTAGTGTAGTTCACAGTTATGGGTGTTCACTCTACGATTTTGGTCGCAACGTGACGATCATAACATCGCACGATCTTTCCGCTTTCTTTATGGGGAGCGCGCCGGGTGGTAAGGTTCTTTCATTCAAAAGGTTACTTGAAGCACGGCCATGACTACCAAAAATGATCGCCTCAGTTTTCTTGAGGAAATGAAGGATGTCCGGCGCATCCGGAAACCCAATCGCGCCGAGATAACCACCCCCCGTGAACTGACGCCCGGCCACCTGGAGCGTCAGCGTGCTGCCGTGGAAACGCCGCTTAGAGACGCTAACCCGCTCACTTCCGACATTGTCGACCCTTTAACAGCGCATGACATTCTGTGCTGGCAGCGCCCGGGTATTCAGAATGGGGTTTTCCGAAAATTCAGGCTGGGGCAATATCCCATTGAAGCAAGACTGGACCTGCATCGCATGACTGTCGAGCAGGCACGTCGGGACGTATACAGGTTTATTGGTGATTGTGTCCGGTATGGCTTGCGTTCAGTCATCATTCTTCACGGAAAGGGCGAGCGCAATCCGGATGGGGTGGCCCTGCTCAAGAGTTACCTCGCGAAATGGCTGCCAGAGCTTACCGATGTGCTCGCGATTCATTCGGCCCAAAAACACCATGGTGGAACCGGCGCCGTCTATGTCATGGTGCGCAAAGGCGAGCGGGAGAAGCAGCTGAACCGAGAGGCCCAAGAGGGAGGCTAGGGTTGTAGAAACTGCCCGAAACGAAAATGTCGAGTTGGAAATCGTTACGCACAGAGGAATTTTTCATGAAAAAAACAGTATTGATGGTATTTGCGGTTCTGGTTCTGGCTGGCTGTCAGGATCGGGTAATCTGGGATGATAAAGGCAAAGTGGAAGGCGCGACAGAGAACCGGGAAATCTGGGATTCCAATGGAAAAATGAAAACCGGTGAGCGCAAGATCTGGGAGAATAAAGACGGCGAGAAGGTTGTCAAGTAAGGCCTTGTCAGGAAGCTGGCGCATAGGTTCAACACCAGACAAAACAACGAGCCCGGTGAAAAGAGTCCGGATGAATGGCGGGAGAGAGCAGGAATGGCACTGAGCCTTACAGTTAACGGCGAGCATCGCTCGCTGGACATTGAGGGTGATACCCCCCTTTTGTGGGTATTACGTGATGAGCTGGGGCTTAAGGGCACCAAGTTTGGTTGTGGTGTTGGCCTTTGCGGGGCTTGCACTGTGCACCTGAATGGGCAGCCGGTGCGCTCCTGCTCAACATTGCTGGAATCTGCAGCCGGTGGTGAAGTGACCACAATAGAAGGTCTGGCAGAGGGTGGTCAGCTGCATGTGCTGCAAGAAGCCTGGATTGCTGAAGGTGTGCCGCAATGTGGCTATTGTCAGTCGGGCCAGATAATGAGTGCCGCTCACCTTTTGGCAACCAACCCGGCGCCTGCCCGGGACGATATTGTGGCGGCCATGACTGGCAATCTTTGCCGGTGTGGTACCTACTCGCGCATCATAGCTGCGGTTGAATCGGTGGCTGGAAGCTCTTCAATGGAAAACTCTCTGGCCTACGATGCGGCAGCTGCCAGGGAGCTAAGCTGATATGGCGATGAACAGACGCGACTTTCTCAAAGTAAGTGCTGGCACATCTGGCTCCCTGATGCTCTCCCTTTCTCTCCCTGGCTGTTCCGGAATGCAGACCGGGTACACGCAGGAAACCGGTGAATGGAAGCCAGACGCCTGGCTTGAGATCACGGATAACGACGAGATTCATTTCACTTTGGCCCGGGTCGAGATGGGGCAGGGCGTCTACACCGGGCTTACAACCCTCATTGCGGAAGAGCTGGAAGTTGATCCGGGGGCTATCACTCCCAGGTTTGCGCCTGTGGCGCCCGAATACCGCAACCCCTTGTACAAGCTGCAGCTTACTGGCGGCAGTACCAGTATTGCGACGAGTTGGGAGCCACTGCGCACGGCAGGAGCGTCGGCGCGGCAAATGCTCATTTTGGCGGCAGCGAGAGTATGGCAGGTGGATGCAACCGAGTGCTCAGCGCGCCAGGGCCGCGTAATTCACCCCAATGGGCTGGACTCCATGCGCTACGGGCAGCTGGTGGAGTTGGCGTCGAAAGAAGTCATCCGCGGTGATATCGCACTGAAACCGGCCAGCAAGTGGAAGTACATAGGCAATCAGGCGGGTAAGCTTGATGCCCGCGCCAAGTCTACTGGCACAGCGGTTTACGGCATAGATGTTGAGCTTCCCGGCATGGTTTACGGTGTGGTAAGCCGCCCGCCCCGATACGGTGCGCGGGTCCAGGCCTTTAATGACAGTGAAGTCCGCGCCATGCCGGGTGTTCTTGATGTGTTTGAAATCGAGCGCGGTGTCGCGATTGTTGCCGACAAATACTGGCGAGCCAGAAAAGCTCAGGATGTGCTGAAAGCCGAATGGGATAATGCGGATGCGTTGTCGCTTTCCACCGACGAGGTATTTGCTTCCTACCGACGGGCAGCCGGTGAAGATCCCGGCGAGTCCGAGCGTAGCGAAGGTGATTATGATGCCGCTGCTGGCGCAGCCGGGAAAATTTTTGAAGCGGAATACAGTCAGCCCTATCTCGCGCACTCAACTCTGGAGCCCATGAATGCCACGGCGTGGTACCGCGATAATAGCATCGAAGTCTGGGCGCCGACTCAGGCTCCCGATCTCGGCCGTATTGCTGCCGCCCGGGTAACAGACCTTGCTCCAGGTGATGTCACGATTAACACCACCTTTCTCGGTGGCGGATTTGGCCGTCGCCTGACTCAGGATTACATCGAAGAAGCTGCGGCGGTCGCTTACCGGGTCAAGAAACCGGTTAAGCTAATCTGGTCGCGGGAAGAGGATACGCAGCATGATCTGTATCGCCCGGCCATGCTGCACCGTATGCAGGCCGGCCTGGATGGCAATCAGCTGACAGGTTGGCATCATCAAATCGTCGGCCCGCAGCTGCTGGACTGGTATGTTCGAAACGCTGCGCCAGCACAGTACCCCTGGGCGCCCAAGTTCATGTATGGCACTTTGGGCAAAGTTGGTTTGCTTGCAGAAGGTATCGCAACACCCAAGGATATGTCGGCCATTGAAGGGGCCATAGAGTACCCCTACAACGTAGACAATATAGATATCCGCCACACCCATACGGATCCTGGTGTGCCGGTGACTTTCTGGCGCTCGGTGGGTTACTCGCACAATGGTTTTGCCGTTGAAACCTTTATGGACGAACTGGCTCACGAAACCGGAGAAGATCCCTATCAGTTCCGCCGCAAACTGCTGACGGGCCAACCCCGGCACCTGGAAGTGCTCGATAGAGCGGTGCGACTAGCGGGCTGGGATACGCCTGTTGTGGAAGGTCGCGGGCGAGGCATAGCCTTGTTCAAGAGCTTTGGAACCTTTGTCGCGCAGGTGGTAGAAGCCGGCGTGGAGAATGGAACCATCAAGGTTTATAAGGTGGCTTGTGCGGTGGATTGTGGCCAAGTGGTTAACCCGCGGATTGTGGAAGACCAGATCGAGGGTGGAATCATCTTCGGGCTGACAGCCGCGCTGTACGGCGAGATAACCTTCGAGAATGGCCAGGTGAAGCAGAGCAACTTCCACGATTATCCGCTGATGCGACAGTATGAACTGCCTGAAGTAACGGTGGATATCGTTCAGAGCACTGAAGCTCCAACAGGGGTCGGCGAGCCTGGTGTACCTCCAGTTATTCCAGCTTTGGGCAATGCGTTGTTCGCTCTGACAGGCAAGCGCCAGCGCAGTTTGCCGTTGAAAGCCGATGCTTGATACCTCAGCTGCACTGGTGGCCGGCGGCCATGAATCGGTAATTAGAGATGTTCTGTCATGGCTTGAACAGGGCAGGCGTGTGTGGTTATGCACGATTGTGGAAACCTGGGGCTCATCACCCCGCCCAGCAGGCTCCTGGCTGGCGGTGAGTGACTCGGGGCAATGGAGTGGCTCTGTATCTGGCGGCTGTCTGGAAGAAGATCTCCTGCGCCGCACCGCCCAAGATGGCGCTGCTTACCCGGTCGTCATCGATTACGGCATTACCGATAACGACCGTGATGATTTTCGGCTGCCCTGCGGCGGTCGTATCCGGTTGCTGGTAGAGCCGTTAGGCGACGCATCGACTCAAAACAGCGCAGCCATTGAACATGTGCGTCAGCTGGCGGAAGCTTTGATCCATCGTAAGCCAGTGTCGCGCCAGGTCAGCCTGCAAGGTGCTGTGGCACTGGAGGCGGCATCTGCTACTCGCCCGGGTGTTGTATTTGATGGAGACGAGCTGTTTCACACTTTGCAGCCGGAGTGCAGGTTGCTGCTGATCGGGGCCGGAGAGGTTGCGCGCTACGTGGCTGAATTTGCGACCGCCGCTGACTTTACCGTTACTCTCTGTGAACCGAGGGAAACGTTTGCATCTGGCTGGGGGTACCAGCACCTGCCACTTGACCGGCGCTTGCCGGACGATCTTGTAGCAGAGTCTTTTAGCGATACGTGGTGCGGTGTGTTGGCATTGGCCCATGATCCGCGAATAGATGATATGGGCTTGCTGGCGGCATTGCAGTCGCCGGCGTTTTATGTGGGTGCCATGGGTTCAGTAAGAACATCTGAGGCCCGGCGTGAGCGCCTGGCATCGCTGGGGCTTGAAGAGGCGGCTTTACAGCGTTTACGGGCACCGATTGGCATAGATATTCCCAGCAAAACTCCCGCAGAAATTGCCATTTCCGTTGTTGCCGATCTGATTGCGGCGCGGCATCATTTGCGAACAACCCACGAGCCAGGCTCTTCACATTCTGGAAAGTAAAACCGTGTTTGATGTTAACCGATACGCCGTTATTGCCGAATCCATAGTGGATGCCGGGCGCTTCCTGTACAGACGCGGCTGGTCGCCGGCCACAAGCAGCAACTATTCCGCCCGTATAGATCACGAGCACGTTGCCATTACCGTATCTGGCCGCCACAAGGGTCAGTTGGGTGCAGGTGATGTCATGGTGGTCGATCTTGAGGGCAGGCCAGTGCAAAGTGATTGTCGTGCCTCTGCAGAGACCTTGCTGCATACGGCTTTGTATCAGGTGTTCCCGAACGTCGGAGCAGTCTTGCATACGCACTCTGTTAACGCGACCGTGTTGAGCCGGCTTGTGCCTGCGGGGGAACTTCTTACCTTTGAGGGCTACGAACTGCAAAAGGCCTTCGACGGCGTTGAAACCCATGAGTCAGCGGTGACAGTTCCGGTTTTTGAAAATACCCAGAATATCGAAACGTTGGCGGGAGAAACCCGGGAATGGTTTATGAAACACCCTGAGCAGCCCGGCTATCTGATTCGTGGGCACGGACTCTACACTTGGGGTAAAACCATGTCCGATTGCCTGCGGCATGTGGAGGCCTTTGAATTTCTGTTTGAATGTGAACTTGCAACCATGAGGGTTCGCCCATGACGACTTTGAGTGTTTTTGACGCACATAACCCGGACGCGGCTCCGACAGTAACCGATGACTCTGAAGAGATTGGCCGGTTGCTGCAAGGCAAAGGTATTCGCTTCGAGCGCTGGCCAACCCAGGATTTACCGGCGGAGGCAGCTCCTGAGCAGATTCTGGCAGCCTACAGCCGGGAGATTGCAAAGCTGAAGGCCGAGAGTGGTTTTCAAACCGCCGATGTGGTGACCCTGAATCCGGATAATCCGCAGAAAGAGGCTTTCCGGAAGAAGTTTCTGGATGAGCACACCCACAGTGAAGACGAGGTGCGTTTTTTCGTGCGCGGGCAGGGCATATTTTATCTGCACCTTGGCGATCAGGTGTTTGCGGTTTTGTGCCAGAAAAACGATCTGATCAGCGTGCCTGAAGGCACCCGGCACTGGTTTGATATGGGGCCGGAACCGGAGTTTACCTGTATTCGTCTGTTTACCAATCCTGAAGGCTGGGTCGCTGATTTTACCGGCGAAGATATTGCCGGGCGCCTGCCGCGCTTTGAGGAACTGGAAGGAGCAGCCCTATGATCCGGGTTATTCTTACGGATATTGAAGGCACAACCAGCTCGATCTCCTTTGTGCACGATGTGCTGTTCCCCTACGCCGCTGAGCACTTGCCGGGGTTTATCCGCGAACATCGGGATAAACCGGAAGTGTCGGAACAGCTGGATGCAGTGGCAGAAGAGTCCGGAGCAGAACGTGAGGATGCCGAGGCATTGATCGAAACGCTGCAGGGGTGGATTCGCGAAGACCGCAAGGCCACATCGCTCAAAGCGATTCAGGGCATGGTCTGGGAACAGGGGTATCAACAGGGTGAGCTTAAAGGTCATATCTACGAAGATGCTGCACAGTATCTGCAGCACTGGCATGATCGTGGTCTGCGTTTATACGTTTACTCGTCCGGTTCGGTAAAAGCCCAGAAGCTGATTTTTGGCTTTACCACGGCCGGCGATTTGACACCCTTTTTCTCCGGCTATTTCGATACTCGAATTGGCGGCAAGAAAGAACCGGAAGCCTATCGTAATATTCTCAGTGAACTTGGTGTAGAAGCCAGAACGGTTCTGTTCCTCTCGGATGTTGAAGCTGAACTCGAAGCCGCTGAGGCCGCTGGGATGAAAACCGCCTGGCTGATCCGGGATGGAGGATTACCGGAGACCAATCGCTTTGCTGCCCGGAATTTCGCCGAAGTGGACGCTGCTCTGCTGCAAAAGCGGTAGCCGTTCGCCAGCCAATGCGGCTGGTGCCAGGAGGTAAACATGTCAGCAATCCGATCTGCCAGACTGCTTGCCTCCGCTCTGGTCGTGTTGCTGCTGGCGGGTTGCAACCCCTTCTCAGATGCCCGCCCGATGATGGATGAATATGTTGAGCGGGTTGGCCGAGTGCTGGACGCTGAACCAGTGTTTTCTGAGATTCCCGCTGCACAGACAATGCCGAGGCGTCGTAACCGTGTGCTGCCAATGCCTGAGCTGGAATTGGGTATGCTGGATTTTCTGTCACTATACGGTTGCGAGCTGCAATACGTGGTGGGCGAGAAAAACTCCGTTATGGGCAAGGTGATGCAGCCCCTCAATCGCCTGCGCTATGAGGTTCGCTTTATTCGCACCGCCGGCGACTGTCTGGAAACGGTCGAGGATGAAGAGCTTCAGGGTGTTTTAAAGCAGGCCATTTCCAGTAAGCGCGAAACACTGCCAATTGCCATCTGGAACGCAACCTGGGGCGTCGAGGAAGCGGAAACACTGTTCACGTTCGCAAAGGGTGAGTACCCGGTTGAGGTTAACGACCTACTCTCGGATCTTGCCCGGGATGCGGGCCGGCTAAACAAAACAGTGGCGGCGCTTCTGGAGCAGAATCTTGATGTGGATCTGGGTTTCTGGGGTGAGGTGCACCAACGCTGGCAGGCGGAATACCGGGCGGGCCAGTTGATCAACAGCGCCCGGTTGGTGGCTGTGCGCCTAGGGGATGCAACGCGTGTTATGCGCCAGCGACTGGATGACCGTCCCCTATGCCTTAACGGCAAGCCAAATAACCAATCTGATATCGTTCAGGGTATGTTTTTCAGCGTCTATATCGGGAAAGTTCAGCCTTACCTCGCCGACCTGCGGCGTGCCCGTACGGACCTGATAGAACCCTTATCCGAGTTGGCGGCCATGCAGGCTGATGTTATGCCTGAGCATTTTCAGGCATGGTATCAGTCCGCGCTAGCTCTGAAAGGCCGCGAAAGTGTGTGGGCGAACCTGAATGCTGCGGTGGAGAGTCATACCAAAGGCTGGCAGGCACTGCTGGAACAATGCGGGTTGAGGCCTGGGGCATAACCCAAAGTGGCTCTTTACAGTATTCTCTAAAGTACTCTTCAAAGCATTCTTCACAGCATTCTGCGATCAGCGCTGGCTTTCTGGTGTTACCCTGAGTATTTCCTCGACGGTGGTCAGGCCGCTAGCTACTTTTTGTGCGCCGCTCAGGCGCAGTGATTTCATGCCCTCCCGGTAGGCGTTCAGCCGCAGCTGTTCCAGTTCGCATTGATCGGTGATCTGGCTTGTTAGTGCGCCTGAAAGCGTCATGATTTCATACACCCCTGCACGGCCAAGATAACCCGTATTGCGGCATTCCAGGCAGCCAACCGGCTTGTGGAACTGTTTTGGCGCGGGTGCTTTCCAGGGCCTTGTCAGAGTTTGCCACGCCTGAATGTCGACCGGGGCCGGCGCTTTGCAGTGGGGGCACAGGGTTCGAACGAGGCGCTGAGCCATAACTCCCAGCACGGTTGCACGAATCAGATACGGCGGAATGCCCAGTTCCATCATTCGGGTCAAAGCGCTTGGTGCATCGTTTGTGTGCAGTGTGGAGAGCACAAGATGCCCGGTCAGTGCTGCCTGCACCGCCATTTCGGCGGTTTCAAGATCGCGGATTTCGCCAATCATGATTATGTCCGGATCCTGTCTCAGCAGAGCCCGCACACCGGTGGCAAAGGTCAGGTCGATATTCGTCTGGACCTGCATCTGGTTGAAAGCAGGCTCAACCATCTCGATGGGATCTTCAATGGTGCATACATTCAATTCGGCAGAGGCGATCTGTTTCAGCGTGGAATACAGGGTGGTGGTTTTGCCGGAACCCGTAGGGCCAGTTACCAACACAATCCCGTGGGGCTTTGAGGTTGCTTCCTGCCAACGCTCCCGGTCTTCGCGGCTGAACCCCAGTTGTTCGTAGGATTTCAGCAGCACATCCGGGTCAAATATCCGCATTACCATTTTTTCCCCGAACGCCGTCGGCATGGTGGCCAGGCGCAGCTCGACTTCTTTGTTGTCGGGCTTCCGGGTTTTCAGACGACCATCTTGTGGCCGGCGTTTTTCAGCGACGTTCAACCGCCCCAGAATCTTGAGCCGGCTGGTAATGGCCATGCCCACATGTTCGGGAAACTCGTAAACACTGTGCAGTACACCATCAATCCGGAAGCGGATGTGGGTCAGTGTGCGGCGTGGCTCAATGTGAATGTCGGATGCGCGCTGATCGAACGCATACTGCAGCAGCCAGTCGACAATGCGCACAACATGATGGTCGTTGGCGTCTGCGCTTTCCCCGGCGCCCAGTTCCAGTAATTGCTCCAGATTCTGGTGGCCTGCGTTGTTGCCCGGTGCCTGGCCGCCGCTGGCTTTGTTGACAGAATTCGCGAGCTGGTAGAACTCGATGGAGTAACGGCGGATGTCTTCAGGGTTCGCGACTACCCTGCGGATATCCTTGCGCAAGGCCTGGCGCAGGTTACCTTCCCAGTCACTTTTGAAGGGTTCAGCACTGGCTATCAGGATTTCTTCCTGCCCGATCTCTACAGCCAGAATGCCGTGGCGTTGGGCGAATGCGTACGACATGACCCGGGCAATCGCCGGCGTGTCTATTTTCAGTGGATCTATGTGGTAATAGGATTGACCGGCCCAGCCCGCCAGCCACTGTGTCAATCGTTCGAGGTCAAGAGTCCTGCCGCTGTTTTCACTGGTGAGAGCCGCAATTGCCACCAGCTCCAGAGGGTGACGTTTTGCTGCCTGGTTGCCGGCGGCGCCGAGGTTGGCAGAAAGCACTCGTTCTGCATTGTCCTGGCTGATTTCGCCATCGGTGACCAGTGCCGTGCAGATATCCCGCAGGGTCAGCGTGCTTCTTGGTGGCGCAGGAGACCGCGATGGATGCGCTGTTTTGTGGGGCTCGGGCATAAACTACCACTTTCCTGTGCTGGAGTATTTCAGCCTGTCACTGGCCGGTTCACTTTGAGATGAACCATTGCCATGGTAAACAACAGGAGCGTGAGTAACATCAGAACGACCGGGCCTGGTGCACCTTCGCTGAGCCAGGCAGAAACCACCGCCTGGGTGAAGTAAAAGATCACCACGAAAGATAGCCAGATATAGCCGCGATTATTGCCTCGAAACACAGGTATAACCAATGCAAGCAGCGGAATCAGCTTGACTGAAAGGATCAGCGTCAGCGAAACCCCTTCGACTGGTGCAGGATAAAAGGTTGTAATCAACAAGGTGGCCAGAACAGCCAGATAAAGAAACTGGGTTGCCCGAGCTGTGTGGCGGGCTTTGGGATTGTGGAGCATTGTCGGATTCCAGAAGAAAAAGTATAGAGAGCTTTACGTGGCGCGGCCGTGTTTGTGTCAGTCTGCCAGCTTGAACGCCAGATTTGCCAGACGTTCGCCAAAGAGCTGGCAGAGCGCCTTTTCATGTTTGCTCAGGGGCTGCTGTTCAGCGGTTCCGGCCCAGTGCGAAGGGCCGTATGGCGTGCCCCCAGTTGTTGTTTCGCTCAAATTCGTATCGGTGTAGGGCAGGCCGCACAACAGCATACCGTGGTGAAGCAGTGGCATCATCATGGTCAGGAGGGTGGTCTCCTGGCCTCCGTGCAGACTTCCGGTTGAGGTAAATGCACCTGCCGGTTTACCGACCAGTGCTCCCCCAAGCCAGAGATCACCGGTGGTGTCCAGAAAATGCTTCAGAGGCGCTGCCATATTGCCAAATCGGGTTGGACTGCCGATAGCCAGGCCGGCGCAATTAGCCAGGTCTGACTTGCTTGCGTAGGGCGCTCCCCCATCCGGAACCGAAGGCAACGAGGCTTCCGTATCGGGCGAGACCATGGGAACTGAGCGCAGCCTTGCTTCGATGCCATTCACTCTTGCGACCCCCCGGCCTATCTGGGTTGCCAATTCCGCAGTCTGCCCGTTGCGGCTGTAATAGAGAATCAGAACATAGGGCAGTTGCTCAGGCATTTTGGCGTCCTTCAGTTGACAGTCGTAAAATCAGATAATCGTGAGAATGTTTTCCGGTGGCCTGCCTACGGCGGCCTTGCCGTTGGCGAGTACAATTGGCCGTTCAATCAGTTTCGGGGTCGCTACCATAGCAGCAATCAGTTGTTCGCGGCTCAGATCCGGGTTGTCCAGGCCAAGTTCCTTGTATTCGGTCTCGCCGGTGCGCATCAGTTCACGGGGCTGCCGGCCGAGTGCGTCAAGAATATCTGAAAGCTCCCCCTCTGTTGGCGGCGTTTCCAGGTAGCGTATAATTTCCGGCTTAATGCCGCGCCCTGTCAGTAATTCAAGAGCCTGGCGGGATTTTGAACAGCGGGGGTTGTGGAAAATCCGGATGGGTTCTGTCATCTTCGTGCCTGTTTGTTGAAATGAATGCTGCAACTGTAAATAGTGTGGCTCGAAGTCTAACAGGAGGTTTTCCCTTGCAGAACCCTGTCATCCCTCGTTTACCCCGGGGGGCAGCCGTTGCAGGCGCATTGATTTTGATGGCTTTACTGGCAGGTTGCCAGAAAATTGAACTGGAGCGCTCTGAAGGCCCGAAACTCCCATGGGATGACCTGCGCGGTCAGTGGGTACTCGTCAACTACTGGGCTGAATGGTGCAAGCCCTGTCTGGAGGAAATCCCGGAGCTGAACGAATTGGACAACGCCCCGGATATTACCGTACTCGGGGTGAACTTTGACGACATCAAAGGTGACGCTCTGGTAGATCTCGGTAAGCGTATGGGTATTGAGTACACTATGCTCGTGCAGGATCCGGGCCCTGAGTTTGATTGGAAGTCCCCGGTTGCGCTGCCCGCTACGTTTGTTGTGAATCCTGAGGGAGAGCTTCTGGAAGCCCGCTTTGGCCCGCAGACTGAAGAAGATATACGGGCATTGATTGGCGGCTGAATGCTGCAGGCACTTTCACGCCATCTAACGAATATACATGCAGGAACAACCTGACGTTATGTCGCAGACTTTTGTACACCTTCGCGTGCACTCCGAACACTCCATGGTGGATGGCCTTGTCCGCGTTAAACCGCTGGTCAAGCGCGTTGTGGAATTGGGCATGCCGGCCGTAGGCCTCACAGAGCAGTCCAACATGTGCTCGCTGGTTAGATTCTACAAGACGACAACTGGCGCTGGTGTGAAGCCCATTATTGGCGCTGACCTCTGGCTGGAGAACCCGGACGAGCCGGAAAACCCCTTCCGTCTGACGCTGCTGGCTCGGGATAACAAAGGCTATCTCAACCTCACAGAGATTATTTCCATCGGGTATACCGAAGGGCAACGCCACGGCAAGCCGATCATTCAGCGCAAATGGCTGGAGAGCAGGGCAGACGGCTTGATTGCTATATCTGGCGCCAAAATGGGCGATGTGTGCAAGGCTTTGCTGGCAGACAAGCCAGAGCTGGCAAAAGCCCGGGCTGAATACTGGATGAGCCTGTACCCGGGCTCTTACTATCTGGAGCTGCAGCGAACAGGCCGGCCCGGCGATGAAGACTGCCTGCACATGAGTGTTGAGCTCGCCGAAAACCTCGGGCTCCCCGTTGTTGCTACCAACGACGTGCACTTTCTGGAGGCCGACGATTTCGAGGCCCATGAAGCCCGGGTCTGTATTGGAGAAAGCCGGGCGCTGGATGATCCTCGTCGCGACCGCCGTTTCAGCGATCAGCAATATCTCCGCAGTGCGGAGGAAATGATCGAGCTGTTCAGCGACATTCCTGAAGCCGTTGAAAATACCCTGGAGATAGCGCGGCGCTGCTCGGTGACCGTGCGTATGGGCGAGTACTTCCTGCCCAATTACCCGGTGCCCGAAGGCATGACCATGGACGACTACTTCCGCCAGGTGTCGGAAGAGGGCCTGGAGGATCGTCTTGCCAAAACCCTGCCGAAAGATGATCCGGATTACGACAGCAAGCGCCAGGCCTATTACGATCGCCTGAATTTCGAGCTGGATATCATCATCCAGATGGGATTCCCCGGCTACTTCCTGATCGTGATGGACTTCATCAAATGGGCGAAGAACAACGGCGTACCGGTAGGCCCGGGTCGTGGTTCCGGTGCAGGCTCGCTGGTAGCTTATGCCCAGCTCATCACGGATCTGGATCCGCTGGAATACGATCTGCTGTTCGAGCGCTTCCTCAACCCTGAGCGGGTATCCATGCCCGACTTTGACGTCGACTTCTGTATGGAAGGGCGTGATCGCGTTATTGCTTATGTCGCTGAGAAGTACGGCCGGGAAGCGGTTTCACAGATCATTACCTTCGGAACCATGGCCGCCAAGGCGGTGGTTCGGGACGTTGCCCGCGTGCAGGGCAAGTCTTACGGTCTTGCAGATAAACTGTCCAAAATGATTCCGTTTGAAGTGGGAATGACATTGGACAAGGCCATCGAACAGGAGCCAACGCTGAAGGAGTTCCTGGAGCAGGATGAAGAAGCTCAGGAAATCTGGGAAATGGCCCTAAAACTTGAGGGTGTGTGCCGGAACGCCGGTAAACACGCTGGCGGGGTGGTGATTGCGCCCACCAAAATTACCGATTTCTCGCCGCTGTACTGCGATGATGAAGGCGGTAGCCTGGTGACTCAGTTCGACAAAAACGATGTTGAAGAAGCCGGGCTTGTGAAGTTCGACTTTCTCGGTCTGCGAACGCTGACCATTATCGACTGGGCGCTGAAGATGATTAACCCACGGCGCGCCGGCCGTGGCCTGCCGCCTCTGGATATCAATGAAATTCCACTGGCCGACCCTGCTTCGTTCGTGATGCTGAAAAAGGCCGAGACGACCGCCGTGTTCCAGCTGGAATCCCGCGGCATGAAAGACCTGATTCGTCGTCTGCAGCCGGACTCACTGGAAGACATGATCGCCCTGGTGGCACTGTTCCGCCCCGGGCCGCTGCAATCCGGCATGGTTGATGACTTTATCGATCGTAAGCACGGCAAGCAGCCCATGTCGTTCCCGCACCCGGATTATCAATACGAAGGCCTGAAACCGGTTCTGGAGCCGACCTATGGGGTTATCCTTTACCAGGAGCAGGTCATGCAGATTGCTCAGGTGATGGCGGGCTACACCCTCGGCAATGCCGACATGTTGCGCCGTGCCATGGGTAAGAAAAAACCTGAAGAAATGGCCAAGCAGAAGCAATTCTTCCTGGATGGCTGCGAAAACAACGGCATTAACAAAACCCTTGCGGAAAACATTTTCGATCTGGTGGAGAAATTCGCCGGCTATGGCTTCAACAAATCCCACTCTGCCGCCTACGCACTGGTGTCGTACCAAACCCTGTGGTTGAAAGCCCACTACACTGCCGAGTTCATGGCTGCGGTGTTGACCGCAGATATGCAGAACACGGACAAAGTGGTCACGTTGGTAGAGGAGTGTCGCAACCTCAAGCTGGACCTCGTACTGCCGGATGTGAGCCGCTCGGAATACACCTTTACCGTGAATGATGAAGGCCAGGTGGTGTATGGGCTTGGCGCGATCAAGGGGTTGGGCGAGGGTCCGATTCAGGCCATTGTGGAGGGCCGTGCCGGCGGCGAGCCCTATCAGGACCTGTTCGACTTCTGCCGCAAGGTTGACCTCAAGAAAATCAATAAACGGGCCATGGAAGCCCTTATTCGTTCCGGCGCCATGGACAAACTCGGTGCCAGCCGGGCTCAGCTGATGGCCAGTATTCCGAAAGCGGTCCAGCAGGCGGACCAGCAGTCGCGCAATGAATCCGTGGGTATGATGGATATGTTCGGCGAAATGCTGGAAGCCAGTGAAGACGGTGACCCATACGCCGACGTCGCCGGGGTGCGGGAATGGCCCGAGAAACAACGACTGAAAGGTGAAAAAGACACGCTGGGGCTGTATCTGACAGGCCATCCATTTGACGAGTACGAGCGGGAAGTTCGGCGCTTCGTGCGTTCCTCCATTTCCGATCTCAAGCCCAATAAATCACCACAGCGGGTTGCCGGGCTGGTGGTTGCTCAGCGCACCATGAAAACGCGCACGGGCTCCACCATGTGCTTTATAACGCTGGACGATCGGAGCGCGCGGATTGAAGCTACGCTGTTTTCTGAAGCTTTCTTTGAAAATCGGGAGCTGCTGCAATCAGATCAGGTGATTGTGGTTGAGGGGCAGGTGAGCCACGATGATTATTCCGGCCAGATGAAAATGCGCGTCAGCTCGGTCATGGACGTGCCCAGTGCCCGGAAACAATTCAGTAAAGGCCTGAAGCTGAACCTGCATGCTGACCAGCTGCAGAACGGCCTGCTGGACAGGATCGACAGCACGCTCAGGCCGTTTCGCTGTGATGGCAGCCCGGTCTGGATCGAGTACAGCAGTCAGGAAGCCAGCACCCGGATTGAACTGGGGGACGCCTGGAGGGTGCAGCCGGACGACAATCTGCTGCTGGAGCTGAGATACCTGGTGGGCGACCAGTGCGTAGAACTGGTCTATGATTGAGTGAACAAGGTGGGATGCTGCCCCAAGATTAAATATTTGTCAGATTGCGGACTCATACCAATGTCCGCTTTAGACGTGAACCGGGCGCTGCTATCTTTGTACCAAATTCCGTGTTGGCGGAGCTTTGCCCCGCCTGGCAAAAAATGATGGAACATCATGAACCCTAATTATCTCGATTTCGAACAGCCGATTGCCGACCTTGAAGCCAAGATCGAAGAGCTTCGCATGGTAGGCAATGACACCGATATCAACATTTCTGATGAAATTACCCGGTTGAAGAAGAAAAGCGTCAGTCTGACGGAGAATATATTTTCGGACCTGCACCCGTGGGATGTCGCCCGTCTTGCGCGGCATCCGCGCCGACCCTATACCCTGGATTATGTTGAAATGATCTTTGATGATTTCGATGAGCTCCACGGCGACAGGCGTTATGCAGATGATCAGGCCATTGTGGGCGGCACCGCGCGTTTGAACGACAAGCCGGTGATGGTGATCGGCCATCAGAAGGGCCGGGAAGTGCGGGATAAGGTCAAGCGTAATTTTGGCATGCCGCGCCCCGAAGGTTACCGCAAGGCTCTGCGCCTGATGGAAATGGCCGAGCGCTTCAGAATGCCCATTCTCACGTTTATTGACACCCCGGGCGCTTATCCCGGCATAGGTGCCGAGGAACGTGGCCAGAGTGAAGCCATCGCCTTCAATCTTGCGGTCATGTCACGGCTCAAAACGCCGATCATTTCTACGGTAATTGGTGAGGGTGGTTCCGGCGGTGCACTGGCTATCGGCGTATGCGATCAGTTAAATATGCTGCAGTATTCGACTTATGCCGTTATATCACCGGAAGGTTGCGCTTCCATCCTCTGGAAAAGTGCCGAGTATGCCTCCCTGGCGGCTGAGGCCATGGGCGTGACGGCGGATCGTCTGAAGGACCTCGGGTTGGCAGACAATGTCATCACGGAGCCCTTGGGTGGTGCGCATCGCAACCCTGAAAAAATGGCTGAAGCCCTGCGTGAAACGCTTGCCAAGGGTATGGCTGAGCTCAGCCGTTTGCCTCTGGATGAGTTGGTGTCCCGGCGGTATGAGCGGTTGACCCGCTATGACACAGGGCGTTAAGCCCGCTCCCGGGTTCGCCTTTTCGGAGGCTTTGATCGCGCCGGTAAAAGCTGTTTCTGGCTACCGGCGCCTTTGGGTTGCTCTCAGCGGCGGCCTGGATTCCACCCTTCTGCTGCATCTTGCCGCGCGTTGCCATTCGGGCGTGCGCGCCATACATATAAATCACCAGCTTCAGACCAATGCCGGTGAAACGGAAGCTTTTTGTCGCGACTTGTGCGCCGGGCTTGATGTTCACCTCGTTGTTCAGCCCGTATCGGTCAAGCAAGGCTCAAGCCTTGAGGAGGCTGCCCGCAAGGTTCGTTATGAGTCCTTTGAGGCACTTCTCGAGCCTGGTGATATTCTTCTGATGGCTCACCACAGTGATGATCAGGCCGAAACCGTCCTTTTCCGCATGTTTCGCGGCAGTGGTGTGGCGGGACTTGCCGGCATGCCAGGAAGTCGGCGGTTGGGAGCAGGCCTTCTTGTCCGTCCATTGTTGGGTGTTGAACGATCGGAGCTTGAACGCAGTGCCCGTCAGGCTGGTATTTCATGGATTGATGATCCTAGCAATACGGACCAGCGATTCGATCGCAACTTCCTGCGTCTCAGTATTCTTCCCCTGCTTAAAAAACGCTGGCCGGGCCTGAATCAGCGCCTTCGGCACAGTGCGGGCGCTTGTTCGGAAAGCGATTTCCTGAATCAGCGGCTGGCAAGTTTGCAGTGGCAGGCCCTGGGAGGTCATCCACGCCGCCTCCCCGTTGAAGGTTTGGTCGCGCTCTCTCTAGTAGAGCAGAAAAATCTTCTGCGCTGGTGGATCCGGCGCGCCGGATATCGTCCTCCTTCCATCGGCGACTGGTCACAGGTTTTGCATGACCTGTTACATGCTGCTGAAGACCGGTCGCCCGAACTGCAGGCAGAGGGCTGTAGCCTGCGGCGTTTTCAGGGTGAGCTTTACCTTGTTTCCGAAATGGCGGATTTGCCGGAAGAGCCTTTAGCCCTGGAGCCGGGGCAACCAGTACGTTGGGGCGAGTTGACGATTCGGTTGATGCCGGTGGCTACTGCGAAAACCGATGCCCCGCCAATACGGATATGTACGAGGCAGGGCGGGGAGCGCATCCATTTTCGCGCGAGTGGCCCCTCAAAATCCCTGAAAAAATGGCTTCAGGAGCAGGCGATTCCACCTTGGAAAAGGCGCCGTCTGCCCTTGGTTTTCAGGGGCGTAAAGGGAGAGAGTGAGCTGATCGCTATTGGCGATCTATGGTGTTGTGAACAATACTGCGGAAGCGCGCCCGAAGCAGGCTGGCGGCTGATTGTGGAGCGGGATTGTGATTGAGTCGCTGAGGGCTTTCTGGTAGTCTGGCGTCCCATCTTGAGATGACAATCTCCCTCCTTCACAGAACCTGATAATCATGGAATCTGCATGACGCGTTATATTTTCGTCACCGGCGGTGTTGTGTCCTCACTGGGGAAAGGAATCGCATCGGCCTCTCTGGCTGCGATCCTTGAGGCACGCGGCCTGAAGGTTACTATCCTCAAGCTGGACCCGTACATAAACGTGGACCCTGGTACCATGAGTCCGTTCCAGCACGGTGAAGTCTATGTCACCGAAGACGGGGCTGAAACCGATCTTGATCTTGGCCATTACGAGCGCTTCATTCGCACGCCGATGAGTCGTCGTAATAATTTCACCGCCGGCCGGGTTTACGAAGAAGTTATACGCAAAGAACGCCGCGGTGATTATCTCGGCGGGACTGTGCAGGTTATTCCTCACATCACCGACGAGATCAAGCGCCGTGTTGTAGAAGGCGCAGCGGGCGCAGATGTGGCTCTGGTTGAAGTGGGCGGCACGGTTGGTGACATTGAATCCCTGCCGTTCCTTGAAGCCTGCCGTCAACTGAAGGTCGAGGTAGGTTCCTCTCGTGCGCTTTTCATGCACCTGACACTGGTTCCTTACATTGCCACGGCTGGCGAAATCAAAACCAAACCGACCCAGCATTCCGTTAAGGAAATGCGTTCCATCGGTTTGCAGCCGGATATTCTGCTGTGCCGCTCAGAGCATGAAGTGGATGCCAGCTCCCGCCGGAAGATTGCACTGTTCACCAACGTGGAAGAGCGTGCTGTCATTCCAATGCGAGACGCCAAATCCATTTACGCTATTCCTCGCATGTTGCACGAGCACGGTCTGGATCAGCTGGTTATTGAGCACTTCAGGCTTGAAGCACGCGAGGCGGATCTGAGTGATTGGGATAATGTCGTCGAATCACTGATGAACCCCGAGCAGGAAGTGACGATTGCCATGGTTGGCAAATACATGGAATTGCTGGAAGCTTACAAGTCGCTTATCGAATCCCTGCTGCACGCTGGCATCAAGACCCGTACCAAGGTAAAAATCAATTACATTGATTCTGAAGACATTGAGCGCGATGGTACCAAGGTACTTGAGAGTGCCGATGCGATTCTGGTTCCCGGCGGTTTTGGCGAGCGTGGTGTGGAGGGCAAGATCCGCACGGTACAGTACGCTCGTGAGAATAAGGTTCCCTACCTGGGTATTTGCCTGGGTATGCAAGTGGCGGTTATTGAATACGCCCGTAACAAAGCCGGTCTGGTTGATGCCCACAGCACCGAATTCCGTGAGCACACACCAGAGCCGGTTGTTGGCCTGATCACTGAGTGGCTTGATGCGACCGGTGAACGCGAAGAGCGTACCGACGAATCGGACCTTGGCGGCACCATGCGACTGGGTGCTCAGGATTGTGTACTGACTGAAGGCTCGAACATTGCCAACTGCTACGGCCGAAAAACCATTCGTGAGCGCCATCGTCACCGTTACGAGGTAAATAACCATTTCCTGCCGCAGTTGGAAGCATCAGGCCTGCTGGTTTCCGGGCGTTCCACCGATGGCAAGTTGGTGGAAGTAGTGGAAGTTGTCGATCACCCCTGGTTTGTTGCTTGTCAGTTCCATCCGGAATTTACCTCGACACCCCGCGATGGTCACCCGCTGTTCAAGGGCTTTGTGGAAGCAGCGTTGGCGAACCGTAAGGAGTCCTGATTATGGCCCAAAGCACCGTTACTGTTGCTGATATCGACATCGCCAACCACAAACCGTTTGTGCTGTTTGGTGGCATGAACGTTCTGGAATCCCGAGATCTGGCATTTGAGGTTGCAGAAAGCTATGTTGAGGTTTGCCGCAAGCTCGGCATTCCTTACGTATTCAAGGCTTCTTTCGATAAAGCGAACCGCTCTTCGGTTAACTCCTTCCGGGGCCCCGGGCTCGATAAAGGCTTGCAGATACTGGCCGATATCAAGAGCAAGTACGGTGTTCCGATTATCTCTGATGTTCATGAGGTGGCACAGGCAGCGCCTGCGGCTGAGGTTTGTGACATCATCCAGTTGCCTGCTTTTCTGAGCCGTCAAACTGATCTGGTTGTGGCTATGGCGGAGACCGGCGCGGCGATCAATATCAAGAAAGCTCAGTTTCTGGCTCCGCAGGAGATGGCGCACATCATCAACAAGTGTGCGGAGGCCGGCAACGACAGAATTATCTTGTGCGAGCGGGGCAGTAGCTTCGGGTACAACAACCTTGTAGTCGATATGCTCGGCTTTGGCATCATGAAATCCATGAACGTGCCGGTTATGTTTGATGTGACCCATTCACTGCAGATGCCAGGCGGTCGTGCAGATTCCGCCGGTGGTCGTCGTGCCCAGGTTACCGATCTGGCACTGGCTGGCATGTCTCAGGGGTTGGCGGGGTTGTTTCTTGAGGCTCACCCGAACCCTGATGAGGCCAAGTGCGATGGCCCTTGCGCCCTGCGTCTCAGCCAGTTGGAGCCGTTTTTGCAGCGTGTGAAGGCTGTTGATGACCTTGTGAAGAGTTTTAAACCTATCGACACCGCCTGATTGGCGGTTTTCGCGTTATTAGGTACAGGTTATGGGAGAGAGCGGGGCACGGCTTTACGAAAATGTGCGGAGCCATGGATGGCGGAGCCAAGCGAACATGGATGTGCTTGTAGCGTTTTTCGTAAAGCCGTGCCCCGCTCTCTCTTGCACCAGATTTTGTTTATAAACTTGGAGACCCTGAAGAATGACCAAGATTGCCAACATTAAAGCCCGTGAGGTTCTGGATTCCCGTGGTAACCCCACGGTAGAAGCGGACGTAATTCTGGAAGACGGTACTCTTGGCCGTGCCTGTGCACCGTCTGGCGCCTCTACAGGCTCCCGTGAGGCGCTGGAGCTGCGCGATGGTGATGCGTCCCGTTATCTGGGTAAGGGCGTATTGAAGGCAGTTGCGGCTATCAATGACAAGATCAACAATGCGCTGAAGGGTAAAGATGCTGCGGACCAGCGAGGGCTGGATAACATCATGCTGGAGCTGGATGGCACTGAGAACAAGGCCAATCTGGGTGCGAACGCTATCCTGGCGGTATCCCTGGCAGCGGCTAAAGCTGCTGCGGAGTCTTTGGGTAAGCCACTTTACGAGCACATCGCTGACATCAACGGCACCTCCGGCAAGTTCAGCATGCCTGTTCCGATGATGAACATTCTGAACGGCGGCGAGCACGCGGATAATAACGTAGATATTCAGGAATTCATGGTGCAGCCGGTTGCTGCCAAGAGCTTTTCGGAAGCTCTGCGCATTGGTGCCGAAATCTTCCACAGCCTGAAAAAAGTGCTGCAGACTCAGGGCCTGAATACAGCGGTTGGCGATGAAGGTGGCTTTGCGCCTAACCTGCCGTCGAACGAAGCGGCTCTGGCGATTATCAAGGAAGCGGTTGAAAAAGCCGGTTACAAGCTTGGTACAGACATCACTCTGGCTTTGGACTGCGCGGCCTCTGAATTCTACAAGGACAGCCAGTATGTATTGGCTGGCGAAGGCAAGAGCTTTGACTCTGCTGGTTTTGCTGATTACCTGGCAGGCTTGGCTGAGCGTTATCCGATTGTGTCCATCGAAGATGGCATGGACGAGAGCGACTGGGACGGATGGAAAGTGCTGACCGACAAGATCGGCGAAAAAGTACAGCTGGTGGGCGACGATCTGTTTGTCACCAACACCAAAATCCTCAAGCGCGGTATTGATACGGGTGTGGGCAATTCCATTCTGATCAAGTTCAACCAGATTGGCAGCCTGAGCGAAACCCTGGATGCTATCAAGATGGCGCAGGATGCTGGCTTTACGGCGGTTATTTCTCACCGGTCAGGTGAAACGGAAGACACGACCATTGCGGATCTTGCCGTTGCGACCTGTGCGGGTCAGATCAAAACCGGTTCGCTTTGCCGTTCTGATCGTGTTGCCAAGTACAATCAGTTGCTGCGTATTGAAGAGGCGCTGCAAGGCAAAGCGCCTTACCGTGGTCTGATCGAGATTAAAGGTCAGGGCTGAAATTAGCAGCTTCCATTTTAGCCTTTGAACCTCATGGGTTCAGGTAATAAAATGCCAGGGCCGTCGTGATTTGAATGAAAGTTCAGTCACGATGGCCTTTTTGCCCAATTAGTTAGAAGAATTTGTTGCTAATCTACTCTAAGGTCTATACTTAGCGTCCGGTGTTTGATTTTTGATCGTTTAACTCCTTTACGGAATCGGTATTAATGAAGTTGCTCTGGGCTTTCATGGTTGTTCTCATTCTCCTGCTACAGGTGCGCCTGTGGATTGGGGAGGGCAGCTTTGCCCAGGTCTGGACGCTGGAGAAATCGATTGCCGAGCAGCGAAAGGAGAATGCCGAGCTGGCTACCCGCAATGAGCGCCTGTATGCGGAGGTGCGTAACCTTCGCAATGAGCAAGGGGCTGTTGAAGAGCGGGCCCGGATGAATCTTGGGTTGATTCGTGACGATGAGACGTTTTTTCTTGTTGTTGAGCAGTAATTTTCGGGTTTGGAGTTCAGAGCGTCGGGTAGATCTTTTCCGGGAAACGCTACGAGCACATCCATGTGCGCTTGACGGTGACCATCCTTGGCCACCGACATTCCCGGAAAAGATCTACCCGACGCTCTCCAGGCCTTTTGCGACAGCTCTATGACTTCTCCTAAACTCTGGTTGATTGTTCCCGCCGCCGGCATTGGTCAGCGCATGCAGGCCGGGTGTCCCAAGCAATACCTCCGTATTAATAACCGCTTTATTCTGGATATCACCCTTTCACGATTGCTGGATTCCGGCCTCTTTTCTGGTTGTATGGTCCCGCTGAATTTAGCGGATCATTGGTGGCCAGAGTCTGACGCCAGCAACGATGACCGAATTCAGACCTGCAGCGGTGGTGCAGAGCGGGCAAATTCTGTGCTCTCAGCACTACACGCTCTGGAAGATCAGGTCGCAACGGATGACTGGGTTCTAGTTCACGATGCAGCTCGTCCTTGTGTTCATCCAGGCGATCTTTCGAATCTCGTTTCAACGCTGGCGGATCACCCAGTGGGTGGCCTGCTGGCAGCTCCGGTTGCGGATACGCTTAAAAATGCGGAACCAGGCCGTTTGCCTGAAGTTATCGCAACCGTGGATCGCAGCCAGTTATGGCGTGCGCTTACGCCACAGATGTTCCGTTATTCCATGCTGGTTTCGGCATTGGAGACGGCTCTGCAGGAGAAACAGCCGGTTACCGATGAGTCCTCTGCCATGGAATTTTCCGGTAATATGCCTGTTCTGGTTGAAGGGCGGCCGGATAATATCAAGATTACCGTGCCCGCTGACCTGGATCTTGCCGGCTTTATTCTCAGCCGGTTCTGAATTTTCTGGATTTCCCCGGAGTTGATTATGCGAATTGGTCAGGGCTTTGATGTTCATGCCTTCGGCGCAGGCGATGCCGTTATTCTTGGCGGCGTTTCCATACCTTACAGCCATGGGCTGAAAGCCCACTCCGATGGCGATGTATTGTTGCACGCTCTGGCGGACGCTCTTTTGGGTGCGATTGCCTTGGGGGATATCGGTCATCTCTTCCCCGATACCAGCGCCGAGTGGGCGGGTGCGGATAGCCGGGATTTGTTGCGTAGGGTAATGGCTCGGGTGGCGGAGGAGGGCTTCGGTGTTCTCAATGTCGACACGACGATCATCGCTCAGGCACCGAAAATGGCACCGCATATCGAGGCCATGCGCCTGAATATTGCGGAGGATCTGGGTATTCCGGCTAGCCATGTAAGCGTTAAAGCGACCACCAGTGAGAAGCTTGGGTTTACCGGCCGTGGTGAGGGAATTGCCTGCCAGGCGGTGTGTCTGCTCGAGCCGGTGTCGTCGTGAGCGACGCAGAAATTGGTGCAGGGAACTGGCGATTGGATTGGCCGGTATCAAGTGGTACTCGGGTAGCCAGTGCTTATTTGAAAACTGCTCCTGAGGACTTTCGGGTTAGTGAGGTGATGGGGGAGTTCCCGGAACATGCGGATTCACCAGGTTTACTCAGCGTCACGGGTGAGGGTGAGCATCTGTGTCTGTATCTCGAAAAAACCGGGGATAATACGGAATTTGTGGCGGGAGCGCTTGCTACCCTCACGGGCTGTCGATCTTTTGATGTGGGTTTTTGCGGGCTAAAAGATCGTCACGCGGTCACCCGTCAATGGTTCAGTCTTTATCGTCCCGGTATGATGGACGAGGATACAGCGCTTATTGGGCAAATTTCGGAGCGCTGGCCTGTAAAATCGGCCCATCGTAGCGTGCGAAAATTACGACGTGGTGACCATCAGGGAAATCATTTCGTTATTACGCTCCGACATTTAAGCGCCGGGCGCGAGATGGTTGAAAGCGCGCTTGAACGTTTAAAAGTGTACGGAGCACCCAATTATTTTGGCCCTCAGCGCTTCGGTTTTGGTGGTGCGAACCTCGATCGTGCGGTTCATATTGATCCTGCGGCGCTGAATCGTCGCGGTGGGCACGGTAAGCGCAGAGGTCGGGGTAAGCCAGGCGGTGGCAGAGATGACCGGAAAAACGTATTGTACTTTTCGGCTGCCCGCTCCTGGTTGTTCAATGAAGTACTGGCGTCACGGGTGGCAGATGGCAGTTGGCGGGCGCCGCTACCGGGTGAGCCTGATGAGATTGCAACCGGCCCTTTATGGGGTGATGGCGGCACAAGTGCGAACGGTGAGGTTGGGCAGCGTGAGCGTGACACCGTCGCGCAGACTCCGGAGCTGGCTGCTTTGTTTATGACGACTCGAATGAAGCCCGAACGTCGTCCCCTGGTTGTTATGCCTGAGGGGTTGAATTGGTTGTGGCGGGATGACGGTGGCTTGGAACTGAGTTTTTTTCTCGCGCCGGGTCATTACGCCACCACGGTTTTGGGTGATATTTTTGAGCTTGAGGACATGAGTCTCAGCCAGCATAAAAAACAACACGACTAACGGGCTTGGCCCGACGATTTATTGGAGTGCACTGTGCGTATTCTGTTGTCAAATGATGACGGTGTTCATTCACCGGGATTGGTCGCCCTGTATGAAGGTCTCAAGGGCCTTGGCGACCTGGAAGTAGTAGCGCCAGACAGGGATCACAGCGGAGCAAGTAATGCTCTGACGCTCAACCGACCTCTGACAGTTGAGCAGCATCCCGGTGGTTTCCGGTCTGTTGACGGCACGCCTACAGATTGTGTGCATCTTGCGGTTAACGGGCTGTTTCGGGAGCCGTTTGACCGAGTGGTTTCCGGCATTAATACCCACGCCAATCTGGGTGATGACATTATCTATTCTGGCACCGTGGCGGCGGCAACGGAAGGTCGTCATCTTGGTTTGCCTGCCATTGCTGTGTCTTTGGTAAGCGAAGGACGTAATCATTTTGACACGGCCGCCAGAGTCGTTCGCATGCTGCTGGAAAGTGCACGGCCTTTTGTTTTAGGGCCTCGCTCCATTCTGAATGTGAACGTGCCGGATCTGCCCTGGGAAGACCTTGCAGGATTCCGTGTTACCCGGCTGGGCGACCGGGAGCGCGCCGAAGGTGCTGTTCCAATGACTTGCCCCAGGGGTAAGGAACGCTACTGGATTGGGGCTGCCGGAAAGGGCGGCGACGCCGGCCCGGGAACCGACTTTCATGCCGTTTCTCAAGGGTATGTCTCACTGACTCCTGTGCACATAGATATGACGCGCCATGAGGCGCTGGTCTCTCTCAGGTCTTGGGTGGACACCCTCCAGGCCTCCATGGGGGATGGTGCGTGAGTGGAGAGCTTCAGGGTATCGGGATGACATCCAGGCGCACTCGTATGCGCCTTGTACAGCGCCTCAAAGAATCGGGTATCGAGTCGGATCGCGTGCTGGAGGTTATGGGGCAGGTTCCTCGCCACATTTTTCTGGATGAAGCACTTTCGCATCGGGCATACGAAGACACCTCGCTTCCCATTGGCTACGGCCAGACGCTGTCTCAGCCCTATATCGTCGCCAGAATGACGGAGCTGCTGCTCAGGCATGAGCCTGCCAGGGTGCTGGAACTGGGTACCGGGTCAGGCTATCAGACGGCGGTTTTGTCACAACTCTTCGACGACATTTATAGCGTTGAACGCATCAAGCCGCTGCAAGATCGTGCCCGGGACAGGCTGCGGCAGCTCAACATCCGCAACGTCATGCTCAAGCATGCAGATGGTGGGATGGGGTGGCCAGAGAGAGGGCCGTTTGACGGTATTATTGTTACTGCCGCGCCGATGGAGGTGCCAACCGAGCTACTGGAGCAGCTTGCCGATGGCGGCGTTCTGGTGGCACCCGTTGGTGAGGAGCATCAGGTGCTTGTTGAAGTTATTCGCAACGGTGACCGGTTTGAACGGCGTGATCTGGAGCCAGTTCGGTTTGTGCCTCTTTTGGGTGGAGTTGTCCGTTGAGAGCTCAATCCCAGGAAGCCCACACTCAAAGCAGCGCCCGCACACACCATCCCGCATCCGTATTCTTGAGGGGTATGGCGATGGGTGCAGCGGATATCGTCCCCGGTGTTTCTGGCGGCACCATCGCGTTTATAACCGGTATTTACTTCCGGCTTCTGGAAGCAATTAACGCAACCCCGGGGGCCGTTTTCAAATATCTGTTCCGGGGGAATGTGAGGGCATTTTGGCAGGCCTGTGATGGCACCTTCCTCAGCGCTTTACTGGTGGGTATTCTCGTCAGCATTGTGACCCTGGCATCCGGGATCAGTTTCCTGCTGGCTGAATACCCGGTTCTGATCTGGAGCTTTTTCTTTGGGCTGATTCTCGCGTCAGTTTGGCACGTCGGCCGTCAGGCACAACATTATCGCGCGGTGCTGCTCATTCCTCTTTCGGTTGGTATTGTCGCGGCCTGGTGGATTACAACTCTTTCTGTAGGCCAGCTAAACCCTTCTGCTTTGACCTTTTTCTGCGCAGGCGCTGTCGCGATATGCGCGATGATCCTGCCCGGCATCTCAGGCAGTTTCATTCTGGTTATTGTTGGCATGTATGCGCCGGTTCTCGCGGCGATAAAATCTTTTGATATCGCCATGTTGCTGCTGTTTATGGCGGGATGCGTATTGGGCCTGCTGTCGGTTGCAAGACTGATTACATGGGCGTTCAAAGCCCACCACGACCCTGTGTTGGCTTTGCTTACCGGCTTCATGATCGGCGCACTGAACAAGGTCTGGCCTTGGAAGGAAACCCTAACCTGGAGAACAAACAGTTCGGGCGAACAGGTGCCGCTGAGCGAAGTCAGTATCAGCCCTGGTGTGTTTGCCGATCTCACAGGCCTTGATCCTCAGGTTGCGTCAGCCGTGGCAATGGTTATCGCGGGCATTGCTCTAGTGCTGCTGATCGAGTGGCTGGGTGGGCGTTATCAGAATGCAGAGTAACTGCATCCCATAGCATCGGGTGGCCCTGTGTTACCTTTACAGGCAGATGGTTGTTCCCGCCCGTAACAAAGATGGTAACGGGTAACGGGGTGGCCAGTGAGTAACTTGGATTTGATTTCAAAATGTGCAATAAATTAGCGAGTTACTTTTGAAACTTCAGGATCTTCTTTGATTGGATTCTGAGCCAACGCAGATTACTCATAACCAGGCCGGTGTTATTCCTGTGAGATTATTACGTGGGTCAGCTCAAGCCGCTTTGTCGGCCTCCCCGCGGTTCCTCTTTGGTGCCCACCCGGCCGCCTGTGCTTCTGAAGCGTGCAAGCGCTGGTTCTTTCTGATTGCGTTTCTTTTCCTTTCCGGCGCAATGAGCGGTTGCAACACTCAAGCACTTCATCAGGATGATATTTACAATCCGCCGGTTTACTGGGGGCGCCACGTTGTGCGCCAAGGTGAGACGCTGTACGGCATTGCCTGGACTTACGGCCGCGATTACCGGGAGCTGGGCAGCGCCAATGGAATCGGCCCGCCCTGGACTATCCGGGCCGGCCAGGTGCTTCGGCTGGACCTTCGCGGCAATGCCCAGTCAGGTACTAGTGGTCGTGCAACAGCGCAGGCGTCGAGGCCAGCTGCGAATACCTCCGCCCGAGCGCCACGTGCCAAACCTCCTGCACCAACTCCTGCTAACACCCGGAAACCAGCCGTCACCCGAAAGCCCGACAAATCAGCGCCCTTGGCGTCACGCACGCAAACGGTAGCCAGCATCCCATGGCGTTGGCCCCACTCTGGCACCGTAATTGCAGGCTACTCAGCATCCGGAAAAGTCAACAAAGGCGTTGATATTGCCGGAAAAGCCGGGGATGCTGTAAGAGCCGCCGCAGATGGAAGTGTCGTCTACGCTGGCAATGGGTTGCTGGGTTATGGCAATTTGATTATTGTAAATCACAATGAGCACTATCTGAGTGCATACGCTCATAACCGGAAAATTCTGGTTAGCGAAGGGGAGGGAGTAAAAGCCGGGCAAGTCATAGCAGAACTCGGCGGCAACGGTTCAGAGCGTCCCATGTTACATTTTGAGATCCGAAAAAATGGTAACCCGGTCGATCCAACCCATTATTTGCCACCACGCTAATGACTAGATGCGGTGTTTAAAACAAGAAAAAATGATGGCAACAGCGCATAAGCTGGCCATTGATGAAGTCCTGAAGAGAAAAGAAATAAACAATGCCCGCAACAAAAAAAAGTATCGGGCGAAAATCCAGGATTGTTGAAAGGCGGGGCAAGAGATATGTCAGCAGAACAAGAAGATATGATTGTTGATCGTATATCGGACGTTGATGGCTCTACAAACGTTGACGACTCCAGAAACGTTGATGACTCTGAAGATCAGTTACTCGCGGAAGAAAAAACCGGTAAGAGTGCTTCAGCGGCGGCTGAAACCGATGGAGGATTTCCTACCCAGGGACGCTACTACGCCAGCTCGAAACAGCTCGATGCCACTCAGCTTTATCTCAATGAAATTGGTTTCTCACCGCTTCTGACTCCGGAAGAGGAAGTCTATTTTGCACGCCTTGCTCGCAAGGGTGAGGAGTCCGGCCGTAAACGCATGATTGAGAGTAATTTGCGGCTGGTTGTGAAAATTGCGCGCCGTTATGTGAACCGTGGGCTGACACTGCTTGACCTGATCGAAGAGGGAAACCTCGGCTTGATCCGAGCGGTTGAAAAGTTTGACCCGGAACGGGGTTTCCGTTTCTCCACCTACGCAACATGGTGGATCCGCCAGACGATAGAGCGGGCCATCATGAACCAGACCCGCACCATCCGTTTGCCCATTCACGTGGTCAAGGAACTGAATCTTTATCTGCGGGCTGCTCGCGAACTGACGCAGAAGCTTGATCACGAGCCATCGGCGGAAGAAATCGCAAGGAAAGTGGATAAGCCGGTTAATGATGTGAAACGTATGCTAGGCCTCAATGAGCGCGTAGCTTCCATGGATACGCCTATTGGTGCCGGTGGTGAGAAGTCCCTTTTGGATACCGTCGCCGATGAAGGCGCCTCGGATCCTGCAGACGTGCTGCAAGACAGCAACATGTGTGCCTGCCTTGGGAAATGGATAGACCAGCTCAGCGACAAGCAGCAGGAAGTTCTGTCCCGGCGGTTTGGGCTCAGGGGCTACCCTGTCAGCACCCTTGAAGAAGTCGGGCAGGAAATCGGCCTCACCCGGGAACGGGTTCGACAGATTCAGGTAGAAGCGCTACGGCGCTTACGTGAAATTCTTGAAAAAGAAGGTTTGACAGGAAACCTGCTGTTCAAATAGCTTTTCTGACGCAACATCCAAAACGCCGGCCATGTTTCATGGCCGGCGTTTTGTGTTTTAGTCGTTCTGCAAAAGTATCTCCGAAAAGTAACCGTGCAAATGAGAACCAGGTTGCGACTCGCCCCTTTTGGTCATTGTTAGAATAGCAACACCGGGGGCTGCGGACTTTTACCTGGTGACGAATGAACTCTCATAATAATGACTGAAAAGGAAAGGACGATGAAAAAGGCGTTTTTGACCGGTTTTGCATCCTTGATGCTCGCCGCCACACTATCAGCTCCTGCTTTGGCGTTGACCGTTGAAGGTGTTGATGTCCCTGAGACCTACAAGGCAGACAGCACCGAGCTTGCCTTGAACGGTGCAGGCACTCGCTCCAAATTTTTCATGGATCTCTATATTGGCAGTCTCTATGTGCCTCAGGCACAGCAAGATGGCAACGCCGTGATTGAGGCCGATGAGCCTCAGGCAATTACCCTGCATATTATTTCCGGCATGATCACCAGCGACCGCATGACAGAGGCAACCCTGGAAGGCTTTGAGGCTTCTACGGGTGGTGATATGGCTTCTGTTCAGGCGGAAATTGATCAGTTCATGTCGGTATTCAAAGAGGAAATCAAGGAAGGTGACGTGTTTGACCTGGTCTACGTGCCAGGCGAGGGCGTCAAGGTGCTGAAAAACGGTGAGCAAAAGGACACTGTCGGAGGCCTTGAGTTCAAGAAAGCCTTATTCGGTATTTGGCTTTCTGAGGAGCCGGCTCAGAAGAGTTTGAAGAAGAAAATGCTGGGTCAGAGCTGACAGAGATCTGTTGTTTATGTCAGAAAAGCCGGCAATCGCCGGCTTTTTCGTGTCTGGAGCGAGCCTCTTATTGATAGTCGCTTTTCTGTTTGAACTCGCAAAGATCCTCAATAATGCAGGCGCCGCATCGGGGTTTTCGCGCTACGCAGGTGTAACGCCCGTGCAGGATAAGCCAGTGGTGAGCATCCTGAAGAAACTCTTTCGGAACCAGCCGCATCAGGCGGTTTTCCACTTCGACAACGTTCTTGCCCGGAGCAATACCGGTGCGGTTGGATACCCGAAAAATATGAGTATCCACCGCCATGGCGATCTGCCCGAACGCTGTGTTCAGAACCACATTAGCCGTTTTTCGGCCGACTCCCGGAAGGGCTTCAAGGTCCTCACGGTTGTCAGGCACAATGCTGTTGTGTTTTTCAATCAGTAATCGGCAGGTCTTGATGACGTTCTCTGCCTTGCTGTTGAATAACCCGATGGTCTTGATGTAGTTCTTCAAGCCGTCCACACCCAGTGCAAGTATGGCCTCGGGCGTGTTTGCTACCGGGTAGAGCTTGTCTGTTGCCTTGTTGACGCCCACATCCGTAGCCTGCGCAGAGAGAATAACCGCAATGAGCAGTTCAAACGGGTTGCTGTAGTTCAGCTCTGTTTCCGGGTTGGGGTTAGCTTCCCGAAAACGGGAGAAAATTTCGATGCGTTTGGCTTTATTCATGGTGTTTTGTTACGGCTCCGGCCGCAGATCATGAAACGTTTCCGGTGACACGCACGCGTTTGCTGCCGGGCGCTGCTGTTGGCTGAACTGCCTTTTGTCGTTCCTTCAAGTGGTTGTCGATGCCGTTTTTCAGAGCGATCAGCAGCCCGAGACCTACGAACGCGCCGGGCGGTAGTACCATGAACAGCATGTCCGGATAGTTGGCAAACGGCTCAATGACCCAGTCGGCAGCCATGGGGCCGAGCAGCAGGTGCATATCAACAAACAGGGTGCCCTGACCGATCAGTTCGCGCATGCCGCCGAGAATAAGCAGCACGATCAGGAAGCCTGCACCCATCATTGCACCATCCAGCAGCGCGGGCCCGGGTGAGTTGCGTGAGGCAAACGCGTCGGCACGGCCCAGAATGGCGCAATTGGTAACGATCAGTGGGATGAAGATACCGAGAATCTGGTAAAGCTCGTAAGTGTACGCCTGCATCAATAGTTCGGCACAGGTCACGAAAGAGGCAATGATCATCACGAACGCCGGCAGACGCACGGACTCGCTGACAAAGTTGCGAATCAAAGAAACAGCCAGATTGGAGCCCATCAACACCATCAGAGTTGCCAGCCCCAGACCGATTGCATTGACTACCGTGCTGGTGACCGCAAGAAGAGGGCACAATCCCAACACCTGAACCAGCGCAGGGTTGTTATCCCAAAGGCCGTCGCGGACGATTTCGCTGGAGGTTTTGGTCGCCATGATCAGGATTGCTCCGTGTTCAGGGATTCGTCGGTCAGGTCCCCAGGGGTAACGTCAGGGCCTTGCCCTGACGGGGTTTTATTCAGTTGAGCCCGGATTACCTGCTGGTTCTGCCGGAAATAAATCAGCGATTTCTGTACTGCTTTCACCACAGCCCGGGGGGTGATAGTGGCGCCGGTAAACTGGTCAAATACGCCGCCGTTCTTTTTTACATTCCACGCCCGCGGCGGCGGATTGCCCAAAGAGCGTCCTTCGAAGTCTTTAATCCAATCGGACTTGCGGGTTTCAATCCGGTCGCCCAGTCCCGGTGTTTCCTTGTGGCCGATCACTCGCACACCGAGAACAGTGCCTTCGAGATCAATGCCCACAAGCAGCTTTATAGTGCCTGAATATCCGTCAGGCGCAATGGCGGGCATAATCATGCCGACCGGTTGCCCGTCCTGCCGTGCGACCCATACCGTTAATGGCCCGCCGGTTGCCAGTCGATCGCTTGCAGGCAGAATCAATGTGTCTTTGAGCATGTCGTTGTTGTGCGCGCTTTCGGGGATGATTTCGAACAGCGCTTTGGCCTCTGCTCTGGCGGCTTGCTCCGCGATACGTTCGTCGGTCAGTGCCTGGGTAACCGCAATGGTGCCACCGGTAATAACGGCAAACAGCCCCAGTCCGATGGCACTGCTTCGAATGGATTGAGTCATGGTCGCCATGGTTAACTCCTGCCCCGGCCGGGCAACCCTCGACGGGCTTTATGATGGCCGTAGGTTCTTGGCGGCGTGTAGTGATCAATAAAGGGTACGGCAAAGTTCATGAGCAAAACGCTGAACGCCACGGCGTCCGGGTAATTACCCCAGCTTCGGATCAGGTAGATGAGTACGCCAATACCCGCGCCGTAAATCAGTTTGCCCTGGTGGCTTGTGGCGGCAGATACCGGATCGGTTGCGATAAAAAACGCGCCGAGCATGGTGCCACCTGCCAGAAGGTGCAATGACAGCGGAGCATACTGATCCGCGTTGCTGCCAAATGCCAGGCTCATGGCAGTCAGTGCACCCAGAAAAGCGACTGGAATATGCCAGGTGATGATCTTCAGGCCGATCAGCACAAGCCCGCCGACCAGGAAAGCCGCGTTGACCCACTCCCAGCCTCTTGCAAAACCCTCGCCAAAGGTGGGGTGGGTGAGAACTTCGGCCGCGGTATGGCTGGTAATCTTGTGTTTGTACTCGTCCAGCGGTGTTGCCATGGTCCAGCCATCAATGGCTGTTTGCTGCCCTGACGCAACGGCTACCAGAGTGTCTCCAAACCCCGGGGCGCTGTTCCAGAGCAGCGCAGGCTCTGCCCAGTTGGTGGTCATGGCGACCGGGAATGAGATCAGCACCAGCGCGTAACCCACCATAGCAGGGTTGAAGGGGTTGGAGCCAAGCCCACCGTAGAGCTGCTTGGCAATCACAATCGCTGAAATGACCGCCACTGCCGAAACCCACCAGGGAGCAAACTGCGGTAAGGAAAGTCCGAGCAATAGCCCGGTTACCGCCGCGGTATTATCCCTGAGAACAAATGCGACCGGTCTGCTACGCAATTTGAGAATGGCTGCTTCCGAAGCCAGGGCAATGGCGATACACCAGGCAACGTTTATGAGATTGCCCCAACCAAAGAACAGGGTTTGTGCCAGCAAGCCGGGCAACGCTGCGAGTATGACCCAAAGCATCACCTTGGACGTCGGGCGCGCATTGTGAGCGTGGGGCGAGGACTGTTGAACAAACGCCATGAAGGTCGGGCCTGATTCTGGTTATTCGATGGACTGGGATTCGGTCTGGGACGCCAGCGATTTGCGAGCCTCCGCCAGGGCTTCTTCTGCCCGTTTTACCCTGTCATGATTCTTGGTGACTGCACGTTCCAGTTTTTCCACGTTGTCTGCTTGCTGTGCTCTCGCGTCTTCCAACATGGTCTGCATGGTTTCCAGTTTGGATTGGGCTTGTGCCAGTTGTTTTTCCAGTGCGTCAATATCAGGCTTTTCCGGCTCGGATTCCACCGGTGTTGCGGCCCGTGATTGTGCGGCTTCGCTGCTGGCTTTTTTACGTGCCAGAGCCTGCTCTACCAGGGCGGAACTTGCAGCTCGCTTATCCACCGCCTCTCCGCATGCGGCGGCTTTTTCGGCTTCCACTTTCTGTTTGGCCTGGGCTTCAGCAGCGGCTTTTGCCCGCTCCTTGCGACGCAGTTCCTTGTCCTGTTGTTCGCGCTCAAGCCTGTGCTGGCGAGCCTCAAATCGCTCCCGTGCACGATCTGCCTTGAGTTGCTCTGCTCGCTGTACGCGGATCTCACCTTTGGCATAGCGATAGTACTGCACCAGCGGAATCGAGCTCGGACACACGTACGAACAGGCACCGCATTCGATACAGTCAAACAGGTTCAGATGCTCGGCTTTTTCAAATTCTGCTGCCTTTGCGTGCCAGAACAGTTGCTGCGGTAGCAACTCCATAGGGCAAACTTCCGCGCACTGCCCGCAGCGTATGCAGGCCTGCTCCGGAGGTGGTGCCGGCAGTTCACTGGCGGTCGCCGCAATAATGCAGTTGCTGGTTTTGATAACCGGCACTGCCGTGGTGGTCAGCGTATAACCCATCATGGGCCCGCCGAGAATCAGGCGGCTGACGAGCTCGGGCTGGAGGCCTGCCCGTTCCAGAACGTAGTCCACGGGGGTGCCCAGCAAAACATCAAAATTGCCGGGCTTTTCCAATGCTTCCCCGGTAAGAGTCACAACGCGACTGACCAGCGGCGTGTCTTCAAAGACAGCCCGGGCAACCGCGACGGCGGTTCCGACGTTCTGGCACATGACCCCTATATCGGCCGGAATACCGCCACTGGGCACCTCCATGCCGGTGAGAATCTGGATCAGCTGCTTTTCACCGCCGGAGGGGTATTTGGTCGGGATAACAGCGATCTCAATTTGCGTGCCCTGTACAGCTTTACGCAGCGCTGTTGCAGCTTCTGGTTTGTTGTCTTCAATGCCGATCACGCAGCGCTCAGGGCGCAGAATCCAGGCCATTACTTTTAGCCCGGAAACAACCTCGTCGGCCCGCTCACGCATGGTCATGTCGTCAGCGGTAATGTAGGGCTCGCATTCGGCGCCGTTAAGAATCAGTGTGTCGACCTTGCGATCACGGCTTGGTTTCAGTTTGATGTGTGTCGGAAAACCAGCGCCACCCATGCCGGAGATCCCGGCCGAGTGAATGATGTCCAGAATCTGGTCCCTATCGAGCTTGCGATAGTCGCTGATCGGGTAACGCTTGCACCACTCATCCTTGCCGTCAGGCTTCAAGATGATGCACTTGTCTGCCATGCCGGAAGGGTGGGGTACCGGGAAGTCACCGATGCTTTCAATTACGCCCGATGTCGGGGCGTGAACCGGAACGCCCATACCACCGCTGACGTCGGCTATTTTCTGGCCTTTCAGCACCTGGTCGCCAATCGCCACTACCGGCTCTGCAGGCTCACCAATATGCTGTTGCAGTGGCAGCACCAGTTGCCCGGGAATGCCTGCCGCTTGAATCGATCGGCGGGTTGAAAGCTGCTTGTGCTCTGCGGGGTGAACGCCGCCGCTGAAATCCCAAAGTTGAGTCATCAGGAGCTGACCTCCTGTCGGTCCGTTGCGATAATCGTGGCCGCAGGCGGTGTCCAGGTCCAGGCCCGTATGTCAGGTTCAATGGTGATCATGTCAATACAGTCAACCGGGCAAGGTTCCACGCACAGGTCGCAGCCTGTGCACTCACTTTCGATAACGGTGTGCATGTGTTTTGCGGCACCCAGAATGGCGTCCACCGGGCAGGCCTGGATGCATTTGGTGCAACCTATGCACTCATCTTCGCGTATCACGGCAACGCGCTTTGCTTGTTCCACGCCATGCTCGGCATCCAGCGGCTGGGGCTCTACATCAAGCAGATCTGCCAGTGCCTTGATCGTGGACTCGCCGCCGGGTGGGCATTTATTGATTGCACCACCCTCTGCAATAGATTCCGCATAGGGGCGACAGCCCGGAAATCCGCACTGGCCACACTGAGTCTGTGGTAGCACCGCATCAATCTGTTCCACCAACGGGTTACCTTCAACCCGGAACCGTTCGGAGGCGAAGCCCAGCAAGCCCCCGAACACCAGAGCGAGGCCAAGCAGAACCAGAACGGCGATAAGAATGCCTGTCCACATAAAAACGTGTCTCCGTTAAACGCTAACCAGGCCGGTAAAGCCCAGAAACGCCAGTGACATCAACCCTGCGGTGACCATGCCAATGGCCGCACCCCGGAAGGACAGGGGAACATCTGCCACAGCAATGCGTTCGCGCATCGCGGCGAAGAGCACCAGCACCAGCGAGAAGCCGGCGGCAGCGCCAAAGCCGTAGAGTACTGACTCAACGAAGTTGTTATTTTTGTTCAGGTTAAGAAGCGCTACGCCAAGTACGGCGCAGTTGGTGGTAATAAGGGGCAGGAAGATGCCTAGCACCCGGTAGAGCAAGGGGCTGGTTTTACGCACCACCATTTCTGTGAATTGAACCACTACCGCAATCACAAGAATGAAAGTGATGGTTTTCAGAAAGGCCAGATCCAGAGGCGCCAGCAGGTAGGTGTAGGCAAGATAACTGCACACCGATGACAGGGTCAGCACAAAGGTTGTAGCCAGGGACATGCCCATGGCCGTCTCCAGCTTGCCTGAAACCCCCATGAAGGGGCACAGGCCAAGAAACTGGACCAACACGAAGTTGTTCACCAGAATTGTGCTGACCAATATCAGTAAATATTCTGTCATTGCTGCATCATCATTGCGCGACCGCTGCGCACGGCCTCGATGTTTGTTTACATTACCCGCATGCCAGGGGTCGCACCGGAATCCGGAGACAGGATAAAGATATCCTTACCACCCGGGCCCGCCGCCAGAACCATGCCTTCAGACATACCAAACTTCATTTTTCTTGGTTTGAGGTTGGCGACCATTACGGTAAGCCGACCTTCAAGATCCTCAGGGTTGTAGGCAGACTTGATACCAGCAAACACGTTGCGCTCGCCATGCCCCAGATCAAGCGTCAGACGAAGAAGCTTGTCTGCACCTTCAACGTGCTCGGCTTTGACTATTTTAACGACCCGAAGATCCACCTTGGCGAAATCATCAAATTCTATTTCACTCGCAATGGCTTCGCTCTTTTCGGATTGGGCGGGCTCGGCCGGTTTGCCGATTGCAGCTGGCATTTCCTCTTTGGAGGCATCCAGCATTTTTTCGATCTGCGCCATATCCACCCGGCTCATCAAAGGCGAGAACTTGTTGATGCTGTGGTTCTCCAGCCGCTCACTGCGGTTATTCCAATCCAGCTTCGCGTTCAGGAAGTCTTCGGACGCCTTGGCCGTTTCCGGCAATACCGGAGCGAGGTACGTCATTAACAAGTGGAACATGTTGAGGGCGTTGGTACAGATGGCCTGGAGCTTTTCGTCCTGACCTTCCTGCTTGGCAATCACCCAGGGCTGTTCATCATTTACGTATTGGTTGGCGATGTCGGCCAGCTCCATGATACGGCGCATTGCACGACCGAATTCCCGGGTTTCGTAGAAGGTTTCAAGCTCCTTGCCGGCCGCCATGAACTCTTTCAGCTTGTCGTGCTCGGTTACCTGGCCAAGCTTTCCATCAAAGCGCTTGGTGATGAAACCGGCACTGCGGCTGGCAATGTTGACCACCTTGCCCACCAGATCCGAATTCACCCTGGCGGCAAAGTCTTCCAGGTTGAGATCCATGTCGTCCACGCCGCCGGTCAGCTTGGCGGCGAAGTAATAGCGCAGGTATTCCGGGTTCAGATGGTCCAGGTATGTGCGGGCCATAATGAAGGTGCCCCGGGATTTGGACATCTTCTTACCGTTGACGGTCACAAATCCGTGCGCCCAGACCGCCGTTGGCGTGCGGAAGCCAGCGTCGTGCAGCATAGCTGGCCAGAACAGGGCGTGGAAGTTGATGATGTCCTTGCCGATAAAGTGATAAACCTCGGCGCTGGAATCTGCTTTCCAGAAATGCTCGAAATCGATATCTTCCCGATTGCACAGGTTTTTGAAGCTTGCGAGGTAGCCTATGGGCGCATCCAGCCACACATAGAAAAACTTGCCAGGCGCATCGGGAATTTCAAAGCCGAAATAGGGCGCATCACGGCTGATATCCCATTCCTGAAGGCCGGCATCGAGCCACTCAGCCAGCTTGTTGGCCACTTGTGGCTGCAATGCACCACTGCGTGTCCACTTGGTCAGGAAGTCGGTAAACTCCGGCAGTTTGAAGAAGTAGTGCTCCGATTCCTTCTCAATGGGCGTGGCGCCAGATACAGCAGAGCGCGGGTTGATCAGCTCTGCCGGTGTGTAGGTTGCACCGCAAGCCTCACAGTTGTCGCCATACTGGTCGTCGGTTTTGCATTTCGGACAGGTGCCTTTGATGAATCGATCCGCGAGAAACATGTTCTTCTCAGGATCAAACGACTGGGTGATCATGCGGGTCGCGATTTTGCCATTGTTTTGCAACTGACGGTAGATGTATTCCGAAAAATAGCGATTCTCTTCTGAATGGGTGGTGTAGTAGTTATCAAAGCGGATGTGAAAGCCGCTGAAATCCTGCTGGTGCTCCTCACGGATCCGGTCGATCAGCTGCTCCGGCGTTATACCCTCGCGCTCGGCCCGAAGCATGATGGCCGTGCCGTGGGCGTCATCCGCGCAAACGTAGTAGCAAGTGTGGCCCCGCATGTTCTGATAGCGCACCCAGATATCGGTCTGAATGTATTCCAGCAGATGGCCCAGGTGAATGGGGCCATTGGCGTAGGGCAGGGCGCTGGTAACCAGAATATCGCGCTGTTGCTTTGAACTCGCTTGCGTCATGGTGTTGTCCGAACCTTTCATCAGATAAGGGTTGTATGGTCAGAAACGGGCCCAGATGATACCTTTTGAGCAGATAATTTTCACCCGAAACACCTGTTTTCATGCTGAAAAACCGCATGATCTTATTACGGAGAGCCAGATGACACAGATTTCAGAGCAGGCCTTGCAGGCGGCGGTTCGTGAATACCGAGACCCGTACCTGGAAAAGGACCTATACGACCTGGGTGCCGTAAAGTCACTGGTGGCTGACGAAGCGGGCAAAGTGACGCTGATGGTAGAGCTGCCATACCCGTCAAAAGGCATCGCGGGCGGCCTGAAACAACTGGTTGCCAACGCGCTTGAAAACGTTGATGGCGTCGAAACCGCCGATGTTCACGTGGCTCAGAAAATCCATTCCTACAAAGTCCAGAAAGACCTGCCGTCGGTTCCCGGCGTCAAAAACATCATAGCCGTTGCTTCGGGCAAAGGCGGCGTTGGTAAATCCACCACCGCCATCAACCTTGCCCTCGCGCTGCAGGCAGAAGGTGCCCGTGTCGGCGTGCTCGACGCCGACATATATGGTCCCAGCATCGGCATGATGCTCGGCGTTCCTGAAGACAAGCGCCCGGGCGTGAGAGAGGAAAAATACTTCCTGCCCATGGAAGCCCACGGCCTCCAGGCCATGTCCATGGCTTTCGTAACCACCGACAAAACCCCCATGGTCTGGCGCGGGCCTATGGTTAGCGGCGCCGTCATGCAGCTTCTGCAGCAAACCCTGTGGGACGAACTCGACTATCTCATTGTCGACATGCCGCCAGGCACCGGCGATATCCAGCTCACCCTGGCCCAGAAAGTCCCGGTCACCGGTGCGGTTATTGTCACCACTCCTCAGGACATTGCCCTGCTTGACGGCAAACGTGGCATAGAAATGTTCCGAAAGGTCGAAATCCCGGTGCTCGGCGTTGTGGAAAACATGAGCGTGCACATCTGCAGCAATTGCGGCTACGAAGAGCACCTGTTCGGTGAGGGCGGCGGTGAACGCATTGCCGATGAATACGAAACAACCCTGCTGGGCCAGTTACCCTTGCACATGACCATCCGTGAACAGACCGACAGCGGCCAACCCACCGTGGTGGCAGAACCGGATTCCGAAGTGGCCCGCCGTTACCGGGATATCGCACGCAGGGTTGGTGCAGAGCTTTCAACAAGAGAGCGTAACCTGAGCGGCTCAATCTCAAGCGTGTCCGTAAAGTCGCATTAAGCGTTCACATAGCTCCCACGGCGGATTGCATTCAGCCCCGCTCGCAGGCGCAGGAAAGGCGGTTCAAAAATGTCGGAGGCCAGGGACGGCCGGAGACAAGCCCACAGGGATGTGCTTGAAGCGGTTTTTGAACCGCCTTTCCTGCGACTGCAGCCACAAAATGCCAACAATCAAGAGCTTCGACAGAACCCAGCCGAACAGGTAAACTACGCCCCAATTTTCCCAGTGGATACGAGACTTCGCCATGAGCATCAAAGCCGATAAGTGGATTCGCCGGATGTCCGAAAAACACCGCATGATCGAACCCTTCGAAAGCGGACAAGTTCGTGAAACTGAAAAAGGCCGGATCATCTCCTACGGCACTTCCAGTTACGGCTACGACGTACGTTGCAGCAACGAATTCAAAATCTTCACCAACGTACACTCCGTCACCGTTGACCCCAAAAACTTCGACGAAAAAAGCTTCGTGGATTTCACCGGCGACGTCTGCATCATCCCGCCGAACTCCTTTGCCCTTGCGCGCACCGTAGAATACTTTCGCATCCCACGCAGCGTACTTACCGTATGCCTGGGCAAATCGACCTACGCACGCTGTGGCATCATCGTAAACGTCACCCCGCTGGAACCGGAGTGGGAAGGCCACGTAACCCTGGAGTTTTCCAACACCACCAACCTCCCGGCGAAAATCTACGCGAACGAAGGTATCGCCCAGATGCTCTTCTTCGAGTCTGATGAAATCTGTGAAACCAGCTACAAAGACCGGGGTGGTAAATATTTCGGCCAGACCGGCGTGACCCTCCCAAAAACATGAACGCCAACCAGTTTCTCAAAGCTGTTTCGCAGCTGCAGGGATGGCGTGAATGCGCCTTCCTGCTGGCCCTTGCCGAGCGGTCGTTTCCAAATTATGCCCTGTTCGCCGAAGCAGTTGGCCTGAAAACTGGCGGCAAAATGCACCAGATTCTGGATCTTGCCTGGGGCACGCTCCAGGAAGACGTAACAGAAACTGCTATTCCGCAACTACTGGCAAAACTCGAAGCTTTGTCCCCGGACGTGGAAGCCTATGACGCCTATGGTGTATATCCCGCTTTCGATTTCTGCCAGCTATTGGAGCAGGCGCTGCTTAATCGCCTGAACCCCTCAAAACACCGGGCCACGGACGCCTCGCAACTGGCTACCGGCACTGTTATGAGTTTTATCGAACTGTCCGAAGGCGAAGGTCTGGAAGAAGACGAGCTGGTGCGTTTGCTGGACTCTCACCCCCTGATGAAAGAAGACAAAACCTTCCAGCGTGATCTGGTACTGGCCCTCAAGCGCCAGCGCACGCCGCTGGAAAAATTCATCACGGACCTTCGGGAAGACGCAGCAAACGAAGGTGTCAGCAACCTTGGTATCTCGCTGGGAGACTGAAGCTTCCTTGATCAGATGGATATAACCCCATGAAACTTTCTACTTTCGGTCGTAAGTTTACCGCTGACGCCGGCATAACCTCGCTAATGGATGACCTGGGAAATGCCATGGCATCTGGCGACGACATGATTATGATGGGCGGGGGCAATCCGGGGCACATCCCTGAGATACAGAAGCGGGTACAGGAAATTCTCGGAGACATGAGCCGGAGTGAAAGCGACGTCCGCCGGCTGGTAGGTGTTTACGATCCGCCGCAAGGCGAAAAACAATTTATTGCCTCGCTTGCTGACCTGCTTAGCCGTGAATACGGGTGGGATCTGAAGCCTGAAAATATCGCGCTCACCAATGGCAGTCAGGCTGCGTTCTTCATGTTGTTCAACATGTTCGGCGGCGATTACGGTGAAGGCCAGCGCAAGCACATATTGCTGCCCCTGGCACCTGAATATATCGGTTATGCGGATGCCGGCATTGAGCCGGGTATGTTTCACGCCGTGCAGCCGGACATTTCATTTACCGACGCCCACGAATTCAAATACCGTGTGGATTTTGATGCGGTAGAGGTAACCGGGGAGACGGGTGCGATCTGCGTATCCCGGCCAACCAACCCGACCGGGAACGTGGTTACTGACGCAGAGATGGCTCGGCTTGAAGAGATGGCGCGCCAGCATGACGTGCCGCTGATCGTCGATGGAGCCTACGGTACGCCTTTCCCGAGCTTGCTGTTTGTGGATGCCAAGCCCACCTGGAACGAACAGATCATTCTGTGTCTGAGCCTGTCCAAGCTTGGCTTGCCGGCAGCCCGAACAGGCATTGTTATTGCTGCCAAGCCGGTGATCAAGGCATTGTCTGGCATTAATGCCATCATGAACCTGGCGACAGGAAGTTTCGGCGCCATGCTCGCCGAGCCGTTAGTGCGCTCAGGAGAGATCCTGTCCCTGAGTCGGGATGTGGTCTGCCCGTTCTACAAGAGAAAGATGGAGCGCGCCGTGGCGGCGTTCCGCGAGGCGATGGGTGAGGACAGTTATCGCTGGTACGTGCACAAGCCAGAAGGTGCAATGTTCCTCTGGTTGTGGTTCCCGGATTTGCCCATTACAAGCCTCGAGCTCTACCAGCGACTAAAAGCCCGCGGTGTACTTGTGGTATCTGGCCATTATTTCTTCCCGGGATTGCCGGAAGATGACTGGAAACATCGCCATGAGTGCCTGCGGGTGACCTATTCCCAGGATGACGAGCGTGTAGCGCAAGGGCTGCGAATTCTCGCGGATGAGGTAAAAGCAGTGTGGGCCGAGGCGGGCCGGGAAGCTTAGTTTCCCAAGTCCACTTTCTTCAGGGATAGCTGGTAGCGGCTGCCGTCAGGCTCAATCTGAAGCAGGTGCGCCAGCACAAAATTGTTGTCCGGATCAAACCACATCAAGGTTTGGCGCTTGGAGCTTTCGCGGATCTTCTCGGCTTTGAGATAAGAAGACTGACTGGCATCGGCCGAGTCGCTGTCTGAGATGCCCGCATCATCATTTACTACGGCAAAGCGTTCGCTATCAATTTTGCCGCGATCCAGAACCTGATATTCCATCTCCCGCATGCCATTTCGGATGTCCTGGTGCAGCTGAATCTGGAAGCCGAGTGGGTCCAGCGTGCCTTCTTCCAGTTCTACCTCAAATGCCTTTCCACGGTATTTCCCGGTCGCAACACCTGCCTTCCAGTCGAAATCAATCGATTGTTCTCTGTCCTTGATCATAAATCCCGACAGACGATAGCGATATCGAATCGGTATCACTCGGCCATCTTCCCATTTCAGGATCAGGGACTCATCGATATCGGCGATGAACGAATTGACGTCGGTGCGATACAGCCAGACGCCATTTCCCTGGGATGTGAGAATGCGTTTGGCGCTGCCGTTAAGTGACAGTCCCTTTTCCATGGATGCGTCGTAACTCACCTCAAAGGGGAGCAGGCCGGGGCTGTCCTCAGACCTTGCAGAGGTGCTCAGGAGAAGTGCGACTATCGCCAGAAATGGCAGCAGGATCATCTGGCGTTTTGCTGGAACCGATATGATCCGTCGGGCTGCATACATCTGATCGACCTCCAATCTTTCACAAGTGCTGAAAGTCTAGCGGGTCAGCGGGCTTCGCGGGGTGACAGTCTGTTAAGGTGCGTCCTGGCTGTCCGGTAAACACATGGGAGCGTTCAGGGGCTCCCCATCGAACAACACTTGCTCGTGTCTCAGCTGGATGCGGCCTTCGCAGAACCATCGCACCACAATCGGGTAGAGTAGGTGCTCTTTTTTCTGAACTTTTTCCGCGAGGGTCTGGGCCGTGTCTTCCGCAGTCACCGCAACCTCCGCCTGTGCTATCACCGGGCCGCCGTCAAGTTCTTCGGTCACGAAGTGAATGGATACACCGTGGGTTTGATCCCCTGCATCCAGTGCTCTTTGATGGGTGTTCAAACCCGTGTACAGCGGCAGCAGCGACGGATGGATGTTTACCAGTTTGCCCCGAAACGCACGAACGAAATCGGTTGTCAGGATTCGCATGAAGCCGGCAAGCACAATGAGGTCCGGGTTATGGCGGAGGATATGGGCCATAAGTGCAGCATCGAACTCGTCCCGGGAGCCGAAATCCTTATGATTCACCACAAAGGTCTCAACGTTGGCCTGCGCGGCTCGCTCCAATGCAAAAGCTTTGGGCTGATTGCAGCCCAAAGCAATGATCTGGCCAGGAAAATCCCGCTCCCGGCTGGCGTCGATCAAGGCCTGAAAATTGGTTCCACTACCGGAGGCCAGTACCAGAATTCTGGGCAGAGTTGGTTGATCCGCTTTCATTCTGCAAGAAGTCCCGGGGCATAGCGCACCAGTGCATCTTTTTCGGTATCTTCAGCACGCTCCACCTGGCCTACCTGCCAGGCCTTCTCGCCCAGAGCCTTGAGAGTATCCAGGGCCAGGTCTTTCTGGTTTTCCGGAACACAGACAATCATGCCGATGCCGCAGTTAAACGTACGGTACATTTCTTCGCTGGCCACACCGCCGGCGTCTTTGAGCCACTGAAACACCGGAGGCAGTTCCCAGCTTGTGGTGTCGATGGCCGCAATCATGCCTTTCGGCAGAACCCTGGGAATATTTTCCGGTAAACCGCCGCCGGTAATGTGAGAGAGAGCGCGCACATCCACTTCACGAATCAGTTTTAGCAGATTTTTGACGTAAATCCGTGTCGGCTCCATGAGGGCGTTCGCCAAAGTGGTATCACCAACCTTCTGATTGAGGTCGGCGTTACTGACCTCAAGAATTTTACGAATCAGTGAGTACCCATTGGAGTGCGGTCCGGATGATTCAAGCGCCAGTAGAACATCACCCGTTTGCACATTGCTGCCATCGATGATTTCGCTGCGTTCAGCCACGCCCACGCAAAAACCCGCGAGATCATAATCGTCGCCTTCGTACATGCCGGGCATTTCTGCGGTTTCTCCGCCTACCAGTGCACATCCGGCCTGCTCGCAACCCTGGCCAATGCCTGAGACAACGTTTGCCGCTATATCGACGTTGAGTTTGCCAGTGGCGTAATAATCGAGGAAAAACAGGGGCTCGGCACCGCCTACGATCAGATCGTTGACACACATGGCCACGAGGTCAATGCCGATGCTGTCATGTTTGCCAAGCTGCATCGCCAGCCTCAGTTTGGTTCCAACGCCATCGGTGCCTGAAATCAGAATGGGTTCTTTGTACCCGGCTGGAATCGCTACCATGGCACCGAACCCGCCAAGCCCTCCCAGAACCTCGGGGCGCCGGGTGCGTGCGGCGGTGTCCTTGATGCGGCTGACAAGTTCATTGCCGGCGTCAATGTCTACGCCCGCATCGCGGTAAGTCAGGGAAGGCTTCTTTTCGCTCATGGTGTTCTTAACCGTTGGCCAGTGGGTCAGGCGGCGGATTTTAGCAGGTGCGGTGTAGCGCTCCAAGTGCAATTGCCGCGAGCACTCCCGGATTCCAGCGTCGAGGTGTCTCCGGGCGGTCAAGATTGCATTTCGGAAACCCGGGTCGGCTACTCAGGTCAAGGGGCATGGTGTATCCTATGCGCCATTCATGCAGATTGCAGGGTGTTTCATGCCAGTACCAGATCAGACCTCGGTTTTCAGGCCTTTGCCAGCTTTATGGCTTGCCGTTTTTTTTGCGCTCATGCTGGCCATGGTGCCCGCTCCGGCGGCTGCCGTTACGGTATCCGGGCTTTATTCCGTTGAGGTGCCAGTGGCCGGTTCCGGACAGAACGATCTGTCCAAGGGATACGCAGACGGTCTGGCTCGCGTGTTCGTGCGAATTTCCGGCACCCGGGACGTGCTCTCGCTCGATGGGGTGCAGGCGCTGCTCGCAAACGCGGAATCTTTGTTGCTGTCTTACCAGGTACTCCGCGGGGCGAACGGTGACAGTCGGCTGAGCATGGCATTCGGCGCGGTGGGTGTGAACCGGGCTTTGGCCTCGGTTGATGCGCCTGTCTGGGGTGCGAACCGCCCTCTGACTCTGGCGTGGGTAGCGGTAGAAGACCGCGGTGTTCGCGCGCTGGTTACAGGTAATAGTAGCGGTCAGGCGGATGCAGGTGAGAATGGGGCCTGGTCGTCAGCCTTTGCCCGCGCCGCCCGAGAACGGGGGCTTCCGGTCGCACTGCCGCCCGCAGAGTTCAGTGGAAACAGAGAGTTGCTATCGGATATCTGGGGACAATTTACGGGGCGTGTGCGTAACGCGTCTGAAGGCGTGGAGCACGACGTGCTTGCTCTGGTTCGAGTGAACCGTTCTGGCGGCCAGTGGCGCGCAGGCTGGGTGTTTGAGGGAGCACAACTCAACAGCAGTGAAGAATCGGTCAGCGCCGATACCCGTGAAGCTTTGGCGGAAGCGCTGGTAAACCGCTGGGCGGAACTGTACGCAAATCGTTATGCGGTTGCGGCTGGTGAAGTTGGAGATTTGCCGCGGGTAGATATTGTCCTGCGTGGTGTAACCTCGGTTGCGGATTATGGGAAAGCCAGCCAGGTACTTGAAGGCCTGACTCCGGTTGTAAGTGTGGGAGCATCCCGGGTTAAAGGTGAGCAGTTAACGTTGAGAGTGGCGTTTTCCGGCGAGCTGGATCAGCTCAAACAGTACATTGCGTTGGATTCCCGATTTGTGCCCGTTGAGGGGGAGCCGGAAAATGCGCGGCCAGAAGCCCGCGCGAAACCACCTGCTGCGCCGGCGGAACCAGAACAAGCGCAGGCGCCTGGAACCCAGTCAGAAACCACTTCCGAAGGCGGGGCAAATGCCGGTTCGTCCGATCAGTCTACGTTTACCTACCAGCCATCCCCGGTGGATGAAGACGAGGCGGAGCAGGCGTTTGAATCCCTTTACCAGCTTCTCTATTACCGCTGGCAGCCCACGCCGGTTATCGTTAAAGATGGCGGGCAGTAAGCTGCGATCCTGGGCAGGTCTGTGAATTCGCACGCCTGGCGCTGGATTCCCAACGCCTTGACGTGCGTTCGCATATTGTTGATTGCGCCCTTCGCCTGGGTTTTGATGGTGCAGGAATATCGCTTCGCACTGATGATTTTCGCTATTGCATCACTTACCGACGGGCTTGATGGTTTCCTTGCACGCCGCTTTAACTGGCGTTCGCGGTTTGGTGCCGTGGCAGACCCGCTGGCAGATAAAGCGCTGCTGATTACAGCGTATCTGGTGCTTACGTACACCTCAGTGTTTCCGTTATGGCTTTTTGCCTTGGTGCTTGGGAGAGACCTTCTTATTGTTGGGGGTGCTCTTGCTTACCACTACTGTATCGGTCGTTTTGATATGGAACCCAGCATGCCAGGCAAGTTAAATACTCTGGTTCAGGTTTGTGTGGTTCTGGGTACTGTTATTATCCTGGCAGGGTTGCCGGTGCAGCCGATGTGGCTGAGCGTGGGAATTTGGCTGGTTGCGGTATCCGCTGTTTTCAGCGGTGTCCACTATATTGTGATCTGGAGTGCGCGGGCATGGAGGTCCAGACGATCGTGAGCGCTTCTCAACTGGTTCTTGGTGTCAGGCTTCGGGACGATGCACGTTTCGATAATTTTCATGGTGATCGCAACCGGGAAGCGGCATTGCGCCTGTTGTCGGTATTCAGACAGCCGGCCGGACTGCCGGTGGTGGTAGTCTGTGGTGATTCCGATACGGGTAAGAGCCACCTGCTCCAGGCCGCTTGTCACCATGCGGAGGCGGAGGGGAAAACGGCCGTGTGTTTGAGTATTGCCGAGCTGGAGCCCTTCGGACCGGACGCGCTGTCAGGGCTGGACGCCATGGACGTGGTTGCGCTTGACGATCTGGACCGGATTACCGGAAGAGCGGACTGGGAAGAGGCGGTTTTCCACTTGTATAACCGGTTGCACGATGCCGGCCATATGTTGGTGGTAAGTCTCTCGGAGGTCCCGGGCTCCCTGCCTTTTTATTTGCCGGATCTGGTTTCCCGATTGCATCACGGATTTACGGTTCAGCTTGGCATCTACCGTGACGATGACCGCTTGAAAATCCTTATGGCTCGGGCTGAACAGCGTGGGCTGACAATGACGGATGATGTCGCAGGCTTTATCATGCGTCGTGCACCAAGGCGCCTTGGTGAGTTGTTGGCTATTCTCGATACCCTTGATGAAAATTCATTGCAGGCTCAGCGCCGCCTCACCATTCCGTTTGTAAAAACGGTGATGCAGTGGTAACCGCCACAAAACACAGATACAGCATTCAAACGATAAGGCGCTGAATAAAGTGCCGGATGGAGAGACAACATGAGACGGGTAGTATTCAACCAGAAAGGTGGAGTAGGAAAATCCAGTATTACCTGCAATCTGGCCGCGATCAGTGCAGCCCGGGGCAAGCGCACGCTTGTGGTTGATCTGGATCCCCAAGGCAACTCGACGCATTATCTCCTGGGCAAGCCGGCCAGTGAGCTCAAGGACACCGTTGCAGATATGCTGGAGCAGACGGTTGCGTTCAAGGTGTTCAACCGGCGCCCCGAAGAGTTCGTGCACGCAACGCCGTTCAAGAATCTTTTCGTTATGCCTTCCAGTCCGGAACTGGATTTCCTTGAGCGCAAGCTCGAAGCCAAACACAAAATTTACAAGCTACGGGAAGCGCTGAAAAAGTTGGGCGAATCCTTCGATGCCATTTACATTGATACGGCCCCCGCGCTTAACTTTTATACCCGCTCGGCGCTTATAGCAGCCCAGCGCTGCCTGATCCCGTTTGACTGCGACGATTTTTCCCGTCAGGCGCTTTACAATATACTTAACGAAATCCGTGACCTGCAGGAAGATCATAACGATGAGCTTGTTGTGGAAGGCATTGTTGCCAACCAGTTTCAACCACGGGCTACCCTGCCCAGGCAACTGGTCAAAGAGCTGATAGAGGAAGGCCTGCCAGTTCTACCGGTGCGTCTTTCCAGTTCGGTCAAAATGAAAGAATCTCACCAGTGCCGACAACCGCTTATTCACATGGCACCAAAGCACCCGCTTACCCGTCAGTTTGAAGACCTTTACCGCGTATTGCATGGCGAAGCGGTAGAGCTCGAGCCTCTGGCAGATTGAGGCAGGTTTTTATGACAGGTTCCGGTGACATTACAGGGCGGGTCGCTGATTGTCTTCTTGGTATCGAGATGGCGTTGCGTCAACTCGGAATGTGGGAGACGGAGCGCCCGCCTGAAGATGCGTTCAACAGCTCAGAGCCGTTCTGCCTCGATACGTTAACGTTTACCCAGTGGATCCAGTTCGTGTTTCTGGAGCGCATGAAGCTGATTATTGAAAATGCCCAGCCCTTGCCAGCGGTTTCAGGCATAGCGCCCATGGCGGAAGAGTATTTTCGTGGGCGTCCCGAGTCAGGGCAAAGCCTGATTCGGGAGTTGGATACTTTTGATAAGCTGCTGTCAGCCGGCTGAATCAGTCCAGGCGCATGGAGAGGTCTACGGCTCTGACGTCCTTGGTCAGCGCGCCAATTGAAATATAGTCAACACCGGTTTCTGCAATGGGGACCAACGTGTTGGCGTTGATGCCTCCGGATGCTTCCAGCTTTGCTCGCCCCTCGTTCATTGCGACCGCACAGAGCATGTCTTCCATGGAGAACTCGTCCAGCATAATGATGTCGGCTCCTGCGCTGAGTGCCTGCGCCAATTCCGCCAGGTTTTCGGTTTCGACTTCTACAGGTCTGCCCGGCGCGATTCTGCGAGCTTCGCGGATTGCATCGGCAATCGATCCGCAGGCAGAAATATGGTTTTCCTTGATGAGGAACGCATCCCACAGGCCGATTCGATGGTTGTGGCAGCCGCCACAGGTCACCGCGTATTTCTGGGCGAGCCGCAATCCCGGCAGGGTTTTCCGGGTGTCCAGAAGACGCACGCCCGTATGAGCAACGCGCGTTGCATAATCGGCGCAGTTCGTTGCAACTCCGGAAAGGGTTTGCAACCAATTCAAAGCAGCTCTTTCGGCGGTTAGCAGGCTTCTGGCGGTACCTTCCATGCGAAACAGAATCTGGTCCGGTGTAACGGCCTGGCCATCCTCTACCAACCACTCCAGAGCCACTGAGCTGTCCACCTGACGGAACACTTCGTTTACCCATTCGCGCCCCGCTATGGTCGCCTGCTCACGTGTAATGACACGCCCGGTGGCCTGTTTTTGCGCCGGGATAAGCCGGGCTGTTATATCGCCATCTCCAATATCTTCGCGCAGGCTCAGTGCGACGGCTTCGATACGTGACTGGCGTAGGCGTTCAGTGAAGTTCATGGTCATGCATCCATGTGTGTCGGGGCTAAAGGGTTTAGAAATACTCCGAGGGCACAATTCTATAGTCCGCCAGTGGTTTCGCCAAATTCGACGGAAATTGTGATCTGAGTCCGGTCTACACAAAAGGTGACAAATTCTGACACAAGGTGACGCGGGTAACTCGTATGATGTGTGATCAGGGTAGTTCCAAATTTATGGCCAGCCGTGTCATGTGTTCTGGTCCGGAGTTGTTCAATGAAGCAAGATAACAAGGTTGTCAGTTTTTCTGGTCAGAAGCCGTTTTCACGGTTTGATCTGCCGCCGGCCCTTGTTCGCCTGCGTGATACCTCAGGACAGTCGCTAAAGGGCGTTCTCGGGCGCTTCTTCGAGCGCGCTGACGATGCCTTGTTTGAACTTGCCGACCGTGCAGGCTCTAACAAGGATCAGGCAGTCTACTTCGATGCCATGCGCGAGCTCAGGTTGCGGCGTAAAGCTATGGCTGTCTCCGTACTGCAATACGTTAGCCAGGCGTTTAACGATATCGGCAAGTTCCGGCCCCGGCAATCCGGGGGTGCTCTGGATGAGGTCGATCAGGATTCGTTGAGCCTTGTTGAACATTCCGACCTTGAGCAGCAGGTTGCTATTGATAATCTGATCAACAAGCTCCGCAATCGTTATCAGGGCGTAATCCAGTTGTTGTCGTTGCGGGTTAATCACCTGGTGCCTGGAGTTGAGCTGGCGGATAACCAGATGCCGCTGAGTCCGGAAGTTATCTGCGGAGGCCTCGCTGAAGCCTGTGCGGATCTCGATATAGATATTCGGGCAAAACTTGTTGTGTTGAAACTGTTTGATCGCTTGCTGGCAGATACGCTTGGTGATTTTTATCAGGAAGCGAACCGCACTCTGATTTCGGAAGGCATTCTGCCAGATGTCAAGCGAGCACCGTCCCGTTCTGCAGCGAATGCGGCCAGCACCCGATCGGCGACTTCAGTGCCCGTACCCTCGAGTTCTGCCCAGCAAGGCTCCGTCGAAGGGGCGGGCGAACTGAGCAGACGCCAAAATGATGGTTATGACCAGATACAGGGCGGCGCTTCCCATGCAACCTTTTCTGAATTGAGCGAACTTCTGCACCAGAGGAGCAGTTTTCAGGCTGCGGCCGAGCCAGGTGCCGCGGGAGAGGCGTATCTCGATACTGACAGGCTGATGGCCCGCCTCAGCGAAGCGCAGACAGCCTGTGGCCAGTGGGAAGGTGTTGAAGTTCCTACCCTCGATCAGCAGCTGCAGTCTGTTCTCCAGGCCGCCAATGGCCAGACAGCCAGTATCGGCCAAGTGGACAACGATGTTATCAACCTCGTGTCCATGCTGTTCGATTTTATTCTGGAAGACCGGCAGCTGCACCCGGTGATGAAGGCGCTCATCGGGCGGTTGCAGATACCGGTGTTAAAAGTTGCATTGAGCGACAAGAATTTTTTTAATCGCGGCGGCCACCCTGTTCGCAAGTTACTGAATGAATTGGCGCTTTCTGCTATCGGCTGGAGTGAGAAGCGCCCTGGTCAGCGTGATCCTCTGCTTGAGAAAATCGAGTCGGTCGTGGATCGCGTGCTGAGCGAGTTCACGAACAATGTGTCGCTGTTCGATGAGCTTCTGAAAGACTTCAGCCATTTCACGGATCTTGATCGCCGTCGGCGAGAGCTGGTAGAGCAGCGACTTCGGGATGCAGAGGAAGGACGGGCGCGCCATGAGCGTGCGTGTCAGGTGGCTGGCTCACTGGTTCGGGGTCTTACGTCCGACAGGGACATTCCTGAGCCCGTTCTTGAGATGCTGAACGAAGCCTGGACAAAATACCTTCAGTGGGTCCTGTTGCGGGAAGGTGAAGACGGCGAACGCTGGGCTGATGCCCGTGAATTGACTGGCCACATCGTGTGGAGTGTCGATCCGCAGCCCGTTGATGACTCAACTCGAAGCGCACTTCTCCGAGCGATTCCGGCAATTGTTGACGACTTTCGCGTGGCGCTTCAGGAAATTTCCTGGGACCCGTTTGCAACCGATACAGCGGTTCGTGATCTGGAACTGGCGCACGTTGATGTTTTTCAGCGTCTGGCGACGGCACCGTCCCGGCCAGCGCCGCCGGAGGCCGCAGATAAGGCCGCACTGGAAGCTGTGGCAGAGCCTGAAGTCAAGCGGGAGCCAGAGGTTCCAGAGCCAGTTACCGGAGGCTTGCAGGCGGCAGTGGCCGGGCCCGGCGAAGTTGAGATTGAGCCACCGGTGCTTTCGGAGCCCGGCGAGCTCGTCTCTGCTTTGGAAAATGAAGAAGCGATTTCCCGGCAATGGCTGGATCAGGCAGACAGCCTGCGTGTTGGTGCCTGGGTTGAGCTCACCCGCGACGGTACCAAGGTCCGTTGCAAGCTGGCGGCATTTATACGAGCCACGGGCAAGTACATCTTCGTCAATCGCAGCGGCGCCAAGGTTGCTGAGTACCGCCGTCAGGAGCTGGCTGCCGCTATGGCGAGCGGTGCCGTCAGCATGCTCGATGACGGGCTTATTTTTGACAGGGCACTTGAGTCCATCATCGATAACCTGCGCAGCAGCCGCAAGGATTGATCCGTGGTAACGAGCGTTACTTTGTGATTCAATCCAGTCACGGTGTAATGCTCTGATAATTGTGGACTCATATTGCTTCATTCAGCCTCCGATCACTCCGTCGCAACCGTTTATGGAGAAAACATTGAAACTCTCCGCAAAACGGGGCGCCTTTCGTCTGCCCGCTGGTGTCCGTCGCCGAACTACGGTTCCCGCCCCGAAGATGCGACTATAAGTCTGCTGGTGGTGCATAACATCAGCCTTCCCCCCGGGCAGTTTGGTGGGCGCTACATTGAAGACTTTTTTACGAACTGTCTGAATCCAGCTGAACACCCATACTTCTCAACCATTGCCGAGATGCGTGTTTCCGCTCATGCTCTGATCAGGCGGGATGGCGCCGTCGTGCAGTTTGTCAGCCTTCTGGAGCGGGCCTGGCACGCAGGTCGCTCCTGTTTCGAGGGGGTTGAGGAGTGTAATGATTTCTCCATTGGTATTGAGCTTGAGGGCGCGGATGACGTGCCCTATACGGCGGAGCAGTATCGCTCGCTGGCAGTGCTCACCAAGGTGATCAGCTCGGCTTGGCCGGCCATTACAAACGATCGGATTACCGGGCACTGTGACATTGCGCCGGGTCGCAAGACTGATCCCGGACCAGCGTTTGACTGGCACAGTTTCCGTGCTTCATTGCAAGCAGCGCAGTCTGGCGGGCATTGTGAAAAACTGGCCCACAGGGGGCCCTCTGAATGATTCTCGCGGTGTTTCTGATTGCCTACCTCGTGCGCAGGCGCCTTGACGGCTACAATGCGGTTTCCAGTGATGTGCTATGGCGCCACTGGTTTCGTAAGGGCCGCGTCGTTAAAGCCGGGCGTGAACCAGGCGTTATGGCTGGCTTTGTTCTGGTAGCCTTGCCTGCAGTGCTGGCGGCCGTTTGTGTATATATCCTGTCGCTCTCCGGCTGGCGAGTAGCTGGTTATCCTCTCGAAATTCTTGTTCTCGTTCTGCTGATGGGTGCGCCTGGCTGGCGGAAGTCTGTTGAGGCCTATAGCGATGCTTGGCACAAGGGTGATATGCAGGCGGCCTGGCACCATATTCAGGACCGTCTGCCAGCGGCAGAGCGCGGTGCGGCAGCGTCGCCGGAGGTAATGCACCTCTCGCTATCCCGGGCACTGATGCTGACGGTCTTTCAACGTTTTTTCCTTATTGCATTCTGGTATGTCGTAGGTGGCGTTGGCCTTGCGATATTCGCGCGTGGACTATTGGCTCTGGCTGAGCAATGGCCCCAAGCCGCGGCAAGGCCGAGGTACCTCAAAGCCTGCGAGTGGATTAGCTGGATACCGGTAAGGCTGCTGTCTATTACTTTTGGGATTGCGGGTGACCTGTCGGGTTGGCTGGGAGAGGCCAAGGCAGCGATTCTCGGAATCAGTAAAAAAACTTCAGAAGTGCTCATGATCTCTGCCAATGGGTCGTTAACCGGGTATGCGCTTGACCCGGCCCGCTTTTCCCGCGTACACCCGGACGAATGGGCCAGTTTTGGCGGACGTAGCCTGAGTGCCGTGAGGGACTTGCTGAACCGGAGTATGCTGGTGTGGATTTGCGTACTGGCGCTGCTGGTGATTGCAGGGGTTGTATGAAGGTGCAGACAGCGAAAGATAGCGCTCAAGTTTTAAGGTGTTCAGTCGATAACAAAAAAAGAACGTAAGTTCATTGTTTGTGCTTTAAAAGGGGATCAATGTGAAGCAGCTCATTAATCCAGCAGTCGCATTGATGAATCGACTGCCAATGCTGTACAAGTTCAGTCTTATCAGCATTCTGTTCCTCTTGCCGATTGGTGGGTTGTCCTGGCTTGTGATGACTGAGCTCAACCGCTCGGTTGAGACAATGACCCGTGGTGTTGAAGGGTTGGAACAATTACGGCAGATAGATCGCCTGGTAGATGCTTCGATGGACTATCGGGATTACCGTGCACCTGCGGTGACCAAAAATGAGAGCGCCCTCATGGCTCGCTCCGATAAAGCAGCTGAAAATATTGACTCCATTCTAGAGAGCCTGGTGGCAGAGCCCCGCTCATTTGATGCGTCTGGCGCCTGGACAGACCAGGTCGAGGCGCTTCAGGCTGACTGGCAGGCCCTACGTGCAGATGACAACTACCAGACCAACTTTGATCCCCAGTTCAAGTACTATCAGGAGTTTGTCCAAAAGGTACTGGCGCTTCTCCCCGCCACAATAGAAACATCCGGTCTGGGCCAGGGGGCATCGAGAGAGAACCAGCTTGTTCTCGGGCTGATACGCGAAACCATGCCGGATGCCCGCAGCGTTATCGGACAGGCTCGCTCTTACGGACTTTACGCGTTGGTTGAAGGACAGGTTGGCTATGCGCTAAGTGAAACCTTCAATGAAATCTATGATCGCCTTACAAATCGCAGTTCGTTGCTTTCGCCAGCACTGACGATTGCTGCAAACGCATCTCCGGCCCTGTCGTCCAACGCAGATGATGCCTTTCAGCAGGTTGATGAGAGTCTGCTGAATGTTCGCCAACTTCTCGATGTGAATATTATTACGCCCATGCGCCTGGAGCTGTCCTGGCAGGAATATGACTCGCTTGTTTCCGCGCAGCTGGCGGGTTACGGAGTGCTGAAAGCTGCAGCGTTGGATGTGGTTGAGGCCAACCTGAATGCCCGCCTGCAGCAGGAAGTGAGCCAGCGTCGCCTGATCGTGGTGGCACTGATCGTGGTTCTGCTAATCGTGGTGTATCTCTATGTTGGTTTCTTTATGTCGGTGCGCACAGCGATCAACCGGTTCAGTGAAGCTGCACGCAAGGTAGCAGCAGGGGATATGACCACTCGTATTTCACTTGATAACCGCGATGAACTCGGCGAGCTGACCGGTGAATTCAACAACATGACGGATCGAATGGCCGACCTGATACGCTCTGTAGGGCAGACAACTTCTGAGGTTGACCAGCAGGCTGCGCGAGTCAAGGATACGGCTGCCGCCAACAGCGAAGCGGTGGCGCGCCAGATGGCGGAGAGTGGCCAGATCAATGAGGCTATGAGCCAGATGGTTGAAGCTGTGAACGAAGTTACAGAGAGTGCTCATCGGGTTGCAGACAGCGCTACAGCCGCTGAACAGGATACGGAAACCGGGCGCGGTGTTGTTGCGGATACCGTGGATACGATCAACCGGCTGGCGACTGAGATTTCCAGTGCGGTAGATGTTATCAACCGGGTGAGTGCAGACAGCGACAACATCAGCCAGGTTCTGGTGGAAATAAAGGCAATAGCCGGTCAAACCAATCTTCTGGCTTTGAACGCAGCTATCGAAGCGGCCCGTGCGGGCGAGCACGGACGCGGTTTCGCAGTTGTTGCCGACGAAGTGCGTTCATTGTCCCAGCGCACTCACAAGTCCACCGAAGAAATCGAAGGCATGATTTCACGGCTTCAGAGCGGCGTGAAAGATGCGGTAGCGGCCATGACTAACAGCCGTGATGTGACACAGGCAACCGTTCAGAAATCCGGAGAAGTAACGGAAGCGCTGAGTCGCATCGCCAATGGCATATCGGTGATCGTTGACATGAGCCACCAGATCGCTCAGGCAGCGGAAGAGCAGTCTGCAGTATCCAAAGATGTAAATGTCAGCGTTGCTCACATTGGCGAGTTGGGTACATCGACGGCCTCTAACGCTGAAGAAACACTGGCTTCATCGCGGCAGATGTCCGAGCTGACGGCTTCTCTGCAGAGGCTTGTGGAAGCGTTTAAGGTCTGAAGTCGGGCTACATGCCCGACTTCTTCTGATCCCACAAAATTTCTTCAGCGCCTTCCCGACGCGCCAATACCCTTGATGCCACAAACAACAGGTCTGACAAGCGGTTCAGGTACTGGCGCGCCAGCAGGTTGATAGAGTCTTCATGGCTAAGGGCAACCACTACACGCTCGGTGCGGCGGCAAACAGCGCGGGCCAGGTGGCATTGTGCTGCCGCAGGGCTTCCGCCGGGGAGGATGAAATTCTTCAGGGGCGGTAACGGCTCGTTCATCTCGTCCAGCAGGTTCTCCAGCCAACTGATGTGTTCATCGCTGATCGCCTTGCTACCCGGAATCGCAAACTCACCTCCCAGATCGAACAAGTGATGCTGAATGCGGCGTAACGATTCCAGCATCTCATCATCAGTGTCCAGAGTTTCAACTAGCAGACCAATATGGCAGTTCAGCTCATCGGCCATGCCCATCGCCTCAACACGCTGAGCGTTTTTGGCGATGCGATTACCATCGGCGAGGCCCGTAGTGCCGTCGTCACCAGTGCGCGTGTAAATCTTGGAAAGGCGGTTACCCATGAGGGTGCTCCTGATAGTTAAAAGCTGGTTTACAAAAAGTGTTACAGATCTTGTACTTGATCGGTCAACATTTGGTTTACCGGCGTGGCAATGCCATGACGCTTTCCACATTGCACAAGATAGCCATTGATAAAATCAATCTCGGTTTTACGCCCTGCCATAACATCCGCGCACATGGACGAAGTATTGCTGGCGGTATTCCTCGCCACCGTTTCAATTTGCTCCCGAAGAACCTCCGGTGCAATAGCCTCCAAGGTTTCCGCATGAAGCAAAAGAGATATCTCCGCGCAAAGCCCGTCAATACTTTGCTGATAAAGAGTTGAGCTCAGAATGCCACCGTTAGGGCAGTCGAGCAGAGCCGTAAACGGATTGATCCCCGCATTGATCACCAGCTTCTGCCAAAGCCGCTGCAGAATGTTCTCCTCAGCATGAACCCTCAAGCCGCTTTCAGCCAACTGTTGAACAATACTCGCTGTGTGATCAGAGGCAGAAGCGGTAAGCGCGCCCACCCAGGTGTCACCGGCCCCGGCGTGAACCAATACATCCGGGGACGGTCTGTTTGCACCTTCGGTGGTGCTCGCGGCCAAAATCGACCGTTCCGGCCAGCGCTCGGCCACTGCTTGTTGGCTGCCCAGACCGTTCTGAAACAAAACAACGGGAGTGCCGTCCGGAATGTGAGGTAACCAGCTGTCCAAAGCCGAAAGTGTGTCTCCAGCTTTTGTCGTTATTAGCAACAATTCAATGTTGTCACCAGGTTGTAGCCACGGAAGCGAAACATTGGAAAGGGCCTGCACAGAGTCCGGCGAAGCCGTCAGGAACCCCTTCCCGAAACCTTGCGGAGCCAGGGATGGCGGAGCAGAGCGTACAAGGACGTATTCACAGCGTGTTTCGGGAAGGGGTTCCTGACGGCTGACGCTTCGCCTAAGCCGATTACTCTCAGGCTTCTCGCAATGCAGGCGAGGCAAAAACCCACAATGCTCAGAAGGCAAAAGAGCAGCCCAAAGCCGCCCCAAAGAACCCGCTCCAAGAATGGCAATCAACCCGCCACCCCCGGAACGCTCACCCGCAGCCGCCATAACTACATGGCCTCAATGTCTGCGCGCTGCTGCTGCAGTCGGCTCAGATTACCCTGAACCTCCGTCAGCTTCTCCTGCTCTTTGGCAACAACCTCAGCCGGCGCCTTGGCAGTAAACTTCTCATTACCCAGCTTGCCCTCCAGGCGCCCGATCTCCTTCTGCAAACGCTCAAGCTCCTTATCCAGACGCTTCAGCTCCGCATCCTTATCAATCAACCCGGCCATAGGCACCAACACTTCCATACCGCCAACCAGCTGAGTGGCACACATGGGGGCATTGTCACCTTCAAACCACTCAAGACTTTCCAGCTTGGCCAGCGAACTCAGGAACTGACGGTTTTCATTCATCCGGCGCTGACCTTCCGCGCTGTTGCCACGGAACAGGACCGGAATCTTCTTAGCCGGGGAAATGTTCATCTCGCCGCGAATGTTGCGCACGGCCACAATCACACCCTTCAGCCATTCGATGTCTTCGACGGCTTTAGCGTCGTGCTTGCTGGCATCCACTTGTGGGAACGGCTGCAACATGATGCTGTCCCCGGATTTCCCGGCCAGCGGTGCAATGCGCTGCCAGATTTCTTCCGTGATAAACGGCATGATCGGGTGCGCCAGGCGCAAAACAGTTTCCAGCACGCGCACCAGAGTGCGACGAGTACCGCGTTTGGCTTCGGCACTGGCGTTGTCGTCGCCCAGGGAAGGCTTGGAGAGCTCAAGATACCAGTCACAGTATTCGTTCCAGATGAACTCATACAAAGCGTGGGCCGCCAGGTCGAAACGATACTGATCCAGATGACGGGTTACATCCTGCTCGCACTGCTGCAAGGCGCTGATGATCCAGCGATCAGCCAGTGACAACTCCACCGCTTCGCCATTTGAGCCGCAGTCTTCACCTTCGGTGTTCATCAGCACGTAACGGGCAGCGTTCCAGAGTTTGTTGCAGAAGTTGCGGTAGCCTTCCAGGCGCTTCATATCCCAGTTGATATCACGACCAGTGGTGGCCATGGCCGCCAGGGTGAAGCGCAGGGCGTCGGTGCCGTGGGCAGAAATGCCTTCAGGAAATTCCTTTTCAGTCTGCTTGGCAATTTTCTTCGCCAGCTTGGGCTGCATCATGTTGCCGGTGCGTTTCTCCAGCAGCGGGGCCAGGTCGATACCATCAATCATATCCAGCGGGTCAATCACGTTACCCTTGGATTTGGACATTTTATCGCCGTGTTCGTCGCGTATCAGGCCAGTTACATACACCGTCTTGAACGGAACCTGGGGCGTGCCGTCTTCATTCTTCATGAAGTGCATGGTCATCATGATCATCCGGGCAACCCAGAAGAAAATAATGTCAAAACCAGTGACCAGAACATCCGTCGGATGGAAGGTTTTCAGGCGCTCGGTGATTTCCGGCCAGCCCAGAGTGCCGAAGGTCCACAGGGCAGAGCTGAACCAGGTGTCCAGAACATCGTCGTCCTGCTTCAGCGCGAAGTCTGCTGCCAGATTGTGCTTCTGGCGAACTTCGCCTTCGCTGCGACCCACATAGATATTGCCTTCGGTGTCGTACCAGGCAGGAATGCGGTGGCCCCACCACAGCTGGCGGGAAATGCACCAATCCTGAATGTCACGCATCCAGGAGAAGTACATGTTCTCGTACTGTTTGGGCACAAACTGGATACGGCCGTCTTCAACGGCTTCAATAGCTGGCTTGGCCAGAGCTTTGGCATCGGCAAACCATTGGTCAGTCAGCATCGGCTCAATGATAAGGCCGGAACGGTCGCCACGGGGTACGTTCAGTACGTGATCTTCTACTTGCTGCACCAGCCCTGCGACTTCCATGTCAGCAACGATCTGCTTGCGGGCGTCTTCCCGGGTCAGGCCGGCGTAAGCTGAGGGCAGGGTACCATCCAGTTCGGTGTTTTCAGTGCCGTCGCTGTTGAACACTTCTGCCTGCTCGCGGATGTTCGCATCCTGAGTCAGCACGTTCATCATCGGCAGGTTATTGCGCTTGCCCACGGCGTAGTCATTAAAGTCGTGAGCCGGGGTGATCTTGACGCAGCCGGAGCCTTTTTCAGGATCGGCATGGTGGTCGGCGATCACCGGGATGCGGCGGTTCACCAGCGGCAGCATGACAAACTTGCCGATCAGGTGCTGGTAGCGCTCGTCGTCCGGGTGCACGGCTACGGCGGTATCGCCAAGCATGGTTTCCGGGCGGGTGGTGGCAACGACCAGATAGTCTTTGCCGTCTTGCGTCGTGGCGCCATCGGCCAGCGGATAACGCAGGTGCCAGAAAAAGCCTTTTTCTTCCTTGTTCTCAACTTCCAGATCCGAAATGGCGGTGTGCAGCTTCGGATCCCAGTTCACCAGGCGCTTGCCACGGTATACCAGGCCATCTTCGTACAGGCGCACAAACACTTCCTGCACGGCTTTGTAGAAGCCGTCGTCCATGGTGAAGCGTTCGGTATCCCAGTCCACCGAGTTGCCCAGCCGGCGCATCTGGCCAGTAATGGTGCCGCCAGACTCTTCCTTCCAGTCCCAGATACGCTTGATGAACTCATCGCGGCCCAGGTCATGGCGGGTTTTGCCTTCTTCCGCCGCCAGTTTTCGCTCAACAACCATCTGGGTGGCGATGCCGGCGTGGTCACTGCCCACCTGCCACAGGGTGTTGTGGCCCTGCATGCGCTTGTAGCGGGTGAGGGTGTCCATGATGGTGTGCTGGAAGGCATGGCCCATGTGCAGGCTGCCGGTCACATTGGGTGGTGGGATGGCGATGCTGTAGGACTCGCCCTCTCCGCTGGGGCGGAAGTACCCTTTGGATTCCCAGTTTTCGTACCACTGGCGCTCAATGTTTTCTGGCTGGTAGGTTTTTTCCATGGGTTTTTGCTGATGACCGTTTGGTTGATTCACAGGGGGAAATTGAAACGCTCGATTATACATGGTCGGCCGGATTGCGGCGAACCCATGCAGTTGGTTCTTTTTCAGGACTGGAAGTTGAGAGCTCTGTGAGCACGGAAGGGCTGTGCCAAAACACGCTACTAGCACATCCGTGTGCGCTTGTTTCGGGCCGTCCTTGGCCCTCTACAGTTTTGGCACAGCCCTTCCGTGCTCACATCCAGTCAATTTGCTGGCCGCTATAAGGCAAGAGGTTCAAGCTAACGCTTTCTTTGATCGTGAACCCTGGGCTCTATCCCCAATGCTCTGAGTTGCTTGAAATGTGCACGGGCCTGGTTGAGAACGGCGGAATCATTGTGGGCTACCAGAGCGAGACGTTTGAATTTGTCTGCGTTTGCCGGAAGCGTCGCCGAGAGGATGATGACGGTGTCCCAGTCTTCTGCCACAGGCGGGCAGAGCAGGATGCCGACGGGGTCGGTGCAGATTGTGGCGGAGTCGGGCACGATGCTGTGGGGGATGAACGCGTCAGGGCTGAGGTTCCAGAGCAGGTCGTCCAGTTCTTCGGCCTGTTGGGTTGTATCACATACGATGCACACCCGGTCACCTTGCTGCCAGGCTTTATTTACAAGCTTGCTGGCGTGCAGGTTGCGGGCGGCAGGGGTGTCCTGGAGGAGAATGTGGAACCAGTAGCGCTGGTTCCTCTCTTCCTGCCCGGCTCCCCTATCAGCCACTTGACTGGAATCACCGGCAGCATTGCTGCCGGCTTGCGCTGCCGGATTATTTTCCGGCATGGGACATCAGGTAATCGACCAGCAGAGGAACCGGACGGCCAGAGGATCCTTTGGCTTTGCCTGAATGCCATGCAGTGCCGGCGATGTCGAGGTGGGCCCAGCGGTATTCTTTGGTGAAGCGCGACAGGAAGCAGGCAGCGGTAATGGTACCTGCCGAGCGGCCGCCGATGTTGGCCATGTCGGCAAAGTTGCTGTCCAGCAAACTCTGGTACTCATCCCAAAGTGGCAGGCGCCATGCCTTATCGCTGGCGCGATCGCCAGCAGCCAGCAGTTCGTTGGCCAGCTCATCGTTGTTTGCCAGTAGGCCTGTAGCTTCATGGCCCAGGGCAATGATGCAGGCACCGGTGAGGGTGGCCAGATCAATCACAACCTCCGGGTCGAATTTCTTCACGTAGGTGAGGGCGTCGCACAGTACCAGGCGGCCCTCGGCGTCTGTGTTGAGAATTTCAACGGTCTGGCCTGACATGGTGGTCACAATGTCGCCTGGGCGGGCGGCGTTGCCATCCGGCATGTTTTCAGCGGCAGCGATAACGGCAACCACGTTGATTTCCGGTTGGATCTCCGCCAGCACCTGCATCGCACCGAATACGGCTGCAGATCCGCCCATGTCGTATTTCATTTCATCCATACCAGCGCCCGGCTTGAGGCTGATGCCGCCGGTGTCGAAGGTGATGCCTTTACCCACAAGAACATGGGGCTTGTCTTTTGCCTTGCCCCCGCGGTATTCCATGACAATCAGGCGGGGTGGCTGAGCGCTGCCTTGGCCGACGGCGAGAAGGGAATTCATGCCCAGTTTTTTCATCTGTTTTTCATCAAGAATTTCGGTCTTGATGCAGTCGTAGTCGGTCGCCATTTTAACGGCTTGTTCGGCCAGCCAAACGGGGTGACAAATGTTCGGTGGCATATTGCCCAAATCGCGGGTGTAATTCATGCCGCGGCCTGTCGCCAGGCCCAGATTGAACGCTTCTTTCTGGGCTTTGCCAGTTCCTGAAGCGGCCACCATGATTTTGCTGAGTTTACGCGCGGCAGGTTTTTCACTCTTGAAATCGTTGAATGCGTAGAGTTGGTCTTCCAGTGTGCGGCCAATCAGGCTGAGCTTCGCGAGCTCGGCGCTTACATCTTCACTGCCGTTCAGTGTGGTGTCGGCAAGAGCGATCAGTGCGCTCTTGGATGGGCCGTCTTTGAGGGCTCCTGTCATTGCGATAAGCGCTTTGCGGAAGCTGGCCGGACTGCGGTCTGCATCTTTACCTGTGCCAACCACTAACAGTCTGTTCCAGGTTTGGTCGCTCAAGGGAATAAGGTTCGTCTCTGCACTCTTGCCGCTGATGTCACCGGCTTTCTGGAGTTTACTGATCAGCCCGCCCAGTGCGCCGTCGGCCTCGTTAGTGGAGGCTGGCCAGTCACCTTTTTCGGGCAGGGCGACGACCAGACAGTCGGCTTTGGTATTCGCAATGGCTTTACTGTTGAGACTGAAGTTCATGAAAACTCCTGTTGGCTGTTCGGAAAAGCCGCCACGGTTGGCGGCGGGACTGATTTGTTCCTATTCTGGCAAATATTGGGGTTTGCGAACGTATTATCAAGATGGAGGAGCAGCTTACTTCGCTTTCTCAGCGAGTTATCTGTCGTGGCCTTAACGTCGCCGTACTGTCATTCAGCCCCAAGGTTACATAGAATACGCGCAGTTTTCCTATTCCTCCATGTTTCGGTCTACACGGGCAGAGAAACCGTTTTGAGCATTATTTTCCGCTATCTCACACGTCAGGTTATGGTCAGCATGGTTGCCGTTTCGGGCATCCTTCTGCTGGTGTTTATGAGCGGGCGTTTCCTCAAGTACCTGGCCGGAGCCGCAGAGGGCAAGATCGCGCCGGGTGTGCTGTTCGAGATCATGGCTTACCGGTTTCCCGGGTTTCTGGAGCTGATTCTGCCGCTGGGGCTGTTTATCGGCATATTGCTCGCTTATGGCCGGATGTACCTGGAAAGCGAGATGACGGTTTTATATGCCTGCGGCGTAAGTGATCGCCAGCTGCTTTCGAAAACCCTGATGGGCAGCCTTGTTGTGATGCTGATCGTCGGAAGCATGAGCCTGGCGGTCTCGCCTTGGGGTATGACACAGGTTGAGAAAATTTTCGCCGAGCAAGCAAAAGCGACAGAATTTGAAATGCTCGCGCCGGGCCGTTTTCAGAAATTGTCATCGGGCGGCCGTGTGACCTACACAGAGAGTCTCAGTGATGACAAGCGACGCCTGGAAGGCGTGTTCATCGCCGAGTACGGTCGTGACGGCACGGGGGTGAGTATTATTGCCGCAGATTCCGGATCACAGTTGATTGACGAGGAAACGGGCAGTCGTTTTCTGGTACTGGAAAATGGTGCCCGCTTTGATGGGGTGCCTGGCAAGCTTGACTACCAGATTACCGGTTTCGAGGCCTATGGTCTGAAGATCCGCAGTGGCAGCAGCGGCGATGTCGAACTGGAAGAAGGCGTTTCAACCGGCCAGCTGATGCGTTCGGATGACCCCCGCGACCGCGCACTTCTACACTGGCGCTTTTCGCTGCCGCTAATCGTTCCGATTGTGACGTTGCTGGCGGTTCGGCTCAGCCGTGTGAATCCTCGGCAGGGTCGTTTTTTTCATCTTTTGCCTGCAATGCTGGTCTATGTTGCCTACCTTGGGCTGTTGATCGTAGCCCGTGATGCGATGGCCGAAGGTAAGGTGCCCGAATGGCTGGGTATGCTCTGGGTGCACGCCATCTTCCTGGCGCTTGGTCTCTGGCTTCAGTTTGGCCCGGCCTGGCTTCATAAAAAAAGGGTGAAGCGGGAAGGAGTGGCCAATGCGTAAAATTGACCACTATGTTATGCGCAATGTGGGTGGCGCCATGCTTCTGGTGATGGTGGTAGTGCTGTCGCTGGATTTCATTTTTGCGTTCGTCGCGGAGCTTGAAGACACGCGCAACAATTACCAGATTCTGGACGCGCTCTGGTATGTGGTCCTGACGTTGCCTCGCAGGATTTATGATTACCTTCCGCTGGGAGCTTTCATGGGGTGTCTGGTCGGTCTGGGTGCGATGGCCAGCTCCTCCGAGCTCACAGTTATCCGCGCTGCCGGGGTTTCTCTGAAGCGCGTAGTCTGGTCGGCGATGAAGCCTGCGTTGGTGGTGGTGCTCGCAGGTGTTCTTATTGGTGAGTATGTGGCTCCTCCGGCGGAGCGAACCGCGCAGAGTTACAAGGCCGTTGCGCTTGGAGCGGGCCAGAATGTCGCCGCGGCGCACGGGGTGTGGCATCGCGAAGGGAATATCTTCATGCACCTCAATGCTGTGCAGCCTAATGGTGTCTTGCACGGTATTACCATGTTCCGCTTCAACGATCAGCGGCAACTGATGGCGTCGAGCTTTGCCGAGCGGGCGATCTATCAGGGTGATCATTGGCTGCTGGAAAACTCTACAACTACGCGTCTTGAGGGTGACACAACAAGCCGCGAGGATCATCCGTCGTTGCGCTGGGAAACAGGCCTGACGCCTGATGTTCTGAGTGTATTGATCGTCAAGCCGGAGAACCTTTCGATGCTTGGCCTGTTCACCTACGCCAGCTACCTCGGCGATCAGGAGTTGAACGGCTCTCCCTACTGGTTGGCGTTCTGGAAGAAGGCGCTGATGCCACTGGGTACCGGGGTAATGGTGCTGGTCGCGATTTCGTTTATCTTCGGGCCGTTGCGCTCGGTTACCATGGGTTTTCGTGTATTTACGGGGTTGCTTGTTGGTCTCATTTTCAAATACATGCAGGACCTTTTGGGGCCTATGAGCCTGGTTTACGGATTTAACCCGATACTTGCGGTGCTTGTGCCGATTGCAGTGAATGCGGTGGTTGGTGTCGTATTGATGCGCCGGGCAGGATAGCGTAGCCGCCCGGCATTCGTCTTCAGCCAGTCTTGGCTTTATGGGGAAGGGCAACGACCACGCTGTCTGAAAGCCTGTCCGTTATGGAAAGTCCGTTGATGGGGTAAAACAGCGCAATCATCGCTGGAGCGGTGAGGAAAAGTGTTGCAGAACCGAGGTAATAGCCGGCCAGTAGAGCCACGAAAAATACGGCAGCTGCGGTCAGGTAGCGGCGAAGTGCCTGGCTCCAGCTCACGGAAGAGCCGTCGAGGTTTTCTATCCGTACGCGCCACACCTGCATGCCCAGTGTCTGACCAATGCGTGTCCAGAAGTAGGCAAAGAACAGGTACATCACCAGAAACAGTACAAACGTCAGGCCAGGATCGCCGGATAACTGGCCCGCTTCCGCTTTTTGTTCGAGTTGATCCCAGCCCGTAATCCAGCCGGTTATCATTGTGTATATCCAGGTGGCGACCAGAAGTACGGCAATACTGATCAGGCCGTCGTAAATAACGGCCAGTGATCGTTTGAGAAACGTCGCTGGGGGAAGCAGTTCGTCAGCGGCGTGGAAGCGGCGGGGCATGGGCTCTCCTGTGATTTTTCACGTTTTTCCTGTACTCGGCGTGTGCTAGAGTAGCCGATTTGCACACGCGTGTAAGTATTCGTATTCAATCGCGGATCCTGCCGTTTTACGGTGGGATTTCTGGAAAGGTATCAAAGGGCTATGAAAACCGCAGAGTTGCGACAGGCATTTCTCGATTATTTCAAACAGCAAGGTCATTCCATTGTTTCAAGCAGTTCGCTGGTGCCGGCGGATGATCCGACACTGCTGTTTACCAATGCGGGAATGAACCAGTTCAAGGACGTATTTCTTGGCCGTGAGGAGCGCGACTACAATCGCGCAACCAGCTCCCAGAAATGCGTTCGTGCTGGCGGTAAGCATAACGACCTTGAAAACGTGGGTTACACGGCGCGTCACCACACATTTTTCGAAATGCTGGGCAACTTCAGCTTTGGTGACTACTTCAAGCGTGAAGCCATCAACTATGCGTGGACATTTCTTACCGGCGAGCAATGGCTGAACCTACCCTCGGAAAAGCTATGGGTGACCGTCTACGCCGACGACGACGAAGCTTACGATATCTGGAATAAAGAAGTGGGCGTGCCGGCGGACCGTATTGTCCGTATCGGAGACAACGGCGGTGCTCCCTATGCATCGGATAACTTCTGGCAGATGGGCGATACCGGCCCTTGCGGTCCCTGCACCGAAATATTCTACGACCATGGCCCGGATGTGGCCGGAGGCCCTCCGGGGAGTCCGGAAGAAGACGGCGACCGCTACATCGAGATCTGGAACGTGGTCTTCATGCAGTATAACCGCACCGCTGATGGCGAGATGCTCAACCTGCCGAAGCCCTCCGTTGATACGGGCATGGGGCTGGAGCGGGTTACGGCTGTTCTGCAGGGCGTTCACAGCAATTACGAAATCGACCTCTTCGACGACCTGCTGAAGGCCGCCTCCACCATACTCGGCGGTGCAGCAACAACCGAAGCCAGCCTGCGAGTGGTTGCCGACCATATCCGCTCCTGTGCGTTCCTGATCTCTGATGGCGTAATGCCCTCCAATGAAGGCCGTGGTTTTGTACTGCGACGCATCATTCGTCGAGCTGCCCGTCACGGCAACAAACTGGGCGCCACTGGCCCGTTCTTCTACAAGCTGACCGGCGCCCTGGTTGAATTGATGGGTGAAGCTTTCCCGCAGCTGGTCAGCAGCCGGAAGCAGATCGAAAAAGTGCTGTTGCAGGAAGAAGAGCAGTTTGTAAAAACTCTGGATAAAGGCCTGCGCCTGCTTGAGCAGGACATTGCCGAGCTGAAAGGCGACGTGATTCCCGGGGAAACCATTTTCACGTTGTATGACACCTACGGCTTTCCGGTGGATCTCACCAACGACATAGCCCGTGAGCGCGGTTTGTCACTGGATTACGAGGGCTACGAGAAGGCCATGGAAAGTCAGCGTGAGCGCGCGCGGGCGGCCAGCAAATTCGGCATGGATTACAATGCCGCTGGCTTGGGCATTGAGGGTAAAACCGAATTTACCGGGCACGATCACATCGATGGTCACGAGCGCATTCGCGCTGTGATTGTCAACGGCGAAAAGAAAACGGCAGAAGCCGGTGACGAAGCGGTTGTGGTGCTGGAGCGCACGCCATTCTATGCGGAATCTGGTGGCCAGGTGGGTGATACCGGTTTGCTGACCTGGAGTGGTGGCCGCTTCAATGTAACGGATACCCGCAAAGACGGCGATAACCACCTGCATGTGGGCACCCTTATAGAGGGCGAGCTGTTCGAGGGCCTGGAAGTGGACGCCCGAATTGATCACGCACGCCGCGATCGGACCCGTCGCAACCACTCTGCCACGCATTTGTTGCACGCTGCATTGCGTAAGGTTTTGGGTGAACATGTTGGCCAGAAGGGCTCACTGGTCGATCCGGACAAGCTGCGTTTCGACTTTTCGCACTTCGAGGCCGTAACGCCCGAACAACTGAAAGAAATCGAACGCCAGGTGAATGAGCAGATTCTTGAGAATACACCAGTGCGGACCGACATTACGGATATGGAACAGGCGCAGGCAAAAGGTGCCATGGCTTTGTTCGGTGAAAAGTACGGCGACGTTGTCCGCGTTCTTAGTATGGGCACCGACAGCTACTCTGTAGAGCTGTGCGGCGGCACTCACGTGGCGCGCACCGGTGACATCGGGCTGTTCCGGATTACATCGGAGAGCGGCATTTCTTCCGGTGTTCGCCGAATCGAGGCGGTTACCGGCTTTGGTGCGCTTGAGTGGGTGGATGAAACCGAGCGCACTCTGCGTGAAACGGCTCGCCTGGTTAAAGGTAGCCGGGAAACGGTTGTCGACAAGGTGCAGCAAACCGTTGAGCGAAACCGACAGCTTGAGAAGGATATTGACGCCCTGAAAGCCAAGTTGGCCAGCTCTGCAGGCAGTGACCTTGCAGGCTCGGCGGTTGAGGTGGCCGGCTTGAAAGTGGTCGCGTGCGAACTTGAAGGTGCAGATCGCAAGGCCCTTATGGAAACCGCAGATCAGCTTAAAAACAAGCTGGGTGAGGGTGTCGTTGTACTTGCGAGCGTTGATGACGGCAAGGTGACACTTGTTGCTGGTGTTACAAAATCCGCGACAAGCAGAATCAAGGCCGGCGATCTTATGAAACACCTGTCCAGTTTGGTTGATGGCAAAGGCGGTGGCCGGCCAGACATGGCTCAAGGCGGCGGTAATGATCCCTCAAAGCTTGCTGAAGCGCTTGCCGGTGTGCCGGAGTGGGTTGAAAAAAATATCGCTTAAGCAACTGTTTTTCTTAAGCGGTCGAGGTTTATAATTCTGGCCGCTTGTTTTTTGACGGGTAGAGCTTCTCGCTCTGCCATAGGTCCCTGATTCAGATATTGGAACGACAATGGCGCTGTTGGTTCAGAAGTTTGGTGGCACCTCGGTAGGCACAACCGAGCGCATAGAAGCTGTTGCGGAGAAGGTATGCGGTTTCCGCAAAGATGGCCATGATATTGTAGTTGTAGTTTCTGCCATGAGTGGCGAAACCAACCGGCTTATCGCGCTGGCCAACAATATAATGGAGGAGCCCACGCCCCGCGAGATGGACGTTCTGGTCTCAACAGGTGAGCAAGTAACCATTGCCCTTCTTTGTATGGCGCTGCAGAAAATTGGGTGTGAAGCGCGCTCCTACACCGGATCCCAGGTTCGCATACTGACAGACAGCATGCACACCAAGGCCCGTATAAAACAGATTGATGAGCAGCGCATGCGCGAAGACCTGGATGCCGGCCGCGTGGTGGTTGTCGCCGGGTTTCAGGGCGTTGATGAGAATGGAAATATCACAACGCTGGGCCGAGGTGGCTCTGATACCACAGCTGTTGCCCTTGCAGCGGCGCTCAAGGCCGATGAGTGTCAGATCTATACCGACGTAGACGGCGTATACACGACAGACCCCAGAGTAGTGGACAGTGCCCGTCGTCTGGCGCGGATTACCTTTGAAGAGATGATGGAGATGGCGAGCCTGGGCTCAAAAGTACTCCAGATTCGCGCCGTAGAATTTGCGGGCAAATACAACGTTCCGTTAAGGGTTCTCTCCAGCTTTGAGGAAGGTGAGGGCACTCTGATTACACTTGAGGAAAACACTGCCATGGAACAACCGGTCGTCTCCGGCATCGCTTTTAACCGTGATGAAGCCAAAGTTACGATTTCGGGTGTACCCGACACCCCGGGTAGCGCACTGCGCATCCTGAAGCCAATAAGTGATGCCAACATTGATGTGGATATGATCGTCCAGAACGTGGGCGAGGATAACCGCACTGCGTTCACGTTTACCGTGCATCGCAATGATTTCAAGCGCGCGAAAGACGTACTTCAGCGTGTTTCTGACGAGCTGGGTGCTCGTGAAGTCAGCGGTGACACGAAGATCGCAAAGGTCAGTATTGTCGGCGTTGGAATGCGCTCTCATGCGGGAGTGGCGACCAAAATGTTTGAGGCGCTGTCCGTTGAGGGTATCAATATTCAGATGATCTCCACCTCGGAAATCAAGATTTCTGTGGTGATTGATGAAAAATATCTTGAGCTTGCGGTTCGTGCCCTTCACAGTGCATTTGAGCTCGACAAGCCCGGGGTAGAGGAAACCTTATAAAAGGGACTCATTTTCTGACCTTGTGGTCGTGTGTAACAGTATAAGGGAGTGTGTGTCTTGGTTGGGCAGTGTTCTCACTATAAACGTCGAACCAATTAAAATATTACTTGTCGGAACAGGTAGCTCTGGATAGGGAGTAAAGGATATGTTGATTTTAACACGCCGCGTTGGCGAAACTCTGATGGTCGGTGATGACGTAACGGTTACCGTGCTTGGGGTGAAAGGAAATCAGGTGCGGATTGGGGTGAATGCACCGAAGGAAGTTGCTGTGCACCGGGAAGAGATTTATCAGCGCATCCAGTCTGAAAAAGGTGTGGATGAGCCTGAGCCTGGCAACAGCTGAGCATTGAAAAACACCTTTCACGTAAGACTTGGGCGTTTTTTTCGTTTTCAGTAAAAACCAAGGCTAAAAAAATCGTGTCAAGCCTATGAAAACAGAAAAATTATGGTAGTATACGCCCCGTTCTCAAGGAGAGGTGGGTGAGTGGCTGAAACCAGTTCCCTGCTAAGGAACCGTACGCGAAAGCGTACCGAGGGTTCGAATCCCTCCCTCTCCGCCATTTTCTTTTTATAAGGAAATCGGAACAGGTTGAAGTTGCATTCAACCACAGCAATAGTGATCAATGCGCGGCTGTAGCTCAGCTGGATAGAGTACTCGGCTACGAACCGAGCGGTCGGAGGTTCGAATCCTCCCAGCCGCGCCACTTAATAGAATAACGATGAGTGAACCCGACTTTAGAGTCAGGCTCTTAAGTCAGACAGGATTTGAACCGAAAGAGGTTCGACCGAAGCACACGCAGTGTGCTGAGGAACGCCAGAGCGAAGCGACGGCGGCCCCGAAGGGGTGAGGGCCAAAGGCCCGAATAATCCTCCCATCAGGCAAAGTGCCAAATGTGAGGATAAAAAGTTATTGGCGGCTGTAGCTCAGCTGGATAGAGTACTCGGCTACGAACCGAGCGGTCGGAGGTTCGAATCCTCCCAGCCGCGCCATATTAAAGTCAAAACGCCTCAGCTTGTGCACCTCACAGCCTGAGGCGTTTTGCATTCTACAGCTGGGAGAATTTGAACCGAAAGAGGTTCGACCGAAACCTGCAAAGCAGGTTGAAGAACGCGGGAGCGCAGCGACGGCGACCCCGAAGGGGTGAGGGCCAAAGGCCCGAATAATCCTCCCAGCCGCGCCATATTCAAGTCAAAACGCCTCAGCTTGTGTACCTCACAGCCTGAGGCGGTTTGCATTCTACAGCTGGGAGAATTTGAACCGAAAGAGGTTCGACCGAAACCTGCAAAGCAGGTTGAGGAGCGCGGGAGCGCAGCGACTCAAAGTGACGCAGCTGAGCGCGCAGCCTGGTCATAAAGCCCGGATATACCTCTCAGGAAGCCTGCTACCGCTCCAGTGTCGGCGCCAGAGAATCCTAAAGTCCGCAGTGAGTCCACCAGACATTCTTCACGGATTTCGCGGTAGCGGCGACATACCGCCTTGCCTTCTTCAGTGGCTGAATAATAAGTCTCTTTACCGTGTTTCTCGGATACAACAACCTTGTGCTTCAGGAGCTTCTTGAGCGCATACGTCACGGTATGGCTGTCTTCCACGTTCAGTACCAGGCAAATGTCAGCTGTTTTTTTTGCGCGGTCACGATGGTTCACGCTGTGCAAAACCAGTATGTCCAGCGGGCTTAGCTCCTGCAGGCCGGCAGCGTTCATGCAGCGCACCATCCACCGGTTAAAAGCATTGCCGGCCACAATCAGACCGAACTCCAGCTCAGACAACTCCATCGCGCTGTCAGAGGCCAAGTGAGCGGAGGACACGATCGGGCCCACTTTACGATGCGTGTTGCCTTGATCCGGATTCTCCGGGGATTCGTTGGTCTTTTTCATGATGAAATAAGTGCCTTCTGTAAACAGTGTTTCTTTGGCTCGCCCGTTCAGGGTTTCTCTAATTCCCCATTTTCCCGGGTAGATAGGTCACAATTTCCGGGAACAGGGTGATGAGAATTACGCCACTCAGGATTAAAAGAAAGTAGGGCAGTGCGGCCCAGGCAATTCGCAGAATGTTTTCTCCAGTCAGTCCCTGGATTACAAAAAGGTTGAACCCGACAGGCGGAGTAATCTGGCTCATTTCCACGACGATCACGAGATAAATACCAAACCACAGGGGGTCAATGCCAGCAGCCTCAACCATCGGCAAAATGACCGACGTGGTAAGCACTACAACCGAAATGCCATCCAGAAAGCAGCCCAGAAGAATGAAGAACAGAGTCAATGCCACCAACAACATGTAGGGTGACAAGCCGAGAGTGTCGATCCAGGCGGCAAGCTCGCGCGGGATACCGGTAAAGCCCATTGCACTGGTCAGGAAATGGGCGCCTATCAGAATGAACGCAATCATTGATGAGGTTTTTACGGTTCCCATTAGCCCGCTTGAAAAGGTGTTCCAGTTCAGTGAGCCGCTTTTCCAGGACAGAAGGTGTGCCAGAGCCACGCCGATCGCGGCTGATTCCGTGGGCGATGCCAATCCCGTGTAAATCGAGCCGATAACGCCGATTATCAGCAGCATTACGGGAATAAGGGGGCGGCTGCGGCGTATTTTTTCACCGAAGGAAAAGGATTCGGCTTCGCCTGCGGGCACGCCGGACGGGTTCATCAGGGACCAGATCATAACGTAGCCCGCAAACAGTGACATCAGCATCAACCCGGGGAGGATACCCGCAACGAAAAGGCGGGCGATGGACTGCTCGGTTGCTACCCCGTAAACAATGAGAATAATGGAGGGTGGAATCAGCAGGCCCAGGGTTGCTGATCCGGCCAGCGTACCTAGGATCTGGTTCTTGTCGTAACCACGGTTGGTCAGCTCCGGTATCGACATCTTGCCGATGGTTGCGGCTGTGGCAGCAGAAGAACCAGAGATCGCCGCGAAAATGCCGCAGCCTATGATGTTGGTATGCAGCAGTCGCCCGGGTACTTTACCGACCCAGGGGGAAATGCCCCGGAACATCTCTTCGGACAGACGCGAACGGAACAGAACTTCGCCCATCCAGATGAACATGGGAAGCGCCGCCAGATCCCAGGATACACTGGCGCTGTAAAACGCCGTGGAGAGGCTGTCGCCGACCGGAATGCCGCTGAAAAAAAACAGCGCAATGCAGCCAATGGTGGTTAATGAAAAAGCGACCCACAGCCCGCTGGCAAGAAGTGCCAGAAGTACGCATAGCAGCAGCAAACTCATCCAGATCATTTCCATGAGCTTACTCCTGAGGTGCTTCGTTTTTGAGTTGGGTAATCCTGCCACTGACGAGCAAAAACAGCGCGTCCAGCAGAGCAATCAGCAGCCAGACCAAACCGAGTGTCATGGCCGCCTGTGGAATCCAGAGTGGTACCGGCACCATGCCAATTGAGAGGTCGCCATAATCGAGGCTGTCGAGTGCCAGCCGTGCGCTGTGCCAAGCGGCAAAGCCGGTAATGGAAGCGGCAACCAGGGTTACCGCTATATCCATGACGCGATGCAACGGTTTGGGTAAATACTGAAGTACCAAAGTGACGCGGATGTGGCCGCCTTGCCAGAATGTATAGGCAAGGCCAAAAAACGTTGCGCCAAGCAGCATGAACGCGGCGATTTCCGCAAGGCCGGGTACGTTAAGTCCCAGAGCGTCGAAACCCGCCCACCCCAGTAGCTTGTCCAGAACGCGGCCAAGCACTTGCGCCACAATCAATACCATGATGAGCGTCAGATGCACTGCGGAAAGTGCACCCCCCAGTCTGTAAAAGGCATCAAGTGCTCTGCGCATGGGCCCGTCCTCGTGTTGTGACCCGTATTGCAGGGAAGGAGTCATTCATACGTCAGGCCCCCGGCGGCCGGTGGTCCTGACGTTGCCAGGTGATTACTGCCGGTTGTATGCGTCAAGCAAGGCCTGGCCGCTTTCGCCGGCACGCTCGAGCCACTCCTCTGTCATGGCTTCGCCGATTTCTTGCAGATGTTTGACCAGTTGTGGTGAGGGTTCGGAGACCTCGATACCGTTATCACGCATGATTTTTATCTTGGCTTCGGTTTCCGCTTTACTGGCTTCCCAGCCTCGCTTCTCTGCCACTTCGGCTGCGTTTTTCAGAGCTTTCTGCGCCTCTTCAGATAGCCTGTCATAGGCTTTGGCATTTACGACCACCATGTTTTTGGGCAGCCACAACTGGGCGTGATTGAAGTGTGTCAGGTAGTCCCAGGCCCGAGTGTTGGCGCCGGTTGAAGGGGAAGTGATCATGGCGTCAACACGGCCGGTCCCAAAGGCGGTGGGAATATCGGGTACTTCAACCTGAGTCGGCAAGGCGCCCAGCAGGTCGGCAAGTTGTTCGCTGGATTTATTGTAAGCGCGCATTTTTACACCCTTTAGTTCTTCGCCGGTGTTAACCGCAAACTGGGTATAGATACCTTGGGGAGGCCAGGGCACGGCAAAGAGCAGTTTCAGGCGCTGGCCTTCCAGGCGCTGGGCTAGCACGTCTTTCGATGCCTGCCAGAGTTTCCATGCCTGATCATAATCGCTGGCGAGGTAGGGTACTGAGTCAACTTCAAACAGCGGATCTTCGTTTGCCAGGCGTGACATGATGAGTTCGCCGATGGGTACCAGTCCGCGGCGCACGGAGTTTTTGATTTCCTGATGCTTGATTAAAGAGCCGCTGCTATGAACTGTAATATCCAGCTCGCCGTCGGTAGCTTCTCGCACATCGTCCGCAAACTGCCGGATGTTGACGGTGTGGAAGTTTGAATCGCCGTAAGGCGTTGGCATATCCCAGTCAGTCGCCTGGGCATTGCCGACTGAAAACGCGAGCGTTGCGGCTGTGAGCATACCGCCAAGACGCTTTAGATAGGGAGCGGAAACCGGGTTCTGGCGAATGGGACGGGTGCTTTTTTGCATGACGTTTGCCTCCTGGCAGTGACATGGACGCTGCATGTCGTTTGTGTCTGTTGTTGTCTTTTTCAAAGCACAGAGCCGAATGCGGTTGTCCCAGCCTGTGGTGTGCTTTACCTGATCAAAATTAGTTGTGCGACAGGCCACTGTCAAACCGGATGTCGAAAATGTGTTGTTAAAATGCAGGTGTATTGATGATAATTTATCAATAAAGTGTTTTTTTAAATGTGTTTAGCAGGCATAAAAAAGCCCGGAGCAAGGCTCCGGGCTCTCGGGGGGGCGCTGCCGTCTCAGTCAGTGTCAAAGCTTCTGAGGTTGTGCGCCAATGAGGCCCGCGAAAGCTCACCAAGGTGCGCATTAACCTGCTGACCGTTGGAGTCGTAAAACAGTGTGGTTGGCAGGGCCTGGCTGCCAGTGGTGCGGCCAAGGCTGGCACTGGTGTCCGTCAGAACATTCTGGAGTGAGAGCTCGTGCTGACTCATAAAGCGGATGATTGTCTCAGGGTGCTCACCCTGATTCACATAAACAAAGGTGATGTCCGGATTCTCCTGTTGGGCTTTTTCCAGTACCGGCATTTCCCGGATACAGGGCGGGCACCAGCTGGCCCATAAGTTGACGACCAAGGGCGTGCCGTCAGCTACTTCTGCAAGCGCAACCGGGCTGCCGTCCAGCAAGGTGAACGTTGTCTGGGGCAGGCCTCTGGAGCTGCTCTCCATCAGTGTTACCAGCAATGATATCGAGCCCCAAACCAACAAGCCTGAAGTGCTTGCAATGGTGAGCGATCTGCGAATTTTCGGTTGGCGCCAGAGCTTCCAGGCGATGAGTGCCATGGCGCCGGCCAGCCCGGCGATCACACTGAAGCCGCCGTCCCTGATATCAATAATGCCCCAAAGGTTGTCCCGATAATGTTCGAAGTATTGGACAATAAAGCCGATACGCGCGGCCACCAGGGCAGTTAGAAAAATATCAGACAGAGTTCCCGCTATGGGAACCCCTTCTTTGCGCCCCGTGATGGCGCCAACAATTAACGCAACGACAAACGCGCTAAGCAGCAGAAGCTGAGCCAAAGGCAGGCTCAGCGGACCGATATTTACCGATAACATCATTACTCCTTGTGATGGTTGGCTGGCCTACGACCTGCACTTTGCGTATGAGTTCCCCGGTACGATTGATGTAGACTTCAGAGAGGCCGGGATATTTGGAGAGAATGGCGGCTGGCTTCAGCCGCCATTAATTTACGCACTCTGACAAGGTACTGACATGCTATTGAACTGTGACATTGGTGAAAGTTATGGCGCCTGGACGATGGGTCTCGATGGTCAGGTAATGCCCTATATTGATCAGGCGAACATCGCCTGTGGCTTCCATGCCGGAGATCCACTGGTTATGCACAAAACGGTGGGCCTGGCGCTGAAGCATAAGGTTGCTATGGGTGCGCACCCGGCGTATCCCGATTTGCAGGGGTTCGGACGTCGCTCAATGGCTTGCACCTCTGATGAAGTTCGCGCCATGGTGTTGTATCAGGTTGGTGCTCTGAGCCAGATTGCGGCGGCGCAAGGAGGGAGTCTGAGCTATGTAAAGCCGCATGGCGCGCTCTACAACGACATGGCGCGGAATGAATCCATTCTGAAGGCTATTCTCGAGGCATTAAGCCAATCTCCGGGAGAGCTCGCGCTGATGGCAATGACTACCGCTGACAATCAGTCGTTGAAAGCCCTTTGTGCCAAGTATGGAGTTAAATTGTTGCTGGAGGCGTTTGCTGACCGTGCCTATGACGATGCGGGGTACATTGTATCCCGAAAAATTCCGGGCGCAGTGCATCATGATTCAGGCACAATTCTGCGTCAGGTACTCGCTATTTCAAGGGGCGAGACGATACAGACCATCACCGGCAAGCCATTGGTGCTTGAGGCGGATACTCTTTGTGTGCACGGCGACAACCCGGAGTCCGTTGCCGCCGTCCGGGCTATTCGAGAGGCGCTGGAGGCGCAGGCAGGCTGAGCGTTTTCAGAGCCTGAACCGGGAGACCAACGTCTGCAGCTCGCTACCAAGCTTGGCAAGCTCTGAACTGGAACGGGCGGTTTGATGGGAGGATGACGCAGATTGATCGGTCACGTCGCGAATACTGGTGATGTTCTGGTTGATCTCTTCCGCTACAGACGTTTGCTGCTCGGAGGCTGTTGCAATCTGACTGTTGTATTGCTTGATTTCCTCTACAGCCCGAGTGATCCGCTCAATAGACGCGCCTGTCGCAGTGGCCCGTTCGAGGGTGTCAGAAGCCAGGGTAGCGCTGGAGCTCATTGCAGATACGGAGTTTTCTGCACTGCTTTGCAATGACGTTACAAGGGCTTCAATTTCCTGAGCGGAACTCTGTGTTCTTTGAGCCAGGGACCGCACTTCATCTGCAACGACGGCAAAGCCACGGCCTTGCTCGCCGGCCCGGGCAGCTTCAATTGCTGCGTTCAGTGCCAGCAGGTTTGTCTGTTCTGCAACGGACTTGATGACATCCAGAACCGTTCCTATGTTAGCGGTTTCCGCTTGCAGGCCCTGAATGATTTCCATGCTCTGGCTTACTTCCTTCGCCAGCCCGTTCACCTGGCTCACTGTTTCCTTTACTTCATGCTCACCGTCCGTAGCCTGATTGGCCGCATCGGAGGCAATCGTAAATGCCTGCTCCGCGTTGCGGGCAATCTCCGAAACGGTTGCCGTCATCTGGTTCATCGCCGCAGCTACTTGATCGGTTTCCTGTTTCTGGCGATTGATCCCGTCGCTGGTCTGGCCGGTGACCGTCGAAAGCTCTTCAGCAGATGCCGCGATGTTAGAGGCGCCGGATTCAATGCTCCTGACCAGTTCCCGCAGGCCGCTGACCATCGTTGCCAGAGCGGCCATCAGGCGACCTATCTCATCTGTCCGGTTGTTGTCGATGCGAACAGACAAGTTACCGGAGGCAACTTCTGAAGCGATTGCAACGGCGTGATTGATGGGGGAGGTGATGGCTCTGGTAATCAGGTAAGCCATTAGAATGCCAAGCAAAACGGCTACGCCGGTTGCACCAAAAATCAGGGTGGTAGCCTGCTTACGGTCGGACTCCATCTTCTCCGCCTGCGCCTCGCGCAGGTTGTTCGCCGACTCGATAACGCGGTTGGCCGTCGCGACCATGTCCTGTGAAAGCTGTTCGCCGGATTCAGTCAGCCTTACGACGCTCTGGAATTCGTTTGAGTAGGATTCAAGAGCCTTTGCTACCTGTGCTTTTTCTTCCGCGCTGATGGAGGCGGATTTCAATGGCCCCTGCATTCGTTTTGCATCTTCCAGGTACGATTTAACACTGCTGGAATCCCGTTCTACCAGAAATTTTCGCTCTGCACGGCGCATATCCTCAAACATCGCCGATGCAAAAAACAGAGAGCTGTGTGCTTTGAGTGAAGACCCCAGTATCCTGGCCTTGGTTTCAAGGCTGTTGAGTGCTTCATCCCTCTGGGTGGTATTCGTTTCAACATCGCTCATCAGGGATTGATACTGCCGTATATCCGCCTGAATGCTCTCCAGCGTGCTAATGTCAGAGCTAATAGCCAATAGGGGCTTGATGCGCTGGGTGATGCCAAGCACGTCGTCACCGTGGGCTCGGGATGCCTGCACATCGGCTGCATCACCCGACAGTAAAAAGTTCTTCTCTTCGACTCTTGCCTCAGTAAGGCCTGTGTTGACCTGGCCCAGCATGCTTACGATTTCTGAACGCTGGCTATAGGTTTCCAATGCCTGGTTGCCAACAACCCCTACAACAATAGTGAGAAGTAATAACAGCGCAAAGCCGCCAGCCAGCTTGCTCCGGATGGTCATATCGCCGAAGAAGGTTGCCAGTTTCATAGTGTTTCCTTAGCCCGGTAGTAATGCCAGCCACGCCACCACCCTGATTCCATCGAAGATGAGGTGACGTTTCTGATACAAAAAAATGGAGAGGTCAGTTTTTTAATTGTGACTGTATTAGGAATGTTTTCAGGCCCGGATTCCAGTTCTTTACAGTAACAGTTGATTGCTGAGCGTCTTGGTGTGACAAACAAAAGTGTCGCTGTGAGGGGGCGTCACCCTGGACGCGAGAGTATGAACTGTCGGGTGCTACTCAGAGGCAGGAGGAATAGCCGGTTTCTGATTGATCAGTAAACCGGCTCCAACGGCTACCACATAAGATCGTCGGGGATTTCATAGCCTGCGTAGGGGTCATCTTCACCCACATCGTCTTTCTTGCGGTCGTGGAGCACAACAACTGCCTGTTCATCGCGCTCAGTAATCTTGCGGGCCACTCCGTCGGCGACAATTTCATACTGATCATTCACGAACACAATAGCGAGCCGGCCGCGTGACAGCTGATCAGCCTGAGTGTCGTCCACATACATTTTTTTGATTTTTTTGTCGTGAACGAACTGATAAGACGTTTCACCCCGGCTGCGATCCAGCTTGTTGGTTTCCACCAGCTGGCGAATCTGCGCTTGAATGGCCTTTTTCTCAGCCTCTTGCTGGCGCTTGAGGTTCAGCTGGCGATCACGCTCGGCTTTTTCTTCACGGGCCTGACGAGCACGGACTTCTGTCTCATTGACCTGCACGGAGCCTTTGGGCTGTTGTTTACGCTGTTTATGTTTCTCATTGCGAATAGCCTTGGCCTTCTTCGGGTCGGCCAGGCCCGCTTTCATAAGCTGATCCTGCAGGGACGGCATGGGATAACTCCATTAATTGGTCATAAATTCTGATATTCTATCGCAACAGTATACGCCCTCGTACCGACCTTCTTAACCAGCAACTGCTGATTCCGGGATTTTCTTGTATGCCTTCCTTTAAAGATCTTGATCTGTCTGCAGCGATGCAGGCCAATCTTGCACAACTGGGCTTTTCCAAGCCGACTGATATTCAGGCCCGGGCGCTGCCTCACTGTCTGGCCGGGCGTGATGTGATCGCCATGGCACAGACCGGCAGCGGTAAAACGGCGGCTTTTGGTATCGGGCTGATCGAAAGCCTCAAACCGAAACTGTTTGCGGTTCAGGGGTTGGTTATGTGCCCGACCCGTGAATTGGCAGACCAGGTTGCCAAAGCACTTCGCGAAATGGCGCGGGCCCAGGAAAATATAAAGATCCTCACACTTTGTGGCGGTGTATCTATCGGCCCACAGATTGGTTCCCTGGCTCATGGTGCTCACATTATCGTGGGCACTCCTGGGCGAATCGCGGATCATCTGCGCAAAGGCACTCTGGACCTGAATCGTCTCACAACCCTGGTTCTGGATGAAGCCGACCGGATGCTCGACATGGGGTTTCAGGATGCTATGGAAGAAATCCTGGGTTATACGCCCAAACAGCGCCAGACGCTGATGTTTTCCGCTACCTGGCCTGAATCGATCCGTAAGCTCAGTGCAGGCTTTCAGCAGAACCCGGTGGATGTGCGAGCAGAGGCTCAAAGCGCAAATGCTGATATCCGTGAGCTGTTTTACGAAATTCCTGCACCGGAGCGAACCCGTGCCATCGTAAGCCTGCTTTCAGAGCACCAACCGGCTTCCTGCCTGGTGTTCTGCTCCATGAAACAACAGTGCGACGAACTGGCGGCAGAGTTGGGTGCCCAGGGTTTTTCGGCTCTGGCTTTGCACGGCGATCTTGAACAGCGTGAGCGAGACAGTGTATTGGTGCGTTTTGCCAACCAGAGCTGTCAGGTTCTGGTGGCCACAGACGTTGCCGCCCGCGGGCTGGATATCAAAGCTTTGCCACTGGTTATCAACGCAGAGCCTGCCCGGGATCCGGAAGTGCATACCCATCGGGTAGGGCGAACGGGGCGTGCAGGTGAGGCCGGGCTGGCGGTTACTCTGTGCAGTCCGGCTCAGGGCCACAAGATCAACCGTCTTGAGACTGAGCGTGGTAGCCAGGTTACCTGGGGTGATACGGAGATTTTATTATCTGTTCCGCCACAACCGGTTGCGCCCGCAATGAAAACGCTTTGCATCGCTGCAGGTCGCAAGGAAAAGCTTCGGCCGGGTGATGTGCTCGGTGCTTTAACCGGCGAAGCCGGATTGAATGGGAAATCCGTTGGCAAGATTGATCTGTTCGATTTTCAGTGCTTTGTGGCTGTAGATGCCGGGCAGGCCAAGCGCGCCGTGAAACGCCTCGAAGATGGAAAGGTAAAGGGTCGCAAGCTAAGAGTCAGGCTGGTCTGAGAGCGGGTGTTTCAGGAGTTTTCGGCGAGTCGAAGGTGCTCCGGAACACTCGGAAACTCCGTATAGTCATTTGCATTTTGGTTGCTCACAGCTTGCGAAACCGGTAAATTACGCAGGATTTTGCCTCCCGGTTTGCTCCGGCGCGGTATAAGACATAAGTCTTATGCGCTTCGGTTGCTCTGGGGAAAATCCATAAATCAATACAGGTAGCTGTTCAATATGGATGACCTGATGTCACAAGCCGTCGACCTGATGGTTGCGGGTATGGGCTTTGTGTTCGTGTTCCTGATTGTTCTGGTGTTCGCGACACTGCTTATGTCCAAACTGTTGACCCGGTTTGCACCGCCAGAGCCGGCAACCCCGGCCAAAACGCCTCGTGCCAAGTCCAAGGCATCTGCTGCAGTTGACCCTGATACAGCAGAGGCGATCAAAAAGGCGATTGCACAATTCCGGTCGCGCCACAAGAAGTGACCCGGCAACCGATTAGATACAACCTTTAAACAGAAGGCTGACACGATGACTGATACAAAGAAACCGCTGGGTATTACGGACGTTATACTTCGTGACGCCCACCAGTCCCTGCTTGCCACCCGTATGCGGCTTGATGACATGCTGCCCATTGCCGAGAAGCTCGACAAAGTTGGTTTCTGGTCTCTGGAATCCTGGGGCGGAGCTACCTTCGACTCCTGTATCCGTTACCTGGGCGAAGACCCCTGGGAGCGCATCCGTGAACTGAAAAAAGTGATGCCCAATACGCCCCAGCAAATGCTGCTGCGCGGTCAGAACCTCTTGGGCTACCGCCATTACGCAGACGACGTGGTAGAGCGGTTTGTAGAGCGTGCCGCGGAAAATGGCGTTGACGTTTTCCGTATTTTTGACGCCATGAACGATCCGCGCAATCTGGCGACCGCCATCAAGGCCGTCCGGAAAACAGGTAAGCACGCGCAGGGCACTATTTCCTATACCACCAGCCCGGTGCACACCATCGAGATGTGGGTTGAGCTGGCGAAGGAAGTCGCAGACATGGGCGCCGACTCCATCGCGATCAAGGATATGGCGGGTATTCTCAAGCCGTATGTGGCCTTTGATCTGGTTAGCCGCCTGAAAAAAGAACTGGATATCCCGATTCACATGCAGTGCCACGCGACCACCGGCATGTCTACCGCCACGGCCATCAAGGCAGCGGAAGCCGGAATCGATAACGTGGATACGGCCATCTCTTCAATGAGTATGACCTACGGCCATTCGCCCACAGAGGCGGTTGTTGCCATTCTTGAAGGCACGGAGCGTGACACAGGTCTGGATCTGGTGCTACTGGAAGAAATTGCCAGTTATTTTCGCGAAGTTCGCAAGAAGTACGCGAAGTTTGAAGGCAGTCTCCGCGGTACTGATTCCCGCATCCTGATCGCTCAGGTACCTGGCGGCATGCTGACGAACATGGAAGGCCAGCTCAAAGAGCAGAACGCTGCGGACAGATTCGACGAAGTATTGGCCGAGATTCCCATGGTTCGTGAAGACTTGGGGTTCATCCCGCTTGTAACGCCGACGTCTCAGATTGTTGGCACCCAAGCTGTACTGAACGTTCTGACAGGTGAGCGCTACAAGTCCATCTCCAAAGAAACGTCTGCCATCCTGAAGGGCGAATACGGCTCCGCGCCGGCACCGTTCAACAAGGAGCTGCAGGAGCGCGTTCTGGACGGAAAAGAAGCCATCACTTGCCGTCCGGCTGACAATATTGAGCCGGAAATGGACAAGCTGACCGACGAGCTGAAAAAGCTTTCGGAAGAGAAAGGCATCAAGCTGGCGGATAACACCGTTGATGATGTTCTGACTTATGCGCTGTTCCCGCAGATTGGCCTGAAGTTCCTGGAAAATCGTGGCAACCCGGATGCATTTGAGCCGGTGCCCACCGCTGAAGATGCGCTTCCAGCCAAGAAAGCCAGCGGCCCCGAAACCTATACCGTTGATGTTAACGGCAAGAAGTACGTGGTTGCGGTTTCTGAAGGTGGTGAAATTTCCCAGATTCAGGGCGAGAGCGGTGCTGCATCCGCACCGGCGGCGCCTTCTGCGCCAGCTCCGGCAGCCGGCGAAGGCGAACCTGTTATCGCACCTCTGGGCGGCAACATCTTCAAGGTACTGGTTTCACCAGGTGATGCCGTTGAAGAAGGCGATGTGCTGATTATTCTCGAAGCCATGAAAATGGAAACCGAGATTCGTGCACCCAAGGCCGGCACTGTCGGCGAAGTCTTCATCAAGGTCGGTGATGCCGTCTCTCCTGATGATGAAATGCTGACAATCGCATAAAGGGCCAGCATTCCATGGATAAATTAATGACATTATGGACGGGTAGTGGCCTGTTCAATATAGAACTTGGCCAGGTGATTATGATCGCCGTTGGTCTGCTTCTTCTGTTCCTTGCGATTCGCAAGGGGTTTGAGCCATTGCTGCTGGTACCTATCGGCTTCGGCGGTATTTTGGCGAACATCCCGGAGGCGGGGCTTGCCCTGACTGCCGCGGAAAATGCCATTCACTTTGCCCTGAATGGCGGGAATGCCGAGATTCTGGCTGCTTTGGCAGCGCCTCTGGATGTGGCTTATCAGGCTGGGCAGGCAGTGACGCCCGAACTGAAAGAGGCCTTCAAGGTAGCGGTGAAAGAGGCGAGCTATTCCGAAATGGCAATGGCCAACGCCATTGCTCAGGATTTGGGTTATGGCAACGGCATGTTGTATAACTTTTATTCTGTCGTTATTGGCAGCACCATCGGTCCCTTGGTTATTTTCATGGGGGTTGGCGCGATGACGGATTTCGGTCCGCTGCTGGCCAACCCGAAAACCATGCTGCTGGGTGCCGCAGCCCAGTTCGGTATCTTCGGAACTGTTTTGGGTGCGGCACTGCTGGATTGGTTTGGTGTTCTGGACTTTACCATTCTGGAAGCCGCTGCTATCGGCATCATTGGTGGCGCTGATGGACCAACGTCTATCTATGTGTCCAGTGTTCTGGCTCCGCATCTGCTGGGTGCCATTGCAGTATCCGCATACGCCTATATGGCCATGGTGCCGATGATTCAGCCGCCAATCATGAAGGCGCTGACTACGCAGAAAGAGCGTGCCATCAAGATGTCTCAGCTTCGGCCGGTCAGCAAGCGTGAAAAAATCGTTTTCCCGATGGTTGTTCTTATTGCTGTTGTTCTGTTCTTACCGGATGCGGCGCCACTGCTGGGTATGTTCTGCTTTGGTAACCTGATGCGTGAGTGTGGTGTGGTTGAGCGTCTTAGCGATACCTCCCAGAACGCGCTGATCAACATCACTACGATTTTCCTGGGCCTGTCTGTTGGTTCCAAGCTGATGGCGGACAAGTTCCTGGATGCTCAAACGCTGGGTATTCTGGGGCTGGGTATCGTGGCGTTTGGTGTGGGCACTGCGTGCGGCGTGCTTATGGCCAAGCTGATGAACAAGTTCAGTAAGGATCCGATCAATCCGTTGATTGGTTCTGCCGGTGTATCTGCGGTGCCGATGGCAGCGCGGGTTTCCAACAAGGTTGGTCTTGAGGCGAATCCGCATAACTTCTTGCTGATGCACGCCATGGGGCCGAACGTTGCTGGTGTTATCGGTTCGGCTGTTGCTGCGGGTGTGATGATCAAGCTGCTAAGCTGATTATTCGTCCTGTAGTCCAGAAAACCCCGCCATGGTGCGGGGTTTTCTGTTTATATGGCCTCATCTTGAGAGTTTGAGCCGGTGCGGGGCTGCTGTTCAGGAATCGCTACAAGCACATCCCTGTGCGCTTGACTCCGGCCATCCATGGCCTCCGACATTCCTGAACAGCAGCCCCGCACCAGCTTTTTGAGTTTCAGTATTTGCCTTCTCAAAGATTTATTAGTGAAAATCCCGGGAATTTATCGGGAGTGTTTTTATGAGGTGGCTCAGATCCGAGAGTTTTCCCGCCATGACATGAACAATTTCCCCCTCTCTTTCCAGTATGCCTTTCACGTGTAACAACCGCGCGGTGAGCAACGGCTTGCGTTGTCTTCTGGCGGTTTCCAGCCAGACGACGACGTTTACGTTGCCGGTTTCGTCTTCCAGGGTTACGAAGGTAACTCCGGATGCAGAACCGGGGCGCTGTCGGCCGGTTACGAGGCCGGCTACCTGTACGGGTATGCCGGCCTTAGTGGTTTTTAGTTGTTCGGCGCTGAGGCAGAACTGTAAGTGGCCTTGTTCCCGGAGCAGGGCCAGTGGGTGGCGCTGGAGGGTGAGGCCCTGGCTGGCGTAGTCGGCGAGGACGTTTTGGCCTTCGGTGGGTGCCGGTAGCTGGTTGCAGGTTTCCAGCTCGTAGTTTTCGTCGTCTTCTGCTGCGGCGAAAAGCTCTGTGGGTTTTTCGTGGCCCAGCAGTTGCCAGTACGCCTGGTGGCGGTTGGCCGCGAAGGCAGGCATGGCGTTGGCGCCGGCAAGGAGTTCCATTTCGCGCTGGTTGAGGCCTGCCAGGCGGCGTAATTCAGCGGAGGATCGGTAGCCAGTTTCGGGGCGGTTCTGGCACAGGCGCTCGGCGGTACTTGCTGAGAAACCCCGGATGATTCTCAGGCCCAAACGTAGTTGGTGGTCAACGCCCTGGAGCGTGTGCTCCCACTGGCTGCTGTTGATGTCTGCTGGTAGTGCGATAACGCTGTGGCGTTTGGCATCCTGAAGCAGTTGCGAAGGGGAGTAAAATCCCATGGGTTGGCTATTTAGCAGGGCGCAGTAGAAAGCAGCCGGGTAGTGGCGTTTGAGCCAGGCGGAGACGTAAACGAGCAGGGCGAAGCTGGCTGCGTGGGATTCCGGGAAGCCGTAGCCGCCGAAGCCGCAAATTTGCAAGTAAAGACGTTCGGCAAAGTCGGCATCGTGGCCGCGTGCAAGCATGCCGTTGATGAGTTTTTCCCGGAACGGTGTCATGTCGCCGTGGGATTTCCAGGCGGCCATGGCGCGGCGTAATTGGTCAGCTTCGCCGGCTGTGAACCCGGCGGCAACCATGGCCAGTTTGATGACTTGCTCCTGGAAAATGGGCACGCCCAAGGTGCGTTCCAGCACGCTACGGATGGCCTCGTTGGGGTAGGCCACCGGTTCCAGGCCATGTTTCCGACGCAGGTAAGGGTGCACCATGTCGCCCTGAATGGGGCCGGGGCGAACGATAGCAACTTCGATCACCAGGTCGTAATAAGTTTCGGGTTTCAGTCTGGGCAGCATATTGATCTGGGCGCGGGATTCCACTTGGAATACGCCAATGCTGTCGCCTTTCTGAAGCATATTGTAGGTGGCCCGGTCTTCCTGGGGAATGTCCTGCATGCGAAAGGGCTGGTCTTTCTGCTGGCTGATCAGCTCCAGGGCTTTGCGGATGGCTGTGAGCATGCCCAGTGCGAGCACGTCCACTTTCATCAGGCCCAGGCTTTCCAGGTCGTCTTTGTCCCATTGAATAACGGTGCGATCGGCCATGGCGGCGTTTTCGACCGGCACCAGTTCGGCCAGCGGACCGGAGCTGATCACAAAGCCGCCCACGTGCTGTGACAGGTGGCGAGGGAAACCGAGCAGGGTGTTTACCAGAGTAAAGAACTGGTCGGCGACTTTGGGGTTGCGGGTGAGGCGTTTGTCGAGAATCTGTTGGCGCCAGTTGGTAGCTTTGTCGCGCCAGTCGATGCCTTCCAGCAACTGCTCCACCAGTGCCGGATCAAACCCGAGCGCCTTGCCAACGTCGCGGATAGCGCTGCGGGGGCGGTAGCGGATAACCGTTGCTGCCAGTGCTGCCCGCTCCCGACTGTATCGCCGGTAAATGTACTGAATAACTTCTTCCCGGCGTTCGTGCTCAAAATCCACGTCGATATCCGGCGGCTCGTTTCTGTCTTTGGAGATAAAACGTTCAAACAGCAGGTCTACCTGAGCCGGATTTACTTCGGTAATGCCCAGGCAATAACACACAGCGGAGTTGGCGGCGGAGCCACGGCCCTGGCACAGAATGCCGCGGCTGCGGGCAAAGGCAACTATGTCGTGGATGGTGAGGAAGTAGTGCTCATACTTCATCTCTGAAATCAGCCCCAGCTCCTTGCGGATCAGGGCCTGAACAGTCATTGGGGTGCCTGCCGGGTAGCGTTGCTGTTCACCTTCCCGAGTTAACCGTTTCAGATAGGCCGCCGGGGTTTCCCCCTTCGGTACAAGGTCCGGAGGGTATTCGTAGCGCAGGCTGCCAGGCTCAAAGGTGCACTGCTGGGCAATGCGCAAAGATTCTTCCAGCCAGGGCTCGGGAAATAAACGTTGCAGTACCGGTAACGGGCGCAGGTAGCGCTCACCGTTCTGGAACAGGCAGTGGCCGGCATTTTCCAGGCTGGTGTGATTACGCAGGGCAGCGAGTACGTCTTGCAAGGGCTGACGTTCCCGGCGGTGCATGTGAACTTCGCCTATGGCGGTAATTGGGCAACGCAAGTGCTCAGAAAGCCAGCGGGCCCGGGCCAACTGCTGCTCTTCGCCGGCCTCCAGGGTGCGAGCGGCGGCAATCCAGAGGCGGTGCTCAAACAACAGGAGCAACCATTCACCGCAGGCCAAAATCTGGTCCGCGTTGGCTTCGGCCGGCGAGGGCGGCAACCACAGGCACAGGCAGTCATCCAGAACATGTGTTCCCATGTCGTCATGGAACAACTGATACTGACCTTTTTCTGCCCGGCGGCGAGCGGTGGTTATAAGCTGGCAAAGTTGGCCATAGCCTTTGCGGGTACGGGCCAGAAGAATGAACCTGGGTGTGCAAGCATCGGGTGGGGCGTCGTCCAGCTCAAACCAGCTCCCGGTAATCAGTTTTACGGGGCTCTCTTTCAATGCCGCCCAGGCACGGGGTATGCCCGCCACTGAGCAGGCATCGGTGATCGCCAGCGCGGTATATCCAAGCTCTGCGGCGCGTTGCGCAAGCTCATGAGGATGAGACGCCCCGGTCAGAAAGGTGAAGTTGCTGAAACAGAACAGCTCGGCGTAAGACGGTTCACTCATCAGCCAAACCATCCATGCACGAACCAGCCTTCCTGCACGTCCCGGAACACCCAGGCGAGCTGGCCATTATTCAGTTGAGCAATGTAGTAATCCCGATGGACCCGCTGGCCGTCCCACCAGCCACCGCTGATCCGCTCCGGGCCGGTAAACCATGCCTGTGGGATTTCCGTAAGCGGTTGCGGCCCTCGCAGAAGCCATAGGGGGCGTTGAGGCAGTTGGTTGGCTGTTGTTTTCATAGCTCGGCTGGTACGTCGCACTCCTGACGCGATCCAGGCTCGTTCGGGCCGGTGATCTGCCTGGGGTGCAAGTTGCTTCAGAGCGTTTTCTCCAAGTCTTGCCTGGAGGCGGCTAATCAGGGTGTGCCAGGCTTCGTTCAGATCCTGGCTTTCGCCCAGAAGGTCCTGCCCGCCGGGTGCTTCCCGCCCTAGAAAGCGTTTAACAGTGAGGCGCAGCGATACAACCGGGGCTTGCAGCGGTTGCTGATCAAATCGCAGGCTGATCAGGCTGAGAAACGCCTCTGCCCGGTGCTCCGGGCCCGACGTGCGGATACGCAGACGTGTTGGCTCTGCGTGTCGATGCTGGAGCACTAGCAGTAAGCAGTCCGTATCCTGCTGGCGCCAGCACAAATCCTTTTCCAGTTCAGAAAGTATGCGTTGCAACGGGAACAGCAGCCCCTGTGATTGTTCAATGTCCTGCACAAAATCTGCTTGCTGCTGGAAATAATGGGGCGGTTGCCAGGGTGTTTGGGGGTCGGGCCTGGAGCCCTGAATCTTCTGGATATACGCCAGGGTTTCCGGGGATAGCCGGCGCGCCATGTCTGCCGGTGGTAAACGGAACACCTCGCCAAGAGTGCTCAGCCCAAGCCGCTGCAGGCGGGTGCAGGTGCGTTCGTCAAACTCTGCAGCCAGCAGGGACATCTTACCAAGAGTCTGAAGGCAATGGCTTTTGTCAGCTGTGCACGTTCCCTTGCCGTTCCGCGCAATAAGGCGCGCTGCCAGTGGTGTGTGGCCAATACCTGGCCAGGCAGTAAGCTGATGCTTCTGCAGTACATCTTCCACCGTTTGCCAGACTGCCGGAACGCCACCATACAGCCTTTGCAGACTGCCGATTTCAGCTAACAAGCCGTTTGGCGGAACCAGAACAATATGCGCCGCATAGCGGTATAGCCAGCGAGCCTGGTCTTCGAGAATCCGGGTCTCCTGTTGTTGATCAGCCCTTGCTATGCCTAGCTCTGGTGCCAGGCTGACTGCTGTTTTCAGACGCATGTTGGCGTCCACGCCCAGATCCCGGGCAGCCGGGCAGGCCTGTATCACTTTTTGTCCGGAACCTTCCACAATCACCAGCGCAGAGGTGTTTTCACTGGAGCGACGAATGTGGTCCAGCAGCAAGTGAGGAAAGTGCAGGTACAGCCAAAGCATGGAAAATTACCGAGCTGATAAGGGCCAGGGCCCCTGAACCACGCGGGGCGCTTCATGATGAAACAGGCCAGCCCGGTGAGTCATGGCAAGCGAGCAGCGTTGGCCTGGCCAGCTCCCGCGGCGTTTCACCACGCTTATCTTCAAGCCCTGTTGATCGCCCGGCTCCAGTTCAAGACGCAAGGCAGCAGGGGAGTTCTGATCAGCGTAGTGGCGTTCGCGAAAGAGTACGCAGACGTTGCTTCCGGCTTCGGCGGCTAACTGTAAACGCCGGATCTCCCGGGCGGCCAGTTTGCCGGGCCAGGCCATCACCAGGCCCGTAACCGGGGAACGCAGGCAGTTTTCCAGTGTCCACAGAAAATCGCCTTTGTCTTCGGTGTGGATCATGATTATCTGGTCCAGATCGATATCTTCCCGCGCCAGTGCCGGAGCATAAGGCGTGTGCGGAGGGTTCAGCCAGAATACGGTTTTACCGGCCTGTGACAGCCGCTGCATTAGCGGCATTAGCAGGGTCAGCTCACCAATGCCGGGCGCGTCCAGCAGGCATTCGCTCAACGCGCCCCGGGGCCAGCCGATGCCCCCAAGCTGATTGTCCAGGGCCTGATAACCCGTTAGCTCTGCCGGCTGAGTGGTTTTGTTGTGTTTGTGCCCCTGCCAAACACGGGCATCCTGCATTAGCGTGTTAAGAAGCTCGCTCATGGTGCAATCTCTGAATACTGTTTAAATATACAGTATTCCGAAGAGAGCCTGATTTCAAGAAGCTGGTTGATAAATTGAGTAACCGAGCCCATCTTGTATCAGGTGTGAGGGTAAAAAATCCGGATATGGACTCGGAGGTTATGCATGAGTGGTCTGACTGATCAGCACTGTGAAGCTTGTAATGCGGATGCTCCCAAGGCAAACGATGAAGAAAAACGCATGCTGCACAAAGACATTCAGGATTGGGAAATTCTCAGCGTGGACGGCGAAGAGCAATTACGCAAAACGTTTAAATTCCGGAACTTTTCTCAGGCTTTGGCGTTTACCAACAAGGTGGGTGAGTTGGCTGAGGCAGAAGATCATCACCCGGCCATCTTGCTGGAATACGGGAAGACGACCATAAGCTGGTGGACCCACGCAATCGGTGGGCTACATAAAAATGATTTCATCATGGCAGCGAGAACAGACTCGGCTTACCACTGATCCTCTGATTTTTCCTCAGCTTCGAGCTCCGCCTTGCGCTTGCGGACTTTCTCAAGTTTGTCTTTCGGGATATACATCTTGCTGCCTGAATCCCGAAGCATGAATAAGCTGCCAAGGACCAGAGCCAAGGCAACGAGTATAAAAATCCATCCTATCATTGGCATACATCAGACTCCCTTTTGGTTGGAGTAGAGTTGTCGGGATGGTTTTTTTATAGTGGGGTATCCCGGCCAGATTGGCGGAACACTCCATCCCCTATCAAGCATTATGGCAGTGTTTGCCGAAAACAGGAGTGCTAACAGGTGGTAAAACTATTACAGATCGACTTTCCGTTCACGGGCGGACCGGTCTGAGGGTCAGGTTTCAGCACAGGCAGATTCATCAGCAAACAAACAGCAATCAAGGAACTCTTAAATATGAGCGATTCCAGCTACATCCCGCCCAAAGTCTGGAAGTGGGAGTCTGCAAGCGGTGGTGCTTTTTCAAATATCAATCGCCCCATCGCGGGCCCTACTCACGAGAAAGAGTTGCCGGTTGGCGATCATCCTTTCCAGCTCTATTCGCTGGCTACACCAAACGGTGTAAAAGTCACGATTATGCTGGAGGAGTTGCTGGAACTGGGCATCCGTGAGGCTGAATACGACGCCTGGCTGATCCGCATTAACGAAGGTGAGCAGTTTGGTAGCGGGTTTGTGGATATTAACCCGAACTCCAAAATTCCGGCGCTGCAGGACCGCACTCAGGACCCTGCAGTTCGAGTGTTTGAGTCGGGCTCCATTCTGCTTTATCTGGCGGAAAAGTTTGGTCGGTTTCTGCCTTCGGATATAGCCGGGCGCACCGAGACCCTTAACTGGCTGTTCTGGCAGATGGGCAGTGCGGCGTTTGTGGGCGGTGGTTTTGGACACTTCTTTGCCTATGCGCCCGAAAAGTACGAGTACCCGATTAACCGCTATACCATGGAAGTCAAACGGCAGCTGGATGTGCTGGATCGCCAGCTAGCCAATAACCGGTATGTTGCCGGCGATGAATACACCATTGCGGACATGGCCATCTGGCCCTGGTATGGCGCATTGGTAACCAACAAGGTTTACGATGCGGCCGAGTTTCTTGAAGCGCACACCTATACTAATGTGATGCGCTGGGCCCTTGAGCTCAAAGAGCGGCCGGCTGTTCAACGTGGACGAATGGTTAACCGCGCCTGGGGCGAGCCGGCAAGCCAGCTTCATGAGCGCCACGACGCGAGCGATTTTGATCTCAAAACCCAGGATAAAATTGCAGGGGCCTCTGACGACTCCTGATTCATCAATTTTTCAGTCCGGGCTTTCTGATGGGTTCTGAAATTGTCTACATTGTTGGTTTGACTGCACTTGCCGGTATCTGTATTCCCCTTGGCGGATTACTGGCAAGTGTTGAGCGCATCGGCCCTAACTGGCTGGAGCAGGAGTTTCGGCACTTCCTGATCGCTCTGGGCGGTGGCATTTTGCTGGGTGCCGTGACCATTGTGCTTATACCGGAAGGGCAGTCGAGCATTGGTGGCTCGTTCTGGGCCATACCCGCCATCATTGCCGGTGGTATGCTGTTTTTCTGGATCGAACGAGTGCTGGGTGTTCATCACAGGGAATCACCACAGTTAATGGGCGTGATGCTGGATTTTGTGCCGGAAGCAGCCGCCCTGGGTGGGCTGATTATAGTCAACCCAAGCCTGGCGCCCTTGATGGCCGTGCTGATTGCCATGCAAAACCTGCCTGAAGGGTTTAACGCCTACCGTGAGTTTCTTGACAAGCCTGGCTATACACCACGAAAGACTCTGACAGTGATGGCCGGCCTGGCAGCTGCCGGGCCCATCGCGGGGCTGTTGGGGTATTTTTTCCTCTCCGGGCAGCCTGTGGTTCTTGGGACCATCATGCTGGTGGCCTCGGGGGGCATTCTGTACCTGATTTTCCAGGATATTGCGCCCCAGTCCCGGTTGGACAAGCACTGGGGCCCCCCGCTTGGCGCGGTGCTCGGTTTTTGTCTGGCGCTGTTCAGCGATATGCTGGTTGCGCAGGCCTGAGGCTTGTGAGAGAGCTTTAGGCCTGGGTAGAGCAGCTCAAGCAATTTTTCGAGCGGCCTCTTCGTGGAGGATTTTTTCGACCTCTTCTGCTGAAAGGTTTTCCTTTTTGAGCACGGCTTTTGCCAGGGCTTCAAGCTGGTCCCTGTGATCCGTCAGGAATTCGATGGTGGCTGCTTCCATGGCCAGAAGTTCTGACTGGATTTCTGCATCAATCAGCTCTGCCATCTTCTCGCTATACTCCCGTTGCGAGCCCATCTCGCGGCCCAGGAATACGTGCTCCTCGCCGATACTCAGGCTTACTGGGCCGATCTTTTCGCTCATGCCCCACTGGCCGATCATTCGGCGGATCAGTTTGGTGGCTTCCTTGAGATCGTTCTGGGCGCCGGTGGTTACTTCACCATAGACAATCTTTTCTGCTGAGCGTCCGCCGAGCATCACCTTGATACGGTCTCTGAGATAGCTCTCGGAGTAGTTGTAACGATCTTCCTTTGGTGTTTGCTCAGTGACGCCCAGAGCCATGCCGTGGGGGATAATCGTAACCCGGGTAAGGGGATCGGCCTTTGGCATATAGTAGGCCATGATGGCGTGACCGCTCTCGTGGTAGGCCACTACTTCCCGCTCCTCCTGTGATAGCCGGGCATCGCGCTTCTCACCCAGAACGATGCGGTCACGGGCAACCTCAAAGCAATGGGCCGTAACCTCGCTCAGATTTTTCCGGGCGGCTGTTAAAGCTGCCTCGTTTACCAGGTTCTTCAAATCTGCGCCGGAAAAACCAATGGTGCGCGCAGCAAGTTGCTCCAGATCTACGTCGGCTGCCAGAGGCACTTTACGAACGTGCACCGCAAGTATGGCATCCCGTGCATTCTTGTGTGGGAGCTCCAGGGTAATTTTGCGATCAAAGCGGCCAGGCCGCAGCAGGGCGCTGTCCAGAACGTCCGGGCGGTTGGTGGCAGCCAACACCAGTATGTTTTCGTGAGATTCGAAGCCGTCCATTTCTGTAAGAATCTGGTTCAGCGTCTGCTCCCGCTCGTCATTCCCGCCACCCAGGCCTGCACCGCGGGCGCGGCCGATGGCATCCAGTTCATCGATGAAAACCAGTGCCGGTGCCTCCTTGCGGGCATTCGCAAACATGTCCCGAACCCTTGAGGCGCCTACACCCACAAACATTTCAATGAACTCTGAAGCGCTAACGCTGAAGAAGGGCACTTCGGCTTCTCCGGCAATGGCGCGGGCAAGCAGGGTTTTACCTGTACCCGGCGGGCCTACCAGAAGAACACCTTTGGGCATGGATGCGCCCAAGGCCCGGTATTTATCCGGGGATTTCAGAAAGTCGATTATCTCCGCGATCTCACGTTTGGCCGACTCAATGCCGGCCACATCATCCAGCCTGGTGGTAGAAGTTTCTTTCTCGGCCCGGCGAGCTTTCGACCGGCCCTGATCAAACATACCGCCACCCTGCATCATGCGTTTCTGTGCGGAGCCCCAGAACCAGTACATCAGCGCCAGGAGCAGTATCCAGGGCAAGAAGCCACGAATCAGCTCTTGCCACCAGGGCAGCCCCGAAGATTGGGCCCGGATAGTGACATTGTGTGCCTCAAGCAGAGTGAGAAGTTCAGAATCCTCCATGGGAGGCCGTGTCGTATCAAAACCGGGACTTGAGCCCTGTGAGGTGTCGCCGGAGCTCAGGGCTGCTCGCCCCTGGTCGCTGAACACGCCGGTTATATTCTCTTCCTTGAGTGTTACTTCAGAAATCTGGTTGTTAACAACAGCGGTTTTGAATTCAGAGTACGCCAGTTCCTGAAGTTTTGGTGTGCCACTGTCCTGTAGCCACATAAACGCCAGAAAGATGGCGGCGCTGAACCAGAGAAATGAATACTGCTTGGGTATCTCCGGCTTTTGATCCGGCGAGGGTGTCAGCTTTCCGGAGTGATTGGGGGTGGTCATTTTGGTCTCCGGTCCCCCTCCATGATTTTCGCAACAAAAACGGACTTTCCGTAGGTCTCAAAAGACCACTTCATGGTATCTGAAAGCACGGTCATAACTTCGTCGTACTCACCGAAAATTTCTGTACTCATCCGGCCGGCGAAGACTTCCAGGCCGGTTTTTTCCAGCCGGGCGATCAGATCCCGAATGGGCTGTTTGTAGTCCTCTTTCAGGGGGTAGCAGCTTAATTGTACCGACAGGAACATAATTGCCTCCAGCTTCTCTGTCTATCGTTGTATCTGATTGTCAGTAGCCCATGGCCGAGGAAGTGCTGCGCCTCGGATCTGCGCCGCCGTACAGCGTTCCATCTTCTCCGATCATGATACTCTGGATGGCCCCCATAGCCGAATCGGTCGCCACTTTGTGGCCACGGCTTTCCAGCAATCGCACGGTGTCCGCGCTGATGCCTTGTTCAATGCGTATTTGATCCGGGAGCCATTGGTGATGGATGCGGGGGGCGTTGACGGCTGTCTGTATGTTCATACCATGATCGATTACGTTCATGATGACCTGCAGGGTAGTGGTGATAATGCGTGAGCCTCCCGGGCTGCCGGTTACCAGAAAGTTGCGGTCGCCTTTGCGAACGATGGTCGGTGACATGGAGCTGAGCATGCGTTTGCCGGGTTCCACCTTGTTTGCCTCACCGCCAATCAGGCCGTAGGCATTGGGTACGCCGGGTTTGGCGCTGAAATCGTCCATTTCGTTATTGAGCAGAAAACCGGCCCCTTGCACGGTAATGCCCGAGCCGTAACTGAAGTTGATGGTGTAGGTGTTCGATACCGCATTGCCCCACTTATCGACCACCGAAAAATGCGTGGTTTCCGGGCTTTCGTAGCCTTGGGGTTGGCCGGGACGAATCTCGCTTGCCGGGCGTGCCTTGTCAGGCTTGATGCCTTTCCGCAGCTCTTCAGCATAAGTTTTACTGGTCAGTTCTTTTAAGGGCACGTCTACATAATCTGTATCGCCCAGGTACTCAGACCGGTCGGCATAGGCCAGCTTCATGGCTTCGGCCATGTAGTGAATCGTATCGGCCGAATTGTGGCCAAGTTCTGAAACAGGAAAGCCTTCAAGAACATTCAGTATCTGCACAATATGAGCGCCGCCGGAGGAGGGTGGGGACATGGAATAGATGTCGTAGCCCCGGTAATTTCCATGCACCGGAGTACGCACAACCGGCTGGTAGTCTTCAAGATCCTTCCGGGTGATGAGGCCGCCGTGCCTTTGCATTTCTTCAACAATCAGTTGTGCGGTTTCACCCTGGTAAAAGCCTTTTACGCCTTCATCTGCAATGCGTTGCAGGGTAGCTGCCAGTTCCGGCTGGCGAAAGCGCTCGCCGGCTTGCCACGCAGAGCCGTCCTCTTTGTAAAAGGTTGCTTGAGTTACAGGCCAGCGCTGAAGACGCTCCCGCGCTTGCTCAAGACCTTCGCTGAAGCGTTGCGGAACGATAAAGCCGTCCCGGGCGAGCTTGATGGCCGGTGCCAGTGCCTGCTCCAGGGGTAGGGTGCCGTAGCGTTCCAGAGCCATGGCAAGGCCGGCAACGGTGCCTGGAACGCCAGCGGCCAGATGGGTAAACCGGCTGCGGTTCTGCACCACCTCGCCAGATTCATCCTGATACATGGTTTCGGTGGCGCCAGAGGGTGCTTTTTCCCGATAATCTATGGCTTCAGGCTCGGAGCCGTCGCCTTTCGAGATCAGCATAAAACCACCGCCACCGATATTTCCGGATCTTGGTTGGGTGACGGCCAGCGCGAACCCGGCGGTTACTGCGGCATCCACTGCGTTGCCGCCATTTTTCAGTACGCTTAATGCTACTTTTGTGGCCAGAGTGTGGCTGGTTGCTACCATGCCGTTACTGGCGCTGGCGGGGTGAAACCGCTCGCCTTCAAGGATGGCCTGGCTGAAAACCGGTGTTGTCAGGGTTGTAAGGCATACGCTCAGTGTCAGTGCGCGCAGGGCGCTTGAGCGCCCAGTGAGGCGGGTTTTCCATGATTGCTGGTGCAGGCCTCTGTCCATGTCTCCACTCCTCGTTTCTGATGTTCATATAGGCTATGATAGCCCGTCATTTTACAGGGTGCGTACCGCAAACTCTGGTCCCTGATCCGGCTGCCGCTTCCGGCAATGGTTTCCGGCGTACCTGCTTTCCCGTTTGTCAGTTAAGGAAAGGCTTTCATGGAGCATACCTACCGTCTTGTGATTTCCTGCCCGGATGGGGTGGGAATTGTCGCCAAGGTGAGTAATTTTCTGTCTACCTACAACGGCTGGATAACCGAAGCCAGCCACCACTCGGATACTCATAGTGGCTGGTTTTTCATGCGCCACGAAATCAAGGCCGAGTCTATCCCGTTTGGTCTTGAACAGTTTCGCGCCGCGTTTGCGCCGATTGCCCGGGAATTCGATATGCACTGGCATATCGCCGACTCGGCCCAGCCCAAAAAAGTGATCCTGATGTGCAGCAAGGAGTCCCACTGTGTGGCCGACCTCCTTTACCGCTGGCACAGCAACGAAATCAACGCTGAAATCGTCGCGGTTATCTCCAACCACGATGATTTGCGCCGTATGGTGGAGTGGCATGACATTCCATACCATCATATTCCGGTGAGCAAGGCTAACCGTGATGAGGCGTTTGCCCACATAGACGAGCTTTTTCAGAGTTATGAAGCCGATGTGGTGGTGCTTGCACGCTACATGCAGATTTTGCCTGCCGAGCTTTGTGCAAAGTACTCAGGCAAGGTGATCAATATTCATCACAGCTTCCTGCCATCTTTTGCAGGCGCGAGGCCCTACCACCAGGCATACGGCCGTGGCGTGAAGCTGATCGGTGCTACCTGTCATTACGTGACCCAGGATCTTGATGAAGGGCCGATTATTGAGCAGGACGTTATCCGCATCACGCACAGTGACACCATCGAAGACATGGTGCGCCTTGGTAAGGATGTAGAAAAAAACGTTCTTGCCCGGGGATTGCGCTCTCATATTGAGGATCGCGTGATCACCCATGAAAACAAGACGGTAGTATTTGATTAAGGCTGCCTCACAGATGCCCCTGAAGGGGTGCGACTGTGGTAGAATCGGCGGCTTATTAAAGAATAACTACGGGGCCGGGAAGCGGCCCTGAAACGACTTCCAGATAACGCAAAGGAACCTTGCTCGATGGGTGAATTAGCCAAAGAGATCCTGCCGGTCAATATTGAAGATGAACTGAAGCAGTCCTACCTGGATTACGCCATGAGCGTGATCGTCGGGCGGGCGCTTCCGGACGTGCGGGATGGCCTCAAGCCGGTTCACCGTCGCGTTCTGTTCGCCATGTCCGAACTGAATAACGACTGGAACAAGGCCTACAAGAAGTCCGCCCGTGTGGTGGGTGATGTTATTGGTAAATATCACCCGCACGGTGACTCTGCTGTTTATGACACCATCGTTCGTATGGCTCAGCCGTTCTCCCTGCGTTATCCGCTGGTAAACGGTCAGGGCAACTTCGGTTCTATCGACGGCGATAACGCGGCAGCCATGCGTTATACCGAAATCCGCATGGAGAAAATTGCACACTCCCTGTTGGCGGATCTTGATAAAGAGACCGTGGATTTTGTCGATAACTACGACGGCACAGAGCGAATTCCTGAGGTTATGCCTACCCGGGTGCCCAACCTGCTGGTGAACGGCTCTTCCGGTATTGCCGTGGGCATGGCGACCAACATTCCGCCCCATAACCTGACCGAAGTGGTTAATGGGTGCCTGGCACTGATTGATAATCCCGATCTTACCTGTGATGAACTGATGGAGTTCATCCCGGGGCCGGACTTTCCGACCGAAGGCATCATCAATGGCCGTGCCGGCATTGTTGAGGCTTATCGTACCGGTCGCGGGCGTATCTACATTCGCGCTCGTCACGAAATCGAGCACGATAAGAAGACCAATCGTGATGCCATCATCATCACAGAATTGCCGTATCAGCTTAACAAGGCCCGTCTGATCGAAAAGATCGCCGAGCTGGTGAAAGAGAAGCGCCTGGAAGGCATCACCGAGCTGCGGGACGAGTCCAACAAAGAAGGTATTCGGGTTTTCATAGAGCTGCGCCGCGGCGAAAACCCGGAAGTTGTTGTTAACAACCTGTTTACCCATACCCAGTTGCAGACGGTATTCGGTATCAATATGGTTGCGCTGATCGACGGCGAGCCGAGAATCCTTAACCTCAAGGAAATGCTGGACGCGTTTGTGCGTCATCGCCGTGAAGTGGTGACCCGCCGCACCATCTTTGAGCTGCGCAAAGCCCGCGAACGTGGCCATATTCTTGAAGGCCTGACGGTTGCGCTGGCCAACATCGATGAAATGATCGAGCTGATCAAGGCTTCCCCGAGTTCTCTGGAAGCCAAAGAAAAGCTGATGGCCAAGGGCTGGGCGCCCGGTAACGTGATGGCGATGCTCGAGCGTGCTGGCGAAGACGCCTGCCGCCCGGACGACCTGCCGGAGATCTACGGCCTGCGCGATGGCCTGTACTTCATGTCTCCGGAGCAGACCCAGGCTATCCTGGACATGCGTCTGCACCGCCTGACCGGTCTGGAAACTGAAAAGCTCCAGAACGAGTACAAGGATATTCTCGAGAAGATTGCCGGTCTGCTGGAAATTCTGGGTGATCCGGATCGCCTGATGCAGGTTATCCGTGAAGAGCTGCAAGCCGTGGTCGAAGAGTTCGGTGACGAGCGTCGCACGGAAATCACCAGCTCCCAGCGCGATCTGACGATTGCCGATCTGATTGATGAAGAAGAACTGGTTGTCACCATTTCCCACAGTGGTTATGCGAAGACCCAGGCAGTAGAAGACTATCAGGCCCAGCGCCGTGGTGGCCGTGGTAAAGCCGCGACTTCCATGAAAGACGAAGATTTCGTTGAGAAGCTGTTGGTCGCCAACTCCCACGACACCATTCTGTGCTTCTCCAACCGGGGCAAGGTTTACTGGTTGCGTGTATTCGAGATTCCCCGTGCCAGCCGCGCATCCCGTGGCCGGCCGATGGTGAATATTCTGCCGCTGGATGAAGGTGAACGCATCACTACCTTCCTTCCCGTGCGGGATTATCCGGAAAACCAGTTTGTTCTGATGGCAACGTCTGCGGGCGTCGTCAAGAAAACACGCTTGCCAAACTTCTCTCGCCCACGCAGCAGTGGCCTGATTGCTTTGTCTCTGGACGAAGGCGATACATTGATTGGCGCTGCGATAACCGAAGGCGATGCTGAAATCATGCTGTTCTCCACAGCTGGCAAAGCGGTTCGTTTTAATGAAGAAGCCGTTCGCCCGTTAAGCCGGACAGCACGTGGCGTACGTGGTATCAGAATGCCGGAAGGCCACCAGGTGGTCTCCCTGATCATTCCTCAGGAAGGCGGCGTTATTCTGACCGCCAGTGAGAACGGTTACGGAAAGCGCACGGCGATTGATGAATTCCCGACTTACAGCCGCGGCAGTCAGGGCGTTATCGCCATGCAGTGCTCAGATCGTAACGGCAACCTGGTAACTGCGCTGCAGCTGTTCGACGGCGATGAAATGATGCTGATTTCCGACAAGGGCACGCTGGTTCGTACCCGCACGGATGAAGTATCGATTCTCAGCCGGAACACCCAGGGCGTGCGGTTGATCAGGTTGAGCCAGGAAGACGAGCGCCTGGTAGGTGTAGAGCGGATTGCCGAAACCGACGAAGATGACATCGATAGTGTAGGTATCGAAGGTACTGAGGTAGAAGGTACTGATATTGAGGGCCAAGACGCTTCGACAGACGAAAGCCCAAACAACAGTCCGGAACAGGATGCTGGCGAGGAATAAGCCAGCATTGCCGAACACAGAATCCGCAAGACGTGAGAGACCACAGGATCATGAGCAGGGCGTATAACTTTTGTGCAGGTCCGGCAACCTTGCCGGAAAGTGTGCTGGCACAGGCACGGGATGAAATGCTGGACTGGCGTGGCACGGGTATGTCGGTGATGGAAATGAGCCATCGCAGCGATGCGTTTGTGGAAATTGCCGAAACTGCTGAGCAGGATGTTCGTGAATTGGCTGGAGTATCAGACGATTACGCCGTTCTCTTCATGCAGGGTGGGGCGTCCAGCCAGTTCTCCACCATCCCTTTGAACCTGCTTGGCGACAAAGCGTCTGCGGATTATGTGAACACAGGAATCTGGTCGACGAAGGCCATTGCTGAGGCGAGACGCTACGGCAATGTGAACGTGGTCGCCAGCTCGGAAGGTAACGGCTTCGCCAGCATTCCGGACCAGGCTTCGTGGCAGACCCGTACTGATGCGGCATACCTGCATTACACGCCGAACGAAACCATCGGCGGCCTGGAATTCGATTTTGTTCCGGACAGCGCAGGTGTTCCCCTGGTAGCGGATATGTCTTCTAACATGCTTTCGCGCCCGGTGGATGTCTCGAAGTTCGGCCTTATCTACGCCGGCGCACAGAAAAATATCGGCCCTTCCGGGCTGGTTGTGGTCATCATCCGGAAAGACCTTCTGGGCAAAGCCCGCAAAGAAACGCCGACCATGATGAATTATCAGGTGATTGCCGATAACGGCTCCATGTACAACACGCCAGCAACCTACTCCTGGTACCTCGCGGGCCTGGTGTTCAAGTGGCTTAAAGCCCAGGGTGGCGTTAAGGCAATGGGCGAGACGAATCAGCGGAAGGCGAAAAAACTGTACGACTTCATTGATACCAATGAATTTTACGCCAATCCAATTGAACCACGCTTCCGATCCTGGATGAACGTCCCCTTTACCCTGAGGGATGATGCCCTGAACAGTGCATTCCTCGAGGGCGCCAATGTGCGGAACTTGCTGAACCTGGCTGGTCACCGCTCGGTAGGAGGCATGCGCGCAAGCATCTATAACGCCATGCCCGAGGCAGGCGTGGATGCGCTGATTCAGTACATGACAGAATTTGCCAGAGAGCGGGGCTGATCATGAGTGATGAGCAAGTCCGTCTCGGAGAACTTCGAGTAGAAATAGATAATCTTGATCAGAAGATCATGGAGTTGATCAGTGCCCGCGCCAAATGCGCTCAGGAAGTGGCCCATGTGAAAATGGCCGCGAACCCCGGGCAGGATGTGTTTTTCTACCGTCCTGAGCGGGAAGCGCAGGTCTTGCGTCGCATCAAGGAAGCCAATCCAGGCCCTCTGCCCGGCGAAGAGATGGCGCGACTGTTTCGCGAGATCATGTCGGCTTGCCTGGCTTTGGAAAAGCCCATGCACATTGCCTTTCTGGGGCCCATCGGCACCTTTACCCAGGCGGCAGCCCTCAAGCACTTCGGGCACTCTGTTGTCAGCGTGCCCTTGCCGGCAATTGATGCAGTTTTCCGCGAAGTGGAATCCGGCGCCGCGCACTACGGTGTGGTGCCGGTTGAGAATTCCACCGAAGGCATGATCAATCACACGCTTGATATGTTCATGTCATCTCCGCTGAAAATCTGCGGTGAAGTGCAGCTGAGAATTCACCATCATCTTCTGGTGTCGCCGGAGTTCCGCGACCAGGAGATAACCCGCATCTACTCGCATCAGCAGTCGTTTGCCCAGTGCCGTCAGTGGCTGGATACCCATCGCTATGGTATTGAGCGAGTAACGGTTTCCAGCAATGCCGAAGCGGCACGTCGCGCGGCCAAAGAGCCAGGTGCCGCCGCCATTGCCGGTGATATGGCGGCAGAGCTTTACGGCCTGGAGAAACTGGCGAACTGCATTGAAGACAGGCCGGACAACACCACCCGGTTCCTGATTATCGGTCGTGAAGAGGTGCCGGCCAGCGGGCATGACAAATCATCGATTCTTGTCTCCATGAGAAACAAGCCTGGCGCGCTGTATCAGTTGCTGGAGCCGTTCCATAGCCATGGGATCAGCCTTACCCGGATTGAGACCCGGCCATCGCCTAGTGGTACCTGGGCCTATGTGTTCTACATCGATTTTGAAGGGCACATGGACGATGAGCAGGCGCACAAAGTGCTCGCCGAAGTGGATGAAGAAGCTGTTGAGCTCAAGCGTTTGGGCTCCTACCCCATCGGTGTTCTTTAGTATCAGTCAGTTGAGGAGGGTATATGGCCATTGATTATCAGAGCCTTGCGGTGACAGGCGTTCAGGCTTTGTCTCCCTATCAGCCTGGCAAGCCAATCAGTGAGCTGGCCCGTGAGCTGGGCCTGAATCCGGCAGACATTATCAAGCTTGCCAGCAATGAAAACCCCTTGGGCCCCAGCAAGAAAGCGATCGCTGCTGTCCAAAACGCGTTGACTGACCTCTGCCTTTACCCTGACGGCAACGGGTTTGATCTGAAACAGAAGCTGTCTGAGCGCCTGGGCGTTGGCGCTGATCAGATCACACTTGGAAACGGTTCAAACGACGTGCTCGAAGTGATTGCACGTTGCTTTGCGGATACCCGTTCCGAGGTTGTGTTTTCCCAGTATGCGTTCGCCGTTTATCCAATTGTTACTCAAGCTATTGGTGCCAAAGCGGTTGCTGTGCCGGCTAAAGACTGGGGCCACGACCTGGATGCCATGGCGGCGGCAGTGACCGAGCGCACCCGGCTGATCTTTGTAGCCAACCCGAACAATCCTACGGGAACTGTGCACGATGCAGACGCCATTGAAGCGTTTCTGGGCAAGATTCCCGAAGGTGTGCTGGTGGTTCTTGATGAGGCATACTGTGAGTATATGACCGGCGAGAAGGATCCCGACGGCGTTGAGTTGTTATCCCGTTTCCCGAATCTGATTGTGTGTCGCACCTTTTCCAAGGCCTGGGGTCTTGCAGCCCTGCGCGTCGGCTACAGTGTCAGCTCACCGGCCATTGCTGACGTTCTGAACCGCGTCCGCCAGCCCTTTAACGTAAGCTCCGTTGCGCTTGCGGCCGCTACGGCGGTGCTGGATGACGAAGATTATCTGCAGCGTTCCCGTGAAACCAACAGCGCCGGATTAAAGCAATTGGAAGAGGCTTTTGATCAGATGGGCCTCCGGTATATTCCGTCATCAGGAAACTTTGTAGCGGTTGAAGTCGGTCCGCAAGCCATGGGCGTTTATCAGGCTTTGCTGGCCCACGGCGTTATTGTGCGCCCTGTCGCGGGTTACGGTATGCCTGAGCACCTTCGGGTGTCCGTGGGCTTGCCTGCACAAAATGAACATTTTATCGATGCGCTTGCAAAAGCGTTGGCAGCCGCAGGGCAGGGAGCCTGAGGTGCGGTCTGGCGAACAGCTCTTCCAGCGTGTTGCTGTAATCGGTCTGGGCCTGATAGGTGGCTCGCTGGCCGGCGCCATTCGTAAAAACGGACTGGCACGGGAAGTCGTTGGCGCAGACCAACGTAAAGAAGATCTTTTGTTGGGCCAGTCCCTGGGTGTGATTGACACCGTTGCGGAAACGGTCGCAGAGGCCGTTCAGGGCTCGGATCTTGTTGTGCTGGCAGTGCCGGTAAAGGCGACCCGTAAGGTGCTGGAGGAAATACGCCCGCATCTTGCTGCAGACGCAATTCTGACCGACGTAGGCAGTACCAAGTCGGGCTTTGTAAAAGATGTTGAAGCGGTGTTCGGGGAATTCCTGCCCCGTATTATTCCCGGGCATCCCATTGCAGGGTCTGAGAGAAGCGGCATTCGTGCGGCTAACCCGGACTTGTTCACCAATCACAAAGTCATACTGACACCGCCAGATAATGTCAGTCGTTTCCATCTGGACAGGCTCCGGGCTTTATGGGAGGGGTGCGGTGCTACCGTACTCACCATGTCGGTTGCGTATCACGATGAAGTTCTGGCTGCGACCAGTCATTTACCGCATCTGATTGCCTTCTCACTGGTCGATACACTGGCGGGAGAAGACGAGAATATGGATATTTTCCGGTATGCTGCCGGCGGGTTCCGCGATTTTACCCGGATTGCCGCGAGTGATCCGGTGATGTGGCACGATATTTTTCTTTCCAACCGTGACGCCGTTCTCCGGGTGATTGACCATTTCACTCACGATCTGGATCAGTTGCGCACTGCCATCGCTGACCAGGATGGTGCCACGCTGTTGAGCGTATTCAGTCGCGCCAAGGCGGCGCGCGAACATTTTTCCAAAATGCTTTCAGGACAGGCCTACGTGACAAAAAACAGTGAAAATCAAGTGACGTTCCGTCTTCAGCCCGGTGGCACAGTGACCGGTGATATACGAGTCCCCGGGGACAAGTCCATGTCCCATCGCTCAATCATGCTCGGAGCTCTGGCTGAGGGCGTAACCGACGTAAAGGGCTTTCTTGAAGGTGAGGACAGCCTGGCAACGCTTCAGGCGTTTCGCGATATGGGTGTTGCGATTGAAGGGCCGACCGAAGGCTTTGTGCGCATTCATGGTGTTGGAATGCATGGTCTGCAGGCCCCGCGAGGCCCTATCTATCTAGGCAATTCCGGTACGGGTATGCGATTGTTCGCAGGCCTGTTGGCTGCGCAGCCTTTTGAATCCGAGCTTACCGGCGATGCCAGTCTTTCAGTACGGCCGATGAACCGTGTTGCGGATCCACTGCGATCAATGGGTGCTGTTATCGACACGGCTGAGGGCGGTCGTCCGCCTCTGAAAATCAGGGGCAGTAAAGACAAAAAGCTTACCGGCATCCATTACGATATGCCGGTTGCCAGCGCCCAGGTAAAATCCTGTCTGTTGCTTGCCGGCCTCTATGCTGAAGGCACTACGTCCGTTACCGAGCCAGCGCCAACGCGGGATCACACTGAGCGTATGCTAACCGGTTTTGGCTATAAAGTAGAACGTCATGGCCCGACTGCCAAGGTTCACGGTGGCGGCAAGCTGACGGCTACTGCTATTGATGTACCTGCAGATATCTCATCGGCCGCTTTTTTTCTGGTTGCGGCCAGTATTGCTCCGGGGTCTGACCTTGTCTTACGCCACGTGGGCATGAACCCGACAAGGGTGGGCGTGATCAATATTCTGCAGCAGATGGGCGCAAATATTGAAGTGATGGACGAACGGGAAATCGGTGGCGAACCCGTTGCCGACCTGCGCGTTCGTTCCGCTGAGCTCAAAGGCATAGATATTCCGGAAGACCAGGTGCCTTTGGCCATTGATGAATTTCCGGCTCTGTTCATTGCTGCCACTTGTGCCACCGGTCGCACGGTACTGACCGGTGCCGAGGAGTTGCGGGTAAAAGAAAGTGATCGCATTCAGGTGATGGCCGATGGCCTTGCAGCGCTGGGTGTTGTTACAACGGTAACGGCGGACGGCATTGTTATTGAAGGTGGCCAGACGATCAAAGGCGGCTCCGTTCACAGTCATGGAGACCATCGTATTGCCATGTCCTTTGCTGTTGCCTCGCTGCGGGCGACCGGTGAGATTGAAATAGACGATTGCGCGAACGTGGCAACGTCTTTCCCGGGCTTTGTGGAACTGGCGAAAAAAACCGGTATCAACATCGCAGCCGAGGGGGCCGCAAGGGCCGCTGAACAGGGAGTACATTGATGTCGGAAGGGCATGCACCAGTCATCGCAGTTGACGGCCCGGGTGGTTCCGGTAAGGGTACGGTCACTCAGATGCTGGCCAGGAAGCTGGGCTGGCACCTGCTCGACAGCGGCGCACTTTACCGGCTGACAGCGCTTGCGGCAACGCGCCAAAGCGTATCGCTCGATGATGAGGCGGCACTGATAAAGGTGGCAGCGTCTCTGGATGTTGCGTTCAAGCCAACACCGGAAGGCGAGCCCGCAAAAGTTATTCTGGCAGGGGAGGATGTCACCTCTGAAATCCGTACGGAAACCTGTGGCAACAATGCATCGCGTATCGCGGTCATGCAGCCGGTCCGTGATGCGCTCCTGCAGCGCCAGCGGGACTTCCAACAGCCGCCGGGCCTGGTCGCAGACGGTCGGGATATGGGCACCGTGGTGTTTCCGAATGCCCCGGTCAAAATTTTTCTGACAGCCAGCGCTGAAGAGCGTGCCCGCCGACGTTTCAGCCAGTTGAAGGCTGCGGGTGTCGATGTTAGTATTGACGCCCTTTTAGAGGAGATACGGGTCCGTGATGAACGGGATATGAACCGTTCCGCAGCCCCTCTCAAGCCCGCAGATGATGCGCAAGTCATTGATTCTACAGGTTTGAGTATACAGGAGGTGCTAGACAGGTGTATGGCCGCAGTAGGCCAGGCCTGACTACACCTTTTTGTCGTTGAAATGCCGGAAACAGTGAAATCTGCCAGCCGCTGGCTGATTCCGGAACTTATTAACAGACCGTGTTGCTGGTGACACGGAGCATACTTGCATTGAACCTATAGGACTCATAATGAGCGAGAGCTTTGCGGATCTTTTTGAAGAAAGCCTAAAAGAAATTGACATGAAACCAGGTTCCATCGTCCAGGGAACCGTAGTAGATGTCGATAGCGACTGGGTCACAGTTAACGCCGGGCTGAAGTCCGAAGGCGTTATCCCCGCCTCCCAGTTCCTGAACGAAAAAGGCGAGTTGGAAGTAGCTATTGGCGACGTTGTCGACGTAGCACTGGATGCAGTGGAAGATGGTTTCGGTGAAACCCGTCTTTCCCGTGAAAAGGCCAAGCGCGCTGAATCCTGGAAGGTACTCGAGAAGTCCTTCGAAGCGGAAGAAGTGGTCAAAGGTATTATCAATGGCAAGGTCAAAGGTGGTTTCACCGTTGATCTGGCTGGTATTCGTGCCTTCCTGCCGGGTTCCCTGGTAGACGTTCGTCCGGTTCGCGACACCGCGCACCTGGAGAACAAAGAGCTCGAATTCAAGGTTATCAAGCTGGACCAGAAGCGCAACAACGTGGTTGTTTCTCGCCGCGCCGTTCTGGAAGCTGAAAACAGCGCCGAGCGCGAAGCTCTGCTTGAAACCCTGACCGAAGGTCTGGAAATCAAGGGTATCGTCAAGAACCTGACCGACTACGGCGCGTTCGTAGATCTGGGTGGTGTTGACGGCCTGCTGCACATTACTGATATGGCCTGGAAGCGTATCAAGCATCCGAGCGAAATCGTGAACGTTGGCGATGAAATCAACGTCAAGGTCCTGAAGTTTGACCGTGAGCGTAACCGTGTATCTCTGGGCCTCAAGCAACTGGGTGAAGATCCCTGGGTTGATATCAAAGGTCGCTATCCGGAAGGTACCAAGGTTACTGCACGTGTAACCAATCTGACCGATTACGGCTGCTTTGCTGAGCTGGAAGAAGGCGTTGAAGGTCTGGTTCACGTATCTGAAATGGATTGGACCAACAAGAACATCCACCCGTCTAAAGTCGTCCAGGTTGGCGATGAAGTGGGCGTGATGATTCTGGACATCGACGAAGAGCGTCGCCGTATCTCCCTGGGTATCAAGCAGTGCGTATCCAACCCATGGGAAGATTTCTCCGGCAACTTCAACAAGGGCGACCGTATCTCCGGTAAGATCAAGTCAATCACTGACTTCGGTATCTTCATCGGTCTGGACGGTGGCATCGATGGCCTGGTTCACTTGTCTGACATCAGCTGGAACGAGACAGGCGAAGAAGCGGTTCGTGAATACAAGAAGGGCGACGATGTTGACACCGTTATCCTGTCTGTAGATCCCGAGCGTGAGCGCATCTCCCTGGGTATCAAGCAGCTTGAAAGCGATCCGTTCGCTGAGTTCGTTCAGCTGAACGACAAAGGCTCCATCGTTAAGGGCGTTGTTTCAGCCATCGACGCCAAGGCAGCTACCATTGCTTTGAACGACGAAGTTGAAGCGATTCTGAAAGCCTCCGAGATCAGCCGTGACCGCGTTGAAGATGCGCGTAACGCTCTGAAGGAAGGCGAAGAAGTTGAAGCGAAGATTATCAGCATCGATCGCAAAAACCGCATCATTAACCTGTCAGTCAAGTCCAAGGACGTAGAAGACGACAAGCAGGCCATTGATAGCGTGCGTACTAAAACTGCAGAAACTGCTTCCGGTGCGACCACCATTGGTGATCTCATCAAGGAACAAATGCAGCAGCAAAACGCCAACAAGGACTAATCTCCGGTTGGTATGAAAAAAAACGGGCTCTAAGAGCCCGTTTTTTTTGTGTTTTTTTATGATTTGGCTAAACTGGGGGAATAGGAATTCGGCAATCAATGGCCGAATAAAAAAGAAAAGAGGAAAGTGCCTCATGACGAAGTCAGAACTGGTCGAATTAATTGCCTCAAAACAAACACAGCTCTCGGTTAAAGACGTTGAGCTGGCAGTAAAAACAATTATTGAGCATATGTCCCAGTCGCTAGCTGGCGGGCAACGAATTGAAATACGGGGATTTGGCAGTTTCTCTCTCCATCATCGGGCGGCCCGCACTGGCCGGAACCCGAAAACTGGCGAAGCTGTGCAATTACCCGCAAAGTACGTTCCGCACTTCAAGCCCGGCAAGGAACTGCGTGAACAGGTGAATGACAGTTTGAAACAGGGGTTTTAACGGCGTTTCACCTCTGAAGCAAAACACCTATAATTCGGGCACCTATCAGCGTTTGGGAGAGCTATAGCTATGGCAGGATTACAGAAGATCCTACTGATTCTGTTGGTATTGGTCCTGGTATTGCTGGCGCTTGTTTTTTCGCTGAACAATCAGATGGCTGTTGCTCTTAATTTTCTGGTGTTTGAAACCAAGCCTCACGGTGTAGCTGTCTGGATTATCATGTCTTTCGTGATTGGCGCACTGGTTGGTGTTCTGATGACCATGCTGGCTACCGTCCGTACGTCGGTTTCCCGCCGCACTCTTCAGAAGCGACTTGATCGCGCAGAGCAGGCATTGGAGAAATCCAAGGTCCAGAACGACCGGGCTATTTAATGGACATAGTTTTTCAGTGGCTGCTGTTGACCATGGCAGTCGCCGTTGGCTGGTTTGTTGGCCGACTGGGTGGCGGGGGTACCCGAGCCCGAACGAAGATTTCAGACGAAGAGTCTGTAAAAGACCGGCTGCAGTTTCTGTTCACCAATTATTCCGATCAGGCAGTCGATAACTTTGTGCAGTCACTGGCTGTTAACAAAGAGACGGTAAGCCTTCACCTCTCTATTGGTCGACACTTCCGGAACAAGGGTGAAACAGACCGTGCCATACTGGTTCATCAGAACCTGCTCGCAAGACCCGAATTGCCTCCACGATTTTCCCCTCAGGTGACACTCGAATTAGCCATGGATTTTCTCAGGGCTGGACTGCTGGACCGAGCTGAGGCCTTGTTGCAGCAGATCATGGGTGATCGTGAGTACGGACGAAAGGCTGCACAGCAACTGATCGAGCTTTACCAACAGGAGAGAGAGTGGGGTAAGGCGGCGGACGTAGCCCGCACCTTGACCAAAAATGACGCGGATCCCGCGATGTTCAAGGACCTTGCTTACCTCACCTGTGAGCTGGCAGAGCAGGCTCTTCGGGAGGATGATCGCTGGGCTGCCCAGAAGCTGGCCAAGGAAGCTCTGGACTACGACCGTTCATGTGTTCGCGCAACACTGATTCTGATGAAGATTCTGATCCGGCAGGGCAGTTATCGGGAGGCAGGTAACCAGGGGCTCAAGGTATTCGATCAGAATCCGGATTTCGGGCCCGAAGCCATTGATCGTTTGATGAAGCTGGAGCATGAGCATGGCAATATCGGCCGGCTAGTCAAAAAGCTGCGCAAGCTCTACGAAACCTACCCGAGCACCAGCCTGCTGTTGGCGCTGGTTGAATCGGTTGAGCGCGTTTCGGGCCGTCCTGCTGCCACTGACCTGTTGCGACAGGAGCTCGAAACTCGCCCCAGCGTGCGAGCGCTTCTGCGACTTGTGGAAATGGCAGGCTATGAAAAGGGCATGACCACTGACGAAGGCCGACTGGTCAGCCGTATCGGCCTTCTGATCCTTGCCAATCGCCCGGTTTACCGCTGTGTAAGTTGCGGATTCTCTGGGCAGCAACTCCATTGGCTGTGCCCGAGTTGCAAGCAATGGGAAACTGTTCGCCCGATCCAGGGCGTGGAAGCTGAATAACCATCTATCGACATTCTGCAGGACACTCCGACGTGCAAACTTCTAACGACCCAAAAATCATCGTAGCCCTGGATTTCCCGGCCGCAAACCCGGCTCTGGAGCTGGTAGATAAACTGGATCCTGCCATGTGCCGGCTGAAGGTCGGTAAAGAGCTCTTTACCCGTTCTGGTCCCCAACTTGTTGAGGGTTTGCAAAAGCGCGGCTTTGATGTGTTCCTGGATTTGAAATTTCACGACATCCCCAACACCACGTCAGCGGCTGTGGCTGCGGCTGCAGACCTGGGCGTTTGGATGGTGAACGTGCATGCCTCCGGTGGCGAGAAGATGATGCTGGCGTGCCGTGAGCGCCTGGACACCTTTGGGACGGACAAGCCTCTCCTGATCGCCGTCACGGTTCTCACCAGCATGAGCGCTGAAGACCTTGCCGGCATTGGCATTACCGGTTCCCCCGAGGCTCAGGTTTCACGCCTCGCCACGCTAACCAGAAATTGCGGCCTGGATGGCGTGGTCTGCTCTGCGCAGGAAGCCCGAAAACTCAAAACGGAGCAGGGCAGCGACTTCAAACTGGTTACTCCGGGTATTCGGCCCTTAACCGCCGACAAAGGCGACCAACAGCGCATCATGACTCCCAGCGATGCCCTCAACGCAGGTTCCGACTACCTCGTTATAGGTCGCCCGATTACCCAGGCTGCAGACCCTTTGGCTGCTTTGGAGGCTATTAATGCGGAGGTGATTGGCTTCTAGTTTGGACTTGGGTTTGAACTCTGGCCCTAGCCTTCGAGTCTTGGTGCTGGGTGCGGTGGAATCCCCCTTCCAAAAACCGCTACGAGCACATCCATGTGCACTTGGCTCCGCAATATTGAGGGGGCCGTCTATAATCAATGCAATTGGGGCCATGACAAGCGCCGATGCGGTAACCTGGCCAGCTGCTGTCACGAATGGGCTTATCAGCATGCTCCTAGAGCGGCGACCATACATCTGCAAATGCATAGGATAGTGCAGCACCCATTATCGCCACCTGTGCAAGTGTGCTACCACCTTCGCCCATAACTGGCGTTCCGATCATCACAGCAACGCCAACGAAGAAGAATGAGCCGCCCCACAACACGGACAGGGTGCCAGGCATTATCCGCTCAGAGATATTTAGAGATGGTGTCATTGTGAATTCCTCGTTCGTGTTTTTTCAGCAAAAACAGATTAGTGAGGCTTCGAATTACATTCCATCTGATTCTTGCGCACCAATTTTTAGTATCACGACCGTAACCAACTGATCAGTCGATGAGGTTCCAAAAGCTGGATCAAAAATTACCCAGCAATAAACGGATGGATGTATCAGCCCTGGTCGGGTCTTATGGCGTTATAGACTTTCGATTGAGTGCAAAGCCATGACGATGCCAACTGAACAGGAAATGAAAGCAGCGGTTGCTGCAAGAGACCCGTCCCGTGACGGAGATTTCTGCTATGGCGTGATCACCACAGGCGTATGTTGCAAGCCATCTTGCCACTCTCGTTCGGCTAAACCTGAAAACCTGAGGTTCTTCCCCAACGTTGAAACAGCTGTGATGGCAGGTTTTCGTCCATGCAAGCGCTGTCTGGCCACTGATGAGACGTCACGTGTTGTCGTTCTAACGAAAATAGCTCGTTATATTGATAATAACGCAGAGGAACGACTAACACTTTCTACACTGGCAGATATGGCAGGGTTGTCTCCTTCCCGGCTACAACGGGTTTTCAAAGAAACATTCGGCATCTCGCCCAAGACTTATCAGGATGCCGCCAGAATGCGGCGCTTCAAGCAATCACTCAAGGATGGCAAGGGCGTCACTGAAGCAATTTTTGCGTCAGGATTTGGCTCCATCAGTCGTGTCTATGGGGAGGCCACTCGCAATATAGGAATGCCTCCAAAAGCATACGGTGTGGGAGGTGCAGGTGAAGTAATAACATACGCGTGCCGCGTCACCGCGCTTGGCTTGCTGGCCGTGGCGGCAACGGACAAAGGCGTGTGCTTTGCACAGTTTGGTAAAGATGAAGCTTCGCTGGTTTCCGAGCTGGCAGCCGAGTTCCCTAATGCAAAGCTGCTCGTTTCTACCTCATGTAACGTACCGGAACTTGATGCCTGGATAAAAGCGCTAGATCAACATCTCAGCGAAGGGGCGCCGCGGCCCGAATTGCCAATTGATATGCGGGGCACGGCGTTTCAGATAAAAGTCTGGACGTTTCTAACGGGTACTCGCGAAGGCGACGTTCTCAGTTACAGTGAAGTGGCTAAGCGCATTGATAAGCCCAAAGCCGTGCGTGCTGTGGCATCAGCCTGTGCCAGAAACCGTATTGGCGTGCTAATTCCTTGTCATCGGGTTTTGCGAGGGGATGGAGGCTTGGGAGGATATCGTTGGGGCCTGGAGCGGAAGCAAACGTTGATCGATTTAGAGCGGGCGCGTGCCGAGGGGCACCCACCTGACCCCACCACTACGTCAGGCACCAAACCGCTCAGGCTAGGGTCAAAGCAAGGTTCATAGGGATAAAACGAAAAAACCCGCTAACTCTTTGAGTTAACGGGTTTTAAAATAATGGCTCCCCGAGCTGGGCTCGAACCAGCGACAAACGGATTAACAGTCCGTTGCTCTACCAACTGAGCTATCGGGGAACGTCGTCATATGACGAGGCGCGTATATTAAGATTACCCCACCGCCTCGTCAACCCTTTGCCGAAGTTTTTAGCTCAGAGCCTTCTTCAAACGTTCAATTGCCTTTTCCAGATTATCCATACTGGTCGCAAAACTCAGACGCATGTGGCCGGGGCTGCCGAACGCAGAACCTGGAACCAGAGCAACGCCAGCGTCGCTAAGAAGCCTTTCTGCAAACTCAACATCATTGCTGACGCTGGAATCGGCATCAATCGCGCCCTGGAAACTGGGGAACACATAAAAGGTGCCGTCGCCTTTGAGGCATTCAACGCCTGGCAACTTGTTCAGAGCGTCGACCAGCCAGTCGTGGCGCTCTTTGAACGCCTTGACCATCTCACCGACGCATTCCTGCGGGCCATCCAGAGCAGCATGTGCAGCAGCCTGGGAGATGGAGCAAGGGTTAGAGGTGCTTTGGGACTGGATCTTTTTCATCGAACCGATGATCCGGGCAGGGCCAGCGGCATAGCCGATACGCCAGCCAGTCATGGAGTAGGCCTTGGACACACCATTAAGAACAAAGGTGCGATCGTAAAGCCCAGGCGTAGCGTTCAGGATGTTGCAGAACGGCTTGCCGGTCCAGAGAATAGGCTCGTACATGTCGTCAGTGGCGATCATGATTTTCGGGTGCTTTTTCAGCACTTCACCAATCGCCTGCAGCTCTTCCAGGGTGTAAGCCATACCGCTGGGGTTGGACGGGCTATTGATCACAAATAGACGGGTGCGCTCGGTGATGGCGTTTTCCAGCTGCTCCGGAGTGATTTTGAAGCGTGTTTCGGCGCCGGCTTCGATGATAACCGGTTTGCCTTCAGCAACCAGAACCATATCCGGGTAGGATACCCAGTAAGGTGCCGGGATAATGGCTTCGTCGCCGGCATTAAGTGTGGCCAGCGCAAGGTTGAAAAAGCTCTGTTTGCCACCACTTGATACCAGTATCTGGTTGGCTTCGTATTCCAGGCCGTTGTCCCGTTTGAACTTCGCAATAATCGCTTTCTTCAGGGCCGGCGTACCATCAACAGCGGTGTACTTTGTCTGGCCGTTCTTTATGGCCTCAATGGCTGCCTGTTTGATGTGATCCGGAGTATCGAAGTCCGGCTCGCCCGCACCAAGCCCGATTATATCCTGGCCTGCTGCGCGCAATTCGGCAGCCTTATTGGTTACCGCGAGGGTGGGGGATGGCTTGATTGCCTGTACACGGCTGGAAAGTTGAAGGTCCAAACTTGCGCTCCTTAAAGCTGCGACTGATAGGTCTGTGACCGGCGGGGCGGCTGACTTTCGCCCAGCCGTCGATCCAGTTGATGGTACCATGAAGCTGGAGCAACAATAAATTTCTCTCTGTGGTCAGGTCGTGCAAACGCAGGATCTGGCAAGGATATCCATGTTGAGTGAGCGGAGGTTGTCTGCCGATTATGGCCAGTAACGATTCCAGCAGTTCAGGTAAGGAAGGCGTCTTCACGGTTGATTCACCGTTCGAGCCTGCGGGTGATCAGCCTAAAGCCATTGCAGGGCTGGTGGATGGCATTCACTCGGGCCTGGCACACCAGACGTTGCTCGGTGTTACTGGCTCCGGCAAGACGTTTACCGTTGCCAAAGTGATCGAAGCCGTGCAGCGTCCAACCATTGTGATGGCTCACAACAAAACTCTGGCTGCACAGCTGTATGGCGAGTTCCGCGAGTTTTTCCCGGATAACTCCGTTGAGTACTTCGTGTCTTACTACGATTATTACCAGCCGGAGGCCTATGTTCCTTCGTCTGACACTTTTATCGAAAAAGACGCCTCGATTAATGAACACATCGAACAGATGCGGTTGTCTGCCACCAAAGCGCTGCTTGAGCGCCCGGACGCCATCATTGTGGCAACCGTGTCAGCCATTTACGGCTTGGGTGACCCAAAGTCCTATCTGAAAATGATGTTGCACCTGGATCGGGGTGACAAAATTGATCAGCGGTACATTTTGCGCAGGCTGGCTGAGCTGCAATACACCCGTAACGACATTGAGTTTCACCGTGCCAACTACCGTGTGCGCGGTGATGTGATTGACGTGTTCCCCGCGGAGTCGGAAAAAGAAGCTGTCCGCATTGAGTTGTTTGATGATGAAGTTGAAAACCTCAGCTACTTCGATCCGCTCACCGGTGAAGTACTCAGGCGCGTGCCCCGAATTACGATCTACCCCAAGTCCCACTATGTAACGCCGCGCCAGACGGTGCTGGATGCGGTTGAAGAGATAAAGAAAGAGCTTGATGAGCGCTTGCCGCAGCTGCGTGATAACAATCGTCTGGTGGAAGCACAGAGGCTGGAAGAGCGCACCCGCTACGATATGGAAATGATGAACGAGCTGGGCTACTGCAACGGCATCGAGAACTACTCCCGCTATCTTTCGGGCCGGCAACCGGGTGAGGCACCGCCAACACTGTTTGATTACCTGCCACCGAATGCGCTGCTGATTGTGGATGAGTCCCACGTGACCATCCCGCAGATTGGTGCCATGTACAAAGGCGACCGATCGAGAAAAGAAACCCTTGTTCAATATGGTTTTCGACTTCCGTCCGCGCTGGATAACCGCCCCATGCGGTTTGATGAATGGGAACGGATTGCGCCCCAGATGATTTTTGTGTCAGCCACGCCCGGCAATTACGAGGCGGAACATGCGGGTCAGCTGGTGGAGCAGGTCGTGCGGCCAACCGGCCTGTTGGATCCGGTGATTGAAGTGCGTCCTGCGTCCACACAGATAGACGATCTGCTCTCCGAAATTCATGCCCGGGTGAAGGTCAATGAGAGGGTTCTGGTAACCACACTCACCAAGCGCATGGCCGAAGATCTCACGGACTTTCTGATGGAGCACGATATCCGTGTGCGCTATCTGCATTCGGATATCGATACGGTTGAGCGGGTAGAGATTATTCGCGATCTGCGCCGGGGTGAATTTGATGTGCTGGTAGGCATCAACTTGCTGCGAGAAGGTCTGGATATGCCAGAGGTATCGCTGGTTACCATTCTGGATGCTGACAAAGAAGGCTTCCTGCGTTCCGAGCGCTCACTGATTCAGACCATTGGCCGTGCTGCGCGGAACCTTAATGGCAAGGCCATTCTTTATGGCGACCGGATAACCGGTTCGATGCAGCGCGCCATTGACGTAACCGAAAGCCGGCGGGCGAAACAGGCCGAGCACAACGAAGCCCATGGTATTACACCGCAGGGGCTTAACAAGAAGATTGCGGATATTATGGAAGGCGCAGGCGGCGGTGGCCGGGGCCGAAATAAAGCTGCGCGGCCTGGCGACAAAGCCGCCGAAGAAGCTGAGCAGTATCGCGCCCGGGTTGGCCGCCGAACGCCTGGCGAGTTGCTTAAAGAAGTGTCGCGCCTTGAAGACGAGATGTACAAAGCCGCATCGGATCTGGATTTCGAGGCTGCCGCCCGCCTTCGGGACGAGATTTCAGGTCTTAAAGAAGCCGTGCTGCGAACGGGCTAAGTGCATATCAACGCCTCGGGCCGACAATCACTGCGGCCTGAAGCGGTTGGTTGCGACCGTATCGTGAAATCTGGCTGAACACCCGTTTATCCACCGGAAGATATTGCTTGTCCGCCACGGTTTCTCCCTCCTCCACGTCGATTTCCGGATCGTGGAGGTATACAAACTGGTCGTCGATGGCGCATACGGTCACCCAGTGGGGCACTCGGCTCCGGTTCAACTGCCAGGTGCTGATCAGAATGACCGGGATCTGGCCTTCGTGCAGTGCCTGCTCCATGGCATCAAGTGTGAGCGGATCGTGGTGTAACTCTATGCCAGTCTTGCCTATGTCGTGCAAGAACCCTTCATGCACCAGTTCCAGGACCCGTTTTTTGTCGTCGTTTCGGACCGTGTCCCGGAACAATGGACCTTCGGTACTGATCCAGGCGCTGGATTCAAAACCCCGGTTCCAGGCGGACAACGCAAGACCGTGGGGGCCGCAGCCACCGTGACCTGCAAGCATGAAGATCGTTGTCGCTTCCCGCCAGATCTTGAGTTCCTCCAGAGTGGTCAGTGATTGCTGCTCGTCAAGCGCCGCCATGGCCATAATCAGAGCGGCGGGGCCGCAAGAGAAGTCGGTCGTTTGGGGATAGTAGGGCACAGGGATGAAATCCCTTGTCGGCTCGTAAAACAGGATGCGCCGCTCAAAGCGAAGAGCCGTACCGTGATCTTCGTAATAGTCCCGGTAAGTGCCGAATTGGCGATAGCCCAGGCGTTTATAGAGTGCTATTGCGCCACTGTTATCTTCCCGAACCTCCAGGCGCATCAGAATACGGCCCGCGTCTGCCGCCTCACGTTCCGCTGCTTTAACCAGCTTTTCACCAATGCCGCGTCCACGTGCGGTTGGAAGCACGGCAATGGAATAGATGCGTGCCATTCGGGTTGCTGCGCTCATCAGCACCAGACAGTAGCCCAGTAACTCGTTCTTACCCTCACTTTTGGCCTCAGCCACAATCAGTCTGTCCCGGGGCATATCCAGAAAGCGTCGGAAGCTGCGACGGGAAAGTCGGTCTTCGCTAAAGCAGCGGTGCTCAAGTTGCAAAAGAGCGTTCAGATCATCGCTGGTGGCTTGCCGGAGTTGCAGATCGGACATATGTAAAGCGGCCTTGAGAATATCGGCTGGGGCATGCTGGCAGGCTACCCGTGTGCGGCTATTATGGTGGAGAGTTGAGATTACGAATATAAGCGGATTATGCGTAAAAGCACGCACTATCCGCCGATTGTTCCAACACCCGCAGCGGCGTATTGTTGCGGCGAGTTATATCGGCAATTATCTCCCGGGAGGAGCGCCTTTAATGTCCCGTTTGCTTATCGTTGTGGACCGCACCAAAGACTGGGCTCCGTATTATCCCAGCGAAGATGTATTGAGCTTTGATCAGTACCTCCAGTTTTCAGCGCCGGCGAACAGTCGCGTGCGTGTTATCAACCTCTGCCAAAGTGCCAAATACCTGAGCCGTGGCTATTACTGCTCGTTGCTGGCGGAAGCCCGCGAGCACCACGTTGTGCCGTCGGTCATGACGCTCAACGACCTCAGTCGCAAAGGCCTGTTTTCACTGGAGCTCGAAGAGCTCGACGCCAGCGTGATCAATTGGCTGGAGGCGGAAGGTTCCGCCATCGATCCGGCCAGTGACGAGCGCAATGCCACTCATGAAGTCCGGATTCGAACTTATTTCGGGCAAACGGAACACTCGGACCTCAAACCGGTGGCGCGAGCTTTGTTTGATCGGTTCCCTTGCCCGATTCTTGAGGTCGTCTTCCGGCGCCGCAAGGCCTGGCAGATTGAGTCCATGAAGCCGGCGGCACCTGCAGACTTGAGCGAACAGGAGCAGGATACCTTCGCCTCAGCGTTGGACCGCTTCAGCAGTATGGTCTGGCGTAAACCGAGAACTCGCCGGCGCTATCGGTATGACCTGGCGATTCTGGTCAATCCGGAAGAGGAAATGCCTCCCAGTGATAAGGTGGCCTTGAAACGCTTTGAAAAAGCCGGCCGCAAACTGGGTATTAATGTGGAGCAGATCACGCGCAGGGATTATATGCGCCTGCCCGAATACGATGGCCTGTTCATTCGCGAAACCACAGCCATCGACCACCACACCTACCGTTTTGCCCGCAAGGCGGCGGCTGAAGGCATGGTGGTGATTGACGATCCAGTGTCGATCCTCAAGTGCACCAACAAGGTTTTTTTGGCGGACCTTTTGAAAAATAACAAGATACCGACCCCCAAAACCCTGATTCTTTCGAAAGACCAGAAAGACGCTGCGGAACAGGTGATTCAGGAGTTGGGCTTCCCGGTTGTTATCAAGATACCGGATGGTGCCTTTTCCCGGGGTGTGAACAAGGCGGAGGACGAAAAATCTTTGAGAGCAGGGCTAAAAGACCTGTTCCGTCAGTCGGCGCTGGTCCTTGCGCAGGAGTATCTCTATACCGACTACGACTGGCGTATTGGCGTGCTGGGTGGCCGGGCGATTTATGCCTGTAAGTACATGATGGTGAAAGGCCACTGGCAGATTTATCAACACAGTGAGTCAGAAAGTGAGAGCGGTGGATTTGAAACCATGCCCACCTATGAAGTGCCCAGAAACGTGATACAGGCAGCTCTGAACTCTACGCGGCTGATTGGCAACGGGCTTTACGGCGTTGACATCAAACAGTCCGGAAACCGGGTTGCGGTTATCGAAGTTAACGATAACCCCAGTATTGATGCGGGTGTTGAAGACCGTTTTCTCGGCGGCGAGCTTTACACACTGATCATGCAGGAGTTTCTTTCCAGGATGGAAGAGAACCGGCGGCGTTGAGGCCAGCCGGGTTCTGGTAGCCGGCTCAAGGGCCGGCTGCCCACACTCTCACACTGCCAAACCAGGGATAGCCTTCCAGATGGTGTCGGACGTTCTCCGGCGTAAAAACCGTCTCCGGGTCGGGCTCGTCCAGAAAGATTTCCAGGTGTAGCTTGTTTCTGAGGTAATGAAGCCTTAAACGGCTACGCTGGGGAATTTCTCCCAGATGCTCCGCAATAATGCTTGTCACTTCCGCACGGGAGGGCAGCTTTTCGATGGTTGGATACTCATCCTCGTCGTTCTCGGCATCAATGTGAAAGTTGATGTCGAGAATGTTCTCCAGTGCATCACGCATCCCGGCGACCACTTGCATGCCAATCTGATGCCCCTCCGACACGCTGATTTCTGGTCGCACGACCAAGTGAATATCCAGAAGAATATCCTGCCCCATGCGCCGGCTGCGGAGCTCATGTACGTTGAGAACGCCATCGGTAGAGCGGGCGATGGCTGTCAGCATCTCGGTATCGTCAGGGGAGAGCCCGGTGTCTACCAGTTCCTGAACGCTGTCCCAGGTAAACTTCCAACCAATGTGAATAATGATGATCGCAATCGCTACAGCGGCAAGCACATCCAGCCAAAGCAAGCCCAACATGGCGCCGGCCGTTGAAACCAGAACCACCGCGGAAGAAAACGCATCGGTACGGCTGTGCCAGGCATTGGCAATAATAAGGTCTGAGCGTATGGCTTGGCCGATATGTCGTGTGTAGCGAAAAATCCATTCCTTGCCTACAACAGACACACCTGCGGCGATCAGTACTGGCCATTCCGGAATATTATCGATGTTGCCTTCAATCAGTCGGAGGGTATTTTCCCACGCAAGAGCGGCACCGACAGCAATCAGAATGCTGCCAAGCACCAGGGTGCCGAAGGTTTCAATGCGTTGATGGCCGTAGGGGTGGTTCTCGTCCGGCTCCTGACGTGACAGTTTCATCACTCCGAGGACAACAAGGTCGGACGCCACATCCGTGAAAGAGTGAATTCCGTCGACCAGAAGAGCCTGAGAATGAAAAAGCATGCCTGCGATGACTTTAATGATTCCCAGAAAAGCATCAAGAATCATTCCGATAACCGTAACCCGCGAGGCAGCTTTCATCTCCACCGCGAGATTTTCACGATGGCGGCGGGCAGGGGAGTCGGGCTGCTGCATTAAAAACTCCGGATCAATTGGCGAGAGTCAGTATAACCTTATTATCAGCCAGGGTAGGGAGCTTTTGGTGTAGCGCCGCCAAGGCAAATTTTTATGTTTGTCTGCGTGATTTATGCACATCATAGCAATCTTGTGCATCAATGACAGTCCGTTCAGGTTTCGCTTCATTTAAACCAAAAATTATTTAAAACATTGAAAAATAACGAAAAATAAACTGATCAAAAAATGATCAATCTGTAGATTGGCGCAGATCACAAGGGATTGGCACTGTTGCCCCGCAATTTTCAACAGGGTTATCCACAGATTCCGTGGAAAAGCTCCCGGGAGCTTATCGATACAATTGTTTAGCTCCGTTTTTACGTGGAGCAGGGTCGCTGTGGAAAACTTCCGGTATACTCGCGGCCATATTTTATTGAGGAGCTTTCAGATGTACGGCGTTATTCGCAATCTGCTTTTCCGGTTACCACCTGAGCAGGCCCATTCTGTTGCCTTAAACGGTTTGGATCTGGCGCACCGGTTGCGCGTACTGGGTGCTTTTTCACCGAAAACAGATGCGTTGCCAGTCAAGGTTATGGGGCTTGATTTCCCCAACCCGGTCGGGCTTGCAGCGGGATTGGATAAAAACGCAGACCATCTGGACGCTCTGGGTGCACTCGGGTTCGGGTTCATAGAGGTTGGAACCGTTACGCCGTTGGCGCAGCCTGGTAACCCCAAACCGCGCATGTTCCGATTGCCGGAGCATGAGGCCATTATTAATCGTATGGGTTTCAACAATGAAGGTTTGGCCCACATGCTGGATCGCGTCGACAAGCGCAGCTACCGGGGAATCCTGGGCATCAATGTGGGCAAGAACAAAGACACACCGAATGAAGAGGCTGAGTCCGATTACCGGCAGGGTATTTCAGCGGTGTACACCCGAGCTGACTACATTACGGTGAACGTGTCGTCGCCCAACACCCCGGGCCTGCGAGATCTTCAGTTCGGTGATTCCCTGAAAGGTCTGCTTAATGCCATCAAAGATGAGCAGGTGAAGTGTCAGAAGCAGTTTGGCCGTTACGTGCCTGTTGCCGTTAAGATCGCCCCGGATATGGACGATGAAGGTATCCGGTTCGTCGCATCAGCCTTGAAAGAGGCAGGCCTGGACGGTGTTATTGCTACCAATACCACCATAAGCCGCGATGCCGTTGCCGGCCACATTCATGCTGAAGAAGCGGGAGGGCTTAGTGGTGCTCCGGTTCGTGAGGCATCTCTGAGAGTTATTCAGGGGCTCTATGCCGAGCTTGGTGACGATCTGCCGATTATTGGTGTGGGCGGCATTACCGATGGTGAGAGCGCGGCGGAAAAGATCCGTGCTGGCGCGAAGCTGGTTCAGCTATATACCGGCTTTATTTATCGTGGGCCGGAACTGATCAGTGAAGCCGTTGAGGCGATTCGGAAGGTATAAAACGAGGAAGGGCCCGCCAAGCGGGCCCTCGCGGGGCTTAACCCCGTTGCGCATCAGCGCGTTAGACGGGGCGGGTGGCCCCGTTTTGGTTGCTCTGAATACTGCATCAAACTGTGTAATAAAAGATCAGATTAAGATATCGGGGTTTGAACAAGCATCACGCGGTGGTGACGTTTGCCAGTTTATGAATACCGGAGACGCCGGTCATGCCTTCCCATTGATCTGTGCGGCCTTCACGCCACCCGTTCAACCATTCCTGGCGAACCTCTGCCTGTTCAAGCGGGCAGCTGTCTTTGGATTTTCCGGACACACCAGCGAGATAACCCCGCTTGAATGCTCGAGCGAACATGTCTCTTTTCTGTCTTTTCATGCCGTTCCTCACTAATGGATTAACAGAACAAGCGTGTACACTTCTGCGGTGGCTATGGCATGTGGAATCCATTCATGGAAAACCCACTATTGCCAGCTCCAGCCAGAGCAGTCAGGATCCTGTTAACGAAGGGGAGTTACCCTTCTCGAACGACGCGTCACCTACAAGGTAATATTAACCTTGAGCAGAAGTACACTATCATTTTGGTCTATAAATAACATTATATAGACCTAAAGGTGATAAAAAGAATTACCCAAACCTATGACCGCTGCGATTCCCGGGACTTACCGGGAATCGCCTGAGAACCTGGAGTTGAACTTGTCCAAATCTGTCTTTTTTGTAACCTGCCCAAAGGGTGTTGAATACCTTCTGGCGGACGAGCTCAGTACGCTTGGTCTCGGGCTGGTGAGAAACGCACCAGCGGGCGCTTGGGTAGAAGGCCCGCTGGAAGCCGGTTATCGGGCCTGCCTTTGGTCGCGCTTGGCAAACCGAGTGATTCTTCACATTGATGAGGTGGCGGCTACGAGTGCCGATGAGCTTTACGACGGTGTCGTTCACCTCGACTGGCAGAAGCACATCCCCGTTGATGGCAGTTTTCGCGTTAATTTTATTGGCGAGAATGAGGCTATTCGCAACACTCAGTTTGGTGCCCAAAGAGTAAAAGACGGCATTGTGGACCGTTTCACTATGAGCGGCGGAAAGCGCCCGGCGGTAGAAGCGAAAATGCCGGATGTAACCGTGTCTGCCCGACTGCATCGTGGCAAGCTTGCATTGGGTATCGATATCAGCGGCCACAGCTTGCATCAGCGTGGCTATCGCACAGAACAGGGGCTGGCGCCTTTAAAGGAAAATCTCGCAGCGGCCTTGCTGATACGTGCTGGCTGGCCTGAAATTGCGGCTGCCGGGGGCGATTTTGCAGACCCTATGTGTGGCTCAGGTACTCTGGTGATTGAAGCTGCCATGATGGCGCTGGATATCGCGCCGGGCCGTCGTCAGGAGCGCTTTGGCTTTGAAAAATGGCTTGGGCACCAGCCTGAAGCCTGGTTACGCTTGCGCCAGGAAGCAGAAAAGCGTGCCTATGAAGGTAAACAGGGCCGGGTACCCAGGTTCACGGGTTTTGATCATGATAGCCGGGTTATTTCTACCGCCCGCAATAACGCCCAGCGAGCGGGTCTGGAGAGCTTGATTGATTTCCAGGCTCAACCGATAGAAGAGCTCTCATTGGGAGACGACCGGGCTGAAACCGGTCTTGTTCTGGTAAATCCGCCATACGGCGAACGCCTGAGCGACAGAAAAGCCCTTGCAGGTTTGTACGAATCCCTTGGCGATGCTGTGAAAAAGGCTGCGCCAGGTTGGCGCCTTGGCGTGTTTACCGGTGCTCCGGAGTTCGGCAAGTCCATTGGCTTGCGCAGCTTCAAGCAGTACAAACTGTTTAACGGCAAACTACCTGCGCAACTGCTGCTGTTCATTATAGACGAAGCCAGTGTGCGCACGCCTCGAGAACCGGCAGCGCCGGGTGAAGTTCTGCCCCGGATTGCGAACGAAGAGCGTGCCGATATGCTGCGCAACCGGCTGAAGAAAAACATGAAGACGATAGGTCAATGGGCGCGTAAGCAGCAAATAAGCTGCTACCGTTTGTACGATGCAGACATGCCGGAGTACGCGTTGGCGATCGATATCTATGAGGGCAGGGTCCACGTGCAAGAATACGTCGCGCCCAACTCGATTGATGAGCGCTCCGCACGGGACCGCCTGGCTGAAGCTCTGGCGGTTATTCCAGAGGCTCTGGGCATTGAACGGGATCAAATGGTCTGCAAGCAGCGGCAGCGCCAGGCTGGCATCAGTCAGTACGAAAAACAGGACGTCAGCGGAGAGTTCTTTCAGGTGCAGGAGCACGGCGTCACACTCAAGGTGAACCTGAAAGATTATCTCGATACCGGGTTGTTCCTGGACCATCGCCCTGTGCGCCATTGGATCCAGCAGAACGCCCAGGGCAAGCGCTTCCTGAATCTGTTCTGTTACACCGGCGCGGCGACTGTTCATGCGGTCGCCGGCGGCGCCAGTCGCTCGTTGAGTCTGGATCTGTCAAAAACCTACGTGGGCTGGGCACAGGATAACCTGGCAATTAACCGGGCAGATCCCCGCAAGCATAAGGTGGAGCAGCTGGATTGTCTGGCATGGCTGGCAGCGAGGCCAACGCCCGATCAGCTTTATGATCTGATCTTCATGGACCCGCCAACCTTCTCCAACTCGGCCCGTATGGCTGGCGTTCTGGATGTACAGAAGGACCACGCAAAGTTGATCCGGCAGGCGATGTCGAGGTTGAGTTCAGATGGTTTGCTGATTTTTTCCAATAACTTCCGGCGCTTCAAACTGGATGAAGATCTGGCCGCTGAGTTTGAGATTGAGGAAGTGAGTGCCAGCACTCTTGATAAGGATTTTCAGCGCAACGCGCGGATTCACCGGTGCTGGCACATTCGGCAAAGCGCGTAGTCTTTTGGTACGGGGCTGCCGCCGTGCGCGTCAGAACTCGTATTTGAGTCCGGTGGAAAACTGAAAGGTATTAATGTCTGTGCTGGTGTCTTTGAACAGTTTTCCACCCTCGAATACAAGATAGGTGTCGCTCAACACTTCAATATCCATACCGACCACATAGCTCATACCGAAGCTGCTGCCGGGAAAGTCGCCTTCCAGGTCGCGGAACTCGGCGTTCTGCTTTTCGTCTGTATTGGCGATGTCGGCGGTGCCGTGAACAAAGGAAAACCCGCCTTGCGCATAGACGTTGGCGTAGTCTGTAATGGGGTAATGCAGGCCGATGTACCAGCTGGCAAAGTAATCGACAGAGAGGGTCAGGTTGCTTCCTGATACCTCTGCATCCCTGAAACCTCCTCCTGCTCGCAGCTCAGCGTGAAATAAATGGTTGATATGGCTGCCCGCAATCAAGGTTCCACCGCTTCCGGTGGCAGTCTCATTTGAGAAGGAGCCTATGGTCCGGTGGTTGAACGCCGTTACCAGCAGGCCTGCATAGTGTCTGTCTTCCCGGGGCGTTTCCTGGGCCTGGGCGGCTTGGGCACAGAGTAGGCAAGCCGGCACCAGTGTAAGTATCTGGTACGTTCGCACGACCTTGTTCATTGTTATCGGGCATCCTGACGTGAGCGGTTACGGGCTGAGTTTGCCTTGTGTAACCGTTTGTTACGTCGACCCGTGTCACACTTCCTGTGTCGCTACGGCAGAAGCGTCAGTTATCGTCAAAGAGGCCCTCTTCCTGCGCCATCAAAAGCAGGGCGTATACACCGTTTTCCGGTAGCTGTGGCTCGAGGCCTGCCTCGAACAGAAGCTGACGGCGACGGTCTTCCAGGGCATCGCTGCTCATGTTGGTGATCAGGTCGGTAATCGGGGCGATTTCAAACGGTGCATCTTGCTCCAGAACGCTGAAAATCATATCCACCAGGATCTCATCTGGGTCCAGCCCATCAACGTAGACCGTCTGGTCGGGCAGATCCTGGTGCAGCTCATGGACGAGCTCGATCAATGGAACGCCTTGTTCTTCAAGGTAAAGCAGGTCCAGATCGCCAAGATCGCCGTCTTCAGGCAGCCATTCATCCGCCGGGGCAATCACTACGTTTTTCATCTGGCCATCTTCCAGCGACCAGGCCATGGCAATCGGGAACAGGGCGTCGTCGGTCTGGCAGTATTCAATGTCGAGAAATTTGGGTGCAGGCATGTCGGGCTCCGTTCGATGAGGGGGGCAAGTAAGCTCAGGATTCGTGGTGCGGGCGAGTAATGTCTTTTGACCCGGTATGAGGTATCAAGGCTTCGTGCCATACTATTGCGATAATTATCATTCTATCAGGGACACCATGGAACGCGCTGAATTCAACACAGGTTTACTGAAGTTTCTGAACGCATCACCGACGCCTTGGCATGCTGTGGCGACCATGAAAAGTCAGCTCGATGCGGCCGGCTTCGAAGAGCTGGATGAAAAGGACGACTGGTCTGTTGACCGGAATCGCAGTTATTACGTCATTCGCAACGGTTCCTCAATCGTGGCATTTCGTACCGGCGCCCGAGACGCTTCCGCATCCGGTATCCGCATGGTAGGTGCTCACACCGATAGCCCGTGTCTGAAAGTAAAACCTAACCCGGAGCTGCGCCGCAAAGGCTTCTTCCAGCTCGGTGTTGAGGTTTACGGCGGTGTTCTGATGAATCCCTGGTTTGATCGGGATCTCTCGCTGGCGGGAAGGGTGACCTTTCTTGACGGCCATAACAAGGTCAGTGACACACTGGTTGATTTCCGCAAACCTGTAGCCTTCATTCCCAGCCTCGCGATCCATCTGGACAGGGAAGCCAACAGCAGTCGCACAGTGAATCCTCAGACAGATCTTCCTCCTGTACTGATGCAGGTTCCGGAAGACGACGCCACCAGTTTCAATGAGCTTCTGGCTCAGCAGATTGCCCGTGAATCCGGCGCCAAAGTTCACAAGATCCTCGGCTATGAGTTGAGTTTCTACGATGCCCAGGCTGCATCGGTTGTCGGGTTGCGTGATAACTTCATCGCCTCCGCCCGGTTGGACAACCTGCTGAGCTGTTACATTGGCCTGCAGGCTTTGCTGAATGCCTCCGGCGATGAAGCGGCGCTGTTGGTCTGCAACGACCATGAAGAAGTGGGTAGCATGTCCTCTGAAGGCGCACAGGGGCCATTTCTGACAGCGGTTCTGGATCGCTGGTGTGGCGCAGGCAAGGCCAGGTCCATTGCCCGTTCCATGATGATCTCGGCAGACAATGCCCACGGCGTGCACCCGAACTATATGGACAAGCACGATGAAAATCATGGCCCCATCCTGAATAAAGGCCCGGTCATCAAGGTGAACCATAACCAGCGCTATGCAACCAACAGCCGTTCAGCCGCTGTTTACCGGCATATCAGTGACGAGCTGGGATTGCCACACCAAACGTTTGTGGTGCGCAGCGATATGGGTTGCGGCAGCACAATTGGACCGGTGACGGCAGCAAATCTGGGTGTGACAACACTGGATATTGGCGTACCCCAGTTCGGCATGCATTCTATTCGCGAACTGATTGGTACTGAGGATGGCTTCACGATGTTCCGCGTGTTGGCAGAATTCATGCAGCGTGAGCAGGTGCTTTGACTAAATGGCTCCCCGAGCTGGGCTCGAACCAGCGACAAACGGATTAACAGTCCGTTGCTCTACCAACTGAGCTATCGGGGAACAGCGTCAAGTCGGGCGGCATAGTAAGCGCTTTGCATTAGCTGGTCAACCCCCTGATATAAAAGGTCAAATTTTGTACTCCAGTATGGCTCATCAATATCGTCCGCCTCCTTGGCTGCGCAGTGGTCACGTTCAGTCTGTATGGCCGGTACTGTTTCGCAAGGTTCAAGTGGCGGATCCAGTAACAGAAGTGCTTCCGACAGCCGACAACGATGAGCTGCATCTGGACTGGCATCGCCAGGGCAGCAGTCGGCTGGCCATCGTTTCACACGGTTTGGAAGGTCATAGCCGACGACCCTACGTACTGGGGCTGACAAAAGCATTGTTGGCACAGGGTTGGGATGTTTTGGCGTGGAATTTCCGCTCCTGTGGAGGTGTTATGAACCTGCAACCGAGGTTTTATCACAGCGGCGCCACCGAAGATCTGCGCCAGGTTGTTGACCATGGCCTGGAACAGGGTTACCAGACAGTGTTCCTCTCGGGTTTCAGCATGGGGGGGAATCTTACACTTCTGTATCTTGGTGAACAGGGTGAGCGCGTTGACAGCCGAATCTGCGGGGCGGTGGCTTATTCGGTGCCCTGCGATCTTGCGGGCAGTGCCGATATGCTGGCTTTGCGCAGCCGAAAGATCTACATGCAGCGCTTTTTGAAGGATCTTCGTGTAAAAATGGACGAAAAAGCACGGAAGTTTCCCGGTCTTATTGATGTTTCCGGTTTCGATTCCATTCAGAGTTTTCACGAGTTTGATGACCGCTACACAGCTCCGCTGCACGGATTTGCAGACGCCACTGAATACTGGGCCCAGTGTTCCGCATTGAGCAGGCTGAAAGATGTAAGGGTACCTGCGCTGATGGTTAATGCAGCCGATGATCCGTTTTTGTCCGCAAAGTGCTTCCCCGAGTCACCCACTGTGCTTGGGGCACACGTGCGCCTCGATGCACCGAAATGGGGAGGCCATGTCGGATTTGTGGAGCATGGCCGTGGCGGGTATTACTGGTCTGAGCGCCGGGCCCTCGCGTTCCTGCAGGGCGTGGTGTGATGTTTATTCAAGGAGTGGTTTGAGTACCGGCCATACATTCTCAAGCAGCCTGGGTTGAGCCTCGGCCGTAGGATGAATGCCGTCACCCTGCATCAGGTTTGCTTTGTCGTAGATCCCGTCCAGAAAGAAGGGAACCAGAGCGGTGTTGTAGTTGTCTGAAAGCGTTGGAAAGATGTCGGCAAACAACTGTGTATAACGTTGGCCGTAGTTCGGGGGTATCTGCATACCAACCAGAATGGCGCGGGCGCCTGAGCTCTGAACGCTCTCAACCATTGACGCGAGGTTGGATTTGATGACGCCGGGGGGAAAGCCGCGAAGGCCGTCGTTACCACCCAGCTCGATAATAACCACGGAGGGATTATTCTTCTCAAGTAACTCAGGCAATCGGCGAACACCGCCGTCTGTGGTTTCGCCGCTGATGCTGGCATTCACCACGTTCCAGTTTTCAAGGCCGTTGCCTTGCAAGCGTTCACGCAAGAGTTGCACCCAGGCTGTTTCTGACGGTACGCCGTAAGCGGCACTGAGGCTGTCACCGACAACCAGAAGCGTTTGCTGGCTAGCCATCACTGGCATGGCAATGAACGCCACCAGAAGAAAGGCAATTGATCTGAAATACAGCAGTGCTCTATGCATAAACAATCCGTATACCTTGATAAATGAACGTGCTTTTTCCGGGAGCCCCGTAAACAAAATGCAGACTATAAACCCTGATAGCCAGCGCCCGATGCTGCGCGTTGAAAACCTGACCCACCGCGTCAGCCTTGAAACCGATACGTTGACGATCTTGAAGGGGGTCAGTCTTGAAATCAATCGGGGAGAATCCGTAGCCATTGTCGGCCGCTCTGGTTCTGGCAAGACTACCTTGCTTGGGTTGCTCGCCGGCCTTGATACCCCCACCGAAGGCAATGTTGAGCTGGACGGCGCCGTTATCAGTCAACTGAGCGAAGATGAACGGGCCCAGCTGCGTGCTCACAGAGTCGGGTTTGTGTTCCAGTCATTCCAGTTGCTACCGGCCCTGACGGCTCTGGAAAATGTGATGCTGCCGTTGGAACTGGCGGGCATGGAAGCACCAGAAAAGCGCGCCCGCGAACTGCTGGAGCGGGTAGGCCTTGGTGAGCGACTTGTCCACACGCCACGACAGCTTTCGGGCGGCGAGCAGCAGCGGGTTGCCATTGCCCGGGCGTTTGCTTCCGACCCCGCCATTCTGTTTGCCGATGAGCCTACCGGCAACCTGGATAACCGCACAGGCCAGGAAATTTCGGATTTGCTCATGGCCCTGAACCAGGAGCAAGGCACTACGCTGGTGATGGTAACCCACGATGAACAGCTGGCCGCACGTTGCGCCCGACAGTTCCATATTGAAGCGGGCGAGCTGACCGAACCGGTTAACGAAAGGGAGCTCGCTGACTGATGGCTGCTGCAAAAAAGCTGATGTCTGTACGCCGCGACTGGCGTGAGCGCGATGTGCGTGTGGTGCTAGCGGCACTGATTATTGCCGTAGCCACGGTCGCAACCATTGCCCTGTTCGCCAGCCAGCTGCAACGCACCCTGGTATCGTCTGCCAGCTCTTTCCTGGCTGCAGATCGGCAGCTGGAAGCAGAAAACGGTCGCCCCGTACCAGAGCCATGGGTCACCGAAGCTTTGGAACGCGGGCTTGAAACCGGTCGCATGGTGGAGTTTTCCACCATGGTGTTTGGCACCGATGCCTTTCAGCTTGTATCCATAAAGGCGGTCAGCAATGAGTACCCGTTGCGCGGCGAGCTGGAAATTCAGGGGGATTCGGAAGGCTCTCGGGTACAGGTGCAGAACGGGCCCGCACCGGGTGAAGTCTGGATCAATCCCAGGCTGCTTCGGCTGCTGGATATTCAGATCGGAGACACTCTTGAAGTAGGCAGCCGTAACCTGACTGTGTCGGGCTTATTGCTGCGTGAGCCAGATGGCGGGTTCAGCCTTTCCGCTCTCGCGCCCCGGGTGATGATGCACGTGGATGATGTAGCATCCACTGGTGTTATCCAGGAAGGCAGCCGGGTTGAATACGTTTATCTGTTTGCCGGCGACGATGCGGCGCTTGAAGGTTACTACCAATGGCTTCAGCCGCAGCTGGGGCCCAGTCATGAGTGGGAAGGCGTTCGCGATGGCGAAACCTTTTCACGATCACTTGATCGGGCTGAAAGTTTTCTGCTTCTGGGAGGCAGCCTGGCGGTCTTGCTGGCGGCTGTGGCGGTGGCTGTTGCCAGCCGGCAGTACGCGCTATCCCAGCGCGATACCGTCGCTTTGCTTAAAACTCTGGGTCTCGGCAGCTCCGGGATCGGACAGCTCTATCTGAAACGCCTCGCCCTCTGGGGGGTGACCGGTATGATCGGAGGCCTTCTGGTAGCCGTGCCACTGTTCTGGCTGCTCACCCGCCTCTTGAGCGAGGCTCTGGACAGGCCGGTGGAGTTCCTGCTCGACTCATCCGCGCTCACGCCGGCATTGCTCACTGCTCTGGTCTCGTTGTTTGCTTTTGCCTATCCGCCCATTCGGCGCCTCAGAAACGTGCCGGCAATGCGCGTATTACGCAGTCAGCCAGGAGAGACAGGGAGAGAGGCCCTGCCTGATATGCTGATTGCCATCGTCGCTGTGTTCGGCCTTGTGTGGCTGTACGCGGGGGAGCTGTCACTCGTGATCGCCCTGCTCGGCGGCCTTGCGTTGTTGCTGGGCGCTCTTGGCGTACTGGGCTGGCTTCTTGTGGCAACACTGCGAAAGGTTCGCGGTGGAGGACACGCCTGGCGCCTGGCGCTGGTTGGCCTTTATCGCCATCGCCGCGCCAGTCTCTCGCAAATTGCGGTGTTCGCCATGACGCTCATGCTGGCGACTACGTTGATACTGGTGCGCACCTCCCTGTTGGACGACTGGCAAGCACAGCTTCCCGACGATGCGCCCAATCACTTCCTGATCAATATTGCCCCGGATGCGGTGGACGAGGTTGCCGGCTACTGGGAAGAGCGTGGTCAGCCTTTGGATCAGCTCTACCCCATGGTGCGTGGCCGGCTGACGGAACTGAACGGTCAGCCAGTAAAAGAAGTGGTGAGTAAAGACCAACGGGTAGGGGCTCTTAACCGGGAACTGAACCTGACCTGGATGCCCTCGCTTCCAGCTGACAACTCCATTGTGGAAGGCAGCTGGTTTGAGGAGGGTCAAAAGGACGGTGTATCCGTAGAGGCAGAACTGGCAGGCAAGCTTGGTTTGGTGCTGGGCGATGAACTTACGTTTACCATTGGTTCTGACAAGGTCACCGAAACCGTTACCAGCATTCGCACGGTGCAGTGGGATAGTATGAAGCCCAATTTCTATATGGCTTTCCCACCGGAGGGTGGCCTTACCAATATGCCTGCCACCTGGATAACCAGCTTTCACCTTCCCCGAGATCGTAAAAGCGAGCTGAATGAGTTCTCCCGGCGCTTCCCGACCGTTTCCTTGCTTGAAATTGATAACGTTATCGAGCGTATACAGGAGATCGTCCGCCAGGTTACCCAGGCTATAGAAGCGATTCTTGTGCTGATATTGGCAGCGGCATTGGTGGTGATGGCGGCAGTTGTCAGCGCCACGCTACAGGATCGTCAAAGGGAAGGGGCGCTCTTGCGTACGCTGGGTGGTCGCCAAAGCCTGCTGGTGCGCAGCACCATGCTGGAGTTTGCACTTCTTGGTGCATTTGCGGGGATTCTCGGAGTCGCGGCGGCTGAAGCTGCCGTGTGGGCTTTGCAGTTCCGGATGTTTGAAGGCGCCTTCAGCTGGCATTGGCAAGTTGTTCTGCCTATACCGATCATCAGCGCGGTGGTACTGTCATTGTTCGGACGCTGGCAGTTGAGGCCGGTGTTGAGCGTTTCACCGATGCTTCTGCTGCGGCGGCTCGAGTAAAGCGTAGATTTCGGTAAGCGGCTATGGCTGCTTACCGATAGTTTGCGAGAATGGCGTTCAGTTCGCCGTTCTCGCGAATACGCGCAAGCTCAGCGTTGAACTTGTCTGCAAAAGCCTGGCTTTCCTTGCGCAGCATCACGCGGAAACCGTAGGAACTTATTCCCCCGGACGAGATCGTAAACCGCCCCTGCAATCCTTCGTTTTTCAGTATCCACTTGCCCACCAGTAGATTGACTACTGCCGCGTCAAAGCGATCACCGTGAAGTAAAAAGATAAACATGTCTCTTTCCCGGGAAACGTCGAAACGCTTGATCGCACCAGACTCAAAGTGCGGTTCCAGCGCCGGATACATGTAACCGAGGTGGGTTACTAACGTTTTGGAAAATAGATCTTCGGGTGAATGGTATGTCTTACCGGCGTCTTTGGGCGTAAAGAATACTTCCTGAACCTCCACAACCGGTTCTGTAAACAGGAATTTTTCTGGTTGGTGTGTCCATTCCTCAGCCCGTGAGGTGCCGTCGATATAGCCATCCAGCAACATCTGGTCAACGCGTTTGCGGGGAACCTGTTTTGCAACAATCTGGTACCCAAGGCGCCCCGAAATCAGCGCAACCACGTCCCACATAATACCGGAGGGTTCATTCTGACCCACGATCATATAGGGCGGATAACCATTCGGGGAGATGTTGAATCGAAATACCTTCTGGTTGCTCTCGGGGGATGCGCTTGCGCACAACGATAAGGCGAGCAAAGAGAGCGCGCAGACAAAGCGGCTTGAGGAATCGGTGAACCAACGAAGTTTTTGATGCTTCATCAAAAGAGACTCGCTGCGGGGAATGCTGTCCTTGAAAGAACTGATCCGGCTCTATTCCTGCCAGAAAAACCAATAATGTTACCCGGTTGGCCGACAAATTCAAGGATTTGAAAGTAATGTTCTGTGACCAAAAAAAAGGCCCTGTTAAGGGCCCTGTTCGCTGAACTCAGGTGTTTCAGGCCCAGGCGCGCTGCAGAACCGCACGGGCGTCCTTCAGAGTTACCTCTTTTGGATTGAACATGATGGAGCCGTCGTCCAGAGCCATTTCCGCAATAGCGTCGAGTTGGTCTTCGGTCACCTTGTCTGTTTCTTTCAGTGTGCGTGGCAGCTGACAACGCTTGTAAAGCGCGTCCCGTAGCTTACGCAGAGCTGAAATGCTGGCCTCCGCGCGGCGGCTGGCAGGCGTGGCGGCGTATATCTCAGGCCCTTCCAGATACAGCAGCAGCTCGCCCAGCGGCTCGCGAATAGTTTCAAGGTTGTACTCAAGTACGTAGGGCAAATACAGGCTCATGCACATGCCATGGGGCAAGTGGCAGATAGCGCCAGTAGCGTGGCCAAGGGAGTGCACCAATCCAACCATGGAGTTGGAAAACGCAATGCCCGCCATAGTGGATGCCTGTGCCAGTTCCAGCCTGCCGTCGTTGTCTTTCGGGTTGTCCATGACCTGCAGCAGCGACTGGCTGACTTTCTTGATCGCCGCCGTGGCGTAAGCATCACTCAGCGGATTTTTTGCCATGCAGGTAAAGGATTCAACCGCGTGGGTCATGGCATCCATAGCAGTTGCTGCCGTAATGTGGGGCGGTAACGTCAGCGTCATGCGCGGGTCGATAATCGCCGCGTTGGGCAGCAGGAAAGATGAAGAGAAAGGCAGTTTTACGCCTTTTTTCTCGTCTGTAATCACCGCAACAGAAGTGACTTCCGAACCGGTTCCTGCGGTTGTGGGCACGACAAAGAACGGCTTGAGCGGTTGCTTGATCACGCCAGCACCCGTGTATTTGGCAATGTCCGTACCGCCTTCAGAAACCAGAATATTCACCGCTTTGCCGGTGTCGATGGCTGAGCCACCCCCAATGGCGATAATGGAATCGCACTTTTCCTTACGGTAAATAGCGGCGATATCACGAACGACAGTCGTTGAGGAATCCGGCGGCACATCGTCGTAAATGCTGATGATGTCCAGACCGCTCTCTTCGCAAGCTGCGATCACGGGGTCCAGCAGGCCCGCGGCACGAACGCCCTTGTCGGTTATGATCATCGGGCGCTTGGCCGCCAACCCGGTCAATTCGTAAGGAATATGTTCAAGGGCGGCTTTGCCGGCAATAACCTTAACCGGGCAGAAGAACTCATAGTAAGTGTTGGTCATTATGCTCTCGCTGACTGGACAAAGTGAGTGGCAACCTTCAGGTAAATTTGGGCGGCACTGATCAGTTTTTCCGGGAGTTGAAGATTTTCCGGGTATTCTTTCACTGCGCGCTTGGCAATGATCTTCGGCAGAATGAAGGACTCAAGCCGGTTGAGCACGCGGGTCATACGCACTGCATAGCTCACATCGCCATCTACCAGCATGCGGTCGTTGGCAAATGCGACGGAGGTTTTCTCCTGGAACGACAGAACCAGAAAGGCGTGAGCAAGATGTTTGAACCGGATAGAAACATCCACCGGTCGGGGAGCCGAATCGCCATGGTAGTGGAAGCGGCCTTCGCCGACGTGTTCCACAATCAGTTTCGAGCCGTCGGGCATCACCATCATTTCAAACAGGAACCCTTTCGGCAGCGCTTTCGCTTCTGCTTGCACCTCGCTATCAACCTCACTGACCGCCTGAAGAGCCCGCCCCATAACCTGGAACATCAGCTCTACATACAGACGTCGCGCCTGAGAGGCCATAGGCTGGATACGTTTTGCTAACATGTCCTTCACCTGAATCTGGTTATTGATATCTGATTTTTAGAGTTATTGCTCTAGAAGTCAATGTCCATAATGACGTTAAATCTGTGCTTCACCTGCGAACTAATGACCGCAAATGAAAAAAGGCCGAAATCTGCTGGATTTCGGCCTTTTTGGACTTATCATTTCCGGGCTTTACTGGGTAAGCGCGGCCAGCTTTTGCCGGGCCTCTTCAGCAACAGCGCCAGTGGATTCCGCTGCTGTGCTGTAATAAGCGACGGCTTCCTTCAGGTTGTTTTCTTTCACCGCAATGTCTCCCAGGCGCAGGAAGGCAATTGAAGTGGGTACGACCTCATTGGCCCGCGACAGATTTTCCCGGGCTTTATCGAGATTGTTGAGCTTCAGTGCAGACAAGCCGTTGTGCAGGCGGTACATAAACATTTCGGGGTACAGGGACACCGCCTTGTCGAAATCAGCCGAGGCCTTGTCATGTTTGTCTTGTTCCTGATAGATGCGCCCGCGCAAGGAGTAGAACATGGCCTCACGGGGCAGCAATTTGATGGCCTCGTTGACTTTATCAAGCGCCGCGCTCATATCGCCATTCGAGGCAAGCTCCATGGCCTGGTCGTGGGCATCGTAGGCGGGCTGAACCGCGCGTAGAGTAGCGGTTTTCTTTTTATAGACGTCTGCTCCGCGGTAGCCACCGGCACCTATCTCCGCGACCAGTTCGCTGTTTTCCCGAACACGCTTGGCTGAAGGTGGGTGAGTAGCAAAAAGGCCATCTACAAATCCCGCTTGCTGGCCCTTGGACAGCTCCAGAAAAATCTCCTGAAGTTCCACGGCCGCTTGTGGATCGTAACCGGCTTCCTTCATATAAATAATGCCGTAATGATCTGATTCCAGTTCGTCTCCCTGGCCGTATTGCGCCAGAGCAAGCTGTGCCCCCACCGCAGCGCCACCCATAAGCAGGCCAGCCCATTCATTATCCGAAAGCGCAAAACCCAAACCAGCCACGCCAGCGCTTATCAGCATCCCTTGTTGCATGCGTTGAACACTGTGTCGCGCGGCCGCATGAACAATCTCGTGCCCAAGTACAGAAGCAAGCTGTGCCTCATCGTCAAATTTGGTCAGCAGGCCCCTGTTCACGGCAATCTTGCCCCCGGGAAGTGCCCAGGCGTTGGGGACACTGCTGTTCAGAACCACGAATTCGTAGGGTAGGTCGGGGCGGTCACTCACCTTGGCCAGCTTCTGGCCAACCTCTCTGACATATAGCGTCAGCTCAGGATCTATGTAGAATTGCCCGCCCTGAGTCTGTTGAGTGGGCGTATACTGTTCGGCACCCATGGCGAGCTCCTGACCTTCTCCAATCAGGGAAAGCTGCCTCTCGCCGGTTACCGGGTTTACAGAGCACCCGACAAGCAGCAGCATAAGCGCCATAACCGGGAAATAGCGTAGCAAGACGGCGTTAGTCACTCTCGACTCCTGTAATTAAATGGCAGAAACGTATAATTGCACGGCTGCAGCCGGCTTTAAATACCGGCGGCGCAAAACCAACACTCGAACCACAGGTTTGCTTTGAATGGACGATAAAATCCGAGCCGACCGGGTAACCCGGTTTATCGAAACACTCAACCAGGCCAGAGAGCTTGGGTTGTCTGTTATAGAGACCACCGAGTTTAGCCTGACCCTGTGCCTTCCATACAGTGATCGCATCATCGGCAACCCCGATACCGGCGTTATTCACGGGGGCGCTATCACAACACTGATGGACACCACATCCGGCTCGGTCATGCTGGGCGCCATGGATGTTTTCGAGCTGTGTCCAACGTTGGACTTGCGGGTCGACTACATGCGCCCAGCCGAGCCACGTAAGCCCGTGTATGCCCGCGCCGAAGTTTACAAAATGACCCGCAACATCATATTCACCCGATGCGAAGCCTATCAGGAAGGTGGCGAAACCGTCGCAAACTGCGTGGGGACCTTCATGCGCATCGGCCCCGACGCGCTGCCAAAAGCCTATCGCGAAAAAATCACTGGAGGCCCGGTATGACCGATCCGGAAATTCTGCGCTACACCCGCGACACCGGTGATTTCTCCCGATTGATCACCAGCATTCCCTACGCATCTTTTATCGGTTTGCAATGTGATCAGTTCGGCGATGACCTCATCTTCCGCCTGCCAGCAAAAGACCAAAATCTGGGCAACCCGATCCTGCCGTCCATCCACGGCGGCGTGATCGGCGGCTTCATGGAACTGTCAGCTGCGATTTACCTCATGCTGGCTCAGGAAACCATCCGCATGCCGCGCATCGTCAACTTCTCCCTGGATTACCTGCGCGCCGGTCTCGACCGCGAAACCTACGCAGAGTGCCAGCTCACCCGCCAGGGAAACCGCGTAGCAAACGTAATGATCACCGCCTGGCAGAAGTCTCGCTCCAAGCCCATCTCGACCGCACGAGCGCACTTCTTGTTAGAAGACTAATCCGCTTTCCACTCCGGGGCTTGAAATGCCCCGGCACGCCCCCACTTTTCCAGCATGACTAGTTCCCAAGTCGGATGACGCGGGAGCGAAGGGCTTTCCAAAACCGTACGGAGCCAAGGGTGAAGAGCGAAAGCTCTTCACGGGCTGGCCAAGGACGGCCAGCCCAGGACTTTCACTGCGACGCAGGAGCAATAAGCAGTGAAAGGTGGAGCCGAGCGTACACGGACGTATTAACAGCGTGTTTTGGAAAGCCCTTCGCTCTCGTGTCCCCCCGCACATGTTCCATGCAGGAGAGACAATAAATGACGGTTGAAACGCAAAAAGAAACTCTGGGTTTTCAGACCGAAGTAAAGCAACTACTTCACCTGATGATCCATTCCCTGTACTCAAACAAGGAAATCTTCCTCCGCGAACTGATTTCCAACGCATCTGATGCCGAAGACAAACTGCGCTTCGCCGCACTGAAAGACGACAGCCTCTACGAAGGCGACTCAGAGCTGCAAATCCGCCTCGACTTCGATAAAGAAGCTAACACCATCACCCTGGCCGACAACGGCATCGGCATGACCCGTGACGACGTGGTACAGAACCTCGGCACCATCGCCCGCTCAGGTACCGCAGAATTCCTGCAGCAGCTCTCCGGCGACGAAAAGAAAGACAGCAAACTGATCGGCCAGTTTGGCGTTGGCTTTTATTCCGCCTTCATCGTTGCCGACAAAGTAGACGTATTCACTCGCCGTGCAGGCGCGCCCGTGGAAGAGGGCGTGCACTGGCAATCGGCCGGCGACGGCGAATTTACCATCGAGCAGGTTGCTCGCGAAAAACGCGGCACCGAAATCGTTATTCACCTGAAGCCAGACGCCACCGAATTTGCTGACGGCTTCCGCCTGCGCAATCTGGTGAAGAAGTACTCTGACCATATCTCCTTCCCGGTAGTCATGAAATCCGAGCCGACCGAAGAAGGCGAAGAGAGCAAAGACGAAACTGTTAACGACGCAACAGCGCTGTGGACTCTGCCCCGTACCGAAATCAAAGACGAGGAATACAAAGAGTTCTACAAGCACATTGCGCACGACTTTGAAGACCCGCTGACCTGGTCCCACAACAAAGTGGAAGGCAAGCTCGATTACACCAGCCTGCTGTACATCCCGGCCCGCGCACCCTTTGATATGTACAACCGTGACGCGCCCCGTGGCCTGAAGCTTTACGTTCAGCGCGTATTCATCATGGACGACGCAGAGCAGTTCCTGCCGTTGTACCTGCGCTTTGCAAAAGGCGTGGTGGATTCCAACGATCTGTCACTGAACGTCTCCCGCGAGATCCTGCAGAACGACGCCACTGTGGACAGCATCCGCACTGCTGCCACCAAGCGTGTGCTGGATATGCTCTCAAAGCTGGCCAAGAAAGATGCCGATGCCTACCAGAAATTCTGGGGCGAGTTTGGCGCTGTGCTCAAAGAAGGCCCGGCGGAAGATTTCAGCAACCGCGAAAAAATCGCCGGCCTGCTGCGCTTTGCGACCACACTCACTGGTGAAAGCACCCAGAATGTGTCTCTTGACCAGTACATCGAGCGCATGAAAGAAGGTCAGAACAAGATCTACTATATCACCGCTGATAACTTCATGGCCGCCAAGAGCAGCCCGCATCTGGAAGTCTTCCGCAAGAAAGGCATCGAAGTGCTGATCCTCTCTGATCGTATTGACGAGTGGATGATGGGTTACCTGAACGAATATGACAGCAAGTCATTCCAGGACGTTGCTCGTGGCGATCTTGATCTTGGTGAAGTGGAAACCGAAGAAGACAAGAAACACAAGGAAGAAGCAGCCGAAGAGCATAAAGACTTGCTTGAACGCATCAAAACAGCACTCACTGACCGGGTTCAGGAAGTGCGGGTAACCAACCGCCTTACCGATTCACCGGCGTGTCTGGTAACGGGCGACTTTGATATGGGCGCCCAGATGAAGAAGATCATGGAAGCGGCGGGCCAGAAGGTTCCGGACAGCAAGCCAATCTTTGAAATCAACGTGGACCACCCGCTGGTTCAGCGCCTTGAAAGCGAGAAGGGCGATGAGCGCTTCAACGAACTCTCTGCAGTGCTTCTGGATCAGGCTACATTAGCCAGCGGCGAACAGCTGCAGGATCCGGGCGCCTACGTAACCCGCCTGAACCGTCTGTTGCTGGAATTGGCTAACTAAGCCCTATGCACCAGATTATTGTGGACATAAGCATCAGCCCTGACGAGTGGATAAAACTCTATCAGGGCGTTGCTACCGATGTTCATACCACGGCCCGGGACGGACGCTCAGTCCGTTTCCCGGGCCGTATCCTCTCCAGGTTTTACCTCCAGGACGGCGTGCGGGGCAGCTTCCGTATTCTGTTCGACGATTCCGGCAAGTTCTCCTCCATCGAAAGACTTTGAGTCTCTGTTATCGACCCTGCCTGCGATCGATAACCAAAAACTTTCACATCTTTATTTTTAATTAATTGTTTTTGGTATGACCCACGGGACTAACCTGATCCTGTAGAAGGCGATTCTTGCCAATGATTCAGGAACAGGAGAATGGTATGTCTCAAAATAATACAGGCGGCAAATGCCCCGTGATGCACGGTGCAAACTCTACCGGAAGTCGTAACGTCATGAATTGGTGGCCAGAAGGTCTCAATCTCGACATCCTCCACCAGCATGATCGCAAGACCAACCCGCTGGGTGAAGACTTCGATTATCGTGAAGAAGTCAAAAATCTCGATTTCGATGCAATCAAGAAAGATATGCACGCCCTGATGACAGACAGTCAGGATTGGTGGCCGGCAGACTGGGGCCACTACGGTGGTCTTATGATCCGTATGGCATGGCACTCGGCGGGTACTTATCGTATTGCAGATGGCCGTGGTGGCGGTGGCACCGGCAATCAGCGCTTTGCGCCGATCAGTTCCTGGCCGGATAACGTCAGCCTCGATAAAGCCCGCCGTTTGCTGTGGCCGATCAAGAAGAAGTACGGTAACAAGATCAGTTGGGCCGACCTGATTATTCTGGCAGGCACAGTGGCCTATGAGTCCATGGGCCTGCCGTCCTACGGCTTTTCATTTGGCCGGGAAGACATCTGGCACCCGGAGAAAGACATTTACTGGGGCTCTGAGAAAGAGTGGCTGGCGCCGTCGGATGAGCGTTACGAAGATGTTGATAAGCCAGACACCATGGAAAACCCGCTGGCAGCCGTGCAGATGGGCCTGATCTATGTAAACCCTGAAGGTGTGAACGGTAAGCCTGACCCGATCAAGACAGGGGAGCAAGTACGGGTAACGTTTGCCCGTATGGCGATGGACGATGAAGAAACGGCAGCCCTTACTGCTGGCGGACACACGGTTGGTAAATGTCACGGTAATGGCGATGCGGGTGCGCTTGGCTCCGAGCCAGAAGCTGGCGATGTGGAAGAGCAGGGCATGGGCTGGAGCAACCCTAACATGAAGGGCAAAGCCAGTAACGCGGTGACTTCGGGTATCGAAGGTGCCTGGACCACGCATCCGACCAAGTTTGATATGGGCTATTTTGACCTGTTGTTCGGCTATGAGTGGGAACTGAAGAAAAGCCCGGCTGGTGCGTGGCAGTGGGAACCCATTGATATGCCGAATGAGGTCAAGCCAGTTGATGCCAGCGATCCTTCCATCCGCCACAACCCGATCATGACCGATGCGGATATGGCCATGAAGAAGGATCCGAAGTACCGGGCCATTTGTGAAAAGTTCATGGCTGATCCCGAATACTTCAAGGACTGCTTCGCCCGAGCCTGGTTCAAGCTGACTCACCGTGATCTGGGGCCGAAAGCCCGTTACATAGGCCCGGAAGTACCAGCCGAAGACCTGATCTGGCAGGATCCGGTACCGGCAGGCAGCACGGATTACTGCGAAGAAGTGGTCAAGGAAAAGATTGCCGAAAGTGGCCTGAGCATCGGTGAGATGGTCAGCACGGCTTGGGACAGCGCGCGAACCTACCGTGGTTCAGACATGCGCGGTGGTGCCAACGGCGCCCGTATTCGTCTGGCTCCCCAGAAAGACTGGGAAGGCAACGAACCAGTGCGCCTGGCGAAGGTGCTCAAGGTGTATGAGCAGATTTCAGCTGACACCGGCGCCAGCGTGGCCGATGTCATTGTTCTGGCCGGCAGCGTGGGTATCGAGCAGGCTGCAAAAGCCGCGGGCTACAACATTCGCGTTCCTTTCCTGAAGGGCCGTGGCGATGCCACTGACGAGATGACCGATGCGGATTCTTTCGAGCCGCTGGAACCGGTTGCAGATGCTTTCCGCAACTGGCTGAAAAAGGATTATGTGGTCAAAGCGGAAGAGCTGATGCTGGACCGTGCTCAATTGATGGGCCTGACAGCACCGGAAATGACCGTTCTCGTTGGCGGCATGCGCATGCTTGGAACCAATTACGATGGAACCAAGCACGGGATCTGGACCGGCCGTGAAGGTCAACTGACGAATGATTTCTTCGTTAACCTGACTGACATGGGCAATAGCTGGAAGCCCGTGGGTAGAAACCTCTATGAGATTCGTGATCGCAAAACCGATCAGTTGAAGTGGAGCGCGAGCCGCGTGGACCTGGTGTTCGGTTCGAACTCGATCCTGCGCTCTTACGCTGAAGTTTATGCCCAGGACGACAATCAGGAGAAGTTCGTGAAAGACTTTATTGCTGCCTGGACCAAAGTAATGAACGCAGACCGCTTCGACGTTCAGAAGTAAGTCGATAGCAACAAGCCGGGCACTTTCAATGGGCGCTCTCATAAGGGAGTGTCCGGCTATCAACTTTCCGCCAAATTCCTTACAATCCGCTCCGCCTGATTTTTGATCAGCTGTATTCTGATTTTCTCTTTCAGCCTCTGGAGCTCTCATGCGAATCATCCTCGCCCCGATGGAAGGGCTTGTTGACGCACCTATTCGTGAAACGCTGACGAAAGTTGGTGGTATCGACCGGTGCGTAACCGAGTTTATTCGCGTGACCCATGGCATGCTGCCACCCCGGATTTTCTACAAGTATGCGCCAGAGCTTTATAACCGGTCCCTCACCCAGGTAGGCACACCGGTCGCCGTTCAGCTCCTGGGTTCCGATCCGGAACAGATGGGCCGGCATGGGCGCAAGGCGGCGGAGCTTGGTGCTACTCAAGTGGATATCAATTTCGGTTGTCCGGCGAAAACAGTGAACAAGCACAAAGGTGGTTGTGTGCTGATGCGAGAGCCGGAGTTGATGCATGAGATTGCAGCGACTGTTCGCAAGGCTGTGCCCGCAGGGATTCCGGTTACCGCTAAAATGCGCCTGGGGTATGACGATCGTTCCATGGGCGTGGCCTGTGCGCAGGCGCTGGAAGCTGCCGGGGCGGAAGAGATCGTGATTCATGCGCGCAGCAAGGTTGATGGTTATAAGCCGCCGGCGTACTGGGAAGACATCGCCAAGGCCCGGGAAGCGGTGAAGGCCAAAGTGATTGCCAACGGCGAGATCTGGACGGTTGCGGATTACTGGCGTTGTCGTGAAGTGTCCGGTTGTGAGGATGTGATGATCGGCCGTGGCCTGATCGCAAGGCCGGATCTGGCACGCAATATTAAAGCCAGCCAACAGGGCGTTGAGGTTCCAGACATGACCTGGCCAGAGGCGGCTGCGCTGGTTCGGGAGTACGCGGAAGTGTTGCAAGGCTGGCTTGAAGACAAGTATGTGACTGGTCGCATCAAGCAGTGGATGAACTTCCTGCGGCAAGGCTTTCCCGAGGCTGAGGCCATCTGGCAGGATGCCCGTAAAATCCGTGAAGTGGCACCAATGCTCGCCTGCCTGGAACAAAATGCAGCCCCATCACGGAGCGCTATTCGGGCAGCCTGAAGCTTACGTTTTCTGATCATCTCTCCCTTGCCCTCCCTGATTGCGTACTACACTGGTACAGAGTTGTCCTGTGTTCGTAATGACTGTGGCTGGTAAAAACAAAACCACATGGAGGGATCTTTGATGTTCAAAAAAATGAAATCCGGGGCCGTTAAAGGGCTCGTGAGTGGGGTTTGCCTGTCGCTGGGGCTGGTGTCCGGCGCAGGTGCTGCAGACGGTGATGTAAAGGTCACGCCTTTGGGAAGCCATGATGGCGAGTTCTGCCCACTGGATCGGGCCATGGTGTTTGAAGACCCCAACGGTACTCGCATTCTTTACGATGCTGGCCGCACTGTTGCTGGCCCCGATGATCCCCGCCTTGGCAAAATTGACGTAGTGCTGGTGTCGCACATGCATGGCGACCACCTGGGTGATCGTCGTATCAAAGAAACCAACGCCGGTAGCTGTGGTGGGCCGGAATTCCCGGTGGTCACTCTGCCGCAATCCAACACCGTGGATATTGCGGTAAAAAAACAGTCGAAAATTGTTACCGGCAGCGAAATGCCGGCATTTTTCGCCGCCAAGCTTGAAGCGGCCGGCGGCGATTCAGCCAACTCCATGCTGGTGCGCTTTGGAGCGGAGCTTAACGTCGGTGGTGTGGCCATTACGACTGTGCCAGCAGTTCACAGCAACGGGGTTTCTCCGTCGTTTCTCACCGGCCCGCTGGCGGAGTATCTGAAGGCCGCCGGCGTTGGCGCGAGTGTCGGGCCGCCGACAGGCTACGTACTGACGTTTTCAAATGGTCTGGTGGTTTATCTCTCCGGCGATACCGGTATTACGGCCGAGCAGAAGCTGGTGGTGAACGACCACTATGGAGCAGAGCTGGTGGTGATGAATATTGGAGACAACTACACCACCGGGCCCAAAGAGGCGGCCTACGTGATCAATGATCTGATCGATCCGAAAGCCGTCATTGCCTCCCATGCCAATGAGCCAGCTACATCCGGTGGAGAGCTGAAGCAGGGTACGAAAACTGCCTTGTTCAGGGATCTGGTAAAAGTCCCCATGCACGTTCCATTGAGCGGGCGCACCATCGCCTTCAATGGCGACGGTGGCTGTACGGCTGGGTGTGACTGATATCAGCTTTCCATGTCCGGCTTATAGCTTCCGGAACAGGCGGCACCGCAGAGTCTGGCCCGCTTGAGCATGGCATGCTGGACAGCCTGCGCGTTATCCAGCATGCCGGCCCAGGCTTTCTGAGCCGGTTCCTGCAGCGCACGGCCGTAGGAAAAGCTCAGGATCCACGGATGCTGTCCAAGGCTGTTCATTGCGTTCAGGTTGAGGGTGGCTTCTTCGGGGGTTTGGCCTCCAGAAAGAAAGTTGATGCCCGGAACGGCCGCTGGCACAACCCGCCGGAGAACTCGCAAAGTGGCTTCGGCCACTTCCTCAGCCGAAGCTTTGGCGCACTCATTTCCGGGCGTGACCATGCTGGGCTTCAGAATCATCGCCTCCAGTTGCACGCGGTGGCGGCGAAGGGCGTTGAACACCTCTGCAATCACGGCTTCGTTCACTTCTGCAGAGCGCTCGATGGTATGGCCGCCACTAATCAGCACTTCCGGTTCCACAATAGGCACAATGCCTACGGACTGGCAGAGCGCGGCATAGCGGGCCAGCATTTCGGCGTTGGCTTCCAGCGCCTGGCGTGAGGGCAGGGTGTCGGAGATGTTGTAAACAGCCCGCCACTTGGCAAAGCGGGCGCCCTGGCTCTTGTAGATTTCCAGCCGGTCGTCAAGGCCGTCCAGACCATAAGTTATTTCATCCCCCGGCGCATTAACCAGCGGCTTCTTGCCTTTGTCGACTTTAATGCCCGGCACAATGCCCTGGCTTTCAAGCAGTTTGGGGATTGACACTTTATCCAGGCTGCTCTGGCCAAGAGTTTCCTCGAAAAGAATCACGCCGCTTACAAATTCCCCAAGCTCGGGCGTGGAGAAGATCAGGCTGCGATATTCCCGTCGCTTGTCTTCCGTGGATTCCACACCAACCGCTTTGAAGCGCTTTGCGATGGTGGGGTGGCTTTCGTCGGCAGCGAGAATGCCTTTGCCGGGTTGAACGAGATCCTGAATCGTTGCAAGCAGTTCGTTTTGAATACTCATGGAAGCTCCTTTCAAAGGGTGTGTCATGGTGTATTGCGGCTGTGTTATCCCATCAGTGTAGTCCGTTCAGCCGGTGCGGCCGGCGTGGTATGGTCATAATTTGATCTGAGCTAAGGCAATCATGGGGACATTGGCTTACGCTTGTTAAAACTGGGGCACGTCAAGGACAAAAACCGGGTATGAAAACTGTAATCAGCGTAAGCCAAGGCTCATCCGAATACGATTACGATCTGGAAACCGAGTTCCTGGGGCACTCCTTCCGGGTTATTCGCGCCGGTACCGACGGGGATCTCGCGCGCGCTGTTGCGCTCCTGAAGACGTATCATGAGCGAGCAGACGCCTTCGGACTCAGCATGGTCTCCGATCATTATCAGGTCGGGTCTGTGAAGCTGGAGCATCCGGATACTGCCAAGCTTGAAGCCTGTATTCCAGACAAGCCGATAACGAGCGGATCAGGCCTGCGGGGTATTCTTCAGGAGTGGGCGGTGCGCCAGACCCAATCAGAGCTGGGGCATTTCTTTGATAACGCCCGGGTCCTCTTTCTCAATGGGCAGGCCGGTTACCGGGTGGCCAAATCGCTGTCCGAGCATACGGACAACCTGTTTTTTGCCGACCCTTATATGGATTTCGGCGTGCCACGGCTGCTTACCTCGCTCAAACAGCTTGAAACCTACAGCTCGTTAACCGCGCCGATCATGTTTCGCCCATCCGCCGTAAAGACGGTTGAAACCATGCTCCGCACGCCGCTGTATCGCCTTGGGGAGGGTTTGATAAAAGGCTCCCTGCATCAGGCTGTGAAAGATGCCCACGTAATTGTTGCCCACATGGGCGATCTGGCCAACTTCACCGCCAAGGAGCTGGATGGCAAAACCGTTATCACCTCCCGCGTATCGGAAGAGGCTATGGACTGGATGCGCTCCCGCAAAGTGGCGATGGTAGTGGATTACAGCCCGTGGCTGGAAGGACGGCCCGTGGGTGTAAATGTGATGGAAGCCATGATCAGCGCGGCGCTCTCACGCACCCCGGAGCAACTGGGTGCAGATGACTATCTTAATGTTATCCAGTCTCTGGGTATCGAACCCCGAATTCTCTACCCGAACGGCTATCGCCGGATAAACCGCTTTGCCTTTGTGATTCATCCTCTGTCCCAGCAATACCTGACCAAGACAGCGCCGCTGGACTGGGTTGCCAGCGTGTCGCCGCCGATGGTGATGAACCTGGTGGAAAAGGCCGTGGCGTATGCGCCACCGTTTATCTATTCCAAGGTTACCGGCATCAAGTCGCCTACTGGGGACGAAGCGGAAGGCTGGTTGATTACCGTAGGCGGCACGCCCAAGGAAATCATGGCTCACGATCCTGAATTTACCTACACCCGGTTGCTGGCCGCCGCCAATCTTGCGAAAAAGCTGGGCGCACAGATTATGGGCTTGGGTGCCTTTACCAAAGTGGTCGGAGATGCCGGCATTACCGTTGCAAAGCGGGCGCCGCTTCCCATTACCACCGGCAACAGCTACAGCGCCTCAGGGGCTCTTTGGGCCGCCAAGGATGCGGTAGAGATGATAGACCGCGCAAAAATTGGCAAAAACGGGAAAATGACTGGCAAAGCCATGGTCGTGGGTGCAACTGGCGCTATTGGTTCAGTCTGCGCACGTCTGCTCGCCAAAGCGGTGGATGAGATCTACCTGGCGGCGCCGGAGCCCGCGAAACTGCTGGCGCTGAAAGAAAGCATTGAACAGGAAACTCCGGGTGCCATCGTACACGTGGCAGGCTCCGCCGACCGCGATATCGAAGACATGGACATGATCGTGACCGCCACCTCCGGAGCGGGCAAGCGTATCCTGGACATCACCAGGGTAAAACCCGGTTGCGTCATCACGGATGTGGCCCGCCCTCTGGATATACCGGCGGAAGACGTAGCCAAACGCCCTGATGTGCTGGTGATCGAATCCGGAGAAGTTCAGTTGCCCGGTAACGTGCACATGAAAAATATTGGCCTGCCCGAAGGCGTGGCCTATGCCTGCCTGGCGGAAACCATCGTGCTGGCCCTGGAGGCGCGCTTCGAGAACTTCACGCTTGGCCGTAACATCGAGTGGGAAAAGGTGCGGGATATATACAAGCTGGGCCTGAAACACGGCATGACGCTGGCGGCCATCTCTGGCGTGAACGGCGTATTCAGCGAAGAAGACTTCGAAAGAGTGAGGGTGTTGGCGGCAAAACGTGATGCGGGGGAAGCCGTCGAAACGTAATCAGGCGCCGGGCACCCGATTATCGCAATTGGCTATCCTTACTGCCTCGGCGGTTGATGCCACCAGACGCTGATTCCTGTTTTTCCAGCGCCGCCTGGCAATATACGCACAGGCGGACGCCGGGAATGGCGTTGCGCCTTGCCTCTGGAATAGGGCAGTCACATTCCTCACAGAATTCAGCGCTTTCACCCGAGCCAAGCCGGCTGCGCGCCTCTGCTACGGCATCTTCTACACTGGCATCGATCTGATCCTGCACTGCCCCATCGCGGGCCCATCCACCAGCCATAACGCTGCTCCTGTGAAATGCTCAACCTGTCGCTTGCCTTCAGCATACCAAAGCCGCAGTGATCGGGCTAAAGTAGTGCCTCGTACCAGTTAACGAGTGTAATGAAAACGGTAATGCCAACTCGTCATCCCCAGTGAGAAAAGGAAGCAGAATGCTCGCAAGAAAGAAGGCACAGCGCCGCGGTGGTAAATGGCCGCTGATAACGGCTTGGCTCGGTTTAATTCTACTGATTGTTGCAGGTGTGATGATGGCTGCAGCCGGGCCAGCCTACAGGGCTGAGTTAATTGAACTGGGAACATCTTTCACATGGCTGCGCCAGGGCGCACAGCTGGCGTTGGGTGCTGCAGTGCTTGGCCTGATAACCGTGGTGTTTGCCGGCATACTTCGGCGCTGGCGTCCGGCTCTTGTGGGTGCCTTGGTAGGTGCAGCGGTTGTGGCTTTAGTCGCCATGCCCATGCAGATGAAACAGCGCGCCCAGAGTGTGCCGCCCATCCACGACATCACCACGGATATGAACAATCCGCCCGCCTTTACGCTGCTGGCTGCCGCCCGCGAGGAAGCACCCAATGCCGTGGAATATCCGGGAGCGGAAACCGCACGCCAGCAAAAGGCGGCATATCCGGAGCTAAAGTCCATTACCTTGGCCATGCCGATGACCCGCGCAATGGACGCTGCGAAAGCGACCGTACAAGCCCGCGGTTGGGAAATTGCCGGATCTACCGAAAACACCCTCGAAGCCACCGCAACCACCCGCTGGTTCGGCTTTAAGGACGACGTGGCGATTCGCATGACAGAAACCCAGAGCGGTGTGCAGGTGGACATGCGGTCAGCATCAAGGGTAGGGAAGAGCGATCTCGGTACCAACGCCGAGCGGATTCAGGCGTTCCTCGAGGATTTGGCGAAACAATGAAATCCACCCTGCGCCTTCGCTATCAAACCATTGAGTTCGGCAACGTGGACATTCACGTTTGCACGTTGCGTGATAATCAACAATTCGATGACCCAGACGACATCGCCCTAAAACTGGGTATTTCATCGGCGACCTGGCCGCTGTTTGGCGTTATCTGGCCTTCCAGCCTGGTGCTAGCCCATTGCATTGCGAATCATCAGACGACGGGTAAGAGGATTCTGGAAATTGGCTGTGGAATGGCGCTGTCCAGCCTGCTGTTGAACCAGCGAAACGACGATATCACGGCGACCGATTACCATCCTGAAGTGGGCGTTTTTCTGGAGCGAAACACACAGCTTAATCATGGCAAGGCCATCGGATATCAGCGGATTGACTGGGCTGATGACACCGGTGATCTCGGCTTGTTTGACATCATCATAGGCAGCGACCTGTTATACGAAGACGAGCACGTAAACCTGTTGGCAGATTTCATCCACAATCACTCCAATTCGACCTGTGAAATTATTCTGGTCGATCCGGGGCGGGGCAGGAAAAATAAATTCAGCCGGCGGATGGAAACCCACGGGTTCAGCTTTTCACAAGAGAAGCCGGAGCATACCGACTATCTGGAAAAGCCCTTCAAGGGCCACATACTCAGGTTTTGGCGGTATGGTGTGCAAAGCCCACCAGGCTCTCCGGTCAGCAACTGCTAATAAGCTGCTCCGCGCCTGGCAGGCATTAATGCAGAATTACTTGGCAGTGATGGTAGACATTACCAGCTTGCCGTCTTTCTTGATGGGGCCATCTTCTTTGGCGCCCAAGGTGTATTCGAAGGCGCCAGTTTTCATACCACCGTCTTCGGCGTGCACCATCAGCATCAGCATGTCACCGGACTTTACTTCCTCCGTCAGAATCGCGGATACGTCCATGTTTTCGCCCTTTTTCAGCGGCGCGTAACCAACGACAGGGCCGGGCTTCATAGTTTCACCTGTACGGTGCACAACCAGCCAGCCGTTAGCTTCAGCGGTGACTTTCTTCGCGGTGACAGTACCTTCTGAAACAGCTTGATCGTCGGCCCATACCTTGGCTTCGTGGCTACTGCCTGCCTGAACGATGCCGGTGGTTAGTGCGCTGGATACCAGAGCTGCCATCAGTGCGGTCGTCTTCAGATGCTTTTTCATTGCGTACTCCTTGCTGTTGGTTGCGCCCATCCTGTTGGATATGTTTTCGGATGTGCTACAGGCAGCTACGGGCGCGCAATGAAGGAGTTTCAAAAAATTGGAATTATTTTCAGATCCCGTGGCTCGGGCCATCTCCGGCGGGGTAAAGATAGCCGTGAATGGCCGGGCCGGTGGGCTGTCCGGTGGGCGATCCGCCGGGAGGCTCCACGCTGATACCGAAGGTGGCTTCGCGCAGCAGGGCCGGATCGTATTGCTTCAGCGCACCTTTATCCAGCTGCATCTGGTCGCCCAGTACGCCCACAGATTGTGGGTTTGGGCCCAGCTCGTCGGATTTGATCCACAGCTGGTAAGACTTGCCGGGTTGCGGTTCGGCGGTTACCGGACGAATGTTTAACTGGCGGTTTTGCAGATCGACCGTCAGCAGGAATGCCGGCTGTTGGTCGTCGTGCTGGAATACGGCCACAAAGGATTCCGGGGCACTTGCAGGCTGTAACGTCAGCACGGCTACCAGCACCAGCGCAGCGGCAGAGGCCAGAGCCGTGCTCCAGCGCCATAGGTTAACCTGGCGGCGCAGCGTGACCAATGAAGCGGTATCGTCGGGTTGAGTTGATTGGGCGGTCTGTTGGTCCAGAACACGTTCAATCTCAGCAAACAGCTCCGGACCTGGCCGCACGGGAGCTACGTCGTCTGCCATGCCGGCCAGGCGCTCTTCCCATTGCTGAACTCGCGCATCTACTGCCGGATCAAGCAGGCGGCGGGCATTGAGTGCCCTGCGCTCGTCTGCCGGCAGCGTGCCCAGCACGAATTCAGCAATCTGCATATCCAGGTCGTCGTGTTCACTCATGATTCCAGACACCCTTTAATGTCCTGCAGTGCGCGGCGAAGCCATGTTTTCATGGTGTTCACCGGTTGCTGGTACTGGCGTGCCAGCTCCTCGCGGGACCAGCCGCTAAGGTACGCCAGTCGCACCATGTCCTGCCGTTCCTTTGCCAACTGATCTATGCACTGGTTCAACTTGCTTACTTCCTGCTGGTCTTCCATCTGGTCTTGCGTTGTGGGTTGCCGGGCGACCCTTTCGTCCATCGCGTCGTCGGTACTGGTTCGGCCGGCTGGATGCTTCCGCAGCTCATCAATGGCTTTGTTACGCGCAATAGATACCAGCCAGGTAATCGGTGAAGCCTTACCTGCATCGAACAGGCTCGCCCGCTGCCAGACTTTAAGATACGCCTCCTGAATCACATCATCTGCCCAGGAACGCTCTTTTAAAATACGCAGTACCACACCCAAAAGTTTCGGCGCCGTCGCTTTATAGAGTTTGGCGAAGGCGGCACGATCCTGTTTCGCAACACGGCCGATCAGCGTACTGATATTGGCAACCGAAAGGGCTTCCGGAGTAGCGTCGGAGGGAGAGCGGGCTTCTACCTTGGGTGTTGAAGAATCTGGTGGCATGGATGAGCAGACCGGAATAGGTTAAATAGGAGCAGTATAGATGAAATGAGACTCCGCCTGTTTAGCTTTTCTTTTCAAGAGCTTCCTTGAGGCCTGCAAACGGGTTGTGCGTAGCGGCTTCCCGCCGTTTCTCGGAGCTGCCTCCGTAGCGCACGAAATCCTCAAACTTGCTGTGTTCTTCGTCGTGACAGTACACACACAATAGCTCCCAGTTACTGCCGTCGGCGGGGTTGTTATCGTGATCGTGGTCAACATGATGAACGGTAAGCTCTCGCAAGTTAACGCGGGTAAACTCACGGGCGCAACGTCCGCACACCCAAGGGTAGAGTTTCAGCGCACGCTCACGATAACCGCTTTCGCGCTTCGCGATATAGTCACGCTGCTCAGCCAGCAGTTTGTCCACCTTGCTTGTGTTGCCTGCGTTCTGGCTCATCAATGCGTCCCTCAGTGTGTTGCTGTTGGCAGGGGTCGTTATTGGATAGGTAATGGCATCAGATCACCAAGTTCTACCCGGTTACGACCTTTGTTTTTGGCACGGTACAGGGCGCTGTCGGCCTGCAGCATCAGGTCTGAAAAGCTGTGGTGATGCTCAGTGAGCTCTATGCCGCCAATGCTGGTGGAGAGGTTCAGGGGCATGCCATTTACATTGGCGCCTTCGTGGCTGATGGCGTTAAGCAGGCGATGGGTAATCGCCCGCACGCTTTCTTCGCCAGACAACGGCAACACAACGGCGAACTCTTCGCCACCAATACGCCCAATGATGTCTTCATTTCGCAACTCGTTTTTCAGGATGCGAGCAACCATCTGCAGCGCTTCATCTCCAGCGGCGTGGCCCCATCGGTCATTGACCTCTTTAAAATAATCCAGATCAAGCATCAGCACCGCCATTGGCGTGCCATTGGTGCTTGCTTCTTCAAAAACGCGAATACCTTCCTGAAAAAAGGAGCGATGGTTGAGCAGTTCTGTGAGCCCGTCTTTCTCCGCCAAAGCGCGTAGTTGCGATTCTGATCGGGTAAAGGCCAGCAGGGGCAGAACGAGCACTGTGGCGGTTGCCAGCAGAGTGTGATTAATCAGAACCAGCCTAAGAACCGTGTCAGTGTTGGCTTGGCTGATGCCCATCCAGTTCATCGCGATCACCAGGCACTGAACCATCATCAGCATTCCATGCAGGGCAAACAGAATCTGCAGTATCCGGCGGGGCAGCGCGGGCTGTGACGCGGAAAAAGCCAGGCAATAAATTGCGAAGCTGAAAATGATGGCCGAGAACAGGGCTGTCAGAAGGCGCGCGCTGAGCGGATCGCTCTGAAAGACCGCAAACAACACAATAAGGTAGCCGGCCAAAGTAACCCTGAAAAAGTATCGCGGCTGTTGGATACGATGCGTTGCACCTCTGGCAAAGCGCTCCAGCCCGGCCAGCAATAATAGGGGAGAAAGCCCCAAAAATGCATGCCCCATGAACACGGTAAACCAGGGTGCGTCGACGAAGGCTCTTGCGCCCGCGAGCAGGCTTCCGGTTGCGAAGGCGCCGCATGCCAACGCCCACAGCAGGAAATAGTGCTGGCGGCCCCGGAGATAATAGATTGCCCACAGCAAACTCCCGACCATCAGGTTTATCGCGACGGAGAGCATTATCAAAGTAGGCAGGTGTACGCTAAACCCCATGGGGTACCTTAGTGAACGTTTTGGAAAATGCTTCAGTATAGACCGCATAATGGTATCAAGTCAGGTTATTGTGACCCGGGGAAACCAGATTTAAGGCAGGATTCAATGGCGGTGGATATGTTGTAAAGCTGATTTATTTGCTATGTTGCGAAGCAGGATAGGATTAATCGCAAATCCAACGTGTTAGCGGGAGAGACTGAATCGCACAGCTGTGTGATCGGCGCCGAAGGAGCAACTGCCCCGGAAACTCTCAGGCAAACGGACCGCTAACATGACGACTTTCCGAAGAGCTGTCGACCACTGCGTTAGTCGGCACACCGAAGGAGCAAGCGGCTGTTTTCTTTGAAACGGCGCGTGAATCTCTCAGGTCCCGTGACGGAAGGGGTGCTTTCTACCACTGTGCGTAGAGAGGAAACCCTGGACGCTCTCTGGAGATTGCTATGAAGCGAATTGCAGTTATTGGTGGTGGCATTACCGGTATCACAACCGCATACACCCTGGCCAAGCGTGGCATGGATGTGACCGTTTACGAGAAGCACCGCTACGCGGCGATGGAAACCTCCTTCGCCAACGGTGGCCAATTGTCGGCCTCCAATGCCGAAGTCTGGAATAACTGGCAGACCATAGCCAAGGGCATCAAGTGGATGTTCCACAGTGACGCCCCGTTACTGGTCAACCCCAAGCCCTCCTGGCACAAGCTGAGCTGGTTCGCCGAGTTTTGTGCCGCAATGCCCCAGTACGAAAAAAACACCACCGAAACCGCTCGCCTGGCGATTGCTGCCCGTGACTATCTCTTTGAATGGGCGCAAGAAGAAGGTATTGATTTCGACCTCAAGAAGCAGGGTATTTTGCACATTTATCGCGACAAAGCCGGTTTCGATCACGCTGCAAACGTGTCGAGACTGCTGTCCGCCGGAGGTCTGGAGCGCCGAGCCGTCACTCCCGAAGAAATGCGTGCAATCGAACCCACCTTGGCAGGCACCTATTACGGTGGCTTTTTCACCGAGAGCGATTCAACCGGTGATATCCACAAGTTCACAAACGGGCTAGCAGAGGCAATCGTGCGTCTTGGAGTCAAGACGTGCTACGGACACACGGTGACCGAGTTGAGCGCGGATCAATCCAATGCGTGGGTAACCTCATTTGACGACGAGCAGCAAACCCGGGAAACCTACGATGGCGTGGTGATTTGTGCCGGCGTTGGCAGCCGCGCGCTGGCCGCGAAGCTGGGAGACCGGGTCAACATCTATCCGGTGAAAGGCTATTCCATTACCGTTGAACTGGATGACGAGGCCTCTCAAAAAGCAGCGCCAACCGTCAGCCTGCTGGACGATGCTACCAAACTGGTAACCAGTCGGCTGGGTGACACCCGTTTCCGGGTGGCGGGTACGGCAGAATTCAACGGGTACAACCGCAACATCCGTGATGACCGGATTCGCCCGCTCACCCGTTGGGTAGAGCAATGCTTCCCGGGGGTTTGTACCCGGCGCGTTGTGCCCTGGGCGGGATTGCGCCCCATGTTGCCCAATATGATGCCGCGAGTGGGAGCGGGCAGCCTGCCCACCGTGTTCTATAACACCGGCCATGGCCACCTGGGCTGGACGCTGTCGGCCATTACCGCTGAGATGCTGGCGGATGCGGTTGAAACAAGCTCAACAATCACCCGATAAAATTCCCTTCCCTAATTTGTCATCAGGCATGCCAGATGTTGCCTGATGACAAATTGTTGCTACTATTAATGTTCAATTGAACATCTCGCAATAACAAACCCATGGAGCGGATCCCTCTCCAGATGTTCAATACACCGCATGAGGTTCTCATGCATGAACCGCTCCCGACGGAGAATCACAATGAATTTCTATAAAAAAATGCTTCCCGGTTTACTGCCGTCTGCTGCCTTGGCGGCATCGGTTTTAATGGCGGGGTTCAGTGGACAGGCGCTGGCTGACTGTGAGCGCGGCGCGCTTGACGCTCTGTATTGCGATGAAAATGGCGACATGGTTGCTGACTTGCCCTCCGACAAATCAAAGTGGAATGATCCCGACACGTTAATTTTTGCGTACACGCCGGTTGAAGACCCAGCCATTTACTCCGATATCTGGCAGCCGTTCATTGATCACCTGTCTGAAGTCACCGGCCGGGACGTACGCTTCTTCGCGGTGCAATCCAACTCTGCCCAGGTAGAAGCCATGCGCAGTGGCCGTCTGCATATTGCCGGCTTCTCCACTGGTCCGACGCCTTTCGCGGTCAACCTTGCGGGTGCCGTTCCCTTTGCGCTGATGGGCTCGGATACGGGTCAGTTTGGTTATACGCTGCAGGTTTTTACGCACAAAGATTCCGATATTCGCGAAATCACAGACCTGAAAGGCAAGCGCGTCGCACACACGTCACCCACGTCCAACTCGGGTAACCAGGCACCGAGGGCCTTGTTCCCGGAAATGGGCATTGTCCCGGGTGAAGACTATGAAATTTCCTTCTCCGGCAGCCACGATCAATCCATGCTCGGTGTAGTTGCAAAAGACTACGACGCCGCCCCGGTAGCCTCCGAAGTGGTAGAACGTATGGCCGCTCGTGGTTTGTATGACACAGACGACGTGCGTCTGGTTTGGGAATCGGATCGCTTCCCGACAACGTCTTACAACTACGCACACGACCTGCACCCGGACCTGGTTGAGAAAATCCGCGAGGCCTTTTACACCTTCAAGTTCGCCGGCACCGAGCTGGGTGATGAGTTTGAAGGCGTAGAAACCTTCGTTCCCATCAATTACAAAGATAACTGGAAGGTCATTCGTACCATTCAAGCCTCCAATGGCGTCCAGTACACCCCCGATAATCTTAAGTAAGCAGCACAAGAGCCTCTGACCGACCGTCAGAGGCTCTGTCCGGAGTGAACCACATGTTAGAGATTACCAACCTCGTAAAGCGGTACGGGCAAAACGAACCTGTGCTCAAAGGCCTTAACCTGAAGGTCGAGGGCAGCAGCGTTGTTTCCATCGTCGGCGCTTCCGGTGCAGGCAAAAGCACTCTGCTGCGCTGCATCAACCGATTGGTTGAGCCTACCTCGGGTTCGATCAAGCTGAACGGCCATGAGTTGGTCAATCTTCGCGGCAGCGAATTACGCCATTCCCGCCGGCGCATCGGTATGGTTTTTCAGGGCTTTAACCTGATTGATCGTTTGACGGTTATGGAGAACGTGCTCTCCGGGCGTCTGGGTTACGTGTCATTTTTCCAGGCCCTGACGCGCCGCTTCCCCCAATCCGATATCGACCGTGCTTTCAGCCTTATGGAGCGTGTGGGCATCGCGCATTACGCCGATAAGCGTGCAGACCAGTTATCGGGTGGTGAGCGCCAGCGTGTTGCGGTGGTTCGTGCATTGATGCAAGAGCCTCAGATCCTGCTGGCGGATGAGCCAACAGCCTCGCTGGATCCAAAAACCTCGCAGCAAATCATGAGCCTGCTTCAAAGCCTTGCGAGTGAAATGTCGCTGCCGGTATTGATCAATATTCACAACGTGACCCAGGCGCGGATGTACACTGATCGCATTGTTGGCATGCGCCATGGACAGATGATTTTTGACGGTGAACCCAAAGAGTTCAATCAGGATGCACTGGACGCCATTTACGGTGGTATCGAGTCACCGGAGGAAGATGGCGGTGATTCAGGGCAGCAGGCATCCCCAGCCCCGGAGGCTACGGCATGACATCCGACCGAACTGCAAACGATGCACAGTCGGGCAGGGTCTGGAAAAAGCCTCCATTCATAGCAAACCCCTGGGTTCGCTATGGGCTGGTCGCAATCACCCTGGTTTACCTGTACTGGGCATTCTCAACACTGCCTTTCGATTGGCAGCGTATTTCCGAGGGCTTGCCTCGGGCAGGCAAAATTTTTGGTGGCGCTTTCCCTCCAAGCTTTGAGCGTGCTGGCCTGTTATGGACGGGGTTCAAGGAAAGTTTCCAGATCGCCTTTTTGGCAACCATGCTGGGTGTGCTTCTCTCGGTCCCCATCGCGGTAATGGCCGCCAGGAACGTAGCGCCGTTGCCAGTGTATCTGCTGGGCCGCACCCTGATTATCGTATCCCGCAGTTTCCATCCGGTGATCGTCGCCATTCTGTTTGTTGCTGCGGTCGGGTTTGGCCCAATGGCGGGCATTCTCACTCTGACTCTCTATTCCATCGGATTTGTGGCCAAGTTGCTGGCTGAAGAAATCGAGGAGATCGATTGGGGCCAGGTTGAAGCCATGCGTTCGGTAGGCGCCGGTTATATGAAAATACTGGTCTATGGGGTCTTCCCACAGATCATGCCGCGTCAGATAGGGCTGTCCATGTACCAGCTCGACAGCAACCTTCGTGCTTCAGCGGTTGTGGGCATTGTTGGTGCTGGCGGCATTGGCGGCACCCTCATGAACGCATTCGGACGTTACGATTACGATTTCGCCTTTGCCATTTTGCTGATGATTATCGCAATCATTCTGGTCAGTGAAGGTTTGAGCGGATGGGTGAGGAAAAAAGTATGGTAGATCACGCTGCAAAATTGGCCGATCGAGTCTGGTCACGCTATGACCGCAAAGAACAGCTGACGCGCTATGGGGTTTATCTGCTCACTCTGTTCGCTATTGTCTGGGCGGTGCGCGACATCGACATCTTCTGGCCCTGGGTGTGGGACGCACCCAATCAGATTCAAAGCCTGGGCGCACGCATGTGGCCACCAGAGTTCAGTCAGTGGAATGCGATATTCTCCGCCATGCTGGAGACTGTCCACATCGCCACGCTGTCGACCATGTTGACGATATTCATCGCTTTGCCGGTGTCTTATATCGCGGCGCAGAACACAACGCCAAACAAGGTCACCCTGTGGATTGGCCGGTTCATTCTGGTTTCCAGCCGTTCCGTGAACACCATCATCTGGGCGCTGTTGTTTGTGGCTATTTTTGGTCCTGGTGTACTGGCCGGTATTTTGGCGGTTATGTTCCGCTCCGTCGGGTTCATCGGCAAGCTGATGGGCGAGGCCATTGAGGAAATCGATCGCCGCCCGGTAGAGGCTATGGAAGCGACCGGCGCGAGTAAATTCAAGGTGGTGTTGTACGCCATTGTGCCTCAGGTAATGCCGGCATTTTTTGCCATCATTATTCTGCGCTGGGACATCAATATCCGTGAATCTACCGTACTGGGGCTGGTAGGCGCCGGGGGTATCGGGGTGCTACTGCAGGGCTCTATCGACATGTTCGCCTGGCAGACCGTTGCTACCATCCTGCTCGCCATCGTTGTTCTGGTCATTCTGGGCGAGGCGCTGACCAGCGTTCTGCGCAAAAAAGTGATTTGACCTTGAGCAGCCAGCAGCCCGATGTGAACTGGAACGCCGATAATATGGAACACAGTATTGATTTTGGTAACGCAGACATTCTGTTCACCGATGTGGACGATACGCTGACGACCGATGGCCGGCTGCTGCCTGAGACTTATCTCGCGCTTTGTCGCCTGGCGGAGGCCGGTATCAGCGTGATTCCGGTAACCGGAGGCTGCGCCGGCTGGTGTGACCAGATCATACGCACCTGGCCGGTGAGAGCCGTTATCGGGGAAGGCGGCGCTTTCTATGCAGAGCGTACGGCGCCCCAGACCGTGAGCTGGCGCTACTGGGAAGACGAATTGAAACACCGCCGTGACCAGCAAACCATATTGGAGGCGGTTGCAGCGCTGAAGCTGGATTTTGAACCCAGGCTCGCCACCGACCAACCCTTCCGCTATGTGGATGTGGCCGTCGACTACAACCAGCAGCAATCGCTGACGCCTGAACAAGTGGCGGCCATTCACGATGCGCTGCTTGCCCAGGGCTTCAACGTTCGGCAGAGTTCGATCCACATCAACATCTGGCTGGGGGATTTCGATAAATCCACCATGTCACTGCGGGTGGGGCGTGAATTACTGGGCCTGGATACACAGGCGTTGCAGCAACGCGCCATCTTTATTGGCGATGCACCCAATGATGAGAGCATGTTTCGCAACTTCCCAATGAGTGTGGGCGTCGCTAACATTCGCAAGCACCTGCCCATCATGACCCACCGGCCGGCGGCGATTGTAAGCCAGCGCTCGGGGCTGGGATTTGCTGAAATGGCGGAGGCCTGGCTGCGACAGCGTGCAGAACCCGAGCTGAAATAGCCCGGCACACGCCTCGCCTGACATCAACAAGGGTTCTAACCGATTGAGCATTGAGTCTGATGAGCGCCAAAGAACGACAGAGTAGCATCCTGGAATGGGTGAATGAGCAGGAGCATGTCGAAGTTGAAGACATAGCTCAGCGCTTTGGCGTTACCACGCAAACCATTCGCCGTGACATCAACAAACTGTGCGAGATAGGGTTGTTGCGCCGTCGTTACGGTGGTGTCAGCTTGCCCGCCAGCGCTGCCATCGCGCCCACGAAAAACCATCAGGTACGCCACCTGCTGACCAAGCAGCGGATGGCCATGCGCATTGCCGCTGATATTCCGGAAGAGGTCACTGTAAGCCTCGGCGTGGGCAGCACCATTGAACTGGTCGCACAAGCGCTGGCCCATCACAAATCGCTCCGGGTTTTGACCAACAACTTTAGCGTAGCCTCAGCGCTTTCAGCGAATTCCGGCATCGAAGTGATCGTTTCCGGCGGACACTACCGACACAACCACCACGACGTGGTGGGGCCGGAAGTGACCAGCTTCTTCAGCTCCTTCACCACCGATTTCGGCATCATCAGTATTGGCAGAATGGACCAGAAGATCGGCTTGATGGATTACGATATTCGCGAGGCCGAAGCGAGCCGGGCGATCCTGACCAATACCCGCAACCGCCTGTTGGTGGCTGATCACAGCAAGTGGACTCCGAACTCATACTGCAGGGTAGCGTCGTTCAGATATGTTGATCGTTTCTACACCGACGTCATGCCCGACAAGCACCGAACGGGACTACCTGACTCCGTAGACATCATCGAGTGTGGTTCACCACCCTGAGCTCAATCCTTGAACGTAAGCGTTCTGTAAGGGAAGGGGATTTCGATGCCCGCTTCGTCCAGCGCCGACTTGACTGCGGCAACCACCTCATCCCGTGATTTCCTGATGTCCAAGGGTTTGGAACCCGTCCACCAGGTAACCTCAAAGTTTATCGATGAATCTGCAAACTCATTGGCAAATATCTCTACTGGCCGGGTGTCGCTGATCACCGTTTTGCAATCAGTGACCGCTTGTTTGATCACCGACCTTGCCTCGTCTACATCCTCACCGTACGCAACGCCACAAATAATGGTTGTCCTGCGCTGTTCAAGGGCGGTTCTTATGGTGAGCGGGTTCTTGAACAGCATGCTGTTGGGGAGAATCACCAGTTCACCATCCGTTTTACGAATGTGCGTTTCACGCACGAGTATCGCTTCAACCGTACCCTCGTAACCCTCGCATTCCACGAAATCCCCGATGCGCATCTCGCGGCGAACCAGAATGATGATTCCCGCCAAAAAGTTCTCGAATATATCTTTAAACGCGAAGCCAATCGCAACAGAGCCTATGCCTAGCCCCGCGAGCATTTTTGTGGGGGTAAGATCCGGGAAGGCTATGATCGCAGCGATCATGATTCCTATTAGCCAGATGGTTAATGAAGAAAATAAAACCAGCAATTCGATCAGGCTAGCCCGGATTTTTCATAGGTCCCCGGCAAGTCTCGCAGACTGTGCAGGTTACCGCCATTACCGCTCATTTTCGGCCGCGATTGATTAATAAATGATCAATTTCTATTGTCCGGACACACGACCCCCTTTCCCCCATTGCGTCGGGCCGGGGGAGCCCGGGCTTCTATCCCGGAACCAGTTGACGTACCAGGTCAGAGAGTTCGTCTTTGTAAGGATAGGCATCGCTCATCAACACCCGTATGCGCCGAGTGTTGCGAATGATGACCGCGCCCACCTTGATCAGCTTCAGCCGCAGGTTACTGGCGCTCATTCTCTCGAAGGGCGTCTTCTTCAAGTGGGCCCGTAATCGCTCGAACAGCGTGTAGGCAAAGCCCGACAGGAGCAACCGCCACTGATTGGTCCACCACCGCGTGCTGGAGGTGCGATCTGCGAACAGACACAACTGCTGATCCTTGATCCGGTTTTCCATGTCACCCCGGGCACAGTATTGCTCGTAGTAGAGTTTAACGCCGTCGTCGTAACGGGAACTGATAATGAACCTGGGGTTGGCACCCAGTTCGCCTTCCTCCAGACGCGCGATCACCCAGCGGGGGTGTTTCCAGGTTCGGGCCTGGTACTGGAACCGGTAGGTGGCGGAGACTTTTTCACCCAGTTTGTTGTGAGCCTTGCGAACCAGCATCGAGGGTACGTCTACCTCCTTGAGCAGCCGGCTATTCTTGCTGATGCCGACCAGATAGTCCACGTTGTTCCGGTCGCACCAGCTCAGCAATCGGGGACGGTAGAAGCCGCTGTCACCCCGGAATACGATGCGGGTATCCGGCCAGTACTGGCGGATGAACTTCACCAGCAGGGCCAGAATGGCCCAGCTGTGGCGGCTGTCGCTTCGATTGCTGG
>Ga0209337_1000031_pt1 | contig 170230 bp, 149 predicted proteins | sample LinPmetageLP53_FD_184044 | JGI IMG/M metagenome (GOLD analysis project Ga0209337, IMG submission 184044) | Marine viral communities from the Pacific Ocean - LP-53 (SPAdes) (version 2) | ecosystem: Environmental > Aquatic > Marine > Oceanic | place: Pacific Ocean | collected 2010-02-08
CCGCGTCGCTGGTCTGGTGATATCCGAAACTTCAGCTTGCCGGAATCAGTCACTCTGAACCCGGAAAAGGCGGCCAATTGTTAAAGAGCTGATGACTTAAGCGCGACATCTACGTTGACAGACTCCGCCTCTGACTGAACACAGTGAAAAAATGGCCTTTGATGAGACAGATCACTATAAGGTTAGAAAAATGAAGTGGGGCGGCTCATCCCGGAAACCGGATAAGTCAAGAATTGAAATCAATGATCACCTGGTTTTGACCGGTATCCCGACAGAAGCTCATGACTACATAGTGAACGGAAATTCTGCCCTTGAGTGGATTCTGGATCGCTATCAACTTACGAGGGAAAAGGATTCAAGAATCGTTGATGATCCAAACGAGTGGTGTGATGATCCTCGTTATATAGTGAATTTGATCGGTAAAGTTACTAGGGTGAGCGTGGAGACAGTGCGGATTGTCAAAGCCTTGCCAAGCCTTTGAACGGACCACCCACCAAGGGTTAGCGCTTCCGAACGTACATAAATTGTGTGCGTAAGTTCGGAGAGGAGAACAATGCAGACGATCAATGTGAGTAAAACACGAAAAAAACTCGCCAAATTACTGGATGCTGTGGCGTCTGGGGAGGAAATTATCATCATGCGCCATGGCAAGCCTGCTGCTCGCCTTACCCCGGTTTTACCGGAATCAGTGGCATTTCCTGATCGGTCTAAACTTAGGGCATCCTTGCCTCCGGCGAGTGAGAGCGGTGCGATGGCAATTTGCGCCCTGCGTAACGACGAGCGGTACTGAAACGGGTCCAGGGTCAGCAACTGAATTAAAGTAGGAAAGCTTAATTCGTTCGACTTCTTCTACAGGAGAACGGTTTAGTCTCTTTTATAGTTCATATGAGGAATGATTGGGTCGTTCGTTGTATTTTCTATTGGCTCTGTCGCTGTCCTTTTGTTTCGATGCGTTATCCGCTGAGCTAGTCAAAAAAAGCTTCTTCCGGAATCTGTCACCCGCCCTCTAGTTCCTATTATGAGCGCACTCAGAATTTTCGAGCCTTTGACTCCATTCAGGCCTGTCTGACGAGTTGTGGTCGATTGCCCAAGCGATTGACCGAATGACCTCAAGCCCTCGTCTACGGAGACTGAGTGGATTCAGTCGTTCTTCAGTAGTTGTCATTCTCGGTAGGCTTTGGCAAAACGCAGGAGATCGTGACCAATTTCAGGAATTCGTTGCATCCGGTACTACTCGAAAACCAAGATCCTGTTTTTGACAAGATTGTAAAAATTAATTGCAAAAAAGCAAAACGTGAAATTCATCAAAGAGCACGGCGGCGTAGCCCTCCAGCATTGGATCGCTCTGGATCAGCCGGGTAAGAATACCTTCGGTAACAACTTCTATGCGTGTCGTGGCAGACACCTTGGTATCCAGCCGCGTACGGTAGCCGACAGTCTGCCCGGGTTTCTCACCGAGTTGTGACGCCATAAATCTCGCCGCCGAACGAGCCGCCAGCCGCCTTGGTTCGAGCATCAGAATTTTACGGCCTTGCAGCCAAGGTGCATCCAGCAGCGCCATGGGCACCCGCGTGGTCTTGCCAGCGCCTGGAGGTGCCTGGAGAAGGGCTGTTGTGGCCTGCTCCAGCGTTCGTTCCAGCTCAGGCAGAATGTGGTCTATGGGGAGCACTGTCTTGTCAGTCAAAGCGGAGAGTCCGCGCATGCCAGACTTCGGGACGGGGCACGAAGAAGACGAATATCAGGCCGAAAGCCAATGCTGCGACACCGATTCCAAAGGCGGACATCAGGGTGCCACCGGCATCCAGCCACTGTTTGGTCAGCCATGGGCCAACCATCTGCGTGAAGCCATAAAGCGCGACCATGGCGGCAGACAACCGCGGGCCCTGGTGTGGCTGCAGGGCACGGCCAATGCGCTGGGTGAGCAAAACAGTTCCAAGGAAAGTGCTCCCGACCAGAGCGGCGCACAGTACCAGGCCTATAGCTCCGGGCAAAACTACGGCAGCCAGTACACCCGCCAGCTGAATCAGGAAATTCAGCTTCAATGCCGGGATATCGCCCATTTTTGTACCGAGCTTGTTCCACAGCCAGGCAGCCGGGATGGTACACAGGGCAACGATCAGCCAGGTTCCGTTGAGCAGCCAGTGGTCAGCTTCCAGTTCCAGTTTTGCCAACAAAGGCAGGAAGGTCATGGGAAGGATGTAGCCCAAACCAGCGCCAGCGTATGACAGAAACAGGGGAATGCTGGCACGGTCAACGAGCGGAGTTGTGGTTGCGGCTTTGCCGCCACCGCCGGGCTCATGGTCCTGCAGCTCCAGCCGGGTCAGCCGGTAGGCGCCCCATACGGCCAAAGGAATGGATATCAGGGCCGCAGGCCACCAGCGCGCGGCTCCCTCCAGCCAATCAGCACTGCCGGTAACCAATCCACTGGAAACCAGCAAACCCAGACCCACGCCGACGTATACAAGCCCGCTCATGCTTGCCCGATTGCGCAGCACCAGCCACTCGAGAATCAACGCCGGCGCTTGCACGAAAATAACGCCGTTGGCGACACCGTTCAGCCAACGGCTGGCCGAAATGGCAGTCAGGTTGTCTATCTGGGTGATGAAAAGTGTAGTTATGACGTGCACCACCAGAAAGGCGGGCAGAAGAACGCGGATATGGCTGACCCGATGCCAGCGAATCGCCAGCATGGCACCCACCAGATAACCAAAGTAATTCCAGGTGGCGACCGCCGCTCCCTCGGGCGCGGTGAATTGGCCGTCGGCCACCAGATAGGGCAGTAGCGGGGTATAGATAAAGCGACCGAGCCCATGCACCACCATAAGCATGACGGCGCCAGCGGCCAGAACGCCAAAAAGCTCTTTCGGTGTTGTGGTGCTCTGTTGATACATGCAATAGGTCCCGGCGAGTGTATTTTCAGCCGGGCAGTCTATGCGAGTCCCGCAGCCATGTCAGCTTGACCTTGGCGGTACCACATCCTGAACCGACTCAGGAGCGGACGTTTTCGCGATTGGCTTTGGCCCACTGATAAATGCGCTCAAATGCCTCTGCCAGATGTTCCGGATTATGGGGCGGCTGAATCAGTGCCGCCAACTGGCCATCCGGGTTTATCAAGGCAAAATGACCGCTGTGGTCAACCAACAGTTCGCCATCCACCTGGCGATGCACAAACACCGCACTCAGACTGGTGGCGAGCGCCCGCAGTGTTTCCAGATCTCCGGTCAATCCGTGAAAGTTTTCACCAAAGAAACCGGTATAGGCTTTCAGCTGCTGCGGTGTATCGTGCTCCGGGTCCGCGCTGACGAGAAGGTAGTCCGGCTGTGGTAGCTCATTTGATAACAACTTGTCGGTACGACGCAGGTTAGCCATGGCCGCCGGGCAGATATCGGGGCAGTTAGTGTAACCCACGAACGCAAACGTCCACTGGCCCCGGAGGCTGTCCCGGGTTACGGTTTCTCCGTTTTCATTGGTGAGTGTGAATTCTGCCAGGGGCCGCGGCTGGTCATAAACGTAAGTGTTCATCTCGGCAAGATCCGGAGCCGGGGTGGGCTCCCCCCCGTCCACCAGAAAAACCTGACGTCCTACAACGAGGCCAAAAATCAGCACCACGAGCAAAAACAGTGCGAATAACGTCACCTGAACTGAACGATTCATCATTACTCCAATTAGCCGACTCTACAGTAACGCAGCGACAGTAGGAGGGGTGCCTTTTCTGCCGGGAAAAAATGTCTGAGCGCAGCGAGTTGTTTTTCCCAGAGGAAAAGGCACCCCTCCTGCTGGCGCGTCTGCACCAAGTCAGAAAAACACAAAATGGTCTACAAGGAGTACCACAAACAGGGCCATCAGGTAAGTGATGGAGTATTTGAAGGTGTTGAGTGCAACCCGGCGATCATCGCCTTTTAGCAGACGTATCGCGTAGTGAAGGAAGCGCAAGCCGAGGGCAAGGGCACCCGCCAGGTAAATCCAGCCGGACATGCCTGTGACAAAAGGTAGCAGGCTGACTGCCAGCAACATCAACGTATAAAGCAGAATGTGCAGTTCGGTGTATTTGTTGCCGTGGGTGACGGGCAGCATGGGGATGCCTGCCTTCGCATACTCTTCTTTGCGGTGAATAGCCAAAGCCCAGAAGTGCGGCGGAGTCCAGGCGAAGATGATCAGAACCAGCAACAGTGCATGGCCTTCTACCTGGCCAGTTACCGCCGTCCAGCCCAACAGGGGTGGCATTGCGCCGGCAAGGCCTCCAATAGTGATGTTCTGGGGCGTTGCCCGCTTCAGGAACAGGGTATAGACACCGGCATAGCCAACCAGAGATGCCAGGGTGAGCCAAGCGGTCAGGTGGTTCACCTGCCACATCAACACCACCATGCCGACACTGGCCAGCAAAGCTGCGAACACGATCGCTTCTACCGGGGATATCTTGCCGGTGGCCACAGGGCGTTTGCGGGTGCGGGCCATGACTGTATCGATTTTCTGGTCAACTACGTGGTTGACCACTGCAGCAGCACCGGCAAGCAGGGCAATGCCCAGATTGCCGTAGATCAGCACACTCCAGCCCGGAACGCCCGGGGTCGCCAATAGCATGCCGATGACTGATGTCAGGATCATCAAAGCCACAACGTTGGGTTTGGTCATTTCCAGATAATCCCGCCATGAAATAGTCCGTGCGGGTTGGCTGGTAACGCTTTGGGCCGGCAGTACGTCCACTTGCTCACTCATGCCGTAATCTCCTGATGCATTATTGTTGTATGTGTTGCTGTTTCAACCTGTGCCTCCAGGGGCAGTTGATAGTGCCGCCAGATCAGGTAAATCACCGACAGCAGCAGCCCAGCGCCCATGGCGTTGTGAGCAACTGCGATCGGCAGGGGAATGTAGAACATAACATTGGCAAGCCCAAGGGTAATCTGGGCCACCAGTGCTGCGGCAACCAGCCCCATCGGGCCTTGCAGCTTCCGATTGTGATCCCGACGCCTGATCAATATCAACAGAACTGCAAAATACCCCAGAACCACCAGGGCGCCAACTCTGTGGGTTACGTGTATCGCAACCCGGCCATCCGCTGTGAGCTGCCCGCCCAGGTAGTTGGGGCCAACATGCTGGGTAATATCGAAACCGTGCTGAAAATCCATCCCGTCTGGCCACCACTGGCCCTGACAGGTTGGCAGCTCAGTACAGGCGACTGCCGCATAGTTTGCTGCAGTCCAGGCGCCCAAGGCTATCTGCATAACGATCAGTAGCAAGCCGCCGAAGAGCCAGGGGCGGAACCCCGCGAGGATGGAAGTAGATTTTTCAGCTTTGTTTGGTTCGCTGGGTGCTGCTGTTGATGGAGCTGTCTGGCCGGCTGAGAACTTACGCAAACGAAACACCAGCAACGTAAGCAGACTCAGTGTAGTGAACCCCCCGAGAAGGTGCAGGGCAACAACCTGCGGCCAGAGCTTCAGGGTGACCGTCCACATACCGAAGGCGCCTTGCAGCAGTATAAAAGCCGCAATGAACAAGGGCAGCTTGAAGGGCACGCCGCTGCGGCGCTGGCGAATGGCGGTCGCGGCAAGACCGAATACCACGAGCCCGAGCGTTCCGGCAGCGTAACGGTGAATCATCTCCGGCCAGCCTTTGGCCACGTCCACCGGTGTATCCGGGAACCGGGCATTGGCAATGGCGATATGCGAATCACTCTGGGGCACTGTTATGAAGCCGTAACAGCCTGGCCAGTCGGGGCAGCCAAGGCCAGCATCCACCAAGCGGGTCCATGCACCCAACATAATCACCACAACGGCGAGAAGCACCGAAAATGTTGCCCAGTTCGCCATGGCTCGGGCTTTTGGCGCGCGGTCGACGGATGAATAGCTCAAAATGACTCCTCCGGGCCGGCCCTCAGCCGACCTGTGACAGTTTGAGCAGATGCTTCAAATCTTTGAGCATATCCTTGCCAGAATTTTCCGGGCCATAGTGCATCATCACGTTGCCGAATGGATCGATTAGCATGATGCGCGGCTCTTTTTCCGGGTTTATGCCCGCAGGCCAGGCTGGGGTTGTCCCCGCCGCCGGCACCAAGCGCTCCATTAAACGATATTCCGTTGGCCAGCGCGCTGCCAGATCGCCGGAAATACCGCCCAGCACAGCGGCTCTTGATACTCGATTGGCATTTTTGCCCAGAGCGATGTTCGCTTGCCGGGCCAGGTAGAGCAGCTCTTCACAACGACTGTCGCATTCGCCAGCCGCGACCACCAGCAACCATTGGGGATCTGTCTGGGCCGCGCTGAACCGCTTGGCCAGAGGTTCGCCCGAGAGGGTTTCAAGGCTCAGATCCGCCACGGGCGTTGGAGGGCTGATCAACATGCCCTGATTGGTGTGGCCAGCCGGGTTGAGCCAGCCGGTATAGAACATTACTGTCGCCAGAATCATTGGCCCAAAGCCAAGAGCGAACAGCAAAAGCGCAGTACGCCGGCCTCTGCGAGCCTGTTCGGGCGTAGGGCCGTCGGTCTCATCCTGCTCTGGTATCCGGCTAGCCATTATCATCGTCATTATTGGATCCTGTCTTTCGATAACTCGCTAATACACTCAATATAGTCAGCGCCAAGGCAAGCGCAAACCATTGCGTCGCATATCCGTAATGGGTTTGCGGCCCCATAAGATCCGGCTCCCAGTCCGCCCGGTAAGCACCTGGCTGATCGCGATCCTGAAGCCGGATAATAGCATCCGGCAGCTTCGCAATCTCTGCTCTCGCAACCGACCAGGGAAGCATCTGCACCCTACGGGGCCAGCCTTCCTGTTGCACCGTTCTGCCTGACAGAACCGGCGGTTCCGGGTACTGATTTAGGCGACCCGTCACACTGTAAATACCGTCAGGGGGAGTGACATCCGGCAGTTGATTTCTGGTTCTCGGCGCCGCAACCCAACCTCTGTTAATCAGAACCGGCGGACCCTGAAGCGGGTAGAAAATGGTCAAAACTTCGTAACCTGCGATGCCATCACGGGTGCGGTTATCCAGCAGCCAGCTGCGCTTACCGTAGAGCCCCGTCACCGTAATCGGCCTGCCATTTTCGAGCCCGCTGGCCACCAGATCGGGCCAGTTGAGACCTTGTGCCTCTTGCTGCCACTGATCAAGCATAATCTGCTTTTCTTCCGCCCGATTTAGCTGCCAGATACCGAGGCTCACCAATAGCGGTAAAAAGGCGCCCGTAAAAATCATCAACCGCCAGTTTGCATGCCATCGCCGAGAGCTTTTCTTTGCCTCAGTCATGGTCTGCTATAGTGAGTCTGCCAGCAACAGGAACAAAAACCAGAGAGTTTTTTATGCTTAAAGCCGTTATCATTTTTCTTATGCTCGCCGTCATCGTCAGCCTGTTCAGTGGGCTGTTCTTTCTCATCAGAGATGGCGGTAAAACCAACCGGGTAGTGAACTCCCTCGCAGTTCGTGTAACCCTGAGCGTGCTTTTGCTGGCCGTTATTCTGCTTTCGTTGTGGCAAGGGAGCCTGACATTGCACCCGACTCCCTGACCGTAAACTACTGTTGCATCAAATGACATACACGAACACAAACAGGCCCAACCAGACCACATCCACGAAATGCCAGTACCAGGCAGTTGCTTCAAACCCGAAGTGGTTGTCTGAAGTGAAATGACCCTTGTGAATACGGATCAGCATGATGATCAGCATCAAGGTGCCCAGCATCACGTGAAAACCATGAAAACCTGTGAGCATGAAGAAGGTGCTGCCGTAGATACCGGACTGAAGCGTCAGATTCAGCTCCTGGTATGCGTGCATATACTCTTCGGCCTGCAGAAACAGGAAGACCAGCGCTAACAATATTGTTGCCACCAGCCAGATTTTCAGCTTCTTCCGGTTATCCTCTTTAAGGGCGTGATGAGCAACCGTCACAGTAAAGGACGACGTCACAAGAAGAATGGTGTTTATCAGTGGCAAACCCCAGGCACCAATCACGGACTTCGGTGCAGGGAAGGCTTCAGGATCCGGGTTGTTGATCAACGGCCAGGTTGCCTGAAAACCCTCCCAGAGCATATTCGAACTACCCCGGTCGCCTTCACCCCCAAGCCAGGGCACAGCAAACACGCGGGCGTAAAAGAGCGCGCCGAAAAACGCCGCAAAAAACATGACTTCCGAGAAGATGAACCAGCTCATGCCCCAACGGAAAGAACGATCCATCTGCGCGCTATAGAGCCCGCTACGGCTCTCTTTTATAACGCTACCAAACCATCCAAACAGCATGTAAATCATGATCAGCAAGCCGACGGCGAATATCATCCAGTCGCCGCTCGTACTTTGGCCCTGGTTGCTGCTGACCATAATCGAGGCCGCCCCGAAGAGCATTACCCCCATACCCACCGTCGCAACAATGGGCCACTTGCTTTGTTCGGGAACGTAATAGGTCTGATTGTCCGCCATAGCAATCTCCGATGGCTTATCCGTTATCGGTTGTTTTTGTTTTCAACGCAGCAGCCTGTGTTTCGCCCTGGTCATACAGCGTATAGGACAGCGTTAATTTCGTGATGTGGCTCGGCAAATCCCGATCCACAATAAAAACCAGAGGCATTTCTGTACTCTCGCCGGCTGCCAGTGGCTGCTGGTTGAAGCAGAAACACTCTGTTTTATGGAAATACAGAGTTCCTTCCGATGGCGACAGGCTGGGAACCGCCTGCCCCACCATGTTGCGGTCTGTCGGGTTCTCAGCGTAAAAATTTACAGTAATTGCCTCACCAGGGTGAACTTCGACACTGCGTGCCACCGGGCGAAAAATCCAGGGCATATCCGGCCCGTTCTGCGCCAGGAACTGCACTTTGATAGTGCGAGTCATGTCTGCTGTCGTGCGCTCTGTGGATTCGTATCTGCCACTGGTCTTGCCATTGATGCCCGTAATGTCACAGAAAACGTCGTACAAAGGCACCATTGCAAAACCGAAGGCGAACATGCCAACCACACTGGCGAGACACCAGCCTATAACCCGCGCATTGCTGCGCGGGTGGGTCACCTTGTTCGTCGGTTGTTCAGCCACGCCGCCAACTCCTACTTGATTTCCGGCGGAGTGGAGAACGTGTGGTAAGGCGCTGGTGACGGTATTGTCCATTCAAGTCCTTCCGCACCTTCCCAAGCCTTGGCGGGCGCTTTTTCACCACTTTTCACACATTTCACAACGATCAGAAGGAACAATAACTGGGTTGAACCGAACATGAATGCGCCGACGCTCGACACCATATTGAAATCGGCAAACTGCAACGCATAGTCCGGAATCCGGCGCGGCATCCCTGCAAGGCCCAGGAAGTGCATCGGGAAGAAGGCCAGGTTCATCCCGATAAACGACAGCCAGAAATGCGTTTTGGCAAGAGTTTCGTCATACATGCGGCCGGTCCACTTGGGCAGCCAGAAGTACGCTGAGGCAAAGATACCGAATATGGCACCGGGCACTAATACGTAATGGAAGTGAGCAACCACAAAGTAGGTGTCATGGTACTGGAAGTCCGCCGGGGCTATCGCCAGCATCAGGCCGGAGAAACCGCCAATAGTGAACAGAATCACAAAGGCGACGGCGAAGAGCATAGGCGTCTCAAACGTGAGCGAGCCCCGGAACATGGTAGCCACCCAGTTGAACACCTTCACACCTGTTGGTACGGCGATCAGCAAGGTCGCATACATGAAGAACAGCTGCCCGGCGACGGGTACGCCTACCGTGAACATGTGGTGCGCCCATACCAGGAAGGAAAGCAGTGCAATCGCACCCACCGCATATACCATCGAAGCGTAGCCAAACAGCTGCTTACGGGAAAATGCCGGAATTATGTGCGATATGGCGCCAAACGCCGGCAAGATCATAATGTACACCTCGGGATGCCCGAAGAACCAGAACACGTGCTGGAACAGAACCGGGTCACCACCGCCAGCCGCATTGAAAAAGCTGGTGCCAAAGTTGATGTCCATCAGCATCATGGTTACCACGCCTGCCAACACTGGCATTACCGCGATAAGCAGGAACGCAGTGATCAGCCAGGTCCAAACAAACATGGGCATTTTCATCAGGGTCATCCCCGGCGCACGCATATTCAGTACCGTTGCAATCACGTTGATGGCGCCCATGATCGAGGACACACCCATGATGTGAATGGCAAAGATAAAGAAGGTCGTACTAGGCGGCCCGTAGGTAGTGGAAAGCGGCGCATAGAAGGTCCAGCCAAAGTTTGGCGCACCACCTTCCATGAACAAGGTCGAAACCAGTATCAGGAAGGCACATGGCAACAACCAGAAACTCCAGTTGTTCATCCGTGGCAGGGCCATGTCCGGCGCACCGATCATCAGCGGTATCATCCAGTTTGCCAACCCGACGAACGCGGGCATAACCGCACCGAAGACCATGATCAGGCCGTGCATGGTAGTCATCTGGTTAAAAAATTCCGGCTGGACAATCTGTAGCCCTGGCTGGAAAAGTTCTGCCCGGATAACCATTGCCATGGTTCCACCCAAAAGGAACATGGTGAAACTGAATATCAGGTACATGGTCCCGATATCTTTATGGTTAGTCGTCAGCAGCCAGCGGCTAATGCCGCTCGCAGGGCCGTGATGATGATCCTGGGCGTGGGTATCTGCAACCGCACTCATTAAAACCCCCGTTACCGCCAATTATTGTGGCTGGTGATATCTGTTATCTGGCGTTGATTACTGTTCGTTCTTGTAATCGAAGATTTCTTTCGGCGTAACCATGTCACCCACTTTATTACCCCAGGCGTTGCGCTCGTAGGTAATGATGGCCGCAAGATCCGCTTCGTTCAGCTGGCCGCCGAAGGCCTGCATCGCCGTACCGGGTTTACCGTTCACCACAATATCGATGTGTGCGGTTATATCTCCCACGGCAATGGCGCTGCCTTTAAGTGCCGGGAATGCCGGTGGAGCGCCACTGCCATCCGCCTGGTGACAGGCGGCGCAAGCGGTCGCGTAAGCTTTTTCACCTCGCTCCATCAACTCTTCCATAGTCCAGTCTTTTTGGGTCAGCTCACGCTCCTTCTCTGCGTTGGCTTTCTGCTCGGCAACCCAGGTGTTGTACTCCTCTTCCGGCACGGCCTTTACCACCACTGGCATAAAGCCATGGTTCTTGCCACACAACTCGGTGCACTGGCCTCGATAGGTGCCTGGCTTGTCAACGCGGGTCCAGGCTTCATTGATAAAACCGGGAATGGCGTCCTTCTTTACGCCAAAATCTGGCACCCACCAGGAATGGATAACGTCGTTTGCGGTCAGCAGGAAGCGAACTTTCTTGCCCACCGGAATCACCATCGGGTTATCCACTTCCAACAGATAGTTTTCGCCCTTGGTCTGACGGTTACTGATCTGGTCCGCGGGTGTCGTAAGATTTGAGAAGTAGCCGAAATCCTCGTTGATGTATTCGTACTGCCACTTCCACTGATAGCCAGTTACCTTGATGTCTATGTCTGACTCGGTTGTGTCGTACATATCGATCAATGTTGCGGTGGCAGGAATTGCCATAATGACAAGAATAACCAGTGGTATGAGCGTCCAAAGAACTTCAACCAGAGTATTCTCATGAAAGTTTGCAGGTTTTGCGCCCTGAGACTTGCGATGGGCGAAGATAGACCAGAACATGATCCCGAATACCACGACGCCGATGGCGACGCAGATCCAGAAGATGGTCATGTGAAGGTCAAATATATCATTACTGGTGCCGGTCACCCCTGGTGTCATGTTTACCGTCCAGTCCGCCAGGGAAAGGGCGGGGAACGACAGACCACCTAAAAGGGCACCTGCCCGCTGAGCGTGCACGCGCATGCTGTGTCTCCACAGAGTGTTATTCTTGTCGGATTTTGCATTATCCCTCTGGCGCTTACCGATGCTCTCGCATTCATCGGGCCACTCAGAGTGAAAGCCTGCTTATGGATATCTCGGGTAGAGTATAGACACAGATCAAAAAAATACGAAAATATTGACTAAACCCAAAAGTGCTAAGCAGAAAAAATTAGGAACAAAATAGAATATGACCTCCAGGCCGTCGACTACAGACCGGCGCTTATGGGCTTTGGCATGGCCATTGATGCTCACCAATCTCACTGTGCCCTTGCTGGGGCTTGTGGATACTGCCGTGCTGGGCCATCTCGAAAGCCCGGAATACCTCGGCGCGGTCGCTGTTGGCGCTAATCTGTTCAGCATCCTGTATTGGACATTCGGCTTTATGCGCATGGGCACGACGGGGCTCGCTGCTCAGGCCTGGGGCAAGCGCGACAGTTTCGGCCAGGTTGCCCTGCTGTTGCGCTCGGTGATGCTTGCAGTGGGGATTGGCCTGCTTCTGATCCTTTGCCATCAGCCCTTGATACGAACGGGGCTTGCGCTCATGAACCCAAGCGCGGGCGTTACCGAACTTGCCGCCGAGTACGCCGCCATAAGAATCTGGAGTGCTCCGGCGGTGCTTTGCCAGTACACGCTTGTGGGCTGGCTTATCGGCACCCAGTTTCCTCGCGGCCCTATGGTCATGCTCATTGTGGCCAATGGGCTGAATATTGTTCTGGATGTGCTGTTCGTCACAGTGCTGGGCTGGAACAGCCGTGGCGTTGCCATCGCCACGGTGATTGCCGAGTACGGTGCGGCGATCATCGGCTTTGCCATTGTGCTACGCCGTATGCCCGATGGCCAAAGACTTACGCGGGAGTTATTCGGACAACTTGCCGACTACCTGGCCATTCTTCAGGTAAATCGCTATATCATGGTTCGCACCATCGCCCTGCTTCTGGTGCTGGCATTTTTTACCGCTCAGGGGGCTCGCCAGGGCGACACCATACTCGCAGCCAATGCCGTGCTGATCACTTTTCTGCTGTTGATTTCAAATGCTCTGGACGGCTTTGCCAATGCCGCCGAAGCCCTGATTGGAGAATCCGTCGGGCGCAACAGTAAGCGACGCTTCTTTGTAGTGTTTCGATGTGCGCTGCGCTGGTCTCTCTGGGGTTCGTTGTTGCTGACCATTGTGTTCGTTTTGGGTGGCCGCGGCCTGATAGCGCTGCTGACTGGCATTGAAGAGGTCCGCACCACCGCCTGGCAGTATTTGCCCTGGCTATGGTTGCTGCCTTTCGCTTCTGTTTGGGGCTTTCTGTTCGACGGTATATTCATTGGCGCTACACGCACCCGGGATATGCAGAACACCATGCTGTTTTCAGCGCTGGGCGTTTTCGCGCCCGTGTGGTGGCTAACAACAGGCTGGGGCAACCACGGACTCTGGTTTTCTCTCATCTGTCTCATGCTCGCCCGAGCGGCAAGCATGGGTTGGCTGTGCTGGTCCCACACGCGCAACGACAGGTGGTTCAACACCCGTTAACCCATGGCCAATTGTTAACAATATCTGACAGTCTGGAAATCGCGGCTCGCCAAATCTCGTCTACACTTGTCAGAAAAGACGGGCGCCTTGTGGCAGTAACCAGCCACCGCGTGAGTGCCCGTTTACCCATTGCCCGTACAGGAGGCGCCTTGCGACCTCAACTTGTTCAAACACCGGCATGTCCTCAAATGACTCCACAGGCAGTCCTAGAGATCATTGACCACGCGCGGCGCAAGGAGGCTCGCTCGGGAACATTTCTGCGGCAGCTGCATGAGAAAGCAGCCGCATTGCCTGCTGCTGTCACGATTGAGGGTTTCCAGCCTGCCAACTGCCTGTTCCAGTTCGCAATCGAGTACATTGAAATGGCACCCAGGCTCATCGAGTGCGTGGGTGCCTGTGCACGTGAGGCAGGTACAGCGCAGCTGTTCGACCCGTTCGTTAAAGCCGCAACCGGTTACTTCACCCAGCCTTCAGCTCTGCTGATACGCTACGTTGGCCTGGATGGCCTGCTGATTCGTGCCTACCTTTGCCATCGCCTGATGGAAGAAATGCACGAGAATAATCACTCCATAAGAACCGGGGGGCTTGTCGATATAGAAGCAACCCGTGCTAATCTGCTGGTTCATGAACTTATTGGCGAACCCTTTGCAAACGAACTGGACGATTCGATAACCGTGACTGTGCTGCAGATTGCAGGTACACCGGACTATTACGAGTTGAATCTCGACCCCTTCGTTGAACAGGTAAATAATGATGCCTGGAATTGGATGCGGGAGTATTGGGAACACCTTCTGACCCGGAATCACATCCGCTTTTCCTTGGGCTCTGGTCTGCCCTGACTTGATCCTGCCTTGGGCGGCTCTGCGCGATTGAAAGGTTCATAGCGATAATGAAGATGAAAACGGGTTTGCTGCTGGCTTGTTGCCTGGTGCCAGCTTCTGTCTTGTCAGATGAACTGACCCTCCGGGTTCAGATTGCGGGCGGCGCCGGCCCGGTAACCGGTGCCGTGGTGTATTTGAATGATGGTAGCCAGGCTTCCCCCTTACGGGCCGAAATGTTTCAGAAAGACCGAATGTTTCACCCTCATATACTGATCCTTCCGGTCGGGTCCAGCGTGGACTTTCCGAATCGTGACAACACCCAGCATCATGTCTACTCCTTCTCGCCGACTAAAACCTTTAATCTCGAGCTCTATGCGGGCGTGCCCGAAACATCCGTTTTGTTTGATCAGCCCGGCATTGTTGAGCTCGGGTGTAATATTCACGACCACATGAAGGCGTTCATTGTTGTGGCTGACACCCGCGCCATCGGACAGACCAACGAGCAGGGGGAGGTAACGCTCGCGCTGGACTTCGGCGCATCCCCGCCACCCGGCTCGCTCAGCCTGAATATCTGGCACCCCCGCCTGCAGGACAACACCAGGCCCGTGATTCAGGAAATCGATGTTGCCAGCCTGGCAAATGCGACTGCCGAAATTGTCAGCATTGAACTGCAGCCCGAACCTCGCAACGAAGGCCCTCTCGACCACCTTCAGAAACGCTTCCGGGAGCTTTGATGGCCAGCTGGGTAAACCGCATCGGGTTCCGCGGCCGGCTGGTTACGGCCATGGTTGCCCTGGTTGCCCTGGTGAGTCTGCTGATTGGCGCGCTGTTGATGGTGTACCTGTTTGAAGACGAAAAACGCCGGGCCCTGGAGCAGCTCAGCATAGCCGAGCGCCTGACCAACGAAGTGATTGAGCGCCGCACCGATCTCGAGCTCTCTCGTTTGAGCATCGTTGTACGCGACTTTGGCTTCCGCTCGGCCATCGCCAGCCGTGATCCCGCAACCCTCAGCAGCGCCTTGGAGAATCACAGCAGACGCGTTGGGGCGGATTTTGCCACGTTGCTGGATAGCCAGGGAGAGCTTCTGGCATCAACGCTATCCAGCGCTTTGCCTGGCGCTACCGCCGCGCAACTTGCCAACGCCCGCAATAACGGAGCCGACCGCTCACTCCTGACGATTGACCAGCGCGGCTACGAAGTGCTCATCGTCCCCGTGGAAGCGCCTGGATTACGGGCATGGCTGGTGGCAGGCTTCGAGATGGATCAGACGCTGGCCAACATTATTGCGAGGCTTAGCGGCAGCTCCGTCATTTTCCGCACGAGCGCGAACACGCCCGGTGGCTTCACCAGCTTTGCGGCATCCTCTGATATCGACAGTGGCAGCGAGCCGGCACTGGTCAAATCGGCAGGCGGCCAGAACTTCATCGAAAGTACCCGTCACTTCACTCGCACACTGAACCTTGGTGCTTCCGGGCAAGGCATCTTCGAGGCGGTTCTGATGATCAGCCGGGAAGCCAGCCTGCAGAACTACTACAGCCGGGCTCTGGAAATTGCCCTGCTGGTCACGGTGATCATGCTGTTTGCCACAGTGCTGGCGCTGCTGACCGCAAGGTATCTGGGCCGGCCAGTGCTGCAACTTGCCCACTACGCTAGGGCCGTCGGGCGGGGGGATAACCCGCGAGCTCCCGACATCCGCTCTGGCGGTGAGCTGCGCGAACTGCGCAACGCTCTGCGGGATACACTCGCCCGGCTCACTCGCCGCGAAGCGGAAATCCGCCATGCCGCAACCCACGACGAAGTGACAGGGTTGGGCAACCGTCACGCGCTTATGGACACGGCGAAGGAACACTTTGACGCGGGCGTGCCCTGCAGCTTGATCGGCCTGCGCGTGAGCGATCTGTCAAACATCAACGATACGCTCGGTATTGAGTTCGGCGACAAAGTCCTGCTGGGCCTCTCGCAACGGCTGCGCGATGAACTCCCGGATGCCAGCCTGATTGCTCGTACCGGCGGCGGTGAGTTCCTCGCGCTGGTCCCGGTACACAGCCCCGAAGCGCTGGAACTGCGGGCTCTGGCGCTGCACAACGCCGTGGTATTGCCCCTCGATGTCGGCAACACCCCGTTTTCTCTGCGCGCCAGCCTGATAACACTGCAACTGCCTGCCGATGCCAGCCAGACCAATGAGCTGAGAAGGCGAGTAAACCTGACCTTTGAGCAGGCCCTGCAACAGGGTGCTGCGGTCACACGTTACGAGCCCGGGCGGGATGAAAACCACCTGCGCGAACTCAAGCTGGTCTCCGATCTGCACAGTGCGGTCCGTCACGGGGGCCTGCACATGAACTATCAGCCCAAGCTGGATAATCACACCGGGCAGTTACTCCAGGTGGAGGCTCTGGTGCGCTGGATACATCCGGAGCTGGGCTTCATATCACCGGAAGAGTTCATCTTTCTGGCAGAGCAGTCCGGGCAGATCAACGACCTCACCGATCATATTCTGCAACGGGTTGCCAACGATGCCCGGAGCTGGTTCAACGCCGGCCTGGATATGGGTGTGGCGATCAACCTTTCCGCAATGGACCTGACCTGGCCGGCCCTGACTGAACGCATAACAACCATTTTTGCCGGCTGGCACCACAGTATGGAGCGCATCACTCTGGAAGTGACAGAAAGCGCCCTGATGGAAGACCCGATAGAAGCCATGGCCACACTGAACCGCCTGCGGGATCTGGGCGTCACGCTTTCTGTTGACGATTTTGGCACCGGTTATTCATCACTATCCCAGCTGCGCAAACTGCCGGTTCAGGAATTGAAAATAGATAAATCCTTTGTGCTCAGACTGAACGCCGAACCTCAGGACCAGCTGATCGTAAAATCCACCATCGATATGGCCCACGGACTTGGCCTCAAGGTGGTCGCAGAAGGTATCGAAAACCTGGAAACCTGGAAGTTGCTACAGTCCTGGGGCTGCAACGTCGGCCAGGGCTTTTATCTGAGCCGTCCGGTTTCTGCAGGTGACCTTGCGCAAACTGCCACAGTCATTGCAGAACGTCAGCAGGAGCTGGCCGACACCACGCCGGAGCATTCTTCATGATACGTTTTTCCAACAAACCAGCTGCCGCAAGGTTCGCGCCTTTGCTGGCCCTGGGATTTCTTGCAACACCCTTGGCCATGGCCGATGTGGGCAGCCGCCTCTGGGCAACAGGTGGCGTGACCACCATAGAAGGCAGCGCCGGCGGCGGGCTGGTGCCCTGGGCCTTACTTGGCAGCTACGCCAGTGATGAAGAGTGGGGCAGCACTGTCGCCCTTAGCAGAGCCGAGGTGGACGACTACACACTCTCGGTTGCCGGTGCCGGCTGGAACTGGAACAACCGGATTGAAATCACCGTTGCGCGCCAGACCCTGGATCTGGACAGTCTGGTGTTTACCCTCAAAAACGGCTTCGGGCTGGAGCAGGATGAGCTCAACCAGGACATCTTCGGGGTGAAAGTGCGGCTGGCGGGCGACGCTCTCTATAGCCCCTGGGGCCAATGGTCTGCTGGCGTTCAACACAAGCGGCAACGGGATTTTACCGTGCCCCAAGCCATCGGCGCCCGGGATGACAGCGGCACGGACGTGTACTTCTCCGGCTCGAAAGTGTTTTTTGCCGCCGTGCTTGGTCGCAACCTGCTGGTGAACGCCACCGTACGCGGAACCCGGGCCAACCAGGGCGGTTTGCTGGGTTTTGGTGGCGATCTCAATAACGGCTATGAATTCATGGCCGAAGCCGGCGCCGGCGTGTTTATTAACCGCCAATGGTTGATCGGAGCCGAGTACCGACAGAAGCCGGATAACCTGAGTTTTGCCCGTGAGGACGACTGGTGGGACGTATTTGTTGCCTGGGTTCCTGATCGCCGGCTTGCAGTAACGGCGGCGTTCGTAAACCTTGGCGACATTGCCACTCTGAAAGACCAGCAGGGTGTTTATCTGTCTTTGCAGGGGAGCTTCTGATCATGCCGAAGACGTACATTTCAGTTCTGATGATTACCGCCGGCCTGCTTCTGAGCGGCTGCCAGAGCCTTCACAAAGAGCCGGACAATAACTTGTACCTGCAACTCGGAGAGCGCACCGGAATCGCCAGTGTTGTGGAAGACCTGCTCTACCTCATCGTGGACGACGAACGCATCAACGAACAGTTCAAGGGTATGGATGTTGCCCAGTTCCACCGCAACCTAACAGACCAGTTGTGTGAGCTCAGTGGTGGCCCCTGTGAGTATTCCGGGCGCAAGATGCGGGAGCTGCACGCAGCCATGGGGATTACCGACACCCAGTTTAATGCCCTGGCGGAAAACCTTATCCTGGCCATGGAGAAAAACCATGTACCAACAGCAGCGCAGAACCGGCTGATCAAACAACTGCTGCCACTGTACCCGGATATCCGGCATCTTTGAAAACCCGGGATAACGAAAACGAGGCGCGACACCAGCATGACTGAAAAAAAAATTGAAATCCTGCCCGGCCGCTATCGGCACTACAAGGGTAAGGATTACGAAGTGATCGACATTGCCCGCCACAGCGAAACCGAGGAAAAACTGGTCGTTTATCGCTGCCTGTACGGCGATTACAGTCTTTGGGTACGCCCACTCTCCATGTTCCGCGAAACCGTCACCGTTGCAGGAGAGCAAGTTCCGCGCTTTGCGCGTATTGATAACGCCTGATCATTACACAAGCCCTTTGACTAAGCCGGTCAATTACTGCACATTACCGCGTTTTCATGATGCCTGCCTTCGCGAGAAGGCCGGATAACCAATACCCCTACCCGGAGTTTTCCCATGAATGCCGTTGTTGCCGCGGTGCTGATCATGCTCGTGCTGAGTTTGGCCCGCATCCACGTTGTTGTTGCCCTTATCGTCGGCGCCGTCTCTGGTGGCCTGATCGCCGGACTGTCCCTGGAAGCCACCATTGAAGCCTTTAACAACGGCCTCGGCGGTGGTGCTACCGTTGCGCTTTCGTATGCGACCCTTGGCGCCTTCGCCGTTGCTATCGGCAAATCCGGCCTGGCCCATGCACTGGCAGACAAGACCCTCGCTATGGTTGGCCAGCAAGAAAACAGCGCGGCGGCCAAAAGCGTGCGCTACATGATCATCGGCGTGCTGATCCTGATCGCCCTGTCGTCACAGAATATCCTGCCTATCCACATCGCATTCATTCCGCTGGTCGTTCCGCCCATGCTCTACGTGATGGCCAAACTGAAAATGGATCGCCGGCTCGTCGCCTGTGCGCTCACCTTTGGCTTGATCACACCCTACATGTTCCTGCCCATCGGCTTCGGCGGCATCTACCTGAACGACATCCTGATGGCCAAAATCAGCACCAACGGCGGCGAAACAGAAGGCCTGAGCGTTATGCACGCCATGGCCCTGCCAGCCCTTGGCATGCTCTGTGGCCTGTTGGTTGCAGTATTCTTCACCTACCGCGGCGAACGTGAATACGATCTCGAAGCCATTACCCGCACCGAGCGCGTAAACGTATCCTACAGCTCTGGCACACTGATCATGGCCGTTATTGCCATTGTGGTGGCCTTTGTGGTTCAGCTCTGGCTGGGCTCGATGATCCTGGGTGCTCTGGCAGGCTTCCTGCTCTTCAACCTTTCTGGCGTAGTAAAATGGAAAGAAGCCGATGACCTGTTTACCGAGGGCATGAAAATGCTCGCCATGATCGGCTTCATCATGATCGCGGCTTCGGGTTTTGCAGAAGTAATGCGTGAAACCGGCGAAATCGCCACTCTGGTACAAAGCTCTGTAGACATAATCGGCAGCAACAAGCCAATGGCCGCGCTTTTGATGCTGGTGGTCGGCCTGATGATCACCATGGGCATAGGTTCATCCTTCTCGACCATCCCCATCATCGCCGCCCTCTACGTGCCCCTGGCCCTGGAAATGGGCTTCAGCTCCCTCGCCATCGTGGCCCTCGTAGGCACCGCCGGCGCCCTGGGCGACGCCGGCTCCCCGGCCTCCGATTCTACCTTGGGCCCCACCGCCGGCCTGAACGTCGACGGCCAGCACAACCACATCTGGGATTCCGTGGTGCCCACGTTCCTGCACTACAACCTGCCGTTACTCGGCTTTGGGTGGTTGGCGGCTATGGTTCTCTGATTTAGGGAACTTTGGAGTTTGCCTTCGTTTGTAGCCTGCTGGTTTGGGGGCTGCGAGGTCACGGGGGTACTTTTCTTCTGGAAAAAAGCAACTCGCTGCGCTCAGACATCTTTTTTCCGCCAGAAAAGTACCCCCGCACCCTCTGAGCAAACAGTACAGATATCTTAGGGAAAAAATGGGGACGGGAAGCGTTCTTAGCAAGGCTTTTACGGCTGGCAACTCTTAATACCTGAAACCTGAAACCTGAAACCAAGCCATACTGAACGAACCGAACTTCCTTATCTTTTAAACCGATCTATCTTCGCAGTAGGAACAAGAGGACGTGGGGAGATGTTTTTCTGCCGGGAAAAAAATGTCTGAGCGCAGCGAGTTGTTTTTTCCCAGAAGAAAAATATATCGCCGCGACCTCGCACCCCGCCAAGCCAGCAGGCTACAGTCTTCAATCTTTAGTCCTCAGACCCAGCCTTAAAAAAAACAACCTGCTTAACCGTATGATCATCGTCGTTGTCGCGCTTGTTAACCCGAGTCTCCAACTCAGGATCAGCAGGCTTCTCGGCATCCGATACCGCATCAGTGAAGCCACAGGCCACACACTCGCGAATCTGCTCACCATCATCGTCGGTGAACATCATAATCTTGTCCATCTCCGCACAGCGGGGACAAACGGCACCGGCAATAAAACGTTTTGGGGTCGCCATAACGTAACTCCAGATTAAAGACCCCGGTGGCCATAACGACCACCGGAGGGGGTTGGATCAGGCGGCTTCGTCCGTCATACCGGTCTGCTTCAGCAGCGCATCTACCTGCGGCTCGCGGCCACGGAACGCTTTGAACAGCTCCATTGGCTCCTGAGACCCGCCTTTTTCCAGAATGTTCTGCAGGAACGCCCTGCCGGTTTCCGGGTCGAAGATGCCGTTTTCCTCGAATAACGAGAAGGCATCTGCAGCCAGCACTTCCGCCCACTTGTAGCTGTAGTAGCCCGCTGCGTACCCGCCAGCAAAAATGTGCGAGAACGAGTTCGGGAAACGGTTGAACTCCGGAGAGTCTACCACCGCGATGGTTTCGCGCACTTTGCGGTGCATGTGCAGCGGGTTGGTGGGGGCCTCTTCGGTGAATTCCGCATGCAGACGGAAGTCGAACAGAGAGAATTCCAACTGCCGCACCATGGCCATGCCGGACTGGAAGTTTTTAGCAGCCAGCAGTTTCTGCAATAAGTCTTCCGGCAACGGCTCTCCGGTTTCGTGGTGGCTGGCAATCAACGCTAAAGACTCTGGGTTCCAGCACCAGTTTTCCAGGAACTGGCTGGGCAGCTCTACCGCGTCCCAAGCCACGCCGTTGATGCCGGAAACGTCCATGACGTCCACCTGAGTCAACATGTGATGCAGCCCATGGCCGAATTCGTGGAACAAAGTGGTGACTTCGTCGTGGGTGAGCAGAGACGGTTTGCCGTTCACCGGCGGCGTGAAGTTGCAGGTGAGGAAGGCTACCGGCAGCTGCAACTGGCCGCGCAGGTTGCGCCAGCGTACCCGGCAGTCGGCCATCCAGGCACCGCCACGCTTGCCCTGGCGGGCGAAAAGGTCGAAGTAGAACCAGGCAATCGGCTCACCGTTGCGGCTGATGCAGTAGGCGGTGGCATCGTCGTGCCAGGTTTCCACCTCTGGTTTGGCTTCAATCTGTATGTCGAACAGCTTCTCCGCAACCCGGAACAACCCGGGAACCACTTTATCGACCGGGAACCAGGGGCGGAGGGTTTCGGGGGAGATGTCGTAGCGCTGCTGGCGCAGTTTTTCGCTGTAGTAGCCTACGTCCCAGGCCTTCAGGTCATCCAGGCTGTACTGGTCTTTCGCGAAGGCTTTGAGCTCAGCATAGTCTTTCTCAGCGACCGGCTTGGACTTGGCCGCCAGCTCGTTGAGAAAACCCAGTACTTCGTCGCTGTCCCGGGCCATTTTGGTGGCGAGGGAGCGCTCAGCGTAGTTGTTAAAGCCCAGCAGTTTTGCCAGGGCATGGCGGCGCTTGAGAATTTCAGCCATAACCTGGGTATTGTCCCAAGTGCCGCCGTCTGGCCCCACATCGGATGCACGGGTAACAAACGCCTCATAGACCTCGCGGCGCAACTCTCGGTTGTCACAATAGGTCATAACCGGGAAGAAGCTGGGGAAATCCAGGGTAATCACGTAGCCATCCAGCTCTTTCTGACTGGCGGCCTGTTTCGCGCCTTCAAGAGCGGATTCAGGGATGCCCGCCAGTTCTTCCACATCGGTAATGTGCTTGAACCAGTGCTGGGTGGCGTCCAGGACGTTATCGCTAAAGCTGTTGGTGAGCTCCGATAGCTCCCGCGAGAGGGCTGCATACTGCTTTTTCTGGGCGTCGGGCAGGTCGACACCCCCAAGGTGGAAGTCTCGCAAGGTATTATCTACGGATTTGCGCTGGGCTTCGCTCAGTTCGCTGAAATCATCCCGGGCTGCAAGCTTTTTGTAGGCTTCGCACAGGGCGGTGTTCTGGCTCAACTCGGTGCTGTATTCAGTGAGCTTTTCCAGGCAGTTTTTGTAGACTTTGCGCAGGTCGTCGTTGTTCATGACGCCATTGAGGTGCGAAATGACGGACCAGGCGTTGCTCAGTTTGTTTTCCAGCGACTGCATGGGCTGGGCCAGGGTGTCCCAGTCGGGGTCTTCGTTTTGAGCCAGGCTGGCGATTTTCACGCGGTTTTCGCTGAGAATCTGGTCAATCGCCGTTTCCATGTGCTCGGTGCGAACATGGTCAAACCTTGGCAGCAAATCATCTGTCAGTAACGGGTTATTCATGGATCCCCTTCTCAGCAATGAGTTGGTAAAGTAGCGTGACACAAACGACACTAGCGTCTTGGGCCCCGGGAATGGAGTTCGGTTGGAAGGTCTTTCCAAAACACGCCGTAAATACATCCCTGTAGGCTCGGCTCCGCCATCCATGGCTCCGCACGGTTTTGGAAAGACCTTCCAACCGAACTCCCCAAACTCGGGGAATAATCTCATCTATCGAGTATATGTAATGACGAATGTACGTTCTCACAAGGGTAGCACGCCAAATTTCGGAGCACGCACTCTGGTGGATCCCAGTGCTGTGGTTATCGGTGATGTTACAACCGGTGACGATTGCTCCATCTGGCCGATGACCGTGGTGCGGGGCGATATGCACAAGATCCGTATCGGCAACCGTTGCAGCATTCAAGACGGTTCCGTGCTGCATATTACCCACGCCAGTGATTATAACCCGGGCGGTTATCCGCTTACCCTTGGCGACGATGTAACCGTGGGGCATAAAGCTCTGCTACATGGCTGCACCATTGGTAGCCGTGTACTGGTGGGTATGGGCTGTATCATTATGGATGGAGCCGTGGTGGAGGATGAGGTGATCGTGGCTGCGGGCTGTCTGGTGCCGCCTGGGAAGACGCTGGAGTCCGGGCATCTCTATGTCGGCTCACCGTGCAAGAAAGCTCGGCCTTTGAGCGAGAACGAGCGTTCGTTTTTTGCATACACGGCAGCCAATTACGTGAAGCTCAAGGATGAATACCTGACTGAGCTGAAACTATAATTCTGGTTAATTTTTGATCGCGTTCGAGAGGGCTTGAAAAATAATCCGGTGTTCATACATTCGTTAATAGCGGATGTTCACGGATATCCGACCGGCTAAAGCCAGTACGCAGAGCAGTTCCGGGAACGAGGCTGATTTTTTCAAATTCGTTTGTGTAGACAATAGAGGAGCTTCTTATGAGCAACCTTACCCGCTGGAACCCGATCAATGAACTTGAAGACCTGATGGGTCGTTATAACCGGATGTTTGGCGTGTCACGCACTGGCAGCGAAGGCAAAGACCTGTTCAGTCGCAGTGACTGGGCCCCAGCCGTCGACATCAAGGAAACGGACAACGCCTTCACCATAGAGGCAGAATTGCCAGGTATGGACAAAAAGGACGTGAAGGTAACCGTGCGCGACGGCGTGCTATCCATTGAGGGAGAGCGGAAGCATGAGGAAAAATCCGATGACAAAAAGGTGCATCGCGTTGAGCGTTTCTATGGCAGCTTCATGCGCCGCTTCACATTGCCGGAAAATGTTGACGACAATAGTGTGAAAGCCAGTTTCAAGGATGGCCTGTTGACGCTCACCATACAGAAGGCAGAGCCGAAAGAGCCCAAAGCCATTGAGGTAGACGTACAGTAACTCACTTCACTTTTTGTGATTGATGCTGTGGCAGGGAGTCAGCTCCCGGCCACAGCTTTTTTTTGCTCGGTAAGGTTTAAACTGGTAGCGATTGCGAATTATATCGGGCCACACGATACATAACTTACCAAGGCGTAAGCGAAAGGTCTGAATAGCAGTCTGAAGCCGTATGTCTCGTATCCACGAGCGCTAATGGAGAGCGTGCATCATGATGCTGTTCTGGCTGCTGCTACTTAACAGTCTGTTTTTAATTCCGGCTCTGGCCTTGCCGGGCGCCATGCCCTGGCTATCAATTGAGGCAATCGGACTTTGGGCTCTGTGCTGTCTGCAGCCGAACCCATATCGGCGTCACCCCATCACCACGGCCCTGGCGGTCATCTACAGTGGATTGGCATTCTTGGTGCTTGCGGACGCGCTCGTTCGTGAAAGCCTGGGGCGTGGACTGAATCTGTACCTGGAGCTCAAATTGCTGGGTGCCGCCTGGAACCTTTTGGAAACCAATCTGGGCACGCTGATTGCGATTCTGGCTCTTGTGCTTCTCGCGGGCCTTCTGGCAAGCCTGGGCTGGCTGTTTCATACAAGCCTGCAGCGTCTGGGCTATCACTCGCGGGGAAATCCTGCCAAGCCGGATTTGCTGGTGGCAGGCCTCGTTATTGCAGGAGCGGCAACGCCCCTTATCGGGAGCCCGGCGCTGGCGTTCGTGGCCAATCAGGCGTCTCTGGTGATTCATACCCACCGGACGACCGAGGCCTTTGCCGAGCAACTTCGGAATCAGCCGGGGGCTGGCCCAAATCCGCAACCCTTGGCGCGGCTGGCCGGTAAAGATGTGATTCTGGGCTTTCTTGAATCCTATGGCGTATCCACCCTGACAGACGATCGCTACCATTCAATGATCGATCAAAGCCTTGAATCAATGGCCAGGGAACTGGACTCGGCAGGCCTGACCGTCGTAACCGGACGGCTGCAATCGCCTGTCCAGGGGGGGCAATCCTGGCTTGGGCACCTCTCGGTGCTTAGTGGGCAATGGGTTCATAACCAGCTCGCCTACGAGACTTTCCTCAGTAGCAGCTATCCGACCCTTGTCGACGACTTTCGCAGCACCGGCCATAAGACGTTGGCGGTGATGCCGGCTATCACCAAAGCGTGGCCCGAGGGCCGGCTACTAAGGTACGAGCACATCTACGGTCATGACGACATGGGTTATCAGGGGCCTGCCTTCAACTGGGTGACCATGCCGGATCAGTACACCTGGCGCTGGTTTCAGAAGCTGCGGGAACAGACACCAGAACCACTGTTCGCAGAGCTTGCGTTGATCAGCAGTCATGCACCCTGGGTTCCGATCCTGCCGGTTATCGAGGATTGGAATAGCATTGGCACCGGACAGGTGTTCGAGCGCTGGAAGGGAGCGGGAGAAACGCCTGTGTCTCTTTGGCGTGATCCCGGCCGCGTCCGTGACCACTATGCCCAGGCAATCGCTTATACGCTGACCGTTGCCAGTGGCTTCGCAGCCCGATATGTAGAAGAGAACACTTTGATGATCATTCTTGGCGATCATCAACCCGCCCCACTGATAACCGGCGAGAACGCCAGTCGGGATGTCATCGTCCACATCATCAGTGGCGATCCGGCGCTGGTTACACCGTTTCTATCCGGCGAGCTGCCAGGATTCCAGCTCGGCACCAGGCCCGACCTCCAAACGATGGGCGCCTCCATGAGCCAACTCCGGCCATTTCTGCACCGGCAATATGGCACTCTTTAAAATCGCCCTCAGGAACTTTTTTTTGCGCCCGCGTTTTCCAATGCACGGGCATAGTCCACGCCTTTGCGATGCTCCGCGATTCTATCCAGTATGGTTTCGCCGCTGTCGTTCACCGCGTTGAGATCCCGGCCCGCTTCTACGAAGAAGCCTACAAAACGCTCAAAATCTTCAGCCCTCATGGCCTCATAGGCTTTCAGCAATGCCGTGTAATCTGAATTTTCGCCATCAGGCTGGGTAATCAGATGGCTCTTTACCCGTTCATCACTCCATTCTTCACCAATGACTTTGGGTTTATCTGGTCCACTCACAATCAGTTTCTCCTTGTTCGTTAAATTTTCAATCAGGGCCGTATTTCTACCGGCAGGTCCCCGGTGGAAATGGATTCATCGCATTCCGGATCACGGATGGCGATCTCCACCCGGCGGTTCAGCGCGCGGTTTTCAGGCGTGTCGTTCGGGGCAAGTGCGTTGGTTTCAGCACGACCAGCGGCAACCACACGCTCAGCCGGCACCTGTTGGCTCATGACCAGCTCATGCACCACAGATACCGCACGGGCTGCGGACAGGTCCCAGTTGGAGCGATACCGGCTGCTGGAGATAGGCCTGTCATCGGTGTAGCCGGAAACCAGCACATCGCCGGTGCAACCAGCCAGAACGCCAACTACCCGCTCGATGATCGGGATCATCTCCGGTTTGATGGACGCCTCGCCAGAGCGGAAGGTGGCTTCTTCAGAGAACCGGATAACCACTTTGTTTTTGTCGTAATTGACACTCAAAGCCCCGGAAGCCACTTCGGCTTCCAGTTCGCCGATCATGCGGCTGGCCAGATCGATCACGCCGCCTGAAATAACCGTGGTCTCCGTGTCTGGCGCACGTTCATCAATGAACTCCGGATCCCGGGTCTGTGAGTCGGTGGGCTCTGGCAAAGATACGGTATCTGATTCCACCAAAGTAATCGGCGAACCACCAATACTATCAGACAGCACATTGGCAGAACCAAACGCAACGGACATGGAATTGGCCATGGCTTTGTATTTTTCAATATCCATTTCCGCAAATGACAGCAGCAAAATAAAAAATGTCAGCAGCAGCGTTGCAAGATCCGCAAAGGTAACGATCCACGCAGGCGTTTGATTTTTTTGCCGGGGCTTTCGGATGTTCGGGATATATTGCAAAACCTCAGGCCTCCCGCTCCGGTACCAGCCCAGTGCGGTGTTCTGGCGTTACAAACGAGGAGAGCAGTTCAGTCATCACTCTGGGGTTCTCGCCGCGCATGATGTTGCGCATGGATGTGATGATCAGAATCTGGTTGCGGCTTTCGTCTTCCGCCTTGAGCTGGAGTTTGTCCGCCAGGGGCAGAGCTATCAGCTGGGCAATGAACGCACCGTAAAGGGTGGTTAACAGAGCAACCGCCATAGCGGGGCCGATGGAGGAGGGATCATCCAGCGAGTTGAGCATCTGTACCAGACCCACCAGGGTGCCCAGCATACCGATGGCAGGGGCAGACTCTCCAATGCCCCGAAATACCCGCTCAGCCACCTCGTAACGTTCTGCCATCTGCTGGGACTCCTGAGCCAGTGCTTCTTCAACCAGCTCGGGCGGGTGCCCATCCACGCACAGGTTGATGGCTTTCTGCAGGAATTCATTACCGGTTTGATGGTTTTCCAGCCCCAGAATGCCTTCCTTGCGTACCACCAGAGCCAGCGCGCCCACCTCACGGATCAGCTCCGCAGGCCGCTCGACCTTATCAGTAAACGCAGCACTCATGGCCAGGCGAAAGGCGCTCATTACGGATGACATGCGGAACTTTATGAGGGTTACCGCAAAGGTGCCACCCACCACTATCGCCAGGCCTGGCAGGTTGAGAAAGGTAAGAAGCGAGGCGTTTGCCAGCATTGCCAGAATCACAATCAGAATACCGGCGACAAGCCCTACGAGGGTAAGAATGTCCATGCATAGCCCTTATTGGATAGCCCTGACGGGTTGTTGTCTCTGAGACTGGCCCGGTGCGGTGCAATCTCTCAGTCGTTGCGCAACGCATCAATAACCGGCGCTGTGTCCGGCTGCACTCCCCGCCACACACGGAAGGATTCTGCGGCCTGCTCAACCAACATGCCCAGACCATCAAATACCCGGACGGCCCCATTATCCAGAGCCCACTGGTTAAACGTGGTTGCCTGCAAAGAATACATCATGTCGTAAACAACTGTGCCTGCCGCGATCACATTTGTGCGAAGAGGGGGCAAGTCGCCCTGCAAGCTGGCGCTGGTGCCGTTGATAATGACATCAAATGGCTGATCCGGAGCTTCAAATCCACAGGCGCCGAGGGTGGTAGCACGTGCCTCATCGGCAAACAATCTAGCCAGTGCTTCGGCTTTGGCCAGGGTACGATTTGCGATCATCAGGCTCGATGGCTGCTGCTCAAGCAAGGGACCCAGAACGCCGCGAACGGCACCTCCAGCGCCCAGAATCAGTACCCGGGCACCCTTGAGCTGAACGCCGTGGTTGATCGTAAGATCCCGCACCAGGCCATGTCCATCGGTGTTGTCGGCCACCAGTTGGCCATCGCTGTTGTGATACAACGTATTGGCTGCACCGGCTTTTTCTGCACGCACTGTACGGCGCCCCGCCAGCTCCCATGCCTGTTCCTTGAAGGGGACCGTTACGTTCAACCCCCCGCCGCCGCCGTCAAAGAACTCGCGAACGGTCGTAGCAAAGCCATCCAGAGGCGCCTGAATCGATGTGTACTCAATCGGTTCGCCGGTTTGCCTGGCAAACAGGCTGTGGATTCTCGGCGACTTGCTGTGGCTGACCGGGTGGCCCACCACCGCATAAAGCTGATTGCTCATTACTAACCCCGCTTACTGCGATTCGCCGGCCAGCCAATCGCGCCCGGTGAGAAAATGCTCTGTCAGGCGTGCTTCTTCGCTGCCCGCCTCCGGTACCCGGCTGTAGTCCCAACGCACCAGCGGAGGCAGCGACATCAGAATGGATTCTGTGCGCCCACCAGACTGCAGGCCAAACAGGGTGCCGCGGTCGTACACCAGGTTGAACTCAACGTAACGCCCGCGCCGGTAGAGCTGGAAATCCCGCTCACGCTCACCGTAAGCGTGATCCATGCGGCGCCGTACGATAGGTTCATAGGCTTCAATATAGCTGTCACCCACGGACTTCATCAGCGCAAAATCCTTTTCAAAATCTCCGGTGTTGTGGTCGTCGAAGAAAAGCCCACCAACACCCCGCGGTTCATCCCGATGGCGCAGGTAAAAGTAATCATCGCACCAGTCTTTGTAGCGGCGATACGTGTCCTCACCAAACGGTGCGCAGGCGTCTTTGGCTGTTTTGTGCCAGTGCACGCAATCCTCGTCAAAGCCGTAATACGGGGTCAGGTCATAACCACCTCCAAACCAGTAAACCGGTTCCGCATTCTTCGGCGTGGCGATGAAAAATCTTACGTTGGCGTGGGACGTAGGCACGTAAGGGTTGTTCGGGTGAATCACCAGGGAGACACCCATAGCCTGCCAGGGCGCACCAGCCAGATGGGGGCGATGTGCTGTGGCCGACGCCGGCATGGTCTCGCCCATTACGTGGGAAAAGTTGACCCCACCTTTTTCGAAGATGCGACCATCACTGATCACACGGCTCACACCGCCGCCGCCTTCGGGGCGATCCCAAGCGTCGCGAACCAACTCTGTACCGCCTTCCAATGCTTCCAGGCGTTGACAGATGGCGTCCTGCAAGCCAAGCAGATACTGCTTGACCGCATTACTATCGGGTTGCTGTGGCATGAATTCTCCTAACGAAGCTGTTTTCCGCTGACAATATCAATAATTCGGCTGGGTTTCCGGTTACCGCCAAGGTCGCCCGGAACAATCTGGTCGAGCTGGTCGCCAAAGTAGCGGCGAACCTGTGAGGCGTCGAGGGCCGGCTCTTGCCCAGCCGGATTGCAGGACGTGGATACCAGAGGCGTGCCAGCGCTCTCACACAGGGCTTTAACCACCGGATGCTCGCTGACTCTGACAGCAATCGAGCTATGGCTGCCACGTACCCAGTCAGGAACCTGTCTGTTTACATCTGGCAGCAAACAGGTCACCGGGCCGGGCCAATAGCCCAAAGCCGCCAGTTGGAGTTCTTCGGACAGGGGGTTCAGCAGAAAGCGAATCTGCTCCACAGACGCCGCCACCAGAATCAGGCCTTTTTCCATCGGTCGGTTCTTGAGCTCAAGAATGCGTGTTACCGCCTGCAGATTCCAGGGATCACACCCAAGGCCCCAGACTGCCTCGGTGGGGTAGGCGATAACGCCGCCTCGCAGGATCGCACTGCGGGCAAGCTGTAACTGCAGTTCGTTTAAAGGGTTTGGCGCAGCCATGCTGATGTTTTCAGACCAAAAACGGAATTAATCATTACACCGGGCTCAAGCGATTCTCTGAAAACCTCCGGGAGCGGAGCTCACCAACCCTTCAAGCTCGAGAAGCAGAAGAGACTGGACAAGCTGATCGGCCGGAAGACCAGTTGCCGAACACAGTGCATCGGTTGACTGGGGATCATACCCTAATGCCTCAAACACCGCGATTTCCCGGCGGTCCAAAGCTTGCGTCGGGCTCGCAACCGAACTGTCCCCGGATCGCTTCACGGGCGCCAGAGCTGATACTGCGCAACCGGAAGGCAGCGACCAGGACGCACCCAGTTCTTCCAGGATATCGTCGACTGTATCAACGAGCCTGGCCCCCTGTTTGATCAAATGGTGGCAGCCGCGCGCCACCGGGCTGTGAATGGATCCGGGAATGGCGAAAACCTCGCGCCCTTGTTCCAGAGCCATACGGGCGGTGATCAGGGAACCACTTTTCAAACCGGCCTCCACCACCAGAATGCCACGGCTCAGGCCGCTGATGATACGGTTACGCTGGGGAAAGTGTGCCGCTCTTGCGGGCGTGCCCGGTGGATACTCAGATACCATCAGGCCTTCCTCAATAACCCGCTCACCAAGCCGGCGATGCTGGTTCGGGTAGATTCGGTCAAGGCCACAGCCGATGACTGCAATTGTCGCGTGCCCGGCATCCAGGGCTCCGGCGTGCGCGGCACCATCAACACCCAGTGCAAGGCCACTGGTTACCAGCAGATTCCGGTTGCTCAGCTCTGCCGCAAAGCGCCGGGCGTGATCCAACCCGGCAGGCGTGGCGTTGCGACTGCCAATAATACCAATCTGTTCATAACTCAAAAGGCGAACATCACCTCGGGCAAACAACACCAGAGGCGCATCGTGAATGTGCCTCAGAGCTTCCGGATAGTCGGGTTGTTGCCAGCTCACAATTTCAATGCCATGTCGCTCACAATCAAGAAGAGCCTGCCGGACTGAGTTTACCGAAGCATTTGCTTCATCTTGCTGCTGCCATGCAAGAATTGCCGCAACAGTTTCAGCATGCAGGCCATGCGCCCGGAGTGTCGCGGAGTTTTTGACAAGAAGGTCAGTGAGGTCGGGAATTGTTGCGAGCATGGCCCGCCGACGGGCGCGCCCGAACTTGGGCAAACAGGTTAGAAACAACCACTGCGCAGAAGGAGAGGAAAACACGGCATCATCCTTGAAGACAACAAAGCCGGGCCTTCCTGGCCCGGCTTTTGATTAACCAATTATGGAATCAGGGGTTTGTGACCTTGTCACCTACCGTCAGCGGGCGTGTTGCCTGCAGTATCAGTCCATAACTCATTTTTTCATAAACCTGGAACACCATCAGCAAACCGGCTCGCTCGGAGGGCAGTTCGACTGTCTCGTTAGTAACGGGGTCGCGCGCCAGACTACCGCTTTTGAGAATCGCCATCACGTTACCGGCTTCGAGGCCTTCACGGCTGCCGCGATTGATGGCAACCACATTGTACTGACCAATCTGGGTAACACCGCCGTCCACCGAGATCATTTTACCTTCGATCTGCTGGTCGGGAGAGCTTGGCACAAAACTGGTGGTCAGACGACGGTCTTCATTCACCAGCAAGCGATCCCCTATACGCACCTCTTCACTGGAGCGTGTCAGGTTCAGGGTCAGAACATCGCCGTCTTCGGCAACAACATCGCCACGAGCAATACTGCGTGCTTCCAGGCCGAGAAATTCTCCGGTGTCCGGATCGACAAATTCCTTACTGCGGCGGAAAATACCCACCTTGTCGGCCGGCTTTTCACCGCGCGCATACACCCGGTCACCCGCGCCGGTCAGAATGCGACTGTCTCGGCCTTCCAGCACATAAGGTGCCTGGTTGATCAAATCCGCGCTGACGATGCGGGTATCCGTCAGAAAGCTGCCTATTGCATCCAGTGGGATTGCAGGGATAGGTGTATCAATCTGCTCCGAACGCACCTTCGGTGACAACTTCACAACACCGTTGTTGGAAGTTACCTTGGTGATTCTGGGCTTGCCATCGATATAAACCAGGGCAAGACGATCGCCCGGGTAAATCAGGTGCGGGTTGGCAACCTGCGGGTTAACGTGCCAGATTTCCGGCCAATACCACGGGTTGCTCAAAAAACGCCCGGAAATGTCCCACAGGGTATCACCCTTCACAACAGTGTAACGCTCAGGATGATCAGACCGCAGTTCTGGTGCAGCGTGAGCCCAGGAGGTTAATAGCAGCGTAGTGGCTGCCAGAGCGTACAGCAGTTTCCTCATTGTCTAAGTCCTTGATCGCGTGCTTGATTCTGTGAATTCTGGTAAGGATGCAGCCAGTTGTCTGCAGCTTATTACGTTGTTATGCAAGTTACTATAGAAGAAGTCTCGCAAATTGTGATGTTATCTTTTGTTCTTCCAGTAAATTCTATGCCATTTGCAAAAGATTTTAACTATTGCCTGATCAGTTTGTACTCAATCGGCGAATTGTTGGATAATGTACCCAAAGGTGCATGACGCTGCTCATATTAATGTGAGAGGAACAATTTGCGCAGTACGCTGTCGCATTTCAGAGATTGCTTTCACACGGTTACAAAAGACAACGTTAAACGTCAGGCAAAGCCATAATGAATGCCAGTGAACAACCCTGGCGTTCGTCATACAGGCCAAAAGTACGAACACTATGATACTAGATATTCTCGAATACCCGGATCCCCGTCTACGCACCATCGCCAAGCCGGTTGATGAACTGACGGATGCCGACCTTACGCTGATCGACGACATGTTCGAGACCATGTACGATGCGCCGGGCATTGGCTTGGCCGCGACACAGGTGAACGTGCACAAGCAGATCATCGTTATGGACCTGTCCGACGACAAAACTGAACCGAGGGTATTTATCAACCCAAAGGTTGAGGTTCTGGATGGTGAGCGAGAAGCCATGCAGGAAGGTTGCCTCTCGGTACCCGGATTTTATGAAGACGTCGAGCGCATAGAACACTGCATCATTCGCGCGATGGATCGTGACGGAAAGCCCTTTGAAATAGAGGCCCGGGGCCTGCTGGCGGTCTGCATCCAGCACGAAATGGACCACCTGAACGGCAAATTATTTGTCGACTACCTCAGCAACCTCAAGCGCAACCGTATTCGCAAGAAGCTGGAGAAGCTTCAAAAACAAAGTGCGTGAACACGGCCTGAAGCATGATTAGTTTGTAGAACGTACTGGACCGGGCCATGGCCCGGTCTTTTCGTATTCAATGAAACAGAGACCCAACACCGTGCGACTCGTTTTTGCCGGCACTCCGGATTTTGCAGCAACCGCTCTGAGAGCGCTGCTGGGCACCCACCACACCATCGTGGGCGTATACTCCCAGCCGGACCGGCCAGCCGGCCGTGGCCGTAAACTGCAGCCCAGCCCCGTCAAACAGGTTGCTCTGGACAACGGCATCCCGGTATTCCAGCCGGAAAGCCTGAAAACCCCGGATGCACAGCAAGAACTCGCAGATCTCCAGCCGGATGTCATGATCGTTGCCGCCTACGGGCTGATTCTGCCGGAAGCGGTTTTGAGCATTCCTGACCACGGCTGTCTCAACATTCACGCCTCGCTTTTGCCGCGCTGGCGTGGCGCGGCGCCTATCCAGCGTGCCATTGCTGCCGGTGATGCCGACACCGGCATTACCATCATGCAGATGGACAAAGGCCTGGATACCGGCGACATGCTCCTGAAATCCCTGACCACCATCCATGCCAATGATACCGGCGGCAGCCTTCATGACCGCCTCGCCGAGTTGGGTGGCCAGGCCATTGTTGAAGCTCTGAGCCTGCTGGAAAAGGGCGAACTCCAAGGTGAAGCTCAGGATGACGAACAGGCCAGTTACGCTCACAAACTCTCCAAGGACGAAGGTCATATCGACTGGTCACAGGATGCCTCTGCCATCGAACGCCTGATTCGCGCCTTCAACCCCTGGCCCGGTACCTACACGGATCTGGAACAGCAGCGCCTGAGGATCCACGAGGCCACTGCCGCCGGTGAGAGTAGTCATGAGCCCGCGGGCACCGTGATACAGCGGGAGCGCGATGGTATTGATGTTGCCTGCGGTACCGGCACTCTGCGCATCACCCGGCTGCAGCTCCCAGGATCCCGCGCCCAGAGCGTAAATGACCTGATTAACGGTGGTAAACAGCTGCTGTTACCCGGACAGGAGCTGCACTGACATGGGCGACTACGATCAGCCCATGCGCGCTATTGCTGCCGATGTTCTGTTGGCGGTCGAAAACGGCGAGTCTTTATCCCAATGCCTGCCTCCGGCCCTGCAGCGCCTCGCCCTAAACGAGCGCCCGGTGCTTCAGGCTCTCTGTTACGGCACGTGCCGCTGGTTTCATCGTCTCGACAGTGAGCTGGTCAGCCGGCTGAAAAAGCCGATAAAGAAGCCGGACCGCATTGTTCACCACCTTATGTTGATCGCTCTTTTCCAGCTGCGCTTCAGCCAGCAGGCAACCTACGCCATTCTCAATGAAACCGTGGAGGCCTGCCGCGCGCTCGACAAACCTCACCTCACCGGCCTGGTAAATGCCGTTTTGCGGGCTGCCGAGCGCGAAGGTGCGCCGGAGCCGGAAAACGATGCCAGTCGCTTCAGTCATCCCGTCTGGATGGTAGAAAAGCTGCGCCATAACTGGCCTGACAACTGGCAGCAGATTCTTGAGGCAAATAACGCCCAGGCTCCCATGACACTGCGAGTGAACGCCCTGCGCTTTAACCGCGATGAGTATCTCGCGTTGCTGAACGAAGCAGGTATCGAGGCGACCGCCACCCAGTTCGCGCCCCAGGGTATCCAGCTTGGCAGGCCGGTGCAGGTTGATCAGCTACCCTGGTTTGCCGACGGTGCTGTCAGCGTTCAGGACGAGGCCGCGCAGCTTTGCACCACGCTGCTGGATCTGGCGCCGGGACAGCGGGTCCTGGACGCCTGCGCAGCACCTGGGGGAAAAACCTGTGCCATTCTCGAAAGCCAGGCAGAGCTGGCCGAGGTAGTTGCCATCGACGAATCGGCTGCGCGCCTGCCCCGGGTTCAGGAAAATCTCGACCGCCTGGATTTACACGCAAGCTTGCTGCAAGCAGATGCTGCTGACACCGAACAGTGGTGGGACGGCAAAGCGTTCGATCGCATTTTGCTGGATGTACCCTGCAGCGCCAGCGGCGTTATCCGTCGCCACCCGGACATCAAGCTGTTGCGCCGGGAAACCGACGTTGTCCCACTTGCTGCAATACAGCTCGGACTGCTGGAAGCCATGTGGACGGTACTCAAACCGGGCGGGCGCCTGGTCTACGCAACCTGCTCCGTGTTCCCCCAGGAAAACCACCGTATAATCCAGAGGTTTCTCAAACAACAGAGCAGCGCCGTTCTTATTGAGCCAGACGTCCCGTGGGGACGCGATATGGGCGCGGGGCGACAACTTCTCCCCGATCCAATCAGCCATGACGGCTTTTTCTATGCCGTACTGGAGAAACCTGAATTATGAAAATTCTGATCCTCGGTGCTGGTCAAGTGGGCGGCACGCTGGCGGAGAATCTGGCCAGCGAAGCCAACGATATTACGGTCATAGATACAGACGCCATTCGGCTGCGCGAGCTGCAGGACCGCCTCGACATTCGCACGGTACAGGGCAACGCCTCCTACCCGTCAGTTTTGCGACAGGCGGATGCGGATGACGCGGACATGCTGATAGCCGTCACCAACAGCGACGAGACCAACATGGTCGCCTGCCAGGTTGCCAGCATCCTGTTCAGCACACCCACCAAAATCAGCCGAGTGCGTGCCAGCGCCTATCTCTCCAGCAACGAGCTGTTCGGAGAGGGCGGTTTTCCAATTGACGTCATGATCAGCCCGGAACACCTGGTTACCCGGCATATAACACGGCTGATCGAGTACCCGGGTGCCCTGCAGGTACTGGAGTTCTCCAAGGGCCTGGTCCGGCTGGTGGCCATTCGGGCCACGGAGGGTGGCCCTCTGGTCGGGCGCGAGCTGTCTTATTTTCGTATGCACATGCCCAAAATTGATACCCGGGTGGCAGCCATCTTTCGCAAAGACCACGCCATCATGCCTAAGGGCGATACGGTGATTGAGGATGGTGATGAAGTGTTTTTCATTGCCGGTGCCGACCACATTCGTTCGGTTATGAGCGAACTCCAGCCGCTGGTCAAAAACTACAAGCGGGTTTTTATCTGCGGCGGCGGCAACATCGGCCAGCGCCTGGCCCACACTCTGGAAAACCGCTATCAGGTAAAACTGCTTGAGCGTAACCACGAACGCTGCGTGCTGCTCTCCGAAAACCTGCGCAAGACGGTCGTGCTTGAAGGCAATGCCGCAGACAAAGACATACTGCTTGAAGAGAACATCGAAAATACCGATGTGTTCTGCGCCGTTACCAACGATGACGAAGCCAATATCATGGCCTCGCTGCTGGCCAAGCGCCTGGGCGCCCGCAAGGTGTTCACCCTGATCAACAACCCCGACTATGTGGATCTGATCCAGGGCGGCGAGATTGATGTAGCGATTTCCCCCCAGCAGACCACCATCGGCAGTTTGCTCACTCATGTGCGCCGTGGCGACGTTGTAAACGTTCACTCACTGCGCAGAGGCGCTGCCGAGGCCATTGAGGCCATCGCCCACGGCGATCATAAATCCTCCAAGGTGATTGGCAGACGACTTGATGAAATCAACCTGCCGCAAGGCGCGACCATCGGAGCGATTGTCCGCCACAACGAAGTACTGATCGCCCACGACCACCTGCGGGTGCAACCGGATGATCACGTGATCCTGTTCCTGGTAGACAAATCGCGGGTGCGGGAGGTTGAAAAGCTCTTCTCCGTGGGGCTCACTTTCTTCTAGTTCAAAATCAAGAGCATGAAGACTACTTAGAAATACCGGTTTGGCGCGCGTATAATGCGCCTTTTTTCCGAATGACCCTCTTGCGAGCAAATTGCACATTGGCTCGATACTAACTCGAGATTGAGTCGAAGAGTGGATACACACAGACCGAATCAGCAGGCAAACGTTGTGACAGACAGAGCGACAGACAAGGCAAAGAACATCAGCACTCCGGACATCAGGACTTTTCAGGGCCTGATTCTGGCTCTGCAGAATTTCTGGGCACAACAGGGTTGCGTGGTGCTTCAGCCGCTGGATATGGAAGTAGGCGCCGGCACCTTTCACCCGGCCACCTTCCTGCGGGCCATAGGGCCGGAAACCTGGAATGCCGCTTACGTGCAACCGAGCCGCCGCCCCACCGACGGCCGTTACGGCGAGAACCCGAATCGCCTGCAGCACTATTACCAGTTCCAGGTGGTACTCAAGCCATCGCCTGACAATATTCAGGAGCTCTACCTCGATTCACTGAAAGCATTGGGGCTTGATCCTCTGGTGCACGATATCCGCTTTGTAGAAGACAACTGGGAATCGCCCACACTGGGCGCCTGGGGTCTGGGCTGGGAAATCTGGCTGAACGGAATGGAAGTCACCCAGTTTACCTATTTCCAGCAGGTGGGTGGCCTTGAATGCTACCCGGTTACCGGCGAGCTCACTTATGGCCTCGAGCGTATTGCCATGTATCTGCAGGGCGTCGACAGTGTTTACGACCTCGTCTGGACAGAAGGCCCGGATGGTGTAGTCACCTATGGCGACGTGTTCCACCAGCAGGAAGTGGAAATGTCCACTTACAACTTTGAGCACGCAGACGTTGAGTTCCTGTTCCAGAGCTTTGATGTCCACGAACGTGAAAGTGCCCGGCTGATTGAAGCCGGCCTGGCGCTGCCTGCCTACGAGCAGGTTCTGAAAGCGTCTCATACCTTCAACCTGCTGGATGCCCGCCACGCCATCTCGGTCACCGAACGCCAGCGCTTCATCCTGCGGGTACGCACTTTGGCCCGAGCCGTTGCCCAGGCCTACTTCGACAGCCGGCGCAAGCTAGGCTTCCCGCTGGCCCCGGAGGCCCTGCGCCAGGAAGTGCTGGCCATAGCCGAAGCGGCCGATAACAAGGCTAACGGCAAGAAAGGTAAAAAAGCGAAGCAGGAACAACAGGCAGAGGGTAAGGCATAATCATGGCAAAGCAGGATTTTCTGGTCGAACTGGGCGTCGAAGAATTGCCCTCGAAAGCACTCAAGCCGCTGTCTGAAGCATTCACTCAGGGTATCACCAAGGGCCTGGAAGACGCGGGCATCGAGTTTGGCAAGGTAGAAGCCTTTGCCGCACCACGCCGCCTGGCGGTTCGCATACGTGACCTCGCCGATGCGCAACCCGACAAGCCCGTTGAAAAGCGTGGCCCGGCAGTCAAAGCTGCCTTCGATGATTCCGGCAACCCGACCCGGGCTCTTACCGGTTTTGCGACGTCTCTGGGCGTAACCCCGGATCAGCTCGACACCCTGGAAACCGATAAAGGTGCCTGGCTGGTCTATCGCACCGTAGAGCAGGGCAAGCCTACGGTAGACCTGATGTCCGGGCTGGTTGAGCAGTCGCTGGCGTCACTGCCGATTCCAAAGCGTATGCGCTGGGGAGCCCACCGCACAGAGTTTGTCCGGCCTGTGCACTGGCTGGTAATGCTGTTTGGCAACAAGGTCATTGATGCGCCCATCATGGGCCTGACTCCAGGCAACAAAACCCGGGGCCATCGTTTCCATTGCCCGAAAGCACTGATCATTCCAACACCTGCGGATTACGAAGTTGTCCTGGAGCAGGAAGGTTATGTGATTGCTGATTTCGCCAAGCGCCGTGAACAGATCCGCACTGGTGTCAGTGCCCTTGCCGAGACCGAAGCCGGTGCTAAAGCAGTCATTGATGAAGATCTTCTGGACGAGGTCACTGGCCTGAACGAGTGGCCAGTGCCGCTGATGGGCCGCTTCGACAAGCGGTTCCTGAAAGTGCCTTCAGAGGCCCTGATTTCCTCTATGGCTGAACACCAAAAGTACTTCCACGTGGTGGGTACCGATGGCGCAATGCTGCCTCTGTTTATAACCGTTGCCAACATTGACAGCAAAGACCCTTCTCAGGTTATCTCCGGTAATGAAAAGGTGATTCGCCCGCGCCTCTCAGACGCTGCGTTCTTCTATGAGACCGACCGTAAAATCCGCCTGGAAGACCGTATCGAAAGGCTAAAGCCGATTGTCTTCCAGGACAAGCTCGGCAGCGTTTACGACAAAGCCGTTCGCGTCGCCGCGCTGGCCGGGAGAATCGCTTCAGCGATTGGCAGTGACCCAGCCCTGGCCGAGCGTGCCGCCATGCTGGCCAAGACCGACCTGGTGACCGAGATGGTACTGGAGTTCAGCGACCTTCAGGGCATCATGGGCCAGTACTATGCAGCCAATGACGGCGAGCCAGCCGATGTAGCAAAGGCCATGAACGAGCAGTACATGCCGCGCTTTGCCAAAGACAGCCTGCCCACCACGCTCACAAGCTGTGCCCTCGCCATCGCAGATCGTCTGGATTCACTGGTAGGGCTTTTTGGCATTGGCCAACCGCCCTCCGGCACACGAGACCCATTCGCCCTGCGCAGAGCTTCCCTGGGAGTACTGCGCATCATCATCGAACGGGAGCTGCCGCTTGATCTGCAGACATGCTGCGAGTGGGCGGAAGAAAACTTCACCGGGCTGACCGAAGAGAATACCGCCTCCAGCGTTGTTGATTACATGCTGGACCGGTTCCGGGCTTACTACGATGAGCGCGGCATTGGTGCTGAAGTGTATCTGGCTGTTCACGCCCGTCGCCCGACCCGTCCGCTGGACTTCGACCGCCGGGTGAAGGCCGTGGAAGCCTTCCGCCAGCTGCCAGAAGCCCTGGCTCTTGCCGGTGCCAACAAGCGGGTTTCCAACATCTTGTCCAAGCAAGCTGGAGAACACGTAGGTGAAACCGTCAACAGCGACCTTCTGCAGGATGCGGCCGAGAAAACTCTGGCAACGCAGGTAAACCAGCAAGCCGAGAAGGTGCTTCCGCTTTTTGAGCAAGGCAATTACGCCAGCGCACTGCGATCACTGGCAAGCCTTCAGGAGCCGGTAGACAGCTTCTTCAACGAAGTGATGGTGATGGCAGAGGATGACGCCGTACGGGACAACCGCCTTGCGCTGCTGAACCGCCTGCACAACCTGTTCTTGCGCGTTGCAGATATCTCACTGCTGCCCGCTGCTGGCTGACCGATGCTGATCATCCTCGACCGGGACGGGGTCATCAACGAGTACGATGGCGATTACATATGCTCTGTTGATGAGTGGCAACCCATTCCCGGCAGTATTGAGGCGGTGGCCCGGCTTTGCAAAGCCGGCCACGGTATTGCCATCGCAACCAACCAGTCAGGTATCGCCAGGGGCTATTACAGCACCGACGTGCTGGATGCGATGCACGAAAAACTGGAACGATTGCTGGAAGCGCAGGGTGGACATATCAGTTTCATTGCCTACTGCCCGCACCATCCCGACGATGGTTGCCGTTGTCGCAAGCCACTCACCGGCTTGCTGGAACAAATCCGTGATCATCTCCATCTCGACACCCTGAACGGCGCCGTTATGGTCGGTGACAGCCGCAAGGATCTGGAGGCAGGCTTTGCTGAAGGCTGCCAACCCGTACTGGTCCGAACTGGCAATGGCGCGGATACTGAATATCACCTGAAAGCCCGCCCGATTCCCGGCGCCAGCGTGGCGATATACAACGATCTCAGTGCATTTGCGGATGCCTTTTTATCAGGTCCTGGGCTGGTAAAAAACAAGTGAACCCGTATAATACCGGCGGTTAATCGGCGTGTGGCGCAGCTTGGTAGCGCACTTCGTTCGGGACGAAGGGGTCGCAGGTTCGAATCCTGCCACGCCGACCATTTCCCGCTTTTTCAGTTTTACCTCTCTGTGCACAACCCTCTGTAACACCTCGATTTCTGTATTTTTAGTAAGTCTGCTAATGTTCCTGCGTAAAACGATTGCGGAGGGATGCAGTGAACAATGCCACGGAGTTCAAATCCGGCAATTTTTCGTTTCTGTCGGAACACGATGACGTATTCGTGGAGCTGGCCGAATCCGCCGAGCGTGCCTTTGCCAGCGACCCCAACACCACCCTGATAAAACTCCGCCAACTGGGCGAAGCCCTGGCCCAGCACCTGGCTGCGCTTTCCGGTATCGGGTTTGACGCACAAACCAGCCAGTCTGAACTGCTCTACCGCCTGAATCGCGAATTGCGCCTGGAATCGCAGATCAATGAGCTTTTCCACATACTGCGCATTGAAGGCAACAAAGCGACTCACCAGTTCCGCACCCAACATAAAGAAGCGATGGACGGGCTTAAAGTAGCACGAGCTCTGGCCATCTGGTTTCACCGCTCTTTTGGTAAAACCGGCGCCAGCTTCAAACCCGGCCCTTTTGTCCCGCCAGCCGATCCCAGTGCCCAGCTACGTCAGCTCCAGAACGACATCGAAAAACTTCGCCACGATCTGCAACACGCCAACATGGAGCTCGACAGCAGCCAGCAGCTCGGCCAACTGATCGAAAAAGAGAAGGCCGAGTACGAAGCTCTGGCGCTGGCTATGGATGAAGAATCCCGCATTCTGGCCAAACAGGCCAGCCAGCACGAACAGACACTGGTACAGCAACAGCTGACTTACGAGAGTAAGATAAAAGCCCTTCAGAAACAGCTAACCGAGCAAGGCGAGCAAAACCTTAACCAACAGCGCCAGAAAGTAGCCAAGCAAACCAAAGCCGCTACAGAGACTCTGGTACTGAGCGAAGAGCTCACCCGCATTTTAATCGACCAACAGCTGGTCGAAGCCGGCTGGGAAGCCGACAGCCAGGAACTCACCTACCAGAAAGGCGCCCGCCCTGAAAAGGGCAGCTACCGCGCCATTGCAGAATGGCCCACTAACCAGAAGGGGGAAAAGGGCCGGGCAGATTACGTTCTGTTTGTGGGGCTCACACCCATCGCAGTGGTGGAAGCGAAGAAAGAAAACACCAACGTGGCCGGCAAAATCCGCCAGGCCGAACGCTACAGCAAAGGTTTCAAAATAGATGCCCCATTGGTTGGGGCCTGGGAACTTACCGGCAGAACCATCGCCTGGCCCGCCGATGAAAGCGGCCATTATCTTGTGCCCTTCGTTTACTCCTGTAACGGTCGCCCTTACGTGCCACAGCTCGCGGAACAGTCCGGCACCTGGTTCCGGGATGTGCGTGAGCCCAGCAATATCCGCAGGGCACTGCCGCAGTTCCATACCCCCGGCGGTCTTCTGGACCTGCTGGAAAGGGATAAAGAAAACGCAGAGAAACTTCTGAAGGAAGAGCCCTTTGGCTACCTGAAACTTCGCGACTATCAACAGAACGCCATCATCGCCACCGAACACGCGCTGGCGCGGGGTGTGCGAACCGCGTTGCTGGCCATGGCGACCGGCACCGGTAAAACCCGCACCATCATCGGGCTGATGTACCGGTTTCTGAAAGCCGAACGCTTCCACCGTATCCTGTTTCTGGTGGATCGCACCGCTCTGGGCCAACAAGCCATCGACGCCTTCAACGAAGCACCTTTGGAGCAGAACCACACCCTCAGCAAGATCTACAACCTGGCAGAGCTGGGCGACATGGCCGCCGAAGCGGAAACCCGCATTCAGGTGGCTACCGTGCAGGCCATGGTTAAACGTATCTTCATGAGCGACAACACGCCGCCCATTGACCAGTTTGACTGCATCATCATCGACGAAGCCCACCGGGGCTACACCCTGGACCAGGAAATGACCGAAGGTGAGCTGGCCACTCGTGACACTGGCCAATACCTCTCCAGCTACCGCCGGGTACTGGATTACTTCGACGCGGTGAAAATCGGCCTCACCGCCACCCCGGCCAAACACACCAGCGAGATTTTTGGCAAACCCGTTTACACCTACTCGTACCGGGAAGCGGTGGCAGACGACTGGCTGATCGACCATGAACCGCCGATCCGTTATGAAACCCTGCTCACCCGGAACGGCATTACCTTCGAAAAGGGCAAACCGGTAGAAGTCATCAACACACAAACCGGGGAAGTTGACACCACCGAACTGGAAGACGAACTGAACTTTGAGGTGGATGCCTTCAACCGCCGAGTGATCAACGAGAACTTCAACCGGGTAATCTGCGAACAGCTGGTGCAGGAACTGGACCCGTTTGGCGACGAAAAGACCATGATCTTCTGCGCCACCGACCTGCACGCCGACATGGTTAAACGTCTGCTGGATGATGCCTTCAAAGACCTCTACAACGGCCAGTACAACGAGGCCGCCGTCGCCAAAATCACCGGACAGAGCGACAAAGTGGCTCAGCTCATCCGCCGCTACAAGAACGAACGCTACCCCAACATCGCGATTACCGTAGACCTGCTTACTACCGGTATCGACGTTCCCCCTATCTGTAACCTCGTATTCATGCGCCGGATTCGATCGCGCATCCTGTACGAACAGATGATCGGCCGTGCCACCCGCCGCTGCGATGAAATCGGCAAAACCGTGTTTCGTATCTACGATCCGGTGGATATCTACGCCGCCCTGCAAGACGTGAACACCATGAAGCCCCTGGTGAAAGACCCCAACATCACCCTGGAGCAACTGGTGGATGAACTCACCGACGAGGAGAAACTGGAAAAAGCCCTCAACAGCCCCGGCGAGCTACCGGACGAAAACCAGGCCGATGCGGTGCTCAGCCAGCTCAGCCAGAAACTCATGCGGATACTGCGCAAGGCCGACAACAAAGCCGAAAACCGGCCAGAACTGAAACAAAAGCTGGACGAGCTGCATCAGAGCTGGGGCGTGGAGCCCAAATCCCTGCATCAACACCTGCACAAACTTGGCCCGCGCCAGGCCTCGGAGTTCATCCAACAGCACAGCGGCCTGTTGAACCAGTTGGCCGAAGTAACATCCCTGTTGGGCAGCGAATACATGCCGCTGATTTCCGAGCACGAAGACGAGATCCGCGAGCGCACCCAAAGCTACGGCGTACACGCCAAACCAGAAGACTATCTGGACAGCTTCAACGAATTCATCAAACAGCAACTCAACCAGTCCGCCGCCCTGGCGGTGGTGGTCAAAAAACCCCGGGACCTCACCCGGGAACAGCTACGGGAAGTAAAACTGCTGCTGGACAACCACGGCTACTCCGAGGCTCGCCTGCAAAGCGCCGTGCGCAACCAGACCAATAAAGACATAGCCGCCAGCATCATCGGCTATATCCGCCGCGCCGCTTTGGGTGAAGCGCTGATCCCTTTTGAAGAGCGCGTAGCCAAAGCCATGGACCGCATTTTTACCCAGCACAGCTGGACCCACAACCAGCGCAAATGGCTGGAACGGCTGGCCAAACAGCTGGTGCACGAAGTCATTATTGACCGGCAGTTTGTGAACCACCGCTTTGCGGATGATGGTGGGGCGAAGCAGATGGACAAGGTACTGGGGGCGAAGCTGGATACGGTGCTGGAGGAGTTGAATGAGGCGATGTGGCCCAATGTTGGATAGTACGCACTTGATATAACGCCGCTTAACGAGCAGAATCAACAAAATAACGTTGAACTGAGAAATATATGATAAAGAACCTGAGCTTCAAAAATTTCTACAGCTTCGCCGACGAAACTGTTATGGATTTTGGCTTGGGCAAAAAGCCCACCCCCTCCGGTTATGACATTGAAATAGAGGGCGAACGCTATAATAAAGCCATTGCTGTGGTTGGGGCGAACGGCTCAGGCAAAACCCAGCTTCTTAAACCACTGGCGTTTTTGCGCTGGTTCGCTTGCGAATCCTTTCTGGGATCAGCTCCAGATCAGGCAATCCCTTTCTATCCGCACCAATTAAAAGGCAATGAAAGCAGTTTTTTTGAGCTGGAATTCATGCTCAAGGGTGTTGATTACCGTTACCAGCTGGAACTGACCACCGAAGCAGTCATATCCGAAGCTCTGTACGAAAAGACCAGCTCCCAGTTCAGTTATCTGTTTAAGCGAGAGAAAACAGTAAAGGGCTACAGCTTCAAGCAAAAAGGCTTTCCATTTTCCAAAGCTCAGGCTGAAAAACTGCGTAGCAACGCCTCCCTCCTGGCTGCAGCACATAGCTATGACGTAGCCGAAGCACAACCTTTTATTGAGTTTTTCAACCGCATTGAATCCAATGTAATCAGTTCCGGGCGGCGTCATTTTCAGCAAGGGGCGGTCATAGAAGCTGCTGAAAAATTTCAGCAAACACCTGCCTTGCTAGAGCAAATGTCCGATGCCATGAGTCAATTCGATCTCGGCCTGAACAGCGTCGAGATACGCAAGCTGGTAGGCCATGACGACACCGGTAAGGAAGAGCAGATATTTGTTCCCTTCGGAATGCACAGCACCAGCGATGGACAAAGCTTTGAGTTGCCGTTTTTCGAGGAGTCCAGCGGCACCCAGTCGGCCTTTGTACTGCTTGGCCCGATATTGAAAACTCTTCAACAAGGCGGCATTGCCGTTATCGATGAACTCGACAACGACCTTCACCCGCACCTGGTTCCACACCTGCTCGAATGGTTTGAGTTTGACCAGAGCAATCCTCATCAGGCGCAACTGATCTTTACCTGCCACACACCGGAGGTGCTGAACCTGCTGCAAAAACATCAGGTGTATCTCGTTGAAAAGCGTGATCAGAACAGCGAAGCCTGGCGTCTTGACGACATGACCGGCCTGCGAGCCGACGACAACCTGTATGCCAAATACATGGCCGGAGCCCTTGGCGCTACCCCGGAGCTGTAATACATCATGGCAAGGAAACGCACACGCTGGAGCGCAAATCGGCAAGCCAGTAAAACAACTCTGCTGATCGTGGGTGAAGGCCCTGACGATCAGGCTTTCATAAAGCATATGAATCAACAGTATCAAGCTGATAATACCGGAGTTAAACCAGTCATCGAAAAGCAATCCGGCGGTTCGCCTGGCAACATCATTACCAATGCCGCCAGAAAGTACGGGCACCTGCCTTTTGACCAGCGATATATTGTTCTTGATTCTGATATTCCAATCACCCAACAGGAACGCGACCGAGCCAGAAGGCATGGCTACCGCATCCTGTTATGGGCGCCAGTGTGCCTAGAGGGCGCGTTGCTGGATGTTCTGGGTGAAAAAGTTCACGATGAGGACGCTGCGGAATCGTTGAAAAAGCGACTTCACCCGCTTTTGAATGGCCATCATACGGATAGCAAAGCCTATGGAAACAGCTTCCCCAGAACTGTTATCGAAAAGGCTACCAATGAATCAGTCGTCGCCGTAAGAAAAGCACTCGTACAGGAATCTGCCTGAGCCAGCGTTATGTTTATGGCATTGACACAGATTGAATCTATGTCGATTTTTCCACGTTTTTTCGACATAGGCCCACCCATATGTATAGAAAATAAGGTTTTCTATACATATGGGTGGCAACACACAAAGATTTCGCCATTTTCTATATAAGTTGCACTCATAGAAACGACGCGCCCATCGAAGGATCACCCATGACCAACAACGACATCGTCCAGAAACTCTGGAACCTCTGCGACGTTCTGCGGGACGACGGCATCAACTACTCGGACTATGTCACCGAACTGGTGTTGCTGCTGTTCATAAAAATGGTGCACGAGAATACCGAAGCCGGCACCTTGAAAAAGCATCCGCTGCCGGAAGGCTGCCGCTGGACGGATCTGAACAACAAATCCGGCATCAACCTGCTAAACGACTACAAACGCATCCTGCTCAGCCTCTCCACCGGCAAAGACGGCGATGGCAGGTTAGTACACGATGACCCGCTGATCAGCGCCATCTACGCCGACGCCCAAACCCGCCTGCGGGAGCCACGGCACCTGGAGCAAATGATCAAAACTCTGGATCAGATCGACTGGTTCAGCGCCCAGAAAGACGGCCTGGGCGACCTGTACGAGGGCCTGCTGGAGAAAAACGCCAACGAAACCAAATCCGGCGCTGGCCAGTACTTCACGCCCCGTGCGCTGATCAACACCATGGTGCGCTGCCTCAAACCGCGACCCGGCGAGCGCATACAGGACCCATCAGCCGGCACAGCGGGCTTTCTGATTGCCGCCCACGAATACATCAAGAGCCAGACCGACGAGCTGTATGCATTAAACGACAAAGACAAAACCTTCCAGACCACCCAGGCCTACACCGGCATAGAACTGGTGCCCGGCACCCGCCGCCTGGCCCTGATGAACTGCCTGCTGCATGGCATGGAAGGGGGAAGTGAAGGTGTCGTTCAGCTGGGTAACGCCCTTGGCCAGACCGGCGCAAGCCTGGACAAGGCCGATGCAATACTCGCCAACCCGCCCTTTGGCACCAGCAAAGGCGGCGACGCCAGCATTACCCGCGACGATCTCACCTACAAAACCAGCAACAAACAGCTGGCTTTCCTGCAGCACATCTACCGCAACCTCAAACCCGGTGGCCGTGCGGCGGTGGTACTGCCAGATAACGTACTGTTTGAAGCCGGCGTGGGCACCGACGTTCGCCGGGACCTGATGAACAAGTGCAACCTGCACACCATCCTGCGCCTGCCCACCGGCATCTTCTACGCCCAGGGTGTAAAAACCAACGTGCTGTTCTTTACCAAAGGCAGCGAAGCGGACAAATACCAGGAAGAGAACTGCACCGAAAACGTCTGGGTCTACGACCTGCGCACCAACATGCCCAGCTTTGGCAAACGTACGCCCTTTGGCGACCAGCACCTGAAGCCGTTTGAAGCCGTCTTTTCTCCCTCTCCCCTCGCGGGAGAGGGCCGGGGAGAGGGGGCAGCACGCAACTCCCACCCCACAAACCGAACCGAAGGCGAATACAGCTTCCACTCCGACAAGATCGAACTGCCGGAAGAAGCTGAAGAAAACCAAGGCATAGACCCAAGATTAGCCCACAGCCGCTGGCGCAGCTTCAGCCGCCAGTGGATTGCCGAACACAAAGGCGACTCGCTGGATATTTCCTGGCTGAAAGACAGTGACAGTGTGGATGCGGCCAACCTGCCGGAGCCAAGTGTATTGGCGGGTGAGGCAATGGGGGAGTTAAAAGCAGCGCTAGGTGAACTAGAAGCATTGGTCACAGCGCTAGAAGGTGAGTCGTGAAGGAAAAAAATCACGCTCCAGAAAGTTGGGCTCGGTGCTCGCTAGCAGATATTGTTGTACTCAATCCGAAGAATGACGCCAGCGCTGAGCAAACTGCCGGTTTTGTTCCAATGGCACTGGCCCCTACCGATTATCGCGGTACTTTGCAGCATGAAGAAAAGCTGTGGGGTGAAATCAAAAAGTCTTATACAAACTTCGCTGATGGCGATGTCATATTCGCCAAGGTGACTCCCTGTTTCGAGAATGGGAAAGCGGCCATTGTGCGCGATATGCCCAGTGGAATCGGCGCAGGGAGTTCGGAATTCTACGTCCTCAGGCCCGCCAGCGAGGAAATTTCACCAAACCTGCTCTTTGCAACTATCAAAACTCAGTCATTCATGCAGCAAGGTGCAGAGAACATGACGGGGGCAGTCGGTCTGCGCCGGGTTCCGCGAGCATTTGTACAGTCTTTCCCAACTGCGTTACCTCCAGCAGCCGAACAAAAAGTCATCGCCGACAAACTCGACACCCTGCTGACCCAGGTGGAAAGCACCAAAGCCCGCCTCGAACGCATCCCGCAAATCCTCAAACGCTTCCGCCAGTCCGTACTGGCTGCGGCGGTGAGTGGGCGGTTGACGGAAGACAGGCGGGGAACTCCTGCGGTCTCCTTCCAACAGCCACCACTTACGATAGGTCAAGAGAAAGAAGAAACTCCATCAGGCTGGGCATGGCATAACCTTGTTGATCTCGCGAAGCTGGAGTCTGGCCACACCCCTCGCAAGTCGCGGCCCGATTACTGGCAGAATGGGGATATACCTTGGATAAGTCTTCAAGACATCCGAAAAGCCCACGGGAAGGTAATCAGCGAAACTAAGTTCATGCCCAACATGAAGGGCATTGAGAATTCTAGTGCGAGACTCCTGCCGACAGGAACTGTTTGCTTCTCACGAGATATTTCGGTCGGATTCACGACTATCATGGGGCGAGAGATGTCCACCACCCAGCATTTCGTGAATTGGATTTGTGGTCCTAAACTAAATAATCATTACCTTATGTATGCTCTCATGGCAGCCAAGGATCATCTGACGATTTCTGGCCAAGGAACTACTGTCAAAACGATCTACATGCCAGCCTGCAAACAGTTTCGGATCATTACGCCGCCCTTGGAAGAACAAACCGAAATCGTCCGCCAAGTAGACCAGCTTTTCGCCCACGCCAACCGCATTGAACAACAGGTCAACAAAGCCCTGGCCCGCGTCAACAATCTCACCCAGTCCGTTCTGGCCAAGGCATTCCGGGGCGAGCTCACGGAGCAATGGCGTAAGGACAACCCGGAGCTGATCAAAGGGGAGAACAGTGCGGAGGCGTTGCTGGAGAGAATCAAGGCGGAGCGGGCGGCCAGTCAACAGCCGAAACGCCGCAAGCGCAAGGCATGAGCAGCGTAACTCTTTGCTGGCGGGGTTCACGTTCGGCGTACAAACCCGGTATTCTGGAGTTTAATGAGTTGTTACTAACGACAAATTCCTCCCACTTTCATTAAGGCGACATTCATGCTCAAGTAACTGGCATGCTGGAAAAAGTAGATGAGCTTCTGGAGAGCATTGGGTCAGGCCGCGACAAGATCCTGTCCGCGACGATTTACCTTGCGGATATGTCTGACTTCAAAGCTTTAAACGACGTATGGGATAACTGGGTACCCCAAGGGGAGGCCCCGGCACGGGCCTGTGTGCAGGCTCAGATGGCATCACCGGAGCTGCTGGTAGAAATCTCGGTCGTTGCCGCCTGTTAAACGGCCAGATGCCGTCGGAACAGCGCCAGCGCTGTGCTGAAGACCACTACACCGATACCGGCCAGCGCCAGCATTTGCGGCCACACCACGTCCAGTCCTGCACCCCGATACAGTATGGCCTGAGCCATACTCACGAAATGTGTAGTGGGTGCCGCCAGCATAATATTCTGTACCAGATCCGGCATGCTTTCTCTTGGCGTAATACCGCCAGAAAGCAGTTGCAGCGGTAGAATGGTGAGGATCAGCAGCAAGCCAAACTGCGGCATGGTGCGCGCCACCGTGCCAATCAGGATACCGATCGCAGTGGTGGAAAACAGATGAATCAAAGTGCCGAACAGGAACAATAAAACCGAACCCTGCACGGGCACGGCAAGCACGTCCTGGATCACAATAGTGATGGCCAGAATCGCCGCCAGCATAACCACCAGACCATTCGCCCAGACCTTGGCAGCCATAATCTCGAAAGGCCGCACGGGCATCACCATAAGATGCTCTACTGTGCCATGTTCGCGCTCACGGATCAGTGCGGCGCCGGTCAGGATAATGCTGATCAGGGTAATCTGGGTAATCAGCTCCATAACGCCGCCAAACCAGGTGCCGTCAAGGTTTGGATTAAAGCTTACCCTGGTAACCAGCTCTACCGGAAGCGAGCTTGCAGAGCTTCCTGTCTCGAGATATTCCGCCACCTCCGTGGTAATGATCTGCTCAATGTAGCTGGCGCCGATAAACGCCTGTGTCATTCGCGTGGCATCGATATCCAGCTGCAGACCGGAGACTTTTCCACTGCGCACGTCCCGCTCAAAGCCTTCCGGAATGATCAGGGCGAAGGTATGAGTACCCTGGTCCAGCAGCTCGTCAACCTGATCAAAAGCAACGAGATCAGGCTCCAGAAACCAGGGCTCTTGCAGCGAGTCTATAACGTGGCCGGACAGCGCTGTCTGATCTTCGTCAACCACTGCCACAGGCGCATTGTGCAGTTCCATGGAGCCCGCAGAGCCAGCGGTATAGATAATCAAAGTGAAAGCCAGCAACACAAAGATCAGCAAAACCTTGTCATGCCACACGCTGCGCAGCTCTTTAACACCGAGGTTCCAGATAGTTCCGAGAGATTCCATCATCAGCGCCCCTGTTTCCGGAGTAAGGCCACGGCCAAAAACGTAAGCACGGGAATAAACGCCGCCAGTATCAGGAAGGCATGTTGCATATCACCAAAGGCCAGCCCTTTGGTAAACACACCCCGAGAGATCTCCAGAAACCAGGTGGCGGGCCAGAACTGGCCAATGATCGCAGCAGCACCTTCCAACGCAGATACGGGTTCAGTGACGCCGGAAAACTGCACCGTCGGCAGGATCGTAATAATGGCGGTAGCCGCCAGTGCAGCAATCTGTGTAGAAGCGAAAGCCGAGATTACCTGGCCCAGGCCAGTCGTCGCCGTAACAAAGAGCAGGGCGCCGAGAGTCAAAGTCAGCACACCGCCCTTGATGGGCACATCAAACAGAAATATTGCCAGCAAAACCAGGCTCGCATAGCTCACCATACTGAACCCGATGTAGGGCAGTTGCTTGCCCAGAAGAAATTCCAGCCGGCTTACCGGGGTAACATACAGGTTGGTGATGGAGCCCAGCTCTTTCTCTCGCACAATTCCCAGAGCCATGAGAATCGCCGGAATAAAGATCAACAGAATGGGGATAACCGCAGGCACCATGGCATCCAGGCTGCGAAACTCCTGATTATACCGATAGCGGGTTTTTATGGAGACCAGGCTCAGATCCGGCACAGTGCCATAAGTGCGCAGAATCAGATCCTCAAAATAACTTAGATGCAGGCCCTGAATGTAGCCAAGAATGGTCTCGCCACGAAACGGCATGGCGCCATCTATCCAGACAGCTATCTCTGTGGGCCGGCCACTTTTCAGATCCTTGCCAAACTCCGGGGGGAATGCGAGCGCCAGGCTGAGCTCGCCGGATATCATGCGTTGTTCCAGCTCAGCCATGGTTGCAATCGGAGGTTGCTCCACAAAATACCGTGAACCAGAAACCGCCGTGATGTAGTCCTGGCTCTGGGGGCTCTGGTCCTGATCCAGAACAGCAAAAGAGAGATCTTCCACATCCAGCGTAATACCATAGCCCAGGATCATCATCAGCAGTGCCGAGCCAACGAAGGCAAAAGCCATGCGGATAGGATCGCGCAGCAACTCCCGGGACTCACGGTGAGCGTAGGCCAGCAGCCGCCTCAGGCTGAAGGCACTGTGACGCTGGGGCGATGAGCTATCTGCGCTCAGAACTTTACCGTCACCACGGCTCTGCGGCTCTTTGTCCACTGCCTCAAGGGTCTTCATGAATGCGGTTTCAAGGTTTTCAGCATGAGCGTCCCGGACCAACGCCGCAGGCGTATCGCAGGCCAGCACTTCGCCGGCATGCATGAGGGAAATCCTGTCGCAACGCTCACCTTCGTTCATGAAGTGAGTAGAGATAAAAATGGTTACGCCGTCCTCCCTGGACAGACGCAGCAACAGCTTCCAGAAGCGGTTTCGGGCACCGGGGTCGACTCCGGAAGTGGGCTCGTCAAGAATCAAGAGTTCCGGTGAATGCACCACCGCGACGGCCAGAGACAGACGCTGGCGGACCCCCAAAGGCAGATTGCCGGCGAATTCCTCCATCACATCCGCAAGACCAAAATCCTGAGTGAGTTCATCCAGCCTGGGCTCAATACGCTCCGGCGGCAGGTGGAACAGGCGGGCGTGCAGCTCCAGGTTCTGGCGCACGGTCAACTCGCTATAGAGCGAGAACGACTGGGACATATAACCAACACGCTGGCGCGTAGTCAGATCTCTGGCATCCAGTGGCGAGCCGAACAGCGAAACCTCGCCCTCGGAAGGTGTCAGCAGGCCCGTGAGCATTTTCATGGTGGTGGTCTTGCCGCAACCGTTGGAGCCCAGGAAGCCGAAAATCTCGCCTTTAGGAATGGTAAAGCTGACGTTTTTCACCGCCGTGAAATCGCCAAAACGCAGAGTCAGGTTGTGCGCTTCTATGGCCGGCACATCATTCGAAAAAACCGCATTCCTGACCAGTTGTGACTCACTGCCTCCCCCGGATACGGGTTCCTGACGATCGTCTGGCAACAGGGCAATAAATGCATCATCCAGGGTTTTTGTAGCCGTTTTCTGCTTCAACTCCGCTGGGGACCCGGTTGCAAGAATGGCGCCGTCGTCCATCGCAACCAACCAGTCATAGCGCTCGGCTTCTTCCATATAAGCCGTAGCCACCAGCACGCTCATGGACGGCTGCTGTTGGCGAATGGTGTCAATCAGATCCCAGAAACGCTGCCGCGAGAGCGGATCCACCCCGGTGGTGGGCTCGTCAAGAATCAGCAGCTCCGGGTTGTGGATAAGTGCACAACACAACCCCAGCTTCTGCTTCATGCCTCCGGAGAGTTTGCCCGCTGGCCGGTTGCGGAAATCCAGCAGCCCGGTGGCATCCAGTAAACGGTCAACCTGTTCGGTTCTGGCCGCACCGGTAAGACCAAACAGATCGGCAAAAAAACCAATGTTCTCGTCGACCGTGAGAGTATGGTAAAGATTACCCCCAAGACCCTGGGGCATATAGGCAATGCGCGGTGATACCTCTCTTCGAAACCGGGAATCGGCCATATCGCCACCCAGTACCTGCAAGGTGCCTTGCTGCAGTTTTCGGGCACCGGCCACCAGCCCCAGCAGTGTGGATTTACCTACACCATCCGGACCAATCAACCCGACCATACAACCGGCCGGCAAGTTCAGGTTGATGTCCCGCAAGGCCTCGCGCCCGCCATAGATATGGCTGACGGCCTCCAGCCGCGCCACACACTGCATATCATCCATACCCGGGTTCTGCATCTCAGCCATTGGGCAAAGTCACCTGCAGATTTTCTGGCCAGGGTTTGCTTTCATCCAGGCGCACGTAGGCGTCTCCCGGCACACCGGTTTTTACCCTGTCGCGGTAGGCTTTCAGTAATTGCGGATCAATGCGAATGCGCACTCGGAACATGAGCTTTTCACGTTCGCTGCGGGTTTCCACTGCCTTGGGGGTAAACTGGGCTTCGGCGGCGACAAAACTGACTTCCGCCGGCACCACGTAATCGGGCAGAGCATCCAGAATAATGCGGGCTTCGGATCCAACCCGCACCTTGCCGGCCTGCGCGGTGGGCAGAAAAATGGTGAGGTACACATCAGTAACATCAATTACCGTTGCGACCTTGCCTCCGGCCGCCAACACCTCACCAGGCTCGGCCAGGCGGTACAGCACCCGCCCACCAATCGGGCTGATAAGGTGGCTGTCATCAATGGTGGTCTGAACCTTACGAATGCTGGCTTTCGCGGCTTCAATGCCCGCGCCCGCCGACGCCACCTGAACCTGGGATGCCTGCAACGCTGCTTCACCGGTTTCTGCAGTAGTACGGGCACGGTCAAGCTGCTCACGCGAGACATGACCTTTGTCCACCAAAGATTCCATCCGGCTTAATTCAGCCCGGGCCAGCCGGAGTTCACTTTCACGCTGAACAACAATCGCTTCGGCCAGATTCTGGGCTTCTACCGCCTGGTTCAGGTTAGCCTGAGCCGCAGCCATGGTTGCCTGCAGTTCGTCGGTATCCATTTCAGCCACCGCACTGCCGGCGTCAATCAGATCGCCTTCAGCCACAAAAAAGCTCTGCAGCCGGCCTGGAATCCGGGTTGCAATGTCTACCTGAGTAGCCTCTATACGGCCATTCCCGGAGGCAATATGTTCCGGAAGCCTGTCGCTATCCGGCACAAATTGCCAAGCGACTATGGCAATCGCGGCGATAACAACAAGAGTGATGAGAAGCTTCTGGCGAACTTTGGAGTGTGAACCGGACATTGTTCTTCCCTGGTGCAGGCGTGAGTTATTGCAGTCAAAATTAGGTTGCTACTAGTATAACAACAGATTTTTGTGTCGCACTGACGCGCGTCAAGAGGGCACGCGATGTCTACAGCAAATGCTCGATAGGCAAAAACGAGAAAAGCGAAACCAGCATACGTTTAAACGGCCCGGTTCCCGGATCGTTGCTGTGCCGAATCACTTCCTCACCATTGCGCTCAATCCACTGCAAATCGCCACCGTCGTCCAGCACCACTTCATACGCGGTTATCAGGGCTTGTTCTTTGAAATGGCTTTCCATCACCTGGGCCAGCTCCGGGCTTTCAATAACAAAGCCCAGCTCAGTGTTGATATGAACCGAGCGGGGGTCGAAGTTAAACGAACCCACGAACAGGTTCTCGCCATCAACCGCAAAGGTCTTGGCGTGGAGACTGGAGGAAGAGCTTCCCATCAGGTTGTCTTGTAATTGACGCTCCACAGATTCCTTTCCAGGTAACTTGCGAAGCTCAAACAGCTGCACGCCTGCTTCCAGCAGCGGCTTGCGGTACTTCGCGTAACCGGCGTGCACCATGGCTACGTCGTTGGCTTCCAGGGAGTTGGTCAGCACACGCACGTGAACCCCTTTACGTTCCAGGCCACGGAATATTTCAACACCGGCTTTGGTGGGAATAAAATAGGGTGACACCAGCGTCACCGAGCGTTCGGGGCTCCCCATGGCTTCTGCCAGTTGCCGGCTCATTAATCCGTTCTTTGGTTTTTTTCCCAGCACCTTGGCGGGATCGTCGCTGACCATGGAGACCGGTGCCCAAGTAAACTCCAGGTTGCCCGCCAGCAGGTTTCTCAGAAACTCTGAGTCGGCCACCGCACAGACATACCTGCTCGCCTCTGAGCTGGTATTGCATTCTCTCGCTGTCTCAACAACCCGTGCGAGATCCGTCTCTGATGGCTCCGGCAGAATGGTCGCAGCAGGGTATGACGAGGCACTTGACCAATAGCGATCAAAATCATCAGAAAGTTCACTCACCACCGGTCCGATAACCAATACATCAAGATCCGCAAACAGCGCACCCTCACCGGCTCCGAAATACTCATCAGCAACGTTGCGCCCGCCGATGATGGTTGCCTGGTTATCAGCAGTGAATGATTTGTTGTGCATGCGGTGATTCAGGCGCGAGAAGCTGGTTATGTAGCCGATCCACTTGGGGCTGCGCACCACAAACGGATTGAACAGGCGTACTTCTATATTCGGGTGAGTATCGAGCGCTGCGAGCGGTTGATCCAGCCCTGAGATGCCGTTGTCATCCAGCAAAAGGCGAACACGAACACCTCGCTCCGCCGCCCGATAAAGTACATCAAGCAACATGGTGCCGGTGATGTCGTATTGCCAGATGTAGTACTGCACATCCAAAGTAGCGTCGGCGCCTTCAGCCAACAACGCCCGCGCCGCGAACGCATCGTGGGCGTTTTCAAGCAGCACAATCCCGCTCTCGGTTGGGTGTGCCTCTATCAGCGGAACAATCGCGCTTCCTAGCCGTGTGTCTGCTGTTTTTTCAGCAGGCACCGCCCAGCTCTCGGTGCGATCAGCCATAGAAGGTAAAGCGCATCCGCTTATGGTCAGCAGAGCAGCCAGAACGGAGACCACGCCCGGGTAACGTCGCTTGGGCCAGTTCGACAATTGAGTTACTCCCACTGATCAGATGACTAATTGTAGCAGCTCATCTGTTGCTATTTTGACCTTAGTCAAACTAGAACTTATAAACTTATGCCGAATATTGGGGCTTCCACCTCTCAGGGGTATGGTCGAAGCTACACCTCGCTCTACCTAGACCTCCGGAGAAAAAATGATGAAGCTCTTATTGGCCACATTTCTCATTACCTTCGGGCTGAGCTTTCAGGCGTCGGCAGGCGAAGCTCTGTCCCTGACCGCCCAGGAAACTTACGATCTGGTTAAGAAGCAGGGCGACCAGATGCTGTTCGTTGATGTGCGGGATCCGGTAGAAATCATGTTTATCGGTTTCACCGACGCCGTCGACACGAACATTCCGTTCAAGCTCGCCGACCGAAGCAAATTTCTCGCAGACAAAGGCCGATTTGCCATGAACCCCAACCCGGACTTTGCGGCCAGTGTTGAGCAGGCCCTGAAGGATAAACGGCTGAACAAGGATGCCCTGATTGTCACCATGTGCCGCTCCGGCTCCACCCGCGGCAAACCCAGCGCAGACTATCTGCTGGACCACGGCTTCAGCAACGTGAAATACATTGATCATGGCTTTCAGGGTAGTGGCTCAAAAGAGGGCAAAAAGGCCGGCATGAGGATTGTGAACGGCTGGCAAAACGAGGGCTTGCCCTGGTCCATGAAGCTTAATCCGGAAAAAATATACCAGCCCTGACAACCGCTGTGCTGGCAGGGCACGGGCGATTCCTTAATCTGATAAAAATAGGGAGGACGTCATGGCCAAGCTGACAAAGGCTCACACAGCCACATACTTGGTGATAAGCATACTGGCAGTCCTGCTGATGCTGGTTGGTTCCCCCGGAATGGCGGCGGTTGAGCGCGCCCCCGCCACCGCCGATCATAGCAAATTCAAATCCCTCAAAGGCCCATTTGAATCCGCCAGCCAGGTAACCGAAGCCTGCCTGAGGTGTCACACCGAGGCGGCCGGGCAAATCAAGGCAACCACCCATTGGACCTGGCTCTACCAGCACGAAGAAACCGGGCAAACGCTGGGTAAAAACAAGGTCATCAACTCCTTTTGCGGTATGGCTGTCACCAATGAGCCCCGGTGTACTTCCTGTCACGTCGGTTATGGCTGGAAGGACATGAATCAACCGCCGCCAGAAGCCGATTCTGCCGTCGATTGCCTGGTGTGCCACGACACAACCGGTGATTACCGGAAGTTCCCCACACTCGCGGGCGACCCGACCTATGTGCCCCGGGAATGGCCTAAAGGCAGCGGCAAGATGGTCCAGCCGCCGGATCTACCTGACATAGCCCAGAACGTAGGTGCCACTGGCCGCTCTAACTGCGGCAGCTGCCATTTCTACGGCGGCGGTGGCGACGGTGTAAAACACGGCGATCTCGACTCTTCACTGGTGTCGCCCGCCCGTTCCCTCGACGTACACATGTCCCCCGACGGCGGCAATTTCAGTTGCTCCGACTGCCATTCAACCTGGGGCCACAGTGTTTCCGGTAGCCGCTATCAGGTGAACGCGAAAGATACTCTGGGCATTGATATCCCCGGCCACACCGATCTCAGCCGCGCGAGCTGCGAGTCTTGCCATGGTGGTGAACCCCATGGAAAGGAGAAACTGAACGATCACGTGAACAAACTGGCGTGCCAGACCTGCCACGTACCCGCTTTTGCCCGGGGTGGCGTGCCAACCAAGATGTGGTGGGACTGGTCCACCGCCGGCAAGCTTGACGAGAACAGCGAACCGATCGCCACCTACGACGATGCAGGCCACGTGAGCTACCTGAGCGAGAAGGGCGATTTCCGCCACGGTGAAAATGTGGTTCCTTACTACGCCTGGTTTGATGGCACTGTTGAGTACACGATGATCGATGAACAGTTCGACATCGACAACCCGCCGCTGGAGATCAACCGGCTGGATGGCGAACCGAACGACCCAGGCTCACGCATCTGGCCGTTCAAGCTGATGCGCGGCAAACAACCTTTCGATACCGAACGCAAAACACTCCTGGCCACTCACGTATTTGGCGCCGATGATTCGTCGCTCTGGAGCAACTACGACTGGCCCAAAGCCCTGAAATTTGCCAGCGACATGTCGGGCATGCCGTTCAGTGGCAACTTCGACTTCATGGAAACCAAAATGTACTGGCCGATTACCCACATGGTGCCACCTGCAGACCAGGCCCTGCGTTGCGGCTCCTGCCATTCGGAAGAAAGTCGCCTGGCGGGTATTGGTGGTATCTACATGCCAGGACATAGCGGCAACCTCTGGCTGGATCGCATTGGCTGGCTGGCGGTGGCACTGACCCTGGCCGGAGTGGTGCTCCACGGCCTTGCTCGCGTGGTATTCAGAAGGAGGAAGCAATCATGAGCCGCGTACTGATCTTCAAACGCTTTGAACGTTTCTGGCACTGGTTTCAGGCCTTGCTGATTTTCAGTCTGCTGATCACCGGCTTTGAAATACACGGCAGCTATTCATTGCTGGGTTTTGGTGACGCTACGCGGCTGCATACCATCGGGGCCTGGTCACTGATCGTGCTCTGGCTGTTTGCAATTTTCTGGCACATAACCACCGGCGAATGGCGCCAGTATGTGCCCAACCGAGACGGACTGTTTGCGGTGGTGCATTACTACCTGATTGGCACCTTTACCGGTGCTGAACACCCTTATCGCAAAACCAGTAAAGCCAAGCACAACCCGCTGCAGCGGCTGGCCTATCTGTTCTTCAAACTGGTGATCTCACCCATCATATGGGTGAGTGGTCTGCTGTACCTGTTTTACAACGACTGGCCGGCCTTGCTTGCAGGGGCGTTAAACCTTGAGACCGTGGCACTGGTCCATACCGCTGCAGCCTTTGCCATGCTGGTTTTCATTATTGCTCATGTGTATATGACTACGATGGGACAAACCCTGACCAGCCACATCAAACCCATGGTGACCGGCTACGAGGATCTGGACGAACCTGCCGGATAATCCTGATAATTCGTGTTTGTGCTACCCACAAAAAGCCGGCCCTGTTCAAGGAGCCGGCTTTTTCATATCTCAGCGCTGTGTCAGGAAATCTCAGAAAGTGAAGGTCCGCATCGCAGGGTTCAGCATCTGGCCTGCCATTTCCGGAGGAGTTGCAACACCCACACCTTCAATCAGGTCGTTCTTGCTGTAGTCACTGTTTGGCAGGTACAGCGCACAAACGTTGGCCACACCACCCTTCTTCAGCAGGCCACGCAACATCTGGCCGGGGGTAAGGTCTTTCGGCTTCAGAGCGGGTGCTTCATAGCTTTTCAGAGCAAGATCACCCGCGTTGTCACACAGCAGAACGTTCACCTTGGCTCCCTGCTGAGCCATGGTGCTGGAAAGAACCATCGCCATACCCTGAGTTTGCAGGGAATCACTTGAAAGAATCACCAGTACTTCCTCAACCATTTTCGGATCTCCTGCGTGAGCGCTGATGGGGGCAACAGCAACTACGGACGCCGCGATAAGTGCCTTGAGTGATTTGATCATTTTGAAGTGCTCCTGTATCGGTTCATCGGTGGTATACATCCAGAATAGGCCGCCTGCCTGCTCTGTTCAGTGACAAAGTCACCTTTATGGCTCGATCTGGAAGACGACATGCTCTGCCATAAGCGCCACACCAACATCTTTGGTCTGGGGGACGTGAATGGCTGGCAAAGCCAGCACGGCGGTGATCCGGCGGGAACTTCTCGACACCCGTAGCGTCCGCTCGTTTGTAATGGACATGTTGAACGATACAGACGACAGTACGATTGTCAGTTTCGAAACGGTGAGCGACTTAAAATCAACTGCGCAGGCAAGAGCGCAAAACAGGAGAATAAAGCATGATTGGATACGTCACCATTGGTGTCAGTGATATGGAAAAAGCCAAGAAGTTCTATTCAGAGCTTCTGGGCGACATGGGCGCGAAGCTGCTGCTGGACATGGGCCGCATTGCGTTTATTGGCGAAAGCATGAAGGGGCCGATGCTGGCGGTTTGCACACCGTTCGACGGCTCGCCAAACCATCCCGGTAACGGCAATATGCTCGCTTTTTGGCCAGGCTCCAAAGAAGCGGTTGATACCTACTACAAGAAAGCCATTGAGCTGGGTGCGACCTGTGATGGCGAGCCTGGGCAACGCATTCCTGACCAGTTCTACGGTGCCTACTTGAAAGACCAGGACGGCAACAAAGTGGCCTTCTTCCACTTCGGCTGATTCAGCCCTGCCTGAAACCGAGGCCGCTTTACTCTGCGGCCTCGGTTTCGAACCACCATCCCGGTAACAACCCTCGAATCTGCGGCTGCAAAAAGCGATCGTCTATCAGCCAGATCACCCCCCGATCATCCGGTGTGCGAATCACCCGGCCGGCAGCCTGGGCCACTTTCTGCAAACCCGGAATCAGATAGGTGTACTCATAACCGGCGCCAAAGCGTTTGTGCAGGCGATGTTTGAGGATCTCGTGCCAGGCATCAAAAGGCGGTAAGCCCAAGGTAGCGACAAAGGCGCCGATCAATTGATCACCCGGCAAGTCGATTCCCTCACTGAACACACCGCCCAGAACTGCGAACGCCACGCTGCCAGGCTCTTCACGGAACCCCGCCAGAAATTCCTTACGCTGTTGTGGGCTCATTCCAGGATACTGGGATCGCTGAGACACATCCGGAGCATGGCGAGCCAACGCTTCGCTAACTTCATTCAGATACTTAAAACTGCTGAAGAACGCTAAATAGTGCCCGGGGCGGGCCCGGTACTGTTGGGCAATCAATGTAGCGATGGGTAATACCGACCCCTCACGGTGAGCCTGGCGGGTACTGATCTTTGGTGTGAAATGCACCTGCAACTGATCAGCACTGAACGGGCTGGGCAGGGAGATAAAACGGCTGTCCTCCGGCAAACCCAACAGATCCCGGTAATAAACACCGGGGCTTAAAGTGGCAGAAAACAGCAGTACCGAGGCGGCTGCCTGAAAGCGGTCACGCAGGAAGTCCGCTGGCACCAGGTTCTGGATGGTCAGGCTGGCACGGCCCCTGCCTTCGCGACGAAACTCACACAGGGAATGGTCGCCAAAGGAATCCGCCAGCTTCATAAACGCCACTGATTCAAACAGCACTTCCTGAAGTGCCAGATCCGGCGGGTTGTCTGCCAGAAAATCCGTGAGCCCGGACACCAGCCCCAGCAGGCTGCCGGTAAGCGCTGAGGGCAGGCTGTCGAGAAACACCGGGCCATCGCTGTTATCTGATTGATCACGGATAACACCCTGCCAGGCTCGGGCCGCGCGGTCCAGATGCGGTTTCAGAGCTTTGGGTGCGGTTTTCCTCACTTTCAGCAGCCGCTGCTGGTCCAGCTGCACCGAATACATGCCGCGCCCGCGGTCCACCAGATTGTGCGCTTCATCCACGAGAACGGCGGTTTTCCAGTTGTTCTGCCGGGTGAGACCATGGAGCAGGGCAGATTGATCAAACATCCGATTCACATCCCCAATGATCAGATCACACCAGCGCGCCATTTCCTGCGCCAGAAAATAGGGGCAGATGCCGTGGCCGGCGGCGATCTTTGCCAATACCTCCTGTGTAAGTGTTGCGCCAGCCTGAGCAGCTTCGGCACGGGCGTCCGGCAGGCGATCAAAGAAGCCTTTGGCCAACGGGCAGGAATCCCCATGGCAAGCTTTGTCCGGATGCTCGCAGGCGTCGGCTTTGGCCACCAGCTCCAGAGTACGGAGGGGCCAGATCTGCGGCGTGTCCTGCGCGGCTCGCAAGCGTTCCACAGCATCCACCGCCAGCTGTCGGGCGGTATTGCGACAGGTGAGGTATGCCAGCCGGTCGTGCCTGGCTGTGGGCATAGCCATAAGTGCAGGAAACAGAGTGCCGAGGGTTTTACCCAAACCCGTGGGCGCTTCCAGCAGCAAGGTTTCACCTTTTACGGTGTTTTTATACGCAGTTTCGGCGAGTTGACGCTGGCGGGGACGAAACTCAGCAAACGGAAAACGCAGGCCCGCCAGGCGAATATCCCGCTGTTCACGGTGATGGGCTTCCTGTTCTGCCCACAACCGGTAATGCCCGCACAGGACTTCCAGCTCCTGCCATAACTCATCGGCCTTGGCGGTTTCAGTAAGCGGTGTTTCCCGGTTTTTGCCGATGTCGAAATACACCAGCGACAGCTTCAGCGTTTTGCGGTTCTCCTGTCGACAGAGCAGAGCGCCGTAGGCTCTTAGCTGGGCCCGGTGCAAAGCCCGCTGGTGCGGTCGAATACGGGATACATCGCCACGGTGGGTTTTGATCTCTTCTAACAAGCCAGAGTGCGGGTTATAAACATCGGCGCGACCATAAAGGCTTAGCCCCATACACTCACCGGTAAGTGAATACTCGCTTTTGTAACCGTATCCGCGTTTACCCTGAATGGCCTGGTGACCGGCGATGCCTTCTTCTGCACTGGGCGCCGGGGTGTAGCGAAAGTCCAGATCGCCCTCCCGGGCGGCAAACTCACAAAGGGTTCTGACCGCAACCTTCACGACGTTACCCCGCTGTCTTGCCAGCGCAGGTAACACACGCTGGCTGCAATGCCCTGGTGGGCAAAGAAGTGCAGCCAACGGATTTGATGATCCTGTAGCCGGTCGCCCGGGCCTTTTACTTCGATCATTTCATAACGGGGCTTATTTTCCTCGACCTCCGGGTAAAACCTTATAAGATCTGGAAAACCACTGCGATGTTCGCGAATGTTCAACAAAAGCCGCTCAAACAGAACACCGAGGTCTGCGGCAGGTATGCAGTCCAGTGCCAGAATCAGCAGCTCTTCATTCAGCACCGGCCAAGTCACAAAAGGGTTAGTGATACCCTGTTTGGCGGCGTAGGTTGCCAGAATTTTCCGGCGGTAGCTGCCATCATTCAAAGCAGCAAAACACTGATCAAACTGGGCTTGCCGGCGGCTGACAAAACTTTCCCGCACCAGATCCGCCGGCCCGGTGTGGAACGGATGAAAGAAAGCACCCGGTATCGCTTTGAATATCGTGTGCCAGCATAGCAACCCGAACAGACCGTTGATGAGCGTGTTTTCTACATAAACTACAGGTGCCCCGGGCGTGGAGAGGTGATCCCGAACCACCACCTCAACTGAGCCACCGGTCTGTGGCAGAGTCAGTGTAAACTCGCGGATTTCCGGGCTCTCCGGCGCCGCCGGAACTGGCTCACCCACTTTTTTCGCCAGCCGCTTTACGATGCGCGCCAGGCCCTGCGCCTCGGCATCACTTAACGCTTCATCTCCCCACTGTGCAGCGATGTCCCAGGCTTCCCCAAAGCGCTTCATCCGCTCCAGCAGTCGCAGCTGCTTCAGCCGTGCCTCGCGATGACCGCTGGCAGCCAGCGCCTGCAATGCCAGTTCCCGCTCGCCCTGGCGCTCAGCCTGCCGCCCCAGCTCAAGCAGCAGGCGATCCCGGCGGCTGGTCAGCCAGGAGTTGTCCGTGGCCGCTGGAATATCAGTCCAAACCTCAGCGGCGGGTACACCGATATCCAGGTTCTCGCGGCAGTGGTGCATAGCCAGATAGGCATCCACCTCACTACGCTGAGAGAACGCCCGAGCCTCAGGCGTAAACTCAACCTGTTCATAGCGGTGATGGCCCAGCTCAACCAACACAAAATCCGACCAGCTTTGGCGCAGATTACCGAAAAACATCAGGCGAACGCGGTCGAACAGCGCCATCTGATTGACCCGTACTACCGGGGCCATCGCTTGATCAAACCAGTCCGCCAAGGTGCGAGCATCGGTGAAGGTGCCCTGCAAAGCTTCATGTATGCGGGCTTTGGGCAGGTTTTTGGCAAATCCCGCCTGCGTCAGAACCGGCGCAAACGCGGGGCGCAGTTCGGCCAGGGTGAACAGGCGGAAGAGTTCATCCAACGCGAGCAGAGGATCAGAATCCAGCCATCTGTGAGCAATCAACTCGTTCAGTGCGTCGGCTTCCGGGCTTTCCAGTTCCGGATAACTCAGCTTGTCAGCACGGAACAGATCTCCCCTGCGCATCACCATGCGGGTTAGCAATGCTCGCGACGGCCGCGGCAACTCAAAAAAGCCGCGCAGGCAGGCACGCTCCGACTCCAGCAGCAGATCCGCGTGGTGATCGGCCACCCAGGCCACCACCGTTTCCATGTTTTCCAGGTAATACAGGGGGTTTTCGAGATTCGCCGTGGCCGGCCTGAGGTGCATACTCATAAAATCAAAGGCAGACCTTACTGCTGAGGGTTATTCAGGCCACAACTCTACGATGGGCGGCCGCGCAGCTCAAATAGTGGGACAACAATCGCTCTTTATACGCCGGGCTTACCAGAACGACACAAACTGTCGCCACCTTCCGTCATACTCTCGAGTGTCTCCGGTCTGATTCTGTCACCAGTTGCGGTACTCTTTAATATCAATACGATGACCTGGTTACTATTAATACTAATACGATCACCTGATTAGCGTTGAAACGATAATCCGATAAGGAAAACCATGCCCGAACACGCCGCCATCACCCCCGGCTTTCACGCCGTGCACGCCAACCATCTGGAAGACCTGCGCCGGGCGGTGGTATTTATCTGCCAGCAGAACCCGCTACCGCCGCTGCAAAGTGAAACCTTCTTGGTGCAGAGCAACGGTATTGCCCAGTGGCTGAAGCTGGCACTGGCGGAGAAGCGTTCGGAAGATGGCAGCGAAGGCGGGCTGGGCATTGCCGCCGGCATGGATTTTCTGTTCCCTGCGCGGTTTATCTGGCAGGCCTACCGCGCCGTGCTGCCGGATGGTGAAGTTCCGGAACAGTCACCTTTTGATAAGCGCCGGCTGGTGTGGCGGCTTTATCGGCTGCTGCCGGAACTGGTTCATACCGACGAGGTATTCAACCCGCTGGCGCGCTTTCTGGAAGGCAGTGATCCGGATTTGCGGGCCTTCCAACTGGCGGAGAAGGTTGCGGATCTGTTCGACCAGTATCAGGTGTTCCGCGCCGATTGGCTAGCCGCCTGGGAGCAGGGCCGGGATGTGGTTATCACCGCCCGTAGCGAAGAAAAGCCGGTTGAAGAAGACACCCTTTGGCAGCCGATGCTCTGGCGCAAGCTGGTGAAAGACACAGGCGCTGAAGCCCACACCAGCCGTTCGCAGATTCATACCCGGTTTATGGCCGAAGGCCAGCGTATCACTGCGCCCGCTCACCCAAGCCGTTTGCCCAAACGCATTGTGGTGTTCGGGGTGTCGTCGCTGCCGCGTCAGGCACTTGAAGCCCTTTACGTGCTGAGCCGTTTCAGCCAGGTGGTGCTCTGCGTTCACAACCCGTCGCAGTTCTACTGGGCCGATATTGTCAGCAACCGCGAGCTGCTGAAAGCCGAACGCAAGCGGGGCAAGGTTCACCAGACGCTATCGAAGATTGAAGATGCCGACCAGCTGCACCAGCACGCCAATCCGCTGCTGGCCGCCTGGGGCAAGCAGGGCCGGGATTACATTCGCCTGCTGGATGAATTCGATAATCCCGATGAGTATCGCGCCAGCTTCCAGACCCCGGATCAGAAGATAGACATCTTCTCCGAGCATGGGTCCGAGCAGGCACCTTGTCTGCTGCACCAGCTGCAAAACGACATTTACAACCTGACCCCGCTGCAAGAGATTCGCGACGAACAGCGTGAACTCAATCTGAGCCAGGATCATTCCATAGCCTTCCACGACGCCCACAGCCCCCAGCGGGAAGTGGAGATTCTGCACGATCAACTGCTGGCCGCCTTCAACGCAGATACCTCACTGCGGCCTCGGGATGTCATGGTGATGGTGCCGGATATCAACGTCTACGCACCACATATTCAGGCCGTGTTTGGCCGCTACCCCTCAGGCCTTAAACGCCACATACCGTTCACCATTTCCGACCAGGGCCAGCGTAATCACGAACCGGTACTGATTGCCCTGGAAACACTCATGTCTTTGCCTCGCAGCCGGTTCGGGGTGAGCGAGATCGTCAGCTTGCTGGAAGTGCCCGGAATTCGGGATCGTTTCGAGATTGCCGAAGAAGAAATACCCCTGGCACGGCACTGGGTAGAGGGCGCCAACATTCGCTGGGGCCTACACGGTGCCCACCGGGAAAGCCTCGATTTGCCGGCTGGGTTGGAACGCAATACCTGGCAGTCCGGACTGCGTTCCATGCTGCTGGGCTACGGCATGGGCGACGACGAGCCCTGGGCCGGCGTTCAGCCCTACGGCGAAATCGGCGGGCTGCAAGCCAGCCTGGCAGGGCGTCTTGGCGAATTCGTTTACCGCTTGGAAACCCTATGGCAAGAGCTGCAGGAAAGCCGCACACCCCAAGAGTGGGAAGAACTCTTCTCGGCCATGCTGGAGCAGTTTTTCCACAAGGTAGAAGGGCATGATTTGTTACTGCTGAACCGCTTTCGCCGGCAGCTGGAACAGTGGCTGGAAGACACGATGGCCGCAGGGCTGGACGAGCAATCGTTACCGCTGAATATCGTAAAGGACGTATTACTGGAAGGCCTGGATGAAGGCGGACTGAACCAGCGCTTCCTGGCCGGCAAGGTAAACTTCGCCACACTCATGCCCATGCGTGCGATCCCCTTCCGCAAGGTGTGCCTGCTGGGCATGAACGACGGCGACTACCCTCGCTCACGGCCGCCGGTGGATTTTGACCTGATGGCTCAGGACTATCGGCCGGGCGACCGTTCCCGCCGGGAAGACGACCGTTACCTGTTTCTGGAAGCCATGCTATCGGCTCGCGAACAGCTTTATATCAGTTGGGTAGGGCGCAGTATCAAGGACGATTCGGAACGGCCACCGTCTGTGCTTGTGGGTCAGCTGCAGGATCACCTCAATAGCCTGTGCCAGGTGCCCGGCCAGCCAGACATTGCCGTAACCAAAGCACTGACCACCAGCCACCCACTGCAACCCTTCAGCCGGGATTATTTCCCCAAAGCTAACGGTCTGGGCGAAGGCGAGGGCAATCAACCAAAGCCCCTCGCCGAGGTGCTAGCCGCCCGCAGCCTGTTCACCTACGAACACGAATGGCGCGGTGCCCATGGCAACGAAGCTGAAGAAGACCGTGAGCAGCAAACAGCCCTGCCATATCAACAGCCCGAGGAACCCATTACCCTCAACGATCTGGCCGGTTTCCTGAAAAAGCCCGTGGATACCTTTTACCAGCGCCGCTTGCAGGTACGCTTCGAGGATGTGGAAGACGACGACACGGATAACGAAAACTTTGACCTCAACGGTCTCGACCGCTGGCGCCTGGACACCGAACTGATTGAGCAGAGCCTGCTGAAAGCTGGTAATGAAGAAGAACTGCATGAACGCCTGGAAACCACTCTGGATCGCATGGCCCGGCGCGGCGACCTTGGCATGGGCGTCACCGAACACAGGTTGCGAAGCGATCTGTCCGGCCGCTTGCCGGATCTGTTCCAACGCTATCAAAGCGCTTTGGCTGAATGGCCAGAGGCGATCAGCGAACCACTGCCGTTTGAACACAGTCTGACCAACAACATCGGATCTGTGGAAGTGCTGGACTTGATCAACAATTTGCGCCGCAACAACGAAGGCAAAACCTGCCGGTTGGTTATCGCCGGTTCCAGCCTGCTCACCGGCAGCGGAAGCAGCAAGAAGCTCCGCTACGCCAACCTGATGCGCGATTGGGTGATTCATCTGGCCGGGCAATTGACCGCGCACCCTTTTGAAACCCTGATTCTGGGAAAGGAAGAAGGCCGGAAAGTCCGCTTTGCACCTCTGCCAAAGGAAACCGCCGCCAAGCATCTGGACGCTATATTGGCCCATTGGATAGAAGCCAGCACCCGCGCCTTGCCACTGCATTGCGAAGCAGGCTTTGCCTGGATTTACAGTTTCTACCAGAGCAAAAAGTTCCTCGGCGATCACGAACGCGCCATCAGTGATGCCCAGCAGGCCTACACCACAGCCCTGGAGCGGGACACAGGCTATCTGCGAGGTGCCTTTGAAAGCCCTGAAGCCCTGATGGAAAGCGGCGAACTTGAAGCCTTGCTGCACGCGCTTTATGTGCCCCTTTGGGAGGCTGAACAAGATAAATCCGCCGCTGATCAGATTGAGGGCAAGCTATGACGGCTATCGCAACTACTCCAAACCCGAATCTTGATCCGCTTGCGCTGCCCCTGAACGGCAGCAGCCTGATTGAGGCCAGTGCGGGTACCGGCAAAACCTTCACCATTGCCATTCTTTACGTGCGTTTTGTGCTTGGCCACGGACAACCCGAAGACAGCCCTCTGGCTGCCGGCATGCTGCCGCCTAACCTGCTGGTGGTCACCTTCACCGACGCCGCCACCAAGGAACTGCGGGATCGTATCCGCACCCGGCTCACGCAAGCGGCCGAGGTGTTTTCCAGCAACGGGGAGAGCCTTCAGCCCACGCCGGAAACCGCACTGATCCACCAGCTCCGGGATGACAGCTATCCGGATCCTGCGACTCGGCCGGACTGCCGCAAAAAGTTACTGCTGGCCGCTGAATGGATGGACGAGGCCGCTGTATCCACTATCCATGCCTGGTGTAACCGTATGCTCACCGAGCACGCGTTCGACAGCGGCAGCCTGTTTCGCCTGTCACTGGAAACCGATCAGAGCGAGCTGCTCGATGAAGTAGTGCGCGACTACTGGCGCACCTTTATCTATCCGCTGTCGCCAGTACTAATGGACGAGGTGCTGAGCCACTGGAAAACCCCGGACAACCTCCGTGCTTCTGTGCACAATCTGCTTGGCGATGCCGATTCTTTCGAAGTTACCACCGACGATGTGAAGCAGGCCATCGAATCCACTCTGCAAAAGCGCATGGAGCAGGCTCAGGCCCTGAAAGCTTACCCTTGGGCAGACTGGAAGACAGAAGTCACCGACATGCTGATTGCACTCAACAAGAGCAAACGCCTGCACGGTGGCAGCATGAAGCCGATGATTGCCGCCTGGGACAAACTGCTGGATTGGGTCGCTTCCGATGAGCTCTACCCGGAGGGTCTGGACAAGGCCGGTTTCCAGAACCAGACACCGGACATACTGCCGACAAAACTCAAAGGTGAGGGCGATGTACCCCATCACCCAGCCTTTGATGCCATTGCAGAGCTGATCGAGTTCAGCCAGAGCCTGCCCAGCGCCGAGGCCGACATTCTCAGGCACGCCAGCCGCTGGATTGCAGCGCGGCTGGAATCGGAAAAGCAAAAGCGCTCGGAAATGGGCTTTGACGACCTGCTCACACGGCTGGACGATGCCCTGCATGGTCCTCGCGGCGATCAACTGGCGGCGACCATTCGCCGGCAGTTTCCTGTGGCGCTGATCGACGAATTCCAGGACACAGATCCAGTGCAATACCGCATCTTCAACCGCATTTACCGGGTTGCAGAAAATCATCCGGATACCTGCCTGCTGATGATCGGCGATCCGAAACAGGCCATTTACGGCTTCCGTGGCGCCGACATTTACACCTATCTGGACGCCCGCACCGGCGCCCGCGACCGCACCTGGACACTGGGCCGCAACTTCCGTTCGTCCAAACCCATGGTGAAAGCGGTAAACCGGGTGTTCGAGCATGGCGATCAAAATAGCCCGGAAGGTGCCTTCCTGTTCGGCAAGGGCGATACCTCACCTCTGCCATTTCAGGGCGTTGACGCCAACGGCACCAAACGCCTGTGGTCAGTCAACGGCAACATACAGCCCAGCCTGACGCTGTGGTCACTGGAAAGTGATCAAGAAGACAGCAACGGCAACCGAAAGGGCCTGGCCAAAGGGGCTGCTACAACGGATGTGGCCGAAACCTGCGCCAGCGAAATCGCCCGCCTGCTGACACTTGGACAGCAAGGGCTGGCAGGATTTGCTCTGGAAGAGAACAAGGGCGATCTGGAGCCGGTTGAACCCAAAGACATCGCCATTCTGGTGAATAACCGCAATGAGGCGGCTGCAGTGCGGGATTCACTCGGCCAAAGGCGCATCAAGAGCGTGTACCTGTCTGACCGGGATTCGGTGCTTACCTCGCAAGAGGCCAAGGAAGTGCTTTGCTGGCTCAAAGCCTTTGCCGAGCCGCGACAACTGGCCTACGCCCGTGCGGCTCTGGCCACGCCAACGCTGGGCTTGCCCTGGCGCTATCTTGACCAGCTGTTGACTGACGAGATGGCGCTGGAGCGTGAAATAGAGCGCTTTATGGGTTATCAGAAACAGTGGCAGAGCCAGGGTGTGCTGCCTATGCTGCGCAGCTTCCTGATGGACTTTGATGTACCCGGGCGCCTGTTGCAGCGCCCGGAAGGCGAGCGCCGGCTCACCGACATTCTGCACATTGCCGAACTCTTGCAACAGGACAGCCTGCAACTGGACGGCGAACACGCACTGGTGCACCACTTCACACAGATTTTGCGTGCGGCAGACGAAGAAGACGAACACCGCACCCTGCGCCTGGAAAGCGATGCCGGACTGGTGAAAGTGATTACCGTGCACAAATCCAAAGGTCTGGAATACCCTCTGGTGTTCCTGCCCTTCGGCACCGTGTGCCGCGCGCAAAGCGAAAAACAGTCGTTCGTGCGTTATCACGATGACCACTCAAAGCTGATCACCGTATTTGATCCAACACCGGAAGACGTTGCCCGCGCAGATCGGGAACGCCTGGGTGAGGACATCCGCAAACTCTACGTGGCCCTGACCCGCGCCCGCTTCGCCACCTGGGTGGGCGTTGCCGATATTGATAATTGGCACCTCAGCGGTCTGGGGTATCTGCTGGGCGGTGAACCCGCAGCGCAACAGCCGCTGAGTGAGGTGCTGAAGCAGCTGGTTGATGGCCACAGCGAGCTGCGTACCGAAACGCTCCCAGAAGCGGCTGAAGAGCATTACACCGAAGAAGCTCCCGCAACACTGGGGCCAGCGCTGACTTCAACCCGTGAAGCGAGGGAAGACTGGTGGATTGCCAGCTACTCCTCACTGGAATACACCGGGCTCTCCGGCACCGGCATCGTCTTCGCCGGTGAAGTGGAAGATGCCGAAACCCAGAACCTGCTGGAAGAGGGTGCCCACAACCCGGAGGATGAGGACACACCCATTCCGCTCAGCCACAGCCTGCACAACTTTCCGAAAGGCGCTGGCCCGGGCACCTTCCTGCACGATCTGCTGGAGTGGTGTGTACAGCAAGGCCTGCAACACATTGTGGATAACCCCTCGCAACTGCGTGAGCAGCTCACCCGCCGTTGCAGTACGCGGGGCTGGAGTGACTGGGTAGATACTCTTGAACACTGGATACTCGCACTCATCTGCCAACCGCTGCCACTAAGCCGCAACGGCGGTGAAAGCGTCAGCCTCGCCAACCTTGGCACTCTGCGCGCGGAACTGGAGTTCTGGTTCGAAAGCCGCAACGTGAGCACCCGCGCCATGGACAGCCTGGTTACCCAACACACCCTCAACGGCGCTGATCGGCCGCGGGTGGATGCCGGGCGCTTCAATGGCATGCTGAAAGGCTTTATCGATCTGGTGTTTGAACACAACGGTCAATATTACGTGCTGGATTACAAATCCAATTATCTCGGTGACAGCGACAGCGCTTACACAGATCAGACCATGGGCGAGGCGATTCTGGAGAAACGCTACGACCTGCAGTACATCCTTTACCTTCTGGCTCTGCACCGCTTGCTGAAAGCTCGCCTGCCGGATTACGACTACGACCAACACATAGGCGGCGCGGTGTATCTGTTTTTACGCGGCGTGAATGCCCCCGGGGCAGGGGCGTTTACCGACAAACCACCCAGAGCACTGATCGAACAACTGGATGCCATGTTCGACGGCAAGGTAACCCCCGGGGAGGTGGCGGCATGAGCAAAACACGGAATACCGATAACCAGTTTGCCTTTGATCTGGATGAAGCCGTTGATGTGAATAAACCATCTTCAACTTCTCCGGGCCGGGACAGCAGCCTTTCTCTGAACGAGACCGAGACCGTTCTGGAGCTTCTGGATAGCTGGCAGCAAGCTGGCTGGATTCGCCCGCTGGACGTGCGCTTTGCGCGCCTGATTCAGGATCTATCGGAAGAGCAGGGCGAAGCACCGCAACCGCTGGTTTTGCTACTCGCTGCACTGACGTCTCACCAGGTTGGCCGGGGCCACGTGTGTATGGACCTGGCCACCCTGTTAGCCGACGCACACAACACGCTCTCGCTGCCAACTGAAGAGCAAGAAAACGCCGACAGTAACCTCAATGGCCCCGGAGAACTCCTGGCTCACGTCTCTACCCAGGAATGCATGACTGCTCTGGGCAATGCTTTGGCCGTAAGTGATGGTTCACATACAACGCCCTTGGTATTGAATGGTAGCCGGCTTTACCTGCGCCGCTTTTGGCGCTACGAGCAGCAGATCGCCACCGGAATTCTGCAGCGTCTGGTGCAGCCGTCCCCCCTGACTGACCCGTCTTCAGCCGCTGCCACAACGCTGAGCAAATCTCTGGACGTACTGTTTAAACCAAAAGATGCTGCGGACTCTTCTGTTGATTACCAAAAGCTCGCTTGTGCCCTGGCCGCCCGCAGCCGGTTCGCCGTCATTACCGGCGGCCCTGGCACCGGCAAGACCACCACGGTGGTGAATTTACTGGCCGCCCTGCAGTCCGTCGCGGGCGAATCTGCCGAGCGCGATGGGCGCAAATACCGCATCCGCCTGGCTGCCCCCACCGGCAAAGCTGCTGCGCGACTGAACGAATCCATCGGTGGTGCCGTCAGTCGTCTGCCACTGGCGCAGTTACCGGGGCAGGTGTCTCTGGCCGATATTCCCACCAAAGTGACCACCCTGCACAGACTGCTGGGCAGCCGCCCGGACACCCGAAAATTCCGCCATAACCGCGACAATCCATTGCTGGTGGATATTCTTGTGATCGACGAAGCCTCCATGGTGGATCTGGACATGATGGCATCGGTGTTTGACGCCCTGCCCGCAAACGCCCAACTGATTTTGCTGGGCGATAAAGACCAGCTGGCCTCGGTAGACGCCGGCGCAGTGCTGGGCGAACTGTGTCAGCGCGCTCCAGAAGGTCATTATCAGCCGGCCACAGTGCAATGGTTGCAAGCCATAACTGGCACCGACATCCCGGCAAGACTGCAGGAAACCGAAGGCCAGCCGCTGGACCAGGCAGTCGCCATGCTCCGTAAAAGTTACCGCTTTGCCGAAGGCAGCGGTATTCGCCAGCTGGCCGAAGCGGTCAATACCGATACCTTGAGCGCCAGCACCCTTCAGCAGGCCCGTAGTGCCGGTTTTGAGGATGTGGTGTGGCTCAATGGCCACAGCAACAAACCACCGCTGGAAGACACTCAGGCGCTGATCTGCCGCCATGCGGTCAGCGGAAGCCCGGAAGCCTTCAACAATAACGGGGAAGGGCGAGCAGATAACAACAACCAACCCCTGCCGCCACCGGTAGGTTACTGCCGCTACTTATCGCTGATGCAGGATCACAGCCTCGACAGCAATAGCACAACGGAGCAGTGGGATGAGCTGGCAAGATCTGTATTGCAGGGCTTCAGCGATTTTCAGGTGCTCTGCGCCCTGCGTCGCGGCCCTTGGGGTGTAGAGGGGCTGAACGAGCTGATCGCCCATCACCTGCTGAAACAAAAGCTGATTCCCCGAGCCGAAGGCTGGTACGCCGGGCGTCCGGTGCTGATTACCGGCAACGATTACAACCTGGGCCTGATGAACGGTGATGTGGGCATCACCTTCAGCCTGCCCAGGGCCTCTGACGCACAAGCCAGCGGCGAACAACCGAAGCCGGTGCTGCGCGTAGCCTTTCCCAGCAGCGATGGTAGTGGCGACATCCGCTGGATATCACCCAGTCGGCTGCAGCAACTGGAAACCGTGTACGCCATGACAGTGCATAAATCCCAGGGCTCGGAGTTTAATCACACCTGCCTGGTGCTGCCGGATCGCCTCAGTCCTGTGCTCACGCGCGAGCTGGTGTATACCGGCATCACCCGGGCAAAAAACTGGTTCAGCCTGATAACCGGCAACGCCAGCGTGTTCAGCGACGGCGTAGGCCAGAGGGTGGTGCGCGCCTCCGGGTTGGCTTCGGTGCTGACTTCGGGGCTGGCTGGGAGGCCAGGCTCTGCTGAACCTTCAGAATGACGAATTCCGCCGGGCGCATCGGGGCGAAGCCTGCCATCAGATTAACGCGGCCCCGGTCGATATCGCTCTGCGTGGTAGTGCTGGAATCGCAGCGCACAAACCAGGCGTCAGATGCCTTGGCCCCCTGGAATGCACCTTGTTGAAACAGGTTCTGCATAAAGGCGCTGGTGGCTGACCGTATCTGCGCCCACAAGTGCTCGCCGTTTGGTTCAAACCGGGCAAACTCCAGCCCTCGGAAAAAACTTTCTTCGAGGAACAGCGCTGTACGGCGCACTGAGATATACCGGTATTCATGTTCGCCCGAGTGTTCAAAGCCCGCCATGGTGCGCGCACCCCACACCATCAAACTGCCCGCAAATTGCTGCAGCGCGTTGACCCCCTGCCGGTTCATAGTGTCATGCTCGGCGTTTATAACCTGATGCTCCAATCCGGTCACACCCAGAATGGATGCATTCCGTCCTGCCGGGGGCTTCCAGACACCGCGCTGAGCATCCGTACGCGACATGATGCCGGCTATGGTTCCGGACGGATCAATCGGCAGGGCCCCAGAGACCGACAGGATGCGGGGCCAGTAGATGCCGGCATGATCAATAACCACACCCGTTCGCAACCCTACTATCCCTGCAGCGGCATCAGCAGGCGTTTGCCAGTCGCCCCGGGGGTCCACGATCAGGAACACCCGTTGGCGCTGACAGAATACGCTGGCCACGCCCCACAGGCGTTGCCGTTGGTCATCCGTCTGCCCAAAACCCCGAGGCAAGGTCAGTAAGTTGAATGTATCAACTTCAGACTCAACCGAACTGTATGCGTTTTCGTAGTCGGCCAGTTCAGGCGTACCTCCGCCGCTGCCTTCAATGCGCACGACGATGGCCTCGGAACCACCGTTGAGGAAAAACTGTTTAACCTGTAACGCCATCTCACCATAAGCAACATCGACGCCGAAGATCTGCTCAAACTCGCCAAACCCGTAAATATTGGTCGGGCGGTTAAAATCACCTTCACGGGCCATACCGACAAAGAGCGTTATTGATGTGGGCACACCCGCTATGGTTTTGACTCCCGAGGATGTCTCCTCTACATAAACACCTGGGTATCTCAGACGCGCTGGCATAGTCATTACCTGCAAACAATCCATCGAACAGCTTAAACAAACCATAGACCACAATGCCGAGCACTACATACAGTGCCCTTTCCTTAAACGCTCTCCTCTTCTTCAGTGCTGTGCTGTTGCTGCAGCCACAATCTGGCGTAATAACCGTTCTGTGCCAGCAACTCACTGTGGCCGCCGCTTTCTACAATCTGGCCGTGATCCATTACCAGAATCGTATCGGCATCGCGCACGGTGGATAAACGGTGGGCGATAACAAGGGTAGTGCGCTGGCGGCTGACTTCGTTCAACGCTTCCAGAATCGCCTGTTCGGAGATGGAATCCAGCGACGAGGTGGCTTCGTCCAGAATCAGTAACGGCGGGTTTTTCAGCAGCACCCGGGCAATGGCGACACGCTGCTTTTCACCGCCGGAGAGCTTCAGGCCGCGTTCGCCGACTTTGGTGTCGTAACCTTCCGGTAAGCTGCGGATGAAGTCGTCCAGACGCGCCTGTTTCGCGGCGTGATGGACCTCGGCTTCGGTGGCCTCCGGGCGGCCGTAGGCCAGATTGCGATACAGCGTATCGTTGAACAGCACTGTGTCTTGCGGCACTACACCAATGGCCGCGCGAAGGCTGTCCTGGCAGACCTCACGAATGTCCTGGCCATCAATGGTGATGTAGCCTTTATCCACGTCAAAAAAACGGAACAGCAGGCGGGCGAGGGTGGATTTGCCCGCTCCGCTGGCACCTACAACAGCCAATGTGTGCCCCGCGGGTATCGAGAAGTCCACATCCTGTAAAATCCGCCGATCTGCACGGTAGGCGAAATGCACGTGATGAAAGCCAACCTCACCTTTATCCACAACCAGTGCCGCGGCTTCCGGTGCATCTTCAATCGCTGGCGTTTCACCCAGCAAGCCGAACAGGCGCTCCACGTTTACCAACGCCTGACGGATTTCCCGGTACACAAAGCCCAGGGCGTTCAGAGGAATAAACAGCTGCAGCAGGTAGGCGTTGATCATGGTGAAGTCACCCAGGGTAATGGCGCCACTGGCCACTTCCCTTACGGCCATCACCATCATGGTTATCATGGCCAAACCAATGATTAACGCCTGGCCGGTATTGAGCGCAGCCAGAGACAGGCGGTTTTTCAGGCGCGCCTGCTCCCAGCCTTCCAGGTTCTCGTCGTAGAGGTCGGCTTCAAATTTTTCGTTATTGAAGTACTTTACGGTTTCGTAGTTGAGCAGGCTGTCTATGGCGCGGGAATTGGACTGATTATCCCGGGCGTTGGCCTCACGTACGAACTTGGTTCGCCACTCGGTAACCACAATGGAAAACACGATATACACCACTACAGCTATCAGAATTGCCAACACGTAGCTGGCGTTAAACGCCACCAGTAAAATGCCCGCCACCATCAGAATTTCCAGCAGAGTGGGAACAATGTTGAACAAGGTAAAGCGCAGCAGAAAGCTGATACCGGTGGTTCCCCGCTCGATGTCCCGAGCCAGCCCTCCGGTTTTGCGATCGAGATGGAACGCCAGTTCGCGGTCATGGAGGTGGCGGAACACTCTTAGTGATACTCGCCGCATGGCGCGCTCGGCGACCCGCGCAAACACGGCATCTCGCAGCTCACCGAACAAGGTGCTGCCAAACCGTAACGCACCATAGGCGACTACCAGCACTACGGGAATCCACAGCAACAGATCGCCTTCGCGGCCCTGATCGAGATAGTCGACAATGTATTTCAGCGCCACAGGGGTTGCGACGGTCGCCAGCTTCGCCAATATCAGGAAGGCGACAGACAGCGCAACCCGCCCACGGAACTCGGCAAGATAAGGCCAGAGCCCGGCGATCACTTTCCAGTCAGGTTTGTGGTTAGCCGGGTAATCACTGTCAGCGTATGCGCGCACGGGTATTCCTTCATTTTCTTGAAGAGGACAAGCGTATGATAAGGCTTGTTGAAAGCAGGGTTCGTATAGTGTCCTGAGTTTACAGCACTGGAACTTTTTACAGCAGCTCAACGTTTACACTACTTCCAGTCCAGGAGGCACACCATCAACACTCGTCACCGGCAGGCCTTGAAACTCGTTATAGGGTTTATACGCCCTTATCGCAAAGCTGTTGCGGGAGCGCTCGTCGCGCTGATTATCACTGCGGGGATTACGCTCGGATTGGGGCAGGGTCTTCGGGTTCTGGTTGATCAGGGCCTGGCTACGGAATCTCCTGGCAACCTGGCCCGCGCCATGGGCCTGTTTTTCATTTTGGTGCTGGGGTTGGCGCTCGGGTCCTTCGCGCGGTTCTATCTGGTGTCCTGGATAGGCGAAAGGGTGGTGGCGGATATCCGTAAACAGGTGTTCAACCATCTGATTGATCTGCACCCGGGATTTTTCGAGGAGAACCGGGCGCTGGAAATACAGTCGCGCTTCACCGCCGATACCACGGTGTTGCAGTCGGTGATCGGCTCAACGGTCTCCATTGCCTTGCGCAACGCGCTCATGCTGGTGGGTGGCCTGCTGTTGCTGTTTATTACCAACGCCAAGCTCGCCGGAATCATTCTGCTGGGCTTTCCCCTGGTGATCGTTCCCATCCTGTTTTTCGGACGGCGAGTAAGACAGCTTTCAAGGCTCAGCCAGGACAGAGTGGCGGATGTAGGCAGCTACGTTGGAGAAAACCTCACCCAGATCAAAACCGTGCAGGCTTTTAACCATCAACCCCACGACCGGCGCTTTTTTGCGGACGTGTCGGAGCGAGCCTTCGACATTGCCCGCGCCCGCATCAAACAGCGCGCCTGGCTGACCACCATAGCCATTTCCCTGGTGATGGGGGCTGTGGGCGTTGTGATCTGGATTGGCGGTCTTGATGTTATTCAAGGTCGCATTACCCCGGGTGAGCTGGCGGCTTTTGTGTTTTACAGCTTGCTGGTAGGCGTTGCCGCAGGTGCCATTAGCGAAGTGATCGGGGAACTGCAAAGGGCTGCCGGTTCCGCAGCGCGGCTTTTTGAACTGCTGCAAACGGAACCTGCATTTAACCGGCCTGTGGACGTGGCAAACGGTTTTCCAAAGCCCATCACGGGCGATATTGCCATCGAAGGCCTGAATTTCAGCTATCCCGGTCGTCGCGAACACCCGGCGCTGGCCGATATCTGCCTGCACGTCCGTGCCGGGGAAACGCTGGCCCTGGTTGGCCCCTCTGGGGCCGGAAAATCCACGTTGTTTGATTTGCTGCTGCATTTCTATCAGCCCGACAGTGGCACTATCCTCATCGACGGCACCGACAGCGCCACGGTTTCTCTGGAGGCGCTGCGCAACTGCTTTTCGCTGGTGCCCCAGAACCCCGCTCTGTTCCATGGCACCGTGGCAGACAACATCCGCTACGCAAGCCCTGACGCCAGCCAGGCCGATGTTGAAAATGCAGCCCGCATCGCACACGCCCATGAATTTATCGAAAAACTTCCGAACGGTTATCTTACGCGTCTGGGCGATGCGGGGCTGGGGCTCTCAGGCGGCCAAAAACAGCGGCTGGCCATTGCCCGCGCGCTACTCGCCGATGCGCCCATATTGCTGCTGGATGAAGCCACCAGTGCGCTGGATGCGGAAAGCGAAAGCCTGATTCAGCAAGCCATGCCGGCACTTACCTCTGGCAGAACCACACTTGTGATAGCCCACAGGCTTGCCACCGTGCGGGATGCTGATCGCATTGCCGTTCTGGATCAGGGCCGGCTTCTAGCCGTCGGTACTCATGAAGAGTTGATACAGAAAAACGAGCTTTACCGGCGTCTGGCTGCGTTGCAGTTCCGGGAGCAACCCGCATGAGATTGCACATTGTCAATTTGTGTCAGGCCTCGCGACTCCCTACACTGTATCAATCAAACTGATAAACCAGAGACACAGGGAGAATCGCAAAGTGAGCAATAAAGAATTGCAAGCACTCAAAGAACGCTATGTTGCAGCGGGCGCGGCAAGTCCCAATGAACAATTTGCCGACCACGCAACAAACGCAGAACTGTGGGACGCAGACGGCAAGCGCATGATCGACTTTGCCGGCGGTATCGGTGTACTCAACATTGGTCACCGACATCCGAAAGTGGTTGAGGCGGTAAAAGACCAGCTTGATAAACTGATGCACACCTGCCAGACGGTTATGTCCTATGAGGGCTACGTGCGTCTGGCACAGAAGCTCAGCGAAGTTTCACCGGTGAAAGGGCACGCCAAGGTCATGCTGGCTAACTCTGGTGCAGAAGCTCTGGAAAACGCCGTCAAAATTGCACGTGCTGCTACCGGCCGTACGAACATCATCTGCTTCGACGGTGGTTATCACGGCCGTACCTTCATGACCATGGCCATGAACGGCAAGGCTGCACCTTACCAGACGGATTTTGGCCCTATGCCGGGAACCGTCTTCCGTGCACCTTACCCCGTGCCGTACCACGGCGTAAGCGAAGACGAAGCCCTGCGTGGGCTAATGATGACCATGAAGGCAGATTCACCCGCAAACCAGACCGCCGCTATTGTTATTGAGCCGGTGCTGGGTGAGGGTGGTTTTTATCCTGCACCTGCGAGTTTCCTCAAGAAACTCCGCGAGATATGTGATGAAAACGGCATTCTGCTGATCGTCGACGAAGTTCAGAGCGGCTTTGGTCGTACCGGCAAGTTGTTTGCCATCGAGCACAGTGGTGTTGAGCCAGACATGATGACCATGGCCAAGAGTATGGCTGATGGCATGCCTATCTCGGCTATCGTCGGAACAGATAAACACATGGATGCCTCTGGCCCGAACTCGCTTGGTGGCACCTATACCGGTAGCCCCACCGCCTGTGCTGCCGCCTTGGCTGTATTCGACGTGTTCAGGGACGAGGATATTCTGGGTCAGAGCCAGCGTCTCGGCAAGAAGCTGGAAGTTTGCTTCACCAAGTGGCAAGAGCAGTTCACACATGTGGATAACGTCCGCTGCCTTGGCTCCATGGCGGCGTTCGAACTGGTCGAGAGCAAAGAAAACCGTAAGCCCATGCCGGAACTCGCAGCAGCGATTACGAAAAAGGCCAAAGAAAAGGGCCTGATTCTTCTGAGCTGTGGCATGTATGGCAACACCCTGCGCTTCCTGATGCCCGTCACCATTGAGGATAATATTCTTGAGGAAGGTCTGGCGATTCTTGAGGAAAGTATGAAAGAAGCGGGCGCCTGAGATTTAGCATCTGCTGGTAAAAAAGCCGAACCTCAGGGTTCGGCTTTTTTATGTCGTTCGTCGTATACTGCCTTCAGTTGTTTCACCAACCAGGCATAATCATGACCTCACCGAACACCACCACATCCGCGCCCGACCATAAGCCCAGACCCTGGGTTGATCTGCTGGTCAGTATTATCATTCCCTCCGTTATTCTGATGAAATTCAGCGGCGATGAGCATCTTGGCAGCGTTAACGCTCTGATTCTCGGACTTGCGTTTCCTCTAGGCTGGGGGCTGTTCGAGCTGGTCCGCTACAACAAGAAGAATTTTATCGCTTTGCTGGGCCTGGTGAGTGTAGGGCTAACCGGTGGTATCGGTTTGCTGGAGCTGGATGCTGGTTGGTTAGCGGTAAAAGAAGCCGCTATTCCCGCAATTATTGGCCTGGCCGTACTTGTGTCCACCCGCACAAAATACCCGTTGGTGCGCACGCTGCTTTATAACCCGAACGTGCTTGATGTTAAAAAGATCCACGGAGCGCTGGAAGAAAAGAATTGTGTAGGGCAGTTTGAAGCGCGCTTGTTGAAGGCCAGCTATTTCTTCGCCGGCACCTTTCTGTTCTCATCCATCATGAACTACGTTCTCGCCCGCTGGATTGTGGTCAGCCCCTCAGGTACCCAGGCCTTCAACGAGGAGCTCGGCAGAATGACCCTGGTCAGTTATCCGATGATCGCCATCCCTTCCATGGTGATGATGATGCTTATCTTCTACTACCTGTGGAGAACCATCCGTCGCCTGACAGGTTATACGCTGGAGGAGGTGATGGCGCCGCACTTGGCAGAGAAAGAGAAAGCCAAGCCCTCAGGCTCTTCCTCTGGTAAATAGTTCTCTAATTCAATAATTTACCGGCGTTTTCCGGGAACAAAAAAACGGCCAGGGTGGTGATACCCTGGCCGTTTTTTGTTACTGCTTAAAACGTTATCAGACGTCCAGATTGCTCACTTCCAACGCATGGGTCTGGATAAAGTTACGACGCGGCTCTACGTCGTCACCCATCAGAGTTGTGAAGATCTGGTCTGCCGCAATGGCATCATCAATCTTCACTTTCATCATTCGACGCGTTTCGGGATCCATGGTTGTTTCCCACAACTGATCCGGGTTCATCTCACCCAGACCTTTGTAGCGCTGAATGTTCAGACCTCGCTGAGCTTCCTTCATCAACCACGCCAGCGCTCCCTCAAACGACAGTATCGCTTGTTGACGCTCACCTCGCTGGATGTACGCACCTTCTTCGATCAACCCATTCAGGGTCTCACCAAGCCGTGCTATTGCACCATAGGACGGTGAGTCAAAGAAATCATGGCTAAACACGTACTCATGGGGAATACCGTGTACGTAGATGGTGACTTTAGGCAGATAAAGACCACGCTCGGAATCCTTGGTCACAGAGAAGGTGTACTTTGTTCCGGTGCGGGTATCGACGTCCAGACCGTCGCCCAAACGACTTGTCCAGGCAGCAACGGTTTGCTCGTCCTTCAAATGCTCAGGCTTCAGAGTATCGTTGTTTAGCATCTGTTCCAGCACCTTCGCCGGGTACGCACGGGACAGACGTTCGATCATTGCCATCACGGCTTGATAGTCCTTCACCATGGTCTCGAGGGCAGAGTCCTTGATAGCGGGTGCTTCAGGATTCACGTACAGCAGAGCGCCTTCCAGGGAAGTCTGAGTAAGGTAGGCTTCTTTTGCCTTCTCGTCCTTCAAGTACTGCTCCTGCTTGCCACGCTTGACCTTGTAGAGCGGCGGCATTGCGATAAATACGTGGCCACGCTCAATGATTTCGCGCATTTGACGGAACAGAAAAGTCAGCAACAGAGTTCGGATGTGGGAGCCATCCACGTCAGCGTCCGTCATAATAATGATGGAATGATACCGAAGCTTGTCCGCGTTGAACTCTTCCCGACCTATACCACAACCCAGAGCGGTGATCAGGGTGCCAACTTCGGCAGAGGACAGCATCTTGTCGAAGCGTGCTTTCTCTACGTTCAGAATCTTACCTTTCAAAGGCAGAATCGCTTGGGTTTTGCGATCTCGGCCCTGTTTGGCGCTGCCGCCGGCCGAGTCACCCTCCACTATGAACAGTTCGGAAAGGGCGGGGTCTTTCTCCTGGCAGTCAGCCAGCTTGCCTGGCAAGCCGGCAATATCCAGCGCGCCTTTGCGACGGGTCATGTCCCGCGCCTTACGAGCAGCTTCGCGAGCCCGCGCGGCTTCAATCATTTTATTAACGATTAGCCGGGCTTCGTTGGGCTGTTCTTGCAGATATTCAGCGAAATTCTGATAGAGCTCCTGCTCAACCGCTGTTTTCACCTCCGAAGACACCAGTTTGTCTTTGGTCTGTGAAGAAAACTTGGGATCGGGTACTTTTACGCTGATGATCGCCGTCAGACCTTCCCGGGCATCGTCGCCGGACGTGCTTACCTTGGCTTTTTTACCCAGACCTTCCAGTTCAATGTAGTTATTCAATGAGCGGGTAAGAGCGGCACGGAAACCGGCCAGGTGCGTGCCTCCATCGCGCTGGGGAATGTTATTGGTGAAGCAGTAGATGTTCTCCTGGAACGCATCGTTCCACTGCATCGAAACTTCCACCACAATGCCGTCTTCGCGCTCTCGGGTGAAGTGGAAAACCCTATTGATAGGCGTTTTGTTAGCGTTAAGATGCTCAACAAACGCCCGCAAGCCGCCGTCGTACTGGAAAATTTCTTCTTTACCACTGCGCTCGTCTGTCAGACGAATACGAACGCCGCTGTTCAAAAATGCCAATTCTCTTATGCGCTTGGCAAGAATGTCGTAGTGAAATTCGATGTGGGTAAAGGTTTCGGGCGAAGGGATAAAGTGAACCCGAGTGCCGGAAGCTTCTGTGTCCCCTACTGCAGCCAAAGGCGCATTGGGCACGCCGTGTGTATAAACCTGCTCATAGACTTTGCCGTCCCGACGAACGGTCAGAGTCAGCGTTGAGGACAGGGCATTTACAACCGAGACGCCCACGCCGTGGAGACCACCGGAAACCTTGTAGGAGTTATCATCAAACTTACCCCCGGCGTGGAGCACGGTCATGATAACCTCGGCAGCGGATATCCCTTCTTCCTCGTGGATGTCCACAGGGATACCACGACCGTTATCCTGAACGCTCACTGACTCGTCAGGATGAATGATAATTCCAATTTCGGAGCAATGACCTGCCAGAGCTTCATCGATGGAGTTATCCACCAGTTCGAACACCATGTGGTGCAGGCCGGTACCGTCATCGGTATCGCCGATGTACATCCCTGGCCGTTTTCGTACCGCATCCAGCCCTTTCAGAACTTTGATACTGGTGGAATTGTAGCTCGATTCACTCATTAAGAAACTCCTGAAGCCGTGAGGGCCGGCGCTTTCCTTAAAACCGCCTGTTCTGCGGGCTAAGGATTTGGTAAGCCGGTTTTATTCTTCCTTCAATTTTCCATGTTCCACGTGGAACATTCGATAATCAGGTATCTGGTTACCCTGCCACAGAGACTCCGGATCGGGATGCTCAATGGAGGTAATGAATACCTGGCAACGCAATTCCTGTAACTTGCGAGCCAACATCGTTCGATGGCTCTCATCCAGTTCGGCGTTAATGTCATCGACCAGAAAGCTGACCTGCTTTCCAAGATCATTCAACACCATGCTCTGGGCAATCTTCATCAGAATAACGAGAGTTTTTTGCTGGCCGCGAGAAAAGGTTTCCGCCACCGGCCGTCCCTGAAATCTGATCCGGATGTCCGCCCGGTTCGGCCCATAGAGCGTATGCCCCATGCGAGCTTCCTGCTCCCTGTGCCGAACAAGTACATCTACCAGGGACTGACTGGTATCCCACCCGGGATAAAACTCAAGCTTCAGCCCCTCCGTCCAATTCATATCTACTTCATGAACCAGACTGTCAAATGCGCTTTTGAATTGATCAAAGGCGATTTTCCGAGCCTCGCTTATTCTCTCGCTCAGTGCCGCGTACTGCGTATCCCAGATGCGCAACATGGATTCGTCCAGTCTACCATTTCTCAGCGTTTGATTCCGCTGTGATGTGACTCTCTGACACTGTTGCCAACTCGATGCGAAAGAAGGTTCCACGTGGAACACTGCCCAGTCGAGGAATTGTCGACGCTTCCCAGGTCCTCCGGCGACAATATCAAATACGCCCGGATCAATAACCGAGACGGGTAGATGCTTGGCAAGAGAAGACAAACTTCGAACGCCTTCGCCATCTACCCGAAGCGTGGTTTCTTTCTGCGCAACATCCCGGGAGATACCTAAGCGGTGAGCAAGCACTCCAGTGGATCGCGCATTGCGTTCCTTATCAAACCCGTGATCGAGACCACCAAACACCGTGAATCGCTGTTGCCCATGTTGGACAGCAGCCTGATGGCGATTGATGCGGAACGAACGTCCAAGACCCAAATAACCAATCGCCTCAAGAACGCTTGTTTTGCCGCTTCCGTTAGCACCATGAAGAAAATTGAAAGACGGCGAGAACGACGCGGGTTCATCTGGTGACAGGTTGCGAAAAAACTCGGTATGAAGTTTTACCAGCGCCATAGAAGGGACAGCTCGTCGCGGCAGCAAGAGGAATGGAGGATCTCCACGAAAAAGGCAGCATCTCACTGCTTCGTGAAATGCTGCCTTAGTGTACAAAACCATACCGCTGAAGGCGACCGCCTCAGTGAAGCATATTCAATCGCTCATCCATGAACACGTCCATTTCCGGAGCCAGAATATGAACATAGCGATCAAAATACAGGAATTGCTTCAGCAACAAGGCAAACTCCCGCGGGAAGTGCAGGCCGTGGCTTTCACCCACCTTCACCATGTCCATCAGAATGCTGTTCACATCGTCTTCTGCCTGATCGGCCTGATAGGGCACATGGTCCGGAACCATCTTATCCATCTGCTGGTAAAGCTTACGCAAGTCCGCTGCCAAATCTTCTGTCTTGACAGTATGGTTGGTAATGCCAATGCGGATCATCGCCTCAGCCATGCCGTCAAAGTTGCCCACCATCACCGATGAAATAAAATCGCTGACAGCCTGCCAAGTATCCGGGCGAATCCGCCCTACAATACCAAAGTCAATGAAGCCTACTCGACCATCTTTTAATACCATGAGATTACCGGCGTGCACGTCGGCATGGAAAAATTCGCACTGGGTAAGGCTGGCAAACCAGGTATTCATGGCCGTGATCAGCGTCCGCTCCGGATCTTTGGCGTAGCCCCGGATACTTTCAAGATCGGTTAAAGGCACACCGTAGAACCGTTCCATGGTCAATATTCTTCGGGTGCTGCAATGCTCGTAAACCAGAGGGACCGTCGCATCTTCGTTATGAGTATCGTGCAGGAAATTACGGAACACCTTGAGGTTATTTGCTTCCTTGATGAAATCACATTCTTCCATCATGGTGCGCTGGATTTCTTCCACGATACCGGACAGCGACGTCCAGGAGAGCTTTGGCGCCAGGGTTTCAAGAACGCGTGCCGAGAGGTACAGGAAGTTCAGATCCGTCAGCAAAATATTCTCAACGCCCGGCTTTTGCACTTTGATCACAACATCATCACCGGTAACCAACCGCGCCGCGTGCACCTGTGCAATCGAGGCAGAAGCCAGGGCCACCGGATCGATTTCGGAGAACACCTCATCAATTGGCCGATCCAGTTCCGCACGGATAATTCGTTTTATCACACCAAACGGGAGGTTAGGAGTCCGATCCAGACAGTACTGAAACTCTTCAACATATTCTTTCGGGAAGAAGGTCGGGGAGCTGGCGATGAATTGCCCCAGCTTGATGTAGGTTGCGCCCAGGGATTCAAACGTCTGACGCAGTAAACGTGGAGCAGGGGGCCGCTCACCCCCGACCCATTTGACACCCGTCCGACCCAAAACAGAAAGTGTTTGTCCGATTCTGAAAGCGCCTTTGATTCCGTTCGTTACGGTGCCCATCATAGTATTCCTAAAGCCTCATCGGCATAACCACATAGAGGCAGCGGTTATCGATTTGAGATTCAATCAGTGCGCTGCTGTTTGGATTGGAGAGAGTTATCTTCACCTGATCCTCTTCCAGCGCGTTCATTACATCCACCAGATAGCCTACATTAAAACCGATCTGCAGGGATTCGCCCTGATAGTCAACCGGGAGCGCATCTTCGGCCTGTTCCTGATCCGGATTATTGGCAAATACCTGAAGCTCATTTGTCGCCAGATTCAGGCGAACGCCACGAATGTTCTCGTGGGAGAGAATGCCCGCCCGCTGAAGCGTGTTTTTCAGAGTGGCACGGTCTGCCAGAACGATCTTGTCGCCACCACGGGGAATCACACGGTTGTAGTCCGGGAACTTGCCTTCAATGAGCTTGGAGGTAAACGTGTAAGAGCCCACGGTCGCGCGCAGATGATTGTCGCCGATAACCAGCGTGACGGGGGTTTCCGCATCGTCCAGCAAACGTGAAAGCTCCAGAACGCCTTTGCGGGGCACGATAACCTGACGTGGTTCAGCGCAACCGGTATCCAGCTCGACGTGAGCCATGGCCAGCCGGTGGCCATCTGTTGCCACTGTACGTACATGATCCTTGTCCACTTCCAGCAAGAGCCCGTTCAGATAATAACGGACGTCCTGTTGCGCCATGGCGAAGGCAGTGGCGTCGAACATTCGCCGCAACTCCTTCTGCGGCAGTTCCAAGCGGAAACTCTCGGGCTCATCTTCCACATTCGGAAAGTGCTCTGCGGGCAATGTGGAAAGCGTGAAATGGCTTGCGCCGCATCGCACATGAAGCCGATCGCCCTCAAGCACCAGCTCTATCGGGGCTTCATCGCCCAGCGCACGGCAGATATCTGAAAGCTTTCGAGCCGGAACGGTAATCCGTCCGGGCTGGTCCACATGGACAGGTGTAACCCGTCCCACCAACTCAACTTCCATATTCGTACCGGTCAGGACCAGTGTATTGTCTTCGGCCACCAGCAGTACGTTAGACAGTACTGGCATGGTTTGCTTTTTCTCAACAACACCGGCAATGCTTTGCAACGGTGTGAGCAAGGATTCACGGCTGATCGTCAGTTTCATGTCACTCAGCTTTCTATTGTTGGAAGGATGAATGTTGTGTCGCCTCACAAGGTCACGCGAAACAACCCGATTCAGGTGGTCAGCAACCTCATAAAGTTCTGGTAGTCTTCGCGGATGCCCGGGTCAGTTTCCTTAAGCTCCACGATCTTCTTGCACGCATGCAAAACCGTTGTATGGTCACGACCGCCAAACGCATCCCCGATTTCCGGGAGACTGTGATTGGTCAGTTCCTTCGAGAGTGACATTGCCACTTGCCGGGGCCGGGTCACCACACGGGTTCGCCTTTTGGAGTGCAGGTCTGCAACCTTGATCTTGTAGTACTCAGCCACTGTGCGCTGAATATTATCAATGCTCACCTGTTTTTCATGCAGGGCAAGCAGATCTTTCAGGCTTTCGCGGATAAACGGCGGCGTAATTTCAGAGCCCGTGAAGTGAGCATTCGCTATCACCAGGCGCAGCGCCCCTTCCAGTTCTCTTACGTTAGACCGGATCTTCTGGGCAATAAAAAAAGCCGCTTCGCTGCTGAGTTTTACGTTAACCTGGTCGGCTTTCTTCATCAGGATTGCGACCCGCGTTTCCAGCTCAGGTGGCTCAACCATAACCGTCAGACCCCAGCCAAAACGGGACTTGAGGCGCTCCTCCATATCCACAATTTCTTTAGGAAACCGGTCACAGGTTACGATTACCTGCTGCCCACCTTCAAGAAGCGCATTAAAGGTATGAAAGAACTCTTCCTGAGAGCGCTCTTTACGGGCGAAAAACTGGATATCATCGATCAGCAACGCATCAACCGACCGGTAATACCGCTTGAATTCATTGATGGCATTCAGTTGCAACGCTTTCACCATATCGGCAACGAACCGCTCAGACCGCAAATAAGCCACCTTTGCGTTGGGATTGCGTCGCACAATATCATTTCCGATTGCGTGCATCAGGTGGGTTTTACCCAGGCCAACACCACCATATAAAAACAGTGGGTTATATGCACCACCGGGGTTTTCCGCTACCTGCATCGAGGCTGCGCGGGCAAGCTGGTTTGACTTGCCCTCAACAAAGGTCTCAAAGGTAAAGCCTTCATTAAGAAAGCTCTGGTGTTTGATATCGCCTTCTACCTGAACTGGCCGCCGCCCACCGTTCGACCGGTATTCATTAAGCTGTGCCTGGCGGTTGCCACCGGAGGTTACCGCAATGCCTTTTTCTTCTTCAGTAACCCTGCCGCCCGATTCTTCCTGAACCCGTTTGACAGAATCCTGCTGAACCAGTTCCGAACGCAGCACCGGCTCACTTTCACGGGGAGCAGATCCAACTTTCATTCCGACTCTAGGAGCCTGACCACCGTTCAGATCCTTGAGCACCTCTTCTATACGCCGGAGGTACTTTTCATTGACCCAGTCCATAACAAAACGATTGGGCGCAAACAGCATCAATTGCCCTTCACGGTCATCGGACTGAAGGGGCCGCAACCAGGTATTGAACTGTTGTGCGGGAAACTCGTCCCGGAGTACTTCAAGACATTGATGCCACATACTGTTCGGCACGACAGTCCGCTCCCGATAACCCATAGATTTCTCAAACCGGACAAGGGGCGTCCGATTCCGAAAGATGACCACGGATTCTAACCCGCCGGCTCCCCCAGTGAAAGAGTAAACGCCTCATCATAAACAGCCTGTGGAAATTTATAATGTTATTTATCAATTTGTTAACGAGTTATATACAACCTTGTGTACAGAAATTTCTTTGCAATAGAGTTACTCACAAACCTGTGTGTACAACCGGCCACCAACCCTGTGTGCAAACCAGGGAAGTGCAGTGGATAACTGGGCACATTCCAGCAACCGCAACTTCTCCACAATCCGTCATGCGCTTATGCACAGGGCCCAAGGGTACTTTTGCTCAGCCTTATGAATGCCCCAATATACTGATTCAAATGAGATAAAATGGCTTTTCCACAGAAAATAGCCTGCGTAATAACAGTAATAATAGATCTTTAAAAGAATTCTAAAGAAACCTATAAATACTGTTACTCAACACAGGGCGCTGAAATTTCCGTAGCTTTTCGCAACCTCCTGAAGATCACAATTTCGCATCGGCACAAGCGCGTACCAATAAACATTGAACCCGCGACAGAATTTGCATAGAATGCCGCTCCTGTTTTGGTTATTAATTTTTAAGCCAACTCCCGAATGTCCAACACACGAATTGTGAGATAGTCACCATGAAAAGAACGTTTCAACCAAGCGTCCTGAAGCGTAAGCGCGTTCACGGTTTCCGTGCCCGTATGGCAACTGCCAACGGCCGCAAGGTAATTTCCCGTCGTCGTGCCAAAGGCCGTGCACGTCTGTCCGCGTAATCTGTCGTTCGCCTCATGAAGGCTTTGAATTTTCCGAAATCGCATCGTCTACTGCGACCAGCTGATTACGGCAAAGTCTTCAACGACGTACAGTTAAAGGTTCCGCACAAAAATTTTCTGATCCTGGCAACTCCGAATAATCTCGGACATGCCAGGATCGGTCTTGTTTTTGCAAAAAAGAACCTGAAACTTTCAGTACAGCGAAACCGGATCAAACGCCAAGTGCGGGAAACATTCCGGCATCAGCCTGAGCTTCCTGGAATGGATATTATTATTCTGGGGCGTCAAGGGCTTGCAGCTATGGATAATCAGGCTGTTCGCCTGTCTCTGAATGGCCTTTGGCAGCGGCTAGCGAAAAAGTATCATCAGCTCCCCACATCTAAACCTGCAGTATCGTCATCTGCCGGTGAGGGAACAGGTTAATGCGTAACTTGCTGCTTCTGCCTATCCGCTTTTACCAATATGCCATTAGTCCTCTGATGGCTAGCCATTGCCGCCATTACCCCACCTGCTCACAATACGCTGTGGAAGCCATAACTCATCACGGTGCGCTGAAAGGTCTGTATCTTTCTGCGAAACGCTTACTGAGATGCCATCCATGGGCAGAAGGCGGATATGATCCGGTGCCGGGTACCATGCAATCCGGGCAAGAAGAAGCGATCGATTGCTGTTCGCAGGCTGACCACTCCTCAATAACAACCCAGACCAGACAGTAACCTTATGGATATTCAACGCATCGTATTATTTGCCGGCCTGGCTATTGTCAGTTATCTGATGGTGCTCGCCTGGAATGATGATTATAACCAGCCAGTGCCGACTGAGCAGGTAGCAGAATCTTCACGCATCAAAGCAGACAACAGTTCTGTCGGTTCGGATTCTATGGTGCTTCCAGGTGAATCATCACAGGGAACCTCTACCACAAGCCGTGCAGACGAAGAGTTTGCAACTCCGGAAGGTGGTCAGTCAGTCTCCAGCGCTGCCAATACTGATGTCAGCGTAAGCGATCAATACATAACAGTTCGAACAGATGTGCTTGATCTCGTTATTGATCGTGTAAGCGGTAATCTTGTCAGAAGCTCTCTGCTTTCTTATGACAAGACCCTGAACAGCAATGAGCCGCTCAAACTTCTGAACAATACCGAAAACCGGTTTTATGTCTTGGAAAGTGGGCTTATTGGACAGAACGGGCCAGACAGTGCAAAAAATGGCGAAGCCCCCGTCTACAAAACCGATGCAACAAGCTATGAGTTGTCGGAAGGCGAGAATGAACTGACCGTCAACCTCACACACACCATGGATAACGGTGTGAAGATCACGAAACGTTATCAGTTTGTGCGTGACAGCTACGAAATCAGCGTTCGTTATCTGATTGATAACCAGTCCAGTGAAAACTGGCAGGCCAATTTTACCGGCAAAATTGTTCGCGATCAGTCTCCGGATCCTACCTCCGGGCCCAGCATGGGTATCAAAGCCTTCCTTGGTTTGGTGACCAGCTCTCCTGAAGATCCTTATGAAAAGTTTGATTTTGGAGACCTTGAAGAGAAACGCATTAATCAGACAGTAACCAACGGCTGGATGGCGTTTTTGCAGCACTATTTCCTTGTAGCCTGGGTACCTGAAAGAGATCAGCCTGCGCAGTTCCAGACCACTCGGCGTGGCCTGTTACATGTTATGGGCTTTGTTTATCCGGCAACGACCGTAGCGCCCGGAGAAACTACAGAGATAGGTGCACGTGCCTATGTAGGGCCAAAGATCATCGACCGTCTTGAAGCGGCTGCGCCAAATCTTGATCGCACTGTGGACTTTGGGTGGCTGTTCTTCATCTCACTGCCGTTGTTTATCATTCTGGAATGGTTCCACGGCCTGGTAGGCAACTGGGGCGTTTCCATTATCTTGCTAACAGTTCTGGTAAAAGCCGTATTTTTCAAGCTTTCAGCCACGAGTTACCGTTCCATGGGCCGTATGCGTGCAGTAGCGCCGCAGCTCACCAGGTTGAAAGAGCTTTACGGTGATGATCGCCAGCGTATGTCCCAGGAAATGATGGCGCTGTACAAGAAAGAAAAAATCAATCCTCTGGGCGGTTGTTTACCTATTCTGGTCCAGATGCCGGTGTTCATTTCCTTGTATTGGGTACTGTTCGAAAGTGTGCAACTGCGCCATGCACCCTTCATGCTGTGGATTCACGACCTGTCGGTTATGGACCCCTACTTCATTTTGCCAATCCTGATGGGTGCCAGCATGATGTTGCAGATGCATCTGAACCCGACTCCGCCGGATCCGATGCAAGCCAAGATTATGAAGTTGATGCCTATTGTATTTACCGTCTTCTTCCTCTGGTTCCCCGCCGGTCTGGTACTTTACTGGCTGGTAAACAACATTCTGTCGATCAGTCAGCAGTGGTACATTACCCGCAAGATCGAGCTGGAAATGGCCACCAAGAAGCACTGATACAGTGGCAAGTTGATTGTTCAGTAAAGGCTCCGTTACGGAGCCTTTACTGTTTCAGGAACACACAAAAATCCTGTGTAAGAGGCATTTGTCATGAACCAGAGCCCCGGAACTCTCCAGGCACCCCATACTCCCGATACCATCGCCGCCATAGCGACGGCGCCTGGCCAGGCCGGCGTGGGTATCGTGCGGGTATCTGGCCCATTGGCAAAGTTCATTGCTTCCACAATGTTGGGGTATATGCCAAAGCCCAGGTATGCGCATTACGGAGCGTTTCTCGATCAGCAGGGTGTGCTTATTGATGAAGGCATCGGTCTGTTCTTCCCAAACCCCCATTCCTTTACAGGCGAAGACGTATTCGAGTTACAGGGGCACGGTGGCACCGTCATTCTGGACTTGCTGTTGCGGGAAGTTTGCCGCCTGGGGAGCCGTTTGGCGCGCCCTGGAGAGTTCTCTGAGCGGGCATTTCTTAACGACAAACTGGACCTCGCTCAAGCGGAAGCCATTGCTGATCTGATTGAGAGCAGTTCGGAGCAGGCCGCTCGCTGTGCCGTACGATCCATGCAAGGAGTATTTTCTCGGCGCATTGAAACTCTGGTTGAAGCCGTTACTCACTTGCGGATTTACGTGGAAGCCGCCATTGATTTCCCCGAAGAGGAAATTGATTTTCTGGCAGATGGCAAGGTTGCAACCGATCTGCAGACACTGCTCGAACAGCTTCGAGGTATTTTGGGGGAGGCCCAGCAGGGCACGATACTGCGCGACGGTATGAAAGTAGTGATTGCAGGCCGTCCGAATGCCGGTAAATCAAGTTTGCTAAATGCGTTGGCAGGCCGTGAAGCGGCGATAGTGACTGCTATTGAAGGAACTACCCGGGATGTACTGAGGGAACATATCCACATTGATGGTATGCCCCTGCATATCATTGATACTGCAGGTCTGCGTGACAGCCCGGACGAAGTGGAACAGATCGGCATTGCCCGTGCCTGGGATGAAATCCGCCAGGCTGACCGCATTCTGCTTATGGTAGATGCCACCACTACAGATAAAACCAAGCCGCACGAAATCTGGCCGGACTTTATAGATCAGCTGCCGGCTTCAGCACCGGTTACGGTGATCCGTAACAAGGTAGACCTGAGCGGAGAACCCGTGGGGCTCTCAGAGTTATCCACAAACCAGACACCCGTAATACGCCTTGCCGCAAAATCAACGGAAGGACTGGATGTGCTGCGGGATCACCTGAAGCAATGCATGGGTTTTGCCAGTACCACCGAAGGTGGCTTTCTGGCTCGTCGCCGGCATCTGGACGCTCTGGTGCGGGCCAGGGAGTCCCTGTTACAAGGTCAGGCCCAACTGGAGGGCTACGGCGCTGGCGAGTTGCTGGCCGAAGATTTACGAGCGGCTCAGGATGCGCTCGGAGAGATCACAGGGCAGATTACACCGGATGAGTTGTTAGGGAAGATCTTTGGTTCCTTCTGTATCGGGAAGTGAACACTCAGCAGTTTGAACGCCTACGCAGCATTCTTCCTGCAAGAAGCTGATTAACGTCTCCAAATGCTGATATTCAGGTATACAGACAATGGTGCGGCTGTGCTTTTTCTGCCTGATCAGTCCTACTTTGGCCATGCGCGCCAGGTGGTGCGAGAGTGTTGAGGCAGGGATACCCAGCGCTTTCTGTATTTCACCGACGGGCGCGCCATTGTGACCCGCTTTAACTAAAAACCGAAAAGCCGCCAACCGGTGAGTATTGCCCAGTTCAGCCAAGCTGGCTGCGACTGCTTCATGATCCATGATTATCCCTTGGTTCAATATTTCTATATTTCTAGAATTATAGTTGACACGCAGAAAGAAGGCAATTTATCCTTTTGTTTTAATTCTATTAAACGAGAACTACAGGAAAGTTAAATGTCCCCTCAGTTGCAAGATGCCTTAGGTATGTTTGTCTTTCTAGCTGTCGAGCTATCGGCTTTGTTCATTGGCATCAGCCTGTTGGTTGGAGCTCTTCAACGGCATATACCGCCATCCACGGTAGAAGCTTTACTGAGTTCCAGTCGAAGGAGAGGCTATTTTCTTGCCGCTGGCCTGGGGGCTATCACACCTTTTTGTAGCTGCTCGACTATTCCCATGCTTAAAGGTTTGATTAAAGCGCGTGCCGGTTTTGGGCCGATGATGGTGTTTTTATTCGCCTCTCCGTTGCTGAACCCCATTATTGTTGTTTTGCTGGTTGCCACCTTTGGTTTAACCCTCACCACCATCTATGTAGGTGCGGCACTGGTGGTTTCACTTGGCTCCGGATGGCTACTACAAGCACTGGGTTTTGAGCGTTATATCCGCCGGGAGGCAAAGGGAGAGATTGTTGAATGCGGAGGCTCTGCAAATACCTGTAACACCGGGCCAGTGGTATCAAGGTGCGACAGCAATCAAACTACTGACTCAGCTCCCGGAAAAAATAAGTACGGTGGCTTATGGCAAGACGCCTGGTCTGACTTTAAGGGTGTTTTGCCGTATATGCTTACAGGCATTGCAATTGGCAGTGTGATTTATGGCTTTATGCCTACGGACCTATTGGAGCAATATGCTGGCCCGAGTAATTCCTTTGCCATCCCGGTTGCCGCGTTCATTGGTGTGCCGTTGTATATCCGTGCTGAAGCTGTAATACCGCTGGCAGCCGCTCTGATGGCTAAAGGGGTAGGTGCAGGAACGGTACTGGCGTTGATTATAGGCAGTGCCGGGGCCAGCCTGACCGAGTTGATCCTGTTGCGCTCACTCTTCACGCTTAAGCTATTGGCTGCCTTTGTAGCTGTTATCTTTGCCATGGCAATGATTGCAGGTTACGCCACTTTCCTGTTTTTCTGAATGTGACCCGGGATAAACGGATTTCCATTAAGTGTTGTAGGGCTGCCCGAAAAGACCTTCACTTTGGCCCCTCGCACGCCTTGGACTTTCTGCCGCAGCCACAGGGGCAGGGTTCATTGCGTCCAGGCTTAAGAACGCCTTCATGGGGTTGGCCTTCCAGGTAATACCAGCGCCCGTTTTCCCGGACAAAATGTGACCGTTCCTGCAGGTAACCCCAGCCCGGATTAAGCCGATAGATGGCTTGAAAATGGACATGACCGGTGTTGCCATTTTCGTCGCTGTCCAGAATGCGCAGCGACGCCCAGTCTGGAGAGTGGTGCAGATCAAGCGCCGTTGGTCGGGTGCTATCGTGCCAGCTGGCGCGCAGGTAGTCCTCGAGTTTCAGCACAAACGCGGTGAAACGCGAACGCATCAACGCCTCTGGCGTAGGGGCGTTTTCGCCCGCATGGTAGCGTTGGCAGCATTCTGCGTAACGGCGCTGGCTGCCGCAAGGGCAGTGTGGGATAGTCGTATTCTCAGACATTGATCGGTGATGTTTGCGTCAGGGGTTTAAGCCTGCAGTATAACAATCGCACTCATACACAAAAGGATTGATTCAAACCATGTTCAAACAACCCGGCAAAGTTTCTGTAGTCACCCGGTTCGGCAGTTTGTTTTGCCTGTTGCTGATATTCAGTGGTTGCAGTTCGATGTATTACAGCACCATGGAAAAGCTTGGTGTTGAAAAGCGTGACATTCTGGTGGACAGGGTTGGAGAAGCGCGCGATGCCCAGAGCGATGCCCGGGAAACCTTCCGTTCGTCGCTGGATCGGTTTCAGAGTGTAGTGGATACACCTGACAGCGGATTGCAGCAAAAATATGACGTTATCAGCGATGCCTACGATGACAGCCTGAAGTCGGCGAATAAGGTACGGGATCGCATTGAGGCGGTCGAAGACGTATCCGGGGCACTGTTTGACGAGTGGGAAGACGAGCTGGATCTTTACGAAAGTGCGTCACTGCGCAAAACCAGTAAGCGCAGGCTTGATGAAACCCGCGAGCTTTACGACAGCTTGATTGCCCGCATGCATCAGGTGGAAAAACGCATGGATCCCGTCCTGGAAGCGTTTGAAGATCAGGTACTTTTCCTGAAGCATAATCTCAACGCCCAGGCGATTGGTTCGCTGGAAGATGAATTGGGGCAGATTCGCCAGGATGTGGACAGCCTGGTTCGCGATATGGAAGCATCGATAGCGGAATCAGAGGCGTTCATACAGCGGTTTCGTGAAGGATCCGCTTAACGGAGAAAGGGCTTTAATCTAATAAAGTTAATGATAAACATTTACATTTCTAAATGATAAGTAATACTATTTGCACCTTTCTGACGTCTATAAAAGGAAAGGTGTATGTTGTTTTATCGGGTTTTGATGGGCGCGGCATGCAGCGCATTCGTGTTCAACTCGTCTGCACTGGCACAACCCACGGAGTTGGGAGAGCTGGTCGTAACCGCGTCCGGTTTTGAGCAGAGCCAGACCGCTGCGCCAGCCAGCATCACGGTTATTTCCGGTGAGCAGATCCGCAACGAACAGGCATTCAGCCTCACCGATATTCTGGATGATGTGGAAGGCCTGGACGTTAGCGGCGCAGCCGGTAAAACCGGCGGCTTTGATATTCGTATGCGCGGTATGCCGTCAGAATACACGCTGATTCTGATCGACGGTCGCCGGCAGAACACCGCCGGTAGTGTTACCCCCAACGGCTTTGGTCAGACTGCCACCAGCTTTTTGCCACCACCTTCAGCCATTGAACGCATAGAAGTTGTGCGTGGCCCCATGTCGACTCTTTATGGTTCTGATGCCATGGGCGGTGTTATCAACATCATTACCCGAAAAGTAAGTCCCGAATGGGCATCTACAGTCACCGCAGAAACGACCCTTAATCAGGACAGCGATTTTGGCGATAGCCGGGCCTACAGCGCTTATACCAACGGTCCACTTGTGGATGACCTGATTGGTTTTCAGCTTCGTGGTCGCTGGTTTGAACGGGATGAGTCCACGCTGGAATATCTTGATCTGAATGGTGATCCAATTGAAGTCAGCACCCGCGGGCCCAGCCCGGTAGAGTCTGAACAGTATACGGTTGGAGGCCGCTTTACCGTAACGCCGGGTGAGTCAAATGACTTCTGGCTGGATATCGAAAGCAGCAGGCAGGATTACGATAACTCGGAAGGTCAATTGGGCACCTTAGGTGTACAAGGTTACGGCTCTGAGCTGGAATTTGATCGCGACCAGTTTGCAGTGGGCCATACTGGCCGTTTTTCTATCGGCACGCTGGAAACCAGCATCATGAGAAACGTCACTGAAACCGGTGGCCGGATTATTCCTAATGGTGTACCTGGAAAAGTTGCGGGTTCTGACCGGGAACTGAAGGCGGAAAATCGGGTGATCGACAGCAAGCTGGTTATGCCTGTTGCTAACCATGTGGTGACTGTGGGTGGCCAGTGGTTTGATGCGCGGATGACCGATGGTGTCGCCGTGGACGAGTTCAAGCAGAAAACCAAGGCAGTGTTTGTTGAAGACGAGTGGTTCCTTACTGGCGATCTTGCACTTACTCTTGGTGGACGATACGACCACCACGATTCCTTCGGAGGTCAGTTCAGCCCGCGGGCTTATCTGGTTTGGAATTCCACATCTGAACTGACCATCAAAGGTGGCGTAAGCCGCGGTTATAAAACACCCGGGCTTGAGCAACTTGCGCCAGGTATTGTCGGTTTTAGCGGGCAGGGAACAATCCCGTTGTTTGGTAACCCGGATCTCAAACCGGAGAAATCAACGTCAACTGAACTGGCTGTGGTGTACGAAAAGCCGGCCGGCTATCGCGTGAGTGCGACAGTTTTCTACAATGAGTTCACCGATAAAATTGCTGAAGGGCCTGACCTGCTGAATTGCAGTTACGCAGCAGACCCCAATCGCCCGGGTTGTGTGGATAAAGGCAACTGGCCATTGACGGATGTATTTGGCCAGGATCTGAATATTGATGAGGCCATCACCCAGGGTGTTGAGCTAAGTGGTTCAATCCCCTTTGCTCAGGACTGGCGTCTGGCTGCGAACTACACCTACACCGACAGTGAGCAGAAATCCGGAGAGAGCAAAGGTGAGCCGCTTACGGATACGCCGGAGCACATGGCCAATATCTCCTTGCGCTGGGCGCCTTCGTTGCGCTGGTCGGCCTTTGTGAAGGCCCAGTACGAAAGTGAGCGTTATCGTGCCCGGGACCGTATACGGGGAGCCGCATCCTTTGCCGATCTCGGAGACTTCAAATCCGTCACCCTTGTACATCTGGGGGGGCAATTCAAGGCGTCAGAAAACCTCGGCTTCAGTGCCACGATATACAATCTTCTCGATGAAGACTTCATCGAATACCGCGCCTATGACAATGGCGCGCAATACGGAAACCTCTACGCCAACACAGAAGAAGGCCGGCGCCTGTGGCTATCGGCGACCTACGCGTTCTGAGGGTTTTACCTTGCTTGTTGAGTAAAGTTGACGGTCGTCAATTTTACTTTCGGTAATTATTTCAAAAGCTCCCCGTTCATTTACATACATGAACGTTCTGTTAGTTTTAGGCCAGAAGGACCTGCAATTGAAACAGATGAACCGGGAGAGGAAAAAATGGAACGAAAATCATTGATGCTGGCACTTGCTGTCAGTCTGGGCTTCTATGCCGGAGTGGCCACGGCTGATGATTTACTGGAGCGTGCGCAGGACATGTTTGCAGCGGTACCTCAATACCCACCGGTTATTGATGGTAATGAGCTTACGGAAGCAAAACTCGAGCTTGGCAAAATGCTGTTTTTTGAGCCGCGTTTGTCTGCAAGCCATCTGATCAGCTGCAATACCTGCCACAATGTAGGCATGGGCGGGCATGATTATCTCCCCGTCTCTATTGGCCACGGCTGGCAAAAAGGACCGCGTAACTCGCCAACGGTGTTTAACGCAGTCTTTAACGCCGCTCAGTTCTGGGATGGTCGGGCTGCGGATCTGGCGGAACAGGCCAAGGGGCCCGTTCAGGCTGGCGTTGAAATGAGCAGCACGCCAGAGCGGGTTGTTGCAACTTTGTCGAGCATGCCCGCTTATGTTGAAAAGTTTGGCAATGCGTTTCCTGGTGAGGATGATCCGGTAACCTTCAACAATATGGCGATCGCCATTGAGGCCTTCGAGGCAACGCTGATCACGCCAGATGCTGACTTTGACACGTTCCTGCGCGGTAATACTTCGGCGCTTGATGAGCAGGAAAAAGAAGGTTTGGCGCTGTTCATGGACAAAGGCTGTGTGGCTTGCCATGCCGGTACCAATCTGGGTGGCCAGGCTTACTATCCGTTTGGTCTGGTGACCAAACCCGGTGCTGACATTCTGCCCTCCGGTGATAAAGGCCGCTTTGCAGTGACCTCTACCGCCTCGGATGAGTATGTATTCCGGGCCTCACCGCTGCGTAACATCGAGCTGACCGCCCCATACTTCCATTCCGGAGCCGTTTGGAGTCTGGAAGAAGCCGTTGCCGTTATGGGTACGGCTCAGTTGGGTGCCGAATTGAACGATAAGGAAGTAAAGTCCATAACAGCATTCCTGAAAACGCTGACCGGCAAGGTCCCGGAAATCCGTTACCCCGAGTTGCCTCCCAGCACAGACGATACCCCAAGACCCGAATCCATGGTTCTGCAGTAGTTATGTGAATATCCTTGGCTCATTACTCCAGGTAGCACGCAGGGGATAATGAGCCACAGGACCCTCCTTCAAGCTCGCTCCCACCCTGTTAACGTTTTTACATAACGACACAGGGTTAAACACTAAACTGTATTGACCTTGAGCTACACTCCGGATTAACACTTTAAATATTTATTGAAGCATTTTTTTCCGGAACGTCTTTTAAAGGAGACTTTTCCATGCAGTTCATGTCTTTATTCCTCTTGGCAATTCTGTCGTTTTTCAGTACGTCCCAGGTTTTTGCGGCTGAAAGACTGTACATGTACACCGAAAACTTTCCGCCTTACAACATGAGTACGAACGGCCGAGCGTTTGAACACAGTGCGGACAAGATTGACGGTATTTGTACAGAAAGAGCGAAAGCGGTTCTGGACCAATCCGGCTACGATTACCGGATAAAGCTGCGTAATTGGAACTACGGCTATAACCGCGCCCTGTCGAAAGCCAACCACGGTATCTTTTGCACCACCTATACCGAAGAGCGGGCTCCACTGTTCAAGTGGGTAGGGCCGCTGGCGCAGAACCTGTGGACGATTTTTGCAGCGCCGGGAAGCACTTTTACAATGGAAAATCTCGAAGATGCCAAAGGCAAAACGATTGGAGGGTATCGCAACGATGTCAGGAGTGAGTACCTTCTGAAGCGTGGTTATAAAATGTCGGTGATCGACAGTGACGATCTCAACCCGAAGCGCCTGGCGCTGGGACAGATTGATCTGTGGATTGCAGAACGCCTGGGTGGGCCGTACCTGGCATCCCAGCAGGATATTGAGGGGCTGGTTCCGGTGTTTTCCTTCAACGATGTTGACCTGTATCTGGCGATGAGCCCGGATACACCCGATGAAGTTATTGAAGACCTGAACAAAGCTCTTGAAACCATCAGAAAAAATGGCACTTATGATGCCATTGGAACCAAATACGGTCTGTAATCCTCGGGTGTGAAACTGAAAAATCCCGGGTAACGGCTCTGCCGCCCGGGATATAAAGTCACCGGATACCTTATTCAGTGAAGGCCATATCTTCTGCACTCAGTTGCATCAGGTTTTTGCTGGGGCTCAACATGCTGCTGGCATGGGCCTGGGCCCTGGGTAGCAATCGCTCGTAATAAAATTCCGCAGTGGCCAGTTTGGCCTTGTAGAAAGCCTCTGACTCATCGCCGCCGTTATCCAGACGATCTGCCGCTACTGCAGCCTGCCGTGCCCACATGTAAGCCATGGTCACGTAGCCGCTGTACATGAGGAAATCGTACGAGGCGGAGCTGACAACGTCGCGATCCTTGCGAGCTGCAAGCATGATTCTCACGGTAAGCAGATTCCACTGTGCGGTAAGCTTGAGCAGATCCAGAGCAAACGGGCGTAAACGGCTGTCTGTCAGGTGCTTACGGGCAAAGTTGGCGACCCGGGCGGTGAAGTCACGAACCGCCCCACCTTTGGTCGTCAGCAGTACCTTGCGACCAAGCAGATCCAGTGCCTGAATACCGGTGGTGCCTTCATAAAGCGTGGCAATCCGGGTATCCCGCGCTATTTGCTCCATACCGTGTTCTCGAATATAACCATGGCCACCAAAGACCTGCATGCCAAGGTTAGCTGCCTCATTGCCCAGTTCGGTAAGGAACCCTTTCAAAATCGGGGTCAGGAAGCCCAACTTGTCATCGTATTTTTCGGCTTTTTCAGTATCACCGGTGGTGTGACCCTCAACCATATGGTCTGCCAGGCGAGCGGCGTCATAGAGCATGGCGCGGCCACCTTCCGCAATGGCTTTCTGGGTCAGCAGCATGCGGCGTACATCGGCGTGGTGAATCAGGCTATCGGCCACCTGATCCGGCTCCTTCTTGCCAGAAAGGGCGCGCATGGAGCGACGCTCTTTCGCGTAGTCCAGAGCCCACTGGTAGGAGAGCTCGGCGGGCCCGACGCCCTGAATGGCGGTGCCGATACGGGCCGTGTTCATAAAGGTGAACATGCACTCCAGACCTTCATTTTCAGGGCCGATCAGGAAACCCGTTGCGTCATCAAAGTTCATCACGCAGGTGGCGGAAGCCTTGATGCCCATTTTCTTTTCCAGGCTGCTACATACCACTGTGTTGCGTTCACCTACGCTGCCGTCTTCGCAGGGCATGAACTTCGGCACGATGAACAGGCTGATGCCTCGGGTGCCCTTGGGCGCGCCGGGCAGGCGTGCCAGAACAATGTGGATAATGTTCTCGGTCAGATCGTGGTCACCGGAGGAGATAAAGATCTTGGTGCCCGTTACCTTATAGGTTCCATCGGCCTGTGGTTGCGCCTTGGTCTTTACCTGGCCCAGGTCCGTACCGCACTGAGGCTCCGTCAGGCACATGGTGCCGGCCCAGCGGCCTTCTGTCATGGGAAGCAGATAAGCGTCTTTCTGTTGGTCAGAGCCGTGCATAAAAATGGTATTCATGGCACCCATGGACAGGCCCGGGTACATGGAAAACGACCAGTTTGCAGTGCCCATCATTTCCTGTTTCAGCAGGCCCATGGAAGCAGGCAGGCCCTGGCCGCCATACTCCTCGGGTGCTGAAAGGCCCTGCCAGCCACCCATCACATATTGATCGTAAGCTTCTTTGTAGCCTTTGGGGGTAGTTACTACGCCGTCTTTCAGCGAGCAGCCTTCTTCATCGCCGGGCTGGTAGAGCGGGCTCAGCTGTTCTTCACACAACCGGCCGCACTCGATCAGGATGGCATCCACGATATCCGGTGTTGCGTTTTCCCCGCTGGCCAGTGAGGCATAGTGCTTGGGATAATCAAACACGTCGTTGAGCAGAAACTTCATGTCACGCAGCGGCGCCTTGTATACCGGCATAATTCATCCTCTGTACTTGTCTGAAAGCCTGTGTGCGGGAGCTGTGCACCGCAAAGTTGCCTGCAGTTTTACGGCATTTGCCGCGGGTTTCCATTGACGAAAAGCGCTTATGGCGATGTCAAAAAAGACAGTTCGGACAGTGCCTTGGAACTTGCCCCTGATCGAAGCCGCCCCTTTTGGCGTATGCAGATAACGCACCTGAGTTGTGAATCCTGATGGAGAACATCCATGGAGAACCCCTATGAATAGTGTAAAAAACATGCAAAGCCTGGCTGCCGGGATACCCAAAACCGGTCGGCGCTTTATACTCTTGTTGATAGCGGTTATAGCGTTGTTGAGTGGCTGTTCCGGGCCTGCCCTGACAGACTACGCCGACCGCGGCCCCTGGTTGGTTCCGGAACAATTCTTTTCTGGTGAACTTACCGCCCGCGGTGTGGTCAAGGACTTTTCCGGGGAAGTAATACGCACTTTTGATGCGGATATTGCAGCGTCCTGGGACAGCGCCGGGGTGGGCACATTGGATGAAGTGTTCCGCTTTGATGACGGTGAGGTCCAGAACCGGGTCTGGACTTTAACGCCATCGGAGAGCCACAACAGTTACCACGCGGAGGCGGGTGACGTGGTCGAGCCGGGAACCATGCGTTGGAGTGGCAACGCCATACACATGAATTATTTACTCCGGGTTGCTTACGGCGATGGAACCCTGGATGTGCGTATGGATGACTGGATGTATCTGGTAACACCCGACACCTTGATCAATCAGACCACCATGAGTAAATGGGGTATTGATGTCGGAGAGATCGTTCTGGTTATTCAGAAACAGTAACAAATATCTAAAAAAAGCGTGATGGACACTGGAAATTCTATGCTGAAGCAATGGCTGATCGGATTGGTACTGGTGGTGGTCGCTGCAGGTGCTGCCTTTACCTACCGCTCACTGGATAGTGATGCGATGGAGCAAAGCAATCGCGAACGGCCTGCCAGCGTCGTTAATACGCGGTCACCTGAGTTGGCTACTGTGCGTGATGTGGTTAAGGCGGTTGGTAACCTCAAAGCCCTGAACGCGGTGGAGTTGACCACTGAAGTCAGTGGGCGCGTGGTATCACTCAATCTTGAAACGGGCCGTCGGGTGAAGCAGGGCGATGTGCTTTTGCGGCTTGATGATCGCCAGGCGAGAGCGGATCTCATGGTAATCGAGGCGCAATTGGCCGATGCCCGCCGAAAGTTTGAACGTGCCAACAGCCTTCGCTCCAACAACAGTATTTCCCAATCCCTGGTGGACGAACTTCGTACTTCAGTTGACGTTTCGGAGGCCCAGCGCCAGGCCGTGCAGGTGCGTCTGGAGAACCACCGGATCGAAGCGCCGTTTGCAGGCGTTGTCGGGCTTAGTGATATCAGCATCGGTGCTTATGTCACAGCCGGCACGACCGTCACCACACTTGATAACACAGACAAAATGGAGCTCAACTTTACAGTCCCTGAGCGGTTCGTGGGGCAGGTTGGTCTCGGCCAACAGGTATTTGGCAGCTCGCCTGCTTTTCAGGATACCCGTTTTTCCGGAGTGCTTACCGAGCTGGGCTCACGCATCAATGAACTCAGCCGAACCCTTCCAGTGCGGGCTCTACTCGATAATCCCGGCGGCAAACTGCGCCCCGGGCAATTCATCTCAGCGACGCTGACCCTGAGAGAGCGGCAAGCACTGCTGATTCCTGAGCAGGCGGTCATGATTCGCGGTGAGGAAAAATACGTGTTCGTGGCCGAGGACGGAATCGCAAGACGCTTATCGGTCGTTCTTGGTTCAAGGACGCCGGGTCTGGTGGAAGTGGCGGAGGGTCTGACTCTGGAGGACAGGGTGATCGTTACCGGGCAGGATCGCCTGAGCAGCGGCAATCGGATTCGGGTGGTGGATGAGGACAGCGCCATACCGGACAACCGTTTCGCCAAGACTGCGGATTCCTGACGGTGATCCTTTCAGATGTCTCCATAAAACGCCCCGTTTTTGCAACGGTTCTCAGCCTGCTGATTGTTGTATTCGGTCTGGCAGCGCTGTTCGGCCTTCCGGTTCGCGAATACCCGGATATCGACCCTCCTGTCGTGTCCATTTCCACCAACTATACAGGTGCCGCAGCGGAAGTCGTGGATACACAGATCACTCAGGTGATCGAAGGTACTATCAGCGGTATTGAAGGCATCCGGTCAATTGAGTCTTCCACTGAACAGGGGGAGTCGCGAACCAGTATAGAATTTTCCACATCCCGGGATGTAGACATCGCTGCCAATGACGTTCGTGATGCCGTTTCCCGGGTTGCTGACCAACTACCCGATGAAGCGGATGCGCCGGTCGTGCGCAAGGCGGATTCCGATGCGCGGCCGATGATGTGGGTAACTCTGCGCAGTGATCTCTGGGACAGTGCTGAACTCAGTGACTTTGCAGATCGTGCCCTGGCTGACCGTTTGTCCGTGCTGGATGGAGTTGCGGACGTGCGCATCGGTGGGGAACGACGGTACGCCATTCGGGTTTGGCTCGACAGGGAGAGATTAGCGGCCAGAAACATCACTGTGGCAGAAGTGGAAAGAGCGTTGCGCGCAAACAATGTAGAGTTGCCTGCAGGTTCCGTCGACTCCTCCACCCGTAACTTCACCGTTCGGGCCGAAGGCCGGCTATCCACCGTGGAAGAATTCCGCGAGCTGGTCATCCGCAGAAACAATAACGAACTGCTGCGCCTGGGCGAAGTCGCCAATGTCTATATGGGGGTGGAATCCGATGTAGGTCGCCTGCGTGCCAACGGCCAGACAGCGATCGGTATGGGGGTTATCCGCCAGTCCAAAGCCAATACGGTCGCTGTGTCTGACGCAGTCAAGGCTGAGCTGGAGAAAATCCGGGAAACCCTTCCGCCGGAAGTGACGATCGCTGAGAGCTACGACGAATCTATTTTTATTCGTGCTTCAATCAAGGAAGTGGTCATTACGCTCGCGATTGCTGTCTCTCTGGTGATTCTGGTGATCTTCCTTTTCCTTCGGTCCTGGCGGGCTACCCTGATTCCGGCAGTGACTATTCCGGTTGCAGTCATCGGTGCTTTTATCGGCCTGGGCTTCCTGGGCTTTTCCATCAATGTGCTGACATTGTTAGCTGTAATCCTGGCGATAGGCCTGGTGGTGGACGATGCGATTGTCATGCTGGAAAACATCCAGCGCCGAATAGACGAGGGTGAGCCGCCGCTGCTGGCCTCTTATCGGGGTGCCAAGCAAGTAGCTTTTGCCGTTATTGCCACCACCCTGACGCTGGTGGCGGTGTTTGTGCCCATTTCGTTTATGGGGGGCAATATTGGCCGCCTGTTTGCTGAATTCGGCTTCACTCTTGCGGCTGCCGTGGTGGTGTCCAGCCTGGTTGCACTAACTCTCGCGCCCATGCTGTGTTCAAAATGGCTCCGGCACAGCCCGGAATCGGTCGAGGGGCATCGCCTGTGGGCGGCGAGCGAGAACGTTCTGAATGGCCTCACCCGGGGGTACGACCGGCTATTGCGCTTCTCCCTGAATCAGCCTGGCTTGCTGATTGGCCTGGGTGTTGTGGGGCTGATCATTGCGGCAGTGATTTACCCAAAGCTGCCCCAGGAGCTGGCGCCTACTGAAGATCGTGGCATTATCATCATGCCTGCCAGTGCCCCCCGGGGCTCGACCGTGGAGTTCACAGACCACTATGTCCGCAAGGCGGAAGAAAAGCTGTTGCCCTATATCGAGTCGGGCGTAGCCAACCGTTTGCTCTCAATCGTCGGTTTTCGTGATGAAGAAGATAATGCCTTCATGATCATGGGCCTGGCGCCTTGGGAAGAGCGGGACATCAAGCAACAGCAGATTACAAGCGAGCTGCGGGATAAACTGAGCGAGGTTACCGGTATCCGGATCGTGGCCGTGAACCCTCCGGGGCTGGGACAAAGAGGGTTTAACCAGCCCGTGGAGTTTGTCATTGCCGGTCCGGACTACGAATCGGTTCAGGCATGGAGTGAGGAGATTGTTGAGCGGGCGAAGGAGAATCCGGACTTACTGAATCTTGAAACCGACTTTGAGCTGACCCGACCGGAACTGCGACTGACAATCGATCGTGAGCGGGCTGCAGACCTGGATATAACCGTCGAGGATGTCGGCCTGACCCTGCAAACCATGCTTGCCTCGCGCCAGGTGACGACCTATCTGGATCGTGGCCGCGAATACGATGTAATTGTGCAGGCGGCCGATGCTGACCGTGCCACCCCGGCTGATCTGGGGCAGATTTTTCTACGGCCGAGAGAGGGCGGTTCGCTCATACCCCTTCAGGCACTGGTATCAATTGAAGAAGTAGGCGCAAACCCGGACTTGCGGCGCATCGACCGGCTACCGGCAGTGATCATCAGCGCCTCTCTGGCTGATGATTATGATCTTGGCTCGGCGCTGACCTACCTGAACAATCTGTCTGTGGATAACCTGCCACCGGAAGCGCGGGTGAGTTACCGGGGGTTATCTCGGGAATTTCAGGACTCTTCCGCTGCTATCTATGTCACTTTCGGTTTGGCCTTTATCATTGTATTTCTGGTGCTGGCAGCCCAGTTTGAAAGCTGGATTCACCCTCTGATCATCATGCTTCCGGTGCCACTGGCTGTAACCGGCGCACTGCTGGCCCTCTGGTGGAGCGGCATCAGCCTGAACATATACAGCCAGATCGGGATCATCATGTTGCTCGGGCTGATGTCGAAAAACGGCATATTGATTGTCGAGTTTGCCAACCAGCTCCGTGATGACGGCTACGCGGTAAAAGACGCCATTCTGGCCGGCGCGTCCCTGCGTTTCCGGCCGGTACTGATGACTACCATATCCACGGTCTTTGGTGCTGTGCCACTGGTCATTGCCACCGGTGCGGGCGCTGAGAGCAGGGCGGCGATTGGTATGGTGATTCTGGGCGGGCTGATTTTTGCGACCACGCTTACGTTGTTTATCATTCCGGTGCTCTATAATCTGCTGGCCGGCTTTGCCAAATCAGCCAATGCGATTGAACATGAACTGGAACGCCAGGCATCTTTGTCCCAGGCCAGCTCGTCGGATTGATGCAAAGTCTGGCGTAACCCTGCAACCCGGATGTTTTCATGGCCATACACAGTCAGTTCCGTTTACTGGGGCAGCGGCGTTTTTTGCCGTTTTATCTCACCCAGTTTTCCGGCGCGTTCAATGACAACCTCTATAAGAATGCGCTGCTACTGCTGATTGCCTATCAGACCACCGGCCTGTTCGGGCTTTCAGTGAACACAGTGATAAATCTGGCTGCCTTCCTGTTTATCCTGCCGTTTTTCCTGTTCTCCGGTATTGCAGGGCAAATGGCCGATCGCTATGAGAAAGCTGCCATTATCCGCAAGGTAAAGCTGGCAGAAATCGGCATTATGGCTATTGCTGCGCTGGCGCTCTGGCTTGGTTGGTACGAAGGGCTGTTAGTACTTTTGTTTCTGATGGGTACCCAGTCCACTTTCTTCGGGCCGGTGAAGTACGCCATTTTGCCGCAGGTGCTTGGCGATGATGAGCTGGTTGGAGGCAATGGCCTTGTGAGCATGGGCACCTTCGTGGCCATTTTGCTTGGCACCATAGTGGCCGGTTTGCTTATGGGGCTTGAGGCGGCGGCAAAACTCACGGCGGTAAGCGTGCTGGTGATGTCGGTTCTGGGTTATCTGGCGGCACGACAGGTACCGGAAACCGTCCTGGATGTTGCCGGGCAGGCGGTGCGCTTCCGGCCGGTTCTGGAAACCTGGCGCCTGATGGGCGTCGCGGCGGAGCGCAAGCCGGTGCTTTGGGCAATTCTGGCCATATCCTGGTTCTGGTTTCTTGGCGCCGCTTATCTCACCCAGTTCCCCAGCTTTGCCCGCAGCAATCTTCAGGGCGACGAAACCGTGGTTACCCTGCTGCTGTCCATGTTTATTGTCGGTATCTCCATCGGCTCGATGATGTGCGAACGTCTCACTCGGCATCGCATTACTCTGGTGCCTGTGCCCTGGGGTGCCCTTGGCCTTACCCTGTTAGGGGTGGATCTGTTCTTTGCGGTGCCGGTCGGCCAGGAGCCAACAATCTGGTGGACACTGGTGACAGACCCTGTGTACATACGGGTATTGCTCGATCTGGTCGGCATCGGGGTTTGCGGCGGCTTGTTTATTGTGCCCCTGTACGCGTTTATTCAGCATGAAACCCCAAAACATAAACGTGCGCGAATCATTGCAGCACTGAACGTGATCAACGCGCTGTTCATGGTGATGAGTGCACTGACGGGAATTCTCGTGCTTGGGGTTCTTGATGTCGGTATTCCGGGGTTTTTCCTGCTGCTGTCTTTGGCTAACGGGCTTGTGGTAATAGCCGTGTGGCGCCTTAGACGAAGAACACAACAAGTATCTGTGGATAAATAGTTGGATAAGCTGCGGATAAGCTTTGAATGAATTTTTTTAAATTCAGTAAAAACAAAGCGTTAATGGTCTATGAGGGGTGCCGGACAAGTGTTGGTTAATGTGGATAACTTTCTTGAAAACTTTTGTGAAGAGAGTGACCCAAGCCTATGAAAACCCGCTGATTTCGATTTTATGTAGCGCGAATATAGGTATCCAGGAAGGGTTTTCCCGGCGCACTCTGGCCGACGGCTTTTCTCCGGAAACGCTTCTGGTTAAAATTTGCACATCCAGACTGCATTTTCACGGGTGAAACGTTATACTCCCCGCCCTGTTTTTATACCCCCGAATTCCGAGGTGAACTGTGGATTTTCCAACGCGTTTCGATGTCATTGTCATTGGTGGCGGCCATGCCGGTACTGAAGCCGCGCTTGCGGCTGCGCGAATGGGCTCGCTAACCCTGCTGCTGACTCATAACATTGAAACCTTGGGCCAGATGTCCTGTAACCCGGCCATTGGGGGCATTGGCAAAAGCCATCTGGTCAAGGAAATTGACGCTCTTGGCGGCGCCATGGCTCAGGCCACAGACTTGTCCGGAATTCAGTTTCGCGTGCTCAACAGCCGTAAAGGCCCTGCGGTGCGGGCCACCCGTGCCCAGGCCGACCGGGTCCTGTACAAGGCCGCGATTCGCCACACACTGGAAAACCAGCCCAACCTGACGCTGTTCCAGCAAGCAGCAGACGATCTGATTGTCGAAAACGATCAGGTTACCGGAGTGGTGTCCCAGACCGGTATCCGTTTCAATGCCAAAACGGTGGTATTGACGACCGGTACCTTCCTGGGCGGCGTTATCCATATTGGCATGCAGCACCACGCGGGTGGCCGTGCCGGTGATGCGCCTGCCAACGCACTGGCGCAACGTTTGCGGGAGCTGCCTTTCAATGTGGGCCGGCTCAAAACCGGAACACCGCCGCGTATTGATGCCCGCAGTGTCGATTTTTCCGTGATGCAGGAGCAGTGGGGCGATAACCCTACTCCGGTCATGTCGTTTATTGGCAGCCGTGATCAGCACCCTGAGCAGGTCTGCTGCTATGTAACCCGCACCACTGAGCAGACCCACGATATTATCCGCAGTGGTTTTGATCGCTCGCCCATGTTTGCCGGCAACATTGAAGGCATTGGGCCGCGCTACTGCCCGTCTATTGAAGACAAGGTCAGTCGCTTTGCCGACAAGGATTCGCACCAGATTTTTGTGGAGCCTGAGGGCCTCACTACCCATGAGCTATACCCGAACGGTATTTCTACCAGCTTGCCGTTCGACATTCAGCTTGCGGCAGTCCGTACGATTCCTGGCTTTGAAAACGCCCATATCACACGGCCTGGCTACGCTATCGAATACGACTATCTGAACCCACAGGACTTGCGCCACACGCTGGAAACCAAGTTCATTCAGGGTCTCTATTTTGCTGGCCAGATCAATGGCACCACTGGTTATGAAGAAGCCGGAGCCCAGGGCTTGCTCGCGGGCATTAACGCAGCCCTGCGCTCACAGGAGAAGAGTGAATGGTATCCACGCAGGGATGAAGCTTATCTGGGTGTGCTGGTCGACGACCTGATCACTATGGGCACCAGCGAGCCATACCGCATGTTTACCAGCCGGGCTGAGTACCGCCTGATTTTGCGCGAAGACAACGCCGATCTGCGATTGACCGAAGCCGGCCGCAAGCTTGGCTTGGTTGATGATGAGCGCTGGAAGAAATTCAATGACAAGTTTGAAGCCATAGCGACTGAGCGTAAGCGCCTGGAGTCCACCCGTATTCATCCTGCAACCGAGGCTGGTGAACGCGCCAATGGCTTTCTCAAGCAGCCAATGACCCGGGATCACACTCTGGCGGAACTGCTTCGTCGCCCGGAGGTTGTGTACAGCCATATTGCCGAGATCGGCGCCGCCCAGGCGGATGACCCGGTTGTGGCAGAGCAGGTGGAAATCGAAATCAAATACGAAGGCTACATTTCACGCCAGACTGAAGAAATTGAGCGCCTGCGCCGGAATGAGAACACCGCGCTGCCCATAGATCTGGATTACGATGTCATCGGCGGCCTGTCCAACGAGATCAAACAGAAACTGAAAGAGGTTCGCCCCGAAACGGTGGCTCAGGCCTCGCGGATTCAAGGGGTTACGCCGGCTGCGATCTCGCAGATTCTGGTGAATCTGAAAAAGCGCGAGCTTCTGCGCAAACAGAGCGCCTGAGCACATCTATGACCCAAACACTATGGCAACGGCAGCTACGGGAAGGGCTGTCCGCGATGCAGCTTTCCCTGAGCGAAGCCCGGCAACAACAGCTGCTGGCATTTCTGGCCCTGCTCAATAAGTGGAACAAGGCTTACAACCTCACGGCTGTGCGCAACGAAGGGGAGATGGTCTCCCGACAATTGCTCGACAGCCTCAGCATTATGCCCTGGGTAACCACGGAGCATCTGCTCGACGTTGGCGCCGGCGGCGGCTTGCCGGGTATCCCTCTGGCTATTGTGCTGCCAGAAACGCGCTTCACCCTGCTGGACAGCAACGGTAAGAAAACCCGTTTTCTGAATCAGTGTGTGCTGGAGCTGGGCCTGAACAACGTGGATGTTATCCATGGCCGTGCAGAAGACTGCAAGCCGGAACAACCGTTCAGCCAGATAAGCAGCCGTGCGTTTACCGCGCTGGATAACCTGGTGGGTTGGTGTGGCGATCTGCTGGCAAATGAAGGCAGTTTCCTTGCCATGAAAGGCCAGTATCCGGATGATGAGATAGCTGCGCTTCCTGCCGGCTGGCAGGTATCATCCAGCCATTCCCTTGAAGTCCCCGGCGCCGGCGGTGAGAGACACCTGCTGGTCGTGACCCGAGCAGAGCAGTAACTGTATTCAATAATAAGGAGGCGAGAGATGGCGCGCGTGATTGCAGTGACCAATCAGAAGGGTGGTGTTGGCAAAACCACCACTTGCGTCAACCTTGCCGCTTCACTGGCCGCCACCAAGCGCCGGGTTCTGCTGGTGGATATGGATCCCCAGGGCAACGCCACCATGGGCAGTGGTGTGGATAAAAGCGGGCTCGAGCTCTCAGGGTACGACCTGCTCACCAAACGGGCGACTGCGGCCGAGGTGATTGTCCATGCCGAAGCTTCCGGCTTCGATATCATGCCCTCGAATGGCGACCTGACAGCTGCAGAAGTGGCACTGATGAACGAAATCGGCCGTGAGCACCGGCTGAGACTTGCCATCAACAGCGTCCGCGATAATTACGACTACGTTCTGATCGATTGTCCGCCCTCACTCAGCCTGTTAACCGTAAATGCGCTTTCTGCGGCTGACTCGGTGCTTATCCCCATGCAGTGTGAGTACTACGCACTGGAAGGACTGGCCGCACTGATGAATACCGTGGAGCAGATCAAGGAAACGGTCAATCCGGATCTGGAAATTGAAGGCATTCTCAGAACCATGTACGACCCCCGGAACAGTCTTACTCTGGATGTGTCCGGCCAGCTTACCGAGTATTTCGGGGAAAAGGTCTATCGCGCCGTCATTCCACGCAACGTGCGCCTGGCCGAAGCACCCAGTTACGGAATGCCGGCACTGAAATACGATAAGGCATCCAAGGGCGCCATTGCTTACCTGGCGCTGGCCGGAGAAATGGTGCGCCGCCACAGGGCAGAAAAGACATCCGCGGAGGTTGCGGTGTAACATGGCGGCCTGTCTCTCTTAAAAGATGCACAACGACTATCAACGGGAAGAATGACTGATACCATGGCGGCGAAGAAACGAGGATTGGGCGAGCGCGGGCTGGGAGCCCTGCTGGCCGGATCCAGGGTTAACCTGGATCAGGAACTGAAAGACCACGACGGTGAGTTGCGACAGGTTCCCATCGATCTGATCCAGCGCGGCCGCTTTCAGCCACGTCGTGATATGGATCCCGCCGCTCTGCAGGAACTGGCGGATTCGATCCGTCAGCAAGGCGTGATGCAGCCTGTAGTGGTGAGGCCCATTGCCGAAGGCCGGTATGAGCTGATCGCCGGGGAGCGTCGTTGGCGTGCCACCCAGATGGCGGAACTGGACAGCATACCCGCTATTATCCGGGATGTTCCCGATGAAGCGGCCATCGCGATGGCGCTTATCGAGAACATTCAACGCGAAAACCTCAACCCTATTGAGGAAGCCTTCGCCCTTCAGCGCCTGCAGGAAGAGTTTGGCCTCACCCAGGCCCAGGTGGCCGAGGCTGTGGGTAAATCCCGCACCACCATCACTAACCTTCTGCGTCTGATAGGTCTGACCGAAGATGTGCGTCTGATGCTGGAACACGGCGATCTCGAAATGGGCCATGGTCGCGCTATGCTGACACTCTCGCCGGAACAGCAGATGCAGGTCGCAAAACAGGTGGTCGCCAAGTCGCTGTCAGTGAGGCAGACTGAAGCGCTTGTGCGCCGGGTTCAGCAGGAAACGGAAACCGGGAAACCGGCTAAATCAGAGGCCATCGATCCCAACATCCGTTCCCTGCAGGATGACCTTGCCGAGCGTCTGGGGGCCAAAGTGTCCATTGCCCACGGGCAACGTGGCAAAGGTAAACTGGTCATTGAGTACAGTTCACTGGACGAGCTGGACGGTATTCTGGGCCATATCCGGTAAATCGGAAATAAAATCAGCGCCTTGACTAAATAGCTGAAAACCACCATATGTCGTGATACTAAAAGACGGCAGCCACAAGTTGTGTGATAGTTGCAGGTTTCTGGTACTATTCTGGTGAAATTTTGGCCAGGTTTCGCGCATAGGCTGGTTGAACACCTATTGCTTAAAACATATAATTTCGCGCGATTGGAATGATGGCTGGTGAAATGAAACCTCGGCGACACCAAATAACCTACGTTCCTTTGGCTCGCTGGTTGATCATTGAGTTCACAGGGCTTGTTGTTATCAGCCTGATCTGGTCGCTTCAAAGCTTTTTGGCCGGTTATTCCGCATTTATCGGCGGTCTTATTTTCATTGTGCCAAATGCCTGGTTTGTACATCGGGTTTATCGTTATCAGGGCGCCCGTCAAACGCGTCTTATGGTGGGAAATCTATTTCGGGCGGAATCCACCAAAATCGCCCTGACCGCTGTCTTTTTCGCGGCTGTATTCACTTTAATGGAGCCGGTACATGTGCCGGCTCTGTTATTCACTTTTGCTGTGATGGTTGTAACAGGTGGTGCACTGCGCTGGCTGATACGACCGCAAACACGGCGATGACTGGACGAGAGCAGAATGGCTGATACCCCAGTAGAGTATATAAAGCACCACCTCCAGAACCTGACGTATGGAAAGCTGGAAGCAGGCTATGAGCGCTTCGACGGCACCGTCGTGAGCGAAACCGGCTGGACCTTCGCGCGTACCGCGCAAGAAGCGTCTGACATGGGGTTCATGGCCATACACGTAGATACCTTGGGCTGGTCAATAGCCATGGGCGTGTTGTTCCTGGGGCTGTTTCGGTTTGTCGCCACTCGCGTCACCACGGGTGTACCGGGCGCGCTGCAGAACCTGGTGGAAATCACCGTTGAGTTTATTGAAAACCTGGTAAAAGACGGCTTTCATGCCCGTAACCCGCTGATCGCGCCACTGGCATTGACCATCTTCGTGTGGATTTTGCTCATGAACGTGCTCAAGCTGATCCCGGTGGATTATATTCCGACGATTGCACACGCCATGGGTCTTGAATACTTCAAGATCGTGCCTACCACCGACCCCAATGCCACCTTCGGCATGTCGATTGGCGTATTCCTGCTGATTATCTTCTACAGCCTTAAAGTGAAAGGCGTAACCGGTTTCGCCAAGGAACTGGGTATGCAACCGTTCAACCACTGGGCGTTGATCCCGGTTAACCTGGTGCTGGAAATTCTGGTACTGATTGTGAAACCCATCAGCCTGGCGTTGCGTCTGTTCGGTAACATGTACGCCGGTGAAGTTGTGTTTATCCTGATTGCGCTGCTGCCATTGTGGGCACAGTGGACACTGAACGTGCCCTGGGCCATTTTCCATATTCTGGTAATTCCGCTGCAGGCCTTTATTTTCACAATGCTGACAATAGTTTATCTTGCATCGGCACACGAAGAACACTGATTACCCGTTAAAAAGCAAACCCTTAACTATCTGAAAAACTGAGGAGTTCTCAATGGAAATGGTATTTATTGCAGCATCGATCATCATCGGTTTTGGCGCACTGGCCACCGGTATTGGCTTTGGTATTCTGGGCGGCAAGCTGCTTGAAGCTACAGCCCGTCAGCCAGAGATGGCTAACCAGCTGCAGGTTAAAACCTTCATCATGGCTGGTCTGCTGGACGCCGTTCCGATGATCGGTGTTGGTATCGCGATGTACCTGATCTTCGTTGTTGCTGGCTAACACAGCCTCTAGATGCGGGCGCTGTTCTGATCGTCATCAGATCCGGGCGCCCGGTTTTTTGGTCTCCAGCACGCAACGAATAGCAAGAGGTATATTGCCGTGAATATAAACCTTACGTTGATAGGGCAATCGATTGCCTTCGCTATTTTCGTCTGGTTCTGCGTGAAATATGTTTGGCCGCCGATCACGGCTGCCATGCAAGCGCGCCAGAAGAAAATTGCAGATGGTCTTTCTGCTGCTGACCGGGCCTCGCTGGATCTTGAGCTAGCTCAGGAAAAAGCCGCCCAGCAAATGCATCAAGCCAAAGAAGACGCTGCTGCTCTTATCGATCAGGCTAACAAGCGCGCCGCCCAGATTGTGGAATCATCCAAAGACGATGCCCGCAAAGAAGGTGAAAAGCTCATCGAGCAAGCCCGGGCGGAAATTCAACAGGAGCGTGTTCAGGCTCGCGACGCACTCAGAACAGAAGTGGCATTGCTTGCCATTGCCGGTGCCGAGAAGATTCTGGAAACCTCTGTCGATGCCAAAGCTCACAGCGAGATGCTGGACAAGCTGGCAGCACAACTCTAAGCGAGGGTCCCATGGCAGAACTGATTACGTTAGCCCGGCCCTACGCGAAAGCCGTTTTCGATGCCGCTAAAGAGCAAGACACCGTTGGATCCTGGGATCAGGCACTTGCTCTCGTTGGTCTGCTGGCAGCTGACGGCGCTGTGAAGAAAATTCTGGCCAATCCTGGCCTGTCTGAGCAACGGAAGGCAGAACTGTTCTTCGATACTGCTGAAGAACAGATGCCCGAAGCGCTCAGAAACTTCCTGTTGATTCTTGCTGAAAACAAGCGCCTGGCGTTGCTGCCGGAAATTTCAACGCTGTTCACCTTCTACCGCGCCGAACTTGAGCGCACGGTAAATATGAAGGTAAGTACAGCGTTTGAAATGACTCCCGAAGAGCAGCAAAAGCTGGCAGAAGCATTGTCCAGGAAACTGGAGCGTAAAGTCGCCCTGGAAACCGCCGTTGATCGCTCGTTGATCGGTGGCGTGGTGGTAAATACCGGCGATCTGGTTATTGACGCTTCAGTCCGTGGCAAGCTGGCCAAAATGGCTAAAGCTCTGGGCTCCTGATTTCAGCAAAAGGTTTGAGGACAAAGGCATGCAGCAACTGAATCCATCCGAGATCAGTGACATCATTAAAAAGAGAATCGAAAAGCTCGATATCTCTTCTGAAGCAAAAAATGAAGGCACCATTCTGTCTGTTGCAGACGGCATTGTGCTGATTCACGGCCTGGCCGACGTTATGTCTGGCGAAATGATTGAATTTGCCAACGGCTCATTCGGCATGGCGCTGAACCTGGAGCGCGACTCTGTCGGCGCCGTGGTACTGGGCGATTACGAAGACCTGGCCGAAGGCCAGAAAGTCCGTTGCACGGGTCGTATTCTTGAAGTTCCGGTTGGTCCGGAACTGCTGGGCCGCGTTGTTGACGGTCTGGGTAACCCGATCGATGGCAAGGGCGATCTGGGCACCAGCATGACCGAGCCGGTCGAAAAAGTTGCGCCAGGTGTTATTGAGCGTCAGTCCGTTGACGAGCCGGTACAGACCGGCCTGAAAGCCATCGACACCATGGTGCCGATCGGCCGAGGCCAGCGTGAGCTGATCATTGGTGACCGTCAGATCGGTAAGACCGCTGTCGCCATCGACGCGATCATCAACCAGAAGAACACCGGCATTAAGTGTGTCTACGTTGCCATCGGCCAGAAGCAGTCTTCGATTGCTGCGGTTGTACGCAAGCTGGAAGAGCACGGTGCAATGGACCACACCATCGTGGTTGCCGCTGGCGCAGCAGATCCGGCCGCCATGCAGTTTCTGGCGCCTTACTCCGGTACCACCATGGGCGAATACTTCCGCGACCGCGGTGAAGACGCTCTGATCGTATACGATGACCTGTCAAAACAGGCCGTTGCTTACCGTCAAATCTCCCTTCTGCTGCGTCGTCCGCCAGGTCGTGAAGCTTATCCGGGTGACGTTTTCTATCTGCACTCCCGTCTGTTGGAGCGTGCATCCCGTGTAAACGCGGACTACGTTGAGAAGTTCACCAACGGTGAAGTGAAAGGCAAGACCGGTTCTTTGACCGCACTGCCAATCATCGAAACCCAGGCGGGTGACGTGTCGGCTTTCGTACCGACCAACGTAATCTCCATTACCGATGGTCAGATCTTTCTTGAGACCAACCTGTTCAACTCCGGTATTCGTCCGGCGATGAACGCCGGTATTTCGGTATCGCGGGTAGGTGGTGCAGCTCAGACCAAGATCATGAAGAAACTGGGCGGTAACATCCGTCTGGCTCTGGCTCAATACCGCGAGCTTGCAGCTTTTGCCCAGTTCGCCTCGGATCTCGACGATGCTACACGTAAGCAGCTTGAACACGGTCAGCGCGTTACGGAATTGATGAAGCAGAACCAGTACAGCCCGATGACTGTGGCTGAAATGGGTACTGTTCTGTACGCCGCCAACGAAGGCTTCCTCGATGATGTAGACGTCACCAAGGTTGTCGACTTTGAAGCCCAGTTGTTGGATTGGGTGCGGGCAGAGCAAAAAGAACTGCTTGAGAAGATCGGTGCCGCCGGCAACTACAACGATGACGTTGCCGCAGATCTCAAAGCTGCGCTGGAGAAATTCAAGACCACTCAAACCTGGTAACACCGCTGGCCCGCTGCGGCGGGCCTGTTGGTCCAAATGAGTGTCTAACTTGAAAGGGCAGTGATCTATGGCCATCGGAAAAGAAATACGTAACCAGATCGGCAGCATCAAGAGCACGCAGAAAATCACCAGCGCCATGGAAATGGTGGCGGCGAGTAAGATGCGTAAAGCTCAGGAACGCATGCGGGCAACGCGGCCTTATGCGGAGAAGATGCGCCAGGTAATTGGACACATTGCCAAGTCCAACAAGGATTACCGTCACCCGTTCATGATTGAGCGTGAGGTGAAACGTGTAGGCTACATCGTTATCTCCTCTGACCGCGGCTTGTGCGGTGGTTTGAACAGCAACGCGTTCAAATTGCTGGTGCGCGAAATGCGTAACTGGAAAGACAAAGGTGTGGCGATTGACCTCTGCGCCATCGGACAGAAAGGCGCTTCGTTTTTCCGCAGCTACGGTGGCAACGTGGTCGCGGCGCTAACGCACATCGGCGACGACCCCAGCGCGGAAGTTCTGATCGGTAACGTCAAGGTGATGCTCGATGCGTTCAGTGACGGGAAAATTGATCGCCTGTACCTGGTGAGTAACGAATTCGTCAACACCATGACGCAAATGCCAAAAGCAGAGCAGTTACTGCCTCTGCCAGAAGGCATGGAAGAAGATATCGGTACCCAGTGGGATTACATTTACGAGCCGGATGCACGTCCGATTCTCGACGGGCTACTGCCACGCTATATTGAGTCCCAGGTGTATCAGGGCGTGGTAGAAAATCTGGCTTGCGAACAGGCTTCCCGAATGATTGCCATGAAGAGTGCTACCGATAACGCCGGTGACATCATCAAAGACTTGCAGTTGGTCTACAACAAAGCTCGTCAGGCAGCCATTACGCAAGAGATTTCGGAAATTGTGAGCGGCGCGGCATCGGTCTGATCCGCCACAATCCTACTGGTATTATTGACTATGAAGATAACGAGGAACCGAGCATGAGTAGCGGACACATCGTTCAGATCATTGGCGCGGTTATCGACGTGGAATTCCCACGTGACGCCGTTCCAGGCATTTACGACGCACTGCTGCTTGAAGGTGGCGAAACAACACTGGAAGTCCAGCAGCAGCTGGGCGACGGCGTTGTTCGCACCATCGCGATGGGCAGCACCGAAGGCCTGAAGCGTGGCCTGAAAGCAGAAAACACACACAAGCCGATTTCGGTACCCGTGGGCACCCAGACGCTGGGCCGCATCATGGACGTTCTGGGCCGCCCTATCGACGAAGCGGGCCCTATCGGTGAAGAAGAGCGTTGGGCTATCCACCGCAAAGCACCCAGTTATGCAGACCAGGCCGCTTCTGCCGACCTGCTGGAAACCGGCATCAAGGTTATCGACCTGATCTGTCCGTTCGCCAAGGGTGGTAAAGTTGGCCTGTTCGGCGGCGCCGGTGTAGGCAAGACCGTTAACATGATGGAGCTGATCAACAACATCGCGAAAGAGCACTCCGGTCTCTCCGTATTCGCAGGTGTTGGTGAGCGGACTCGTGAAGGTAACGACTTCTACTACGAAATGAAGGACTCCAACGTTCTTGATAAAGTAGCGATGGTCTATGGCCAGATGAACGAGCCCCCGGGAAACCGTCTGCGCGTTGCCCTGACCGGTCTCACCATGGCCGAGAAGTTCCGTGACGAAGGTCGTGACGTACTGTTGTTCGTAGACAACATCTACCGTTACACCCTGGCGGGTACCGAGGTATCTGCACTGCTGGGCCGTATGCCTTCAGCGGTAGGTTATCAGCCGACTCTGGCCCAGGAAATGGGTGAGTTGCAGGAGCGTATTACCTCAACCAAGACTGGCTCTATTACATCTATTCAGGCGGTATACGTACCGGCGGATGACTTGACTGACCCGTCTCCGGCCACCACCTTCTCCCACCTTGACGCCACAGTGGTACTGAGCCGTGACATCGCTTCCAAGGGTATTTACCCGGCGATCGATCCGCTTGATTCCACCTCACGTCAGCTGGATCCGCTGGTGATCGGTGAGCAGCATTATACGATTGCCCGTGGTGTGCAGAACGTACTGCAGCGCTACAAGGAACTGAAAGACATTATTGCCATTCTGGGTATGGACGAGCTGTCAGAAGAAGACAAGCAAATCGTTTCCCGCGCCCGTAAGATTGAGCGGTTCCTGTCTCAGCCGTTCCACGTTGCTGAAGTATTCACCGGTTCGCCGGGCAAATATGTGTCTTTGAAAGAGACCATCAGCAGCTTTGAAGGCATCCTTAATGGCGACTATGATGATATGCCTGAGCAGGCATTCTACATGGTTGGCGGCATGGACGAAGCCATCGAAAAAGCGAAGGCCATGAAAGCGAAAGAAGCTAAGTAATCCTCTTTCAATTTCTGACCCAAGAGGCTTAGAGATATGGCTATGACTGTACATTGTGACGTCGTGAGTGCTGAGAAGAAGATTTACTCCGGGCTGGTAGAGATGCTTATCGCTACCGGCACCGAGGGTGAGTTGGGCATTCAGCTTGGCCATGCTCCGTTGCTGTCCGCGCTCAAACCGGGGGCAGTCCGGATCATCAAACAGGGTGGCGAAGAGGAGATTCTGTACGTGTCCGGGGGATACCTGGAAGTACAGCCGAATCTTGTGACCCTGATGGCTGATACGGCGGTGCGTGCGAAAGACGTTGATGAGGCTGCAGCATTGCAGGCTCAGAAAGACGCCGAAGCAACACTGGCGAATAAAACGGGCGAGTTCGAGTATTATCGTGCTGCTGCGGAGCTGGCCGAAGCGGCCGCTCAGTTGCGTACTTTGCAGAAGCTGCGCAAGAACGTTCGCTAGAACGGTTTGCAAGAGCTTGCCCCGAAAAGCCGCATCCCGCATGGGTGGCGGGTGCTGTTTCGCCCTACAAGGTGATTACAGCGCCGGTTTCCATTGCACGGATGCGGCTTTTTTATTGACGTAAATTTTATTGATATTGCTGTTATTGATATCACACAGACCACGTAAAGGGAGCTGTTGCCCCATGTCACCGTTGCACGTTGTAATTCTGGCTGCCGGCCAGGGCTCAAGGATGAAATCATCGCTGCCGAAGGTGCTGCACAAGGTGGCGGGGCGGCCCATGCTTCATCACGTGATCGATACGGCACTGACTCTGGGTGCCGAGAGCATACATGGGGTGATTGGACACGGTGCTGATCAGGTAAAGGCTGCTACTAAAGCGCACAATGTTAGCTGGGTGATGCAGGAACAGCAGTTGGGGACCGGCCACGCGGTCGCCCAGACATTGCCGGAATTACCGGATGATGCCCGGGTGTTGGTGCTATACGGTGACGTACCGCTGACGACTGCGGAAACGCTACAGGGGCTGGTTCAGAATCTTGATGAGCAAACCCTGGGGTTGTTGACCGTTACTCTCGATAACCCCCAGGGCTATGGCCGTATCCTGCGCGACGAGGCCGGAAACGTCACTGCGATTGTGGAGCAAAAAGACGCCAGCGTTGAACAGCTGGCGATTTGCGAAGTAAATACCGGCATTCTCGCCGTCAGTGCGCGGCGTCTGAAAACCTGGTTGCCGCAGCTGTCCAGCAGCAATGCCCAGGGTGAGTATTACCTCACCGACATCATTGCCATGGCGGTGCAGGCTGGTATGGCGGTGAACGTAGCCCAACCGGGGAATCCATTTGAAGTGCAGGGCGTCAATAACCGCCTGCAGCTGGCCGAGCTTGAGCGTTGGTATCAGAGCCGGGAAGCCGAGCGTCTGATGACTGAGGGCGCGACGCTTGCTGATCCGGCACGGGTAGATGTGCGCGGCCAACTCACCATTGGCAACGACGTACTGATTGATGTGAACGTGGTGTTTAACGGTAAGGTGACTCTGGGCAGCCATGTGTCCATCGGGCCAGGTTGTGTGATTACCGATGCCAATATAGCTGATGGTGCTCAGATTCATGCCCACAGCGTAATCGAGCAAGCCAGTGTGGGCCCCAACGCCCAGGTCGGACCGTTTGCGCGCTTGCGCCCCGGCACACAGCTGGCCGCTAACACCAAGGTGGGTAATTTTGTTGAAACCAAAAAAGCGATCGTCGGTGAAGGGAGCAAAATTAACCATCTCAGCTACGTTGGTGATGCTACGCTGGGAACCGATGTGAACGTGGGTGCAGGCACAATCACCTGCAACTATGATGGTGTAAATAAATACCAGACAGTGTTGGGCGATAGCGTGTTTGTTGGTTCCAACAGCTCGCTGGTTGCGCCCGTTACGGTTGCCGCTGGCGCCACGATTGGTGCCGGCTCCACCATCACCAGGGATGTGCCCGAGCAACAACTGGCAGTGGCCAGGGGCCGGCAGCGCAACATCTCCAGTTGGCAGAAGCCGGAAAAACACTGAGTAAGAATTTTTTCCAGACTTTTTACCCTCAGTTTTATTACGAACAGGACAAGCAGCATGTGTGGCATTGTAGGTGCGGTTTCAGAACGGGACGTTCAGGGCATTCTTCTTGAAGGCCTGCGCCGCCTCGAGTACCGGGGATACGATTCTGCCGGTATGGCAGTTCTGGACGGCAAAAGCGTTGTTCAGCGCGCTCGGGAAGTCGGCAAGGTAGCATCGCTGGCTGCTGCTATCGAAACCAATCCGCTGTCAGGCTACCTGGGCATTGCCCATACTCGCTGGGCAACTCATGGAGAGCCTTCACAGCTCAACGCCCACCCGCACATGTCTGGCGACCACCTGGCCATCGTTCACAACGGAATTATCGAGAACTATCAGGAGTTGCGTGAAGAGCTGAGGGCCGACGGCTTTGAGTTTACCTCACAAACCGATACCGAAGTGGTCGTGCACCTGATCGAAAAGAACTACCGTGAACTGGGCAAGCTATACGATGCTGTGAAGACCTCCATTACCCGTCTTCGCGGGGCCTATGCTCTGGCCGTCGTGCATGCCGAAGAGCCCGATCACATGGTGGTGTGCAGGGAAGGTAGCCCGCTGGTCGTGGGCGTGGGTATCGGCGAGAACTTTATCGCTTCGGACCAGCTTGCATTGCTTCCCGTGACCGACCGTTTCATGTTTCTGGAAGAGGGCGATCTTGCCGATATTCGCCGCGACAGCGTTGAGATTCATGATCGTGAGGGTACGCGGGTAGAGCGTGTCATCAGCCGTTTTGAACACAGTGCAGACTCAGCAGACAAAGGTGAATACCGACACTTCATGCTCAAGGAAATCAACGAGCAGCCAAGGGTCATCAAGGCCACCATGGAAGGCCGGGTGACAGAGTCGCGGGTACTGGAGCAGGCGCTTGGTACGGCGGCTGGAGACCTGTTGAAAGATATCCGCCACGTTCAGATCATTGCCTGTGGCACCAGCTATCACGCCGGAATGGTGGCCCGCTACTGGATTGAAGATCTGGCGGGCGTACCTTGCTCCGTGGAGGTGGCTTCCGAGTTCCGCTATCGCAAGCACGTGATCCAGAAAGACACGCTGTTTCTGTGCATTTCCCAGTCCGGTGAAACGGCTGATACCCTGGCGGCGCTGCGTCAGGCCAAAAAAGCCGGCTTCCGTGCCGCGCTGGCCATCTGTAACGTGCCGGGTAGCTCGCTGGTGCGGGAATCCGATCTTGTGATCATGACCCAAGCCGGGCCGGAAATTGGTGTTGCCTCCACGAAAGCTTTTACCACCCAGTTGGTAGCCCTGCTGATTTTCACCTTGGCACTGGCTCGTAAAAACGGCCTCAGCGAAGAGCGGGAAGCGGAAATAGTTAAAGCTCTGCATCGGGTGCCCGGTCAGGTCAGCGATGTGCTGGCGCTGGACGGTGAGATTGCAGAGATGTCCAAGCGGTTTATGGACAAAAACCACGCCTTGTTCCTGGGCCGTGGTTCTCAGTTTCCGGTAGCGATGGAAGGCGCGCTGAAACTGAAAGAAATCTCTTACATCCACGCTGAAGCCTATCCCGCCGGCGAACTGAAGCATGGGCCGCTGGCACTGGTGGACAGCGAAATGCCCGTGATTACAGTTGCACCCAATAACAGCATGGCCGAGAAGCTAAAATCGAATCTGGAAGAAGTTCGTGCCCGTGGTGGTGAACTGTTCGTGTTTGCTGATCGTGCCGCGAATGTGAAGCCGGAAGAAAACACCCACGTAGTGCAGTTGCCGGAAGTGCACGAAATCACAGCTCCAATTGTCTATACCGTCCCGTTACAGCTGCTTTCGTACCACGTGGCAGTGCTCAAGGGCACGGATGTGGACCAGCCCAGAAACCTGGCGAAAAGCGTAACGGTTGAGTAGTCTGGCACCCCGCTTGAGAGCAATGTAAGCCGACACGTTCACTAGAGTAAAAAAGGCCTCCTGCCGGAATAAGAACAGCAGGAGGCCTTTTTAATGGTGGACCAGGTCATCAGGGTGCACGAAGCCCACTTTCAAATCGCTGTCTGTCTGCCTGAACGGTCTTTATCAGTAGGCTTTGTATGGGAGAAACTTGCCAGACAAAACCACATTTACGCGATCGCCTTTGGGATCATCTTCGCGCTGAATATCCATCGAAAAATCGATGGCGCTCATAATGCCGTCACCGAATTCTTCATGGATCAATTCTTTGATCGTACTGCCGTAGACGTTAACAATTTCGTACCAGCGATAGATCAGCGGGTCGGTAGGAACCGCAGTGGGAAGCGAGCCTTTGTAAGGAGCCACCTGAAGCCAGGCAACCGCTTCGTCACTGAGTTCGAATAGCTCACCGACCTTTTCAGCCTGCTCCTTGTTCATCGCCATCTGGCCAAGGCAAGCAGACGTAGTCCATTCTTTGGACAAACCAATGGTCTCTGCCACGGTGCTCCACTTGATGTCTTTGAGCACTTTGGCGGACATAATCATCTGGGTTACTTCATCGCGGCTATTAATCATAATGGCTTCCTTCTGTTTGTGGGGTTATTCGAACGTATTGGTGTAAGACGTATCGGGACGAATCCTGTTCTCACGCTCAGGCGGCCCGGCTCTGGGCTGAGGTGCCTATTTTCATCTGCGAGATCTTCTGACTACCCAGGTATTGTTCCATAACGAGTTCGTTGGCATCTTGCGAAATGATCCTCCAGGTCCCTTCAGCCACGGGCCGACCATGCAAAATCACGGGCATTGCACGGGTTTTTAGCCTTATGACCGGTTGGGTATGCTGGTACTTCACGGTGTCCAAACCGAATATCGCGTGAGCGATTGCTTGCGCCTGATGTTTTATAGGTTCAATAAAGCGACAGGGCATTCCGTCGATGCTGATGCAATCACCCAGTGCGTATATATTCGGATCACTGGTGCAGAGCGTTTTGGGGTCCACAGCAAGGCCAGACTCGAAACGCAGATTTGCCTGCAGGGCCAGCCGGTTGTCAGTGGCTAATCCAGTGGCTGCGACGACGTGATCGACTTCAATAGAGGGGCCGGCTTTAAGCTCGACAATTCGCTTGCCGCTTTCACGTTCCTTAACGCCGGCAACATCAACACCACCGTGATAAGTGATGCCAAGGCTGGTCAGGCTTTTGACCAGTCGAGATGAGGCTTCTTCAGGCAACAGCCCGGCCAGCGGGGAGGTGTTGCGATCAAGAAGAGTAACCTTGTGTCCTGCGTGAGCGAAATCTTCAGCTAGCTCGCATCCGATCATACCGGCACCCACAATGGCCACCGCTTTGCTGCCTCCGGCAAGCGCCTGCTGCAGGCCCGACCAGCCCGCCAGTTCATTGACCCGCCAACACAAGGAGGGTGGGAGCTGGGGAGGAAGGACAGGTTTGGCGCCCTGAGCCAGAACCAGCTGTGTGTAATTCAGGGGCCCCCGCGAGGTACGTAGCTGCCGCAGAGCCGGGCTTAGACCAACTGCGAATGTATCAGCTATCAGCTGAACACCGAGTCGATGGGCAGCTTCATATCCGGTCTCGCGGATTAACGCCGATTTATCGGAGCCGCGGCTGATTGCGACAGAGAGTTCGGGCTTGTGATACAGGTCACCATTGCAAGCGCTGACCAGGGTAATGGGCACTGTCGGGTTCAGCGTGCGGAGCGCCTCCACCGTGGACCAGCCAGCGACCCCCGCACCTACAACGACAATCCCGGGTTCACGGTTGAATTGCATGGGCTGATCGGAAACGGGAATTTCCTGGCGCTCAAACAGCTCGAAATCTGTCTTGGTAACGCCACACAGGGGGCATTCCCAGTCGTCGGGAATATCCTCAAAGCGGGTGCCCGGTGCGAGTCCGCTATCCGGATCCCCCAGCTCTTCGTCATAGATCAGTCCACATGCAAGGCAAATGTACTGTCTCCAGGGCATGGACTTGTCGAAGGCCTGCTTGCTCATGCTGGTACCTCTTCACGCATTTGTTTTGCCATCTCCCACCTCAGGTGCTTGAGCGCAGGTGTGACGATAGCGACGAAGTGTGCCTCACGTATTCGGCGTTGCGGCGACGAGTTCATCAGGTAACCCCGCGCACCCTGGTGAAGAAGTGCTGACTGGGATGCCTTCAGTACCAGTTCAGACCCCCATGCACGCAAATCGAGCACATCGAGAAGGAATTCTTTGGAGTCGTCAAACGGGGTTTTGCAGAGCTTCGAAGTTTGGGCCGCGATTTCCTCAAACTCAGCCTGAAGCTCGTCCGGGCGATCGTGCAGATACCGGTTTACATGACCAAGTGAAGGCTCGACCTCGCGGGCGGAATCGATGGAGCCCTGAATAACACCGGCAGCCATGCCAACCTGCAACAGAATGAACGCGGCCCGAACGCGCTGAATAAAGGGACGGGCAGGATCCGCAATCATCTGATCTTCGCTGACGAAATAATCGATCAGCGGTACAGCCCAGGTGCTGGTGCCTTCCATTCCGGAAAACTCCGGGCATTTCCTGAGTTGCACGCGCTCGTCCAGATCCAGCAGGAACATAATCTCATGGGAACGGGTGCCATCATCGCGGTCGACGGCGGCGATTACGCCACAGTATTGCCCTGGGGCAATATGACTGACCCAGGGCAAGGTACCACTGACGCTGTAACCCCCCGGTACCTTTTTGGCTTTCAGAGCCATTTTTTCGATGCCAGTGAATGCTTTCATCGGGTTGGAGAGAGCGGTTCCACCGAAGGTGCGCCCGGCTGCGTGATCGGGCAAGCGGGCCAGCAGTGCCGGGTTTCCTGATTGCTCCATGTAGAGCCCGCAAACGTCATGGCACCAGGTCATAAAACCGGTGGACCCACAGTGCCGGCTGATTTCCTGCATGGACGCCACTGCCAGACCATAACGAGAGCCGTATTGGTCAAGATGACCGGCGAAAGCGCCTGCCTGACCGAGGTTTGCCATGATATCCAGCGGGTAGTAACCCTCATGGTCGATTCGGTAGGCTGCCGGGGCGAGCTGTTCACGCCCAATTATGCCGACATCAGCGAGAACCTGCGAATCGTCAGCCCAAAGGGCCAGGTTTGAAGAGACTGCGACGCTGTTCATGGCATTCCTCCCTTATCAGTTAAAAGTAATCAGTCCATCATGCTGATGCTGAACGGGATGGGGTTGCGCATGCTGTTGGCGACGGGTGAGAAGTAGTTGGCCTTCTCGACAATCTCGTCCAGCTCCTCACGAGATGCGTCACCTTCGATGAGAACCTTGACGCGGATTTCCTGAAAGCCCATTTGTTCCGGTGTGCGATCCGCACCACCGGCCCCCCAGGCTGCACTGTTGCCAATGTCTGCCTCCAGAAAAACTTCCAGACGGCTCAGCTTGACCTGCTTCCAGGTCGCTACTGCGGTGATGCCAACGCAAAGGCAGCCACCTAGACCAGACAGCACGATTTCGCCTGGCGCCGGCGCGGTATCTTCTCCGAACAAATGCAGTGGTTCATCAACTACAACTTCGTGTTGGTTAACGTGACTGACGGTGCGGTACTGACCATCGGTGATAGTGTGGACTTTGTTGGTGCCGCGATTCTCCGGGTTATTTCTACCTTTCTCCGCAAAAGCTGATAAGCCGTCGCGGTCGATCGAACGAAGGTAAGTGGAAACGGTTTTCGGTGCGGTTGCAGTGTTCATGGCTTTTTTCTCCGGTTGAATTGGAAAACCTGGGTGCATTGTTACGAATGCTTCCAGCTTTGCTTTAAAGATTGCACGGAGTGTGCCAGAACAATAAAACTTATAAAAAACAAAAACTTATACTTAAGTTCCCGGTAAGTACGACAACATTGGAATGCTTTGGCAATGAATGTAAGTCTGACAATGTCAGACAATCAAGAGGTTGATGTGGCGAAAGTCAGGCTTTTGATCCGAGAGTAAGCTTGCAGGCCGTGTGCTCGACGCCCAGCTTTTCCATCCTGTAGCGAAACTGCCGTGGTGTCATATTCAAAATGGCGGCTGCTCGGGTTTTATTACCCCGTGTTCTTTCCAGTGCTTCTTCAATTGCTCGGGATTCGTCTTCACGCACCCAACTGTATGGGCGCCCCTGTGCTGACGCCGTAGGGGCTTCAAGATCAGGGGCTCTCGATACGGACGATGATGAAGATGCCTGCATCGCTTCCAGTGGGTTGTTGATAGCAGACTCCTGGAGCAGGATCATTTCGATATCCTGAATACTTATGGCGCCGTTCAGTGCTGTGAGAACAGAACGTTTGATGACGTTTTCCAGCTGTCGAATATTCCCTGGCCAGTTGTAACTCTCCAACCGTTCCATCACGCCCTGTCCGAAAACGGTGTAGCGGCTGTAATCCCGGTTTGCTGACATCAGGAAGTGGCGTGCGAGTAACTGAACGTCACCAGCTCGCTTTCGCAAGGGAGGAAGATGAATGGGAAACACGTTAAGTCGATAGAAGAGATCCAGGCGGAACGTGCCTCTATTAACCGCTTCCTGAAGGTTTTTATGGGTGGCCGTTATGATTCGCACGTCGACAGGAATATCCCTGACGCCACCTACACGCTGTATGATCTGGCCTTCAAGTACACGCAGCAGCTTGGATTGGAGTTCCAGATTCAGATCGCCGATTTCATCCAGGAAAAGAGTGCCGCCGTTTGCCAGTTCAATTTTACCCTGCTTCGCGGATGTTGCTCCTGTAAAGGCGCCGCGTTCGTGCCCGAAAAGTTCGGATTCGAGCAACTGTTCGGGGATAGCGGCGCAGTTAATTGCAAGAAAGGGGCTGTCTTTGCGCGCGCTATTCAGGTGCAAAGCCTGTGAAAAGCGCTCTTTACCGGTTCCTGATTCACCGGTGATCAGCACGGTTACCGGCGTGTTGGCGACACGGGCTATCTGGTTGAGCGCATCATGAATGGCCGGACTCTCGCCAAGTATGCCGTGATTAGCATACTTGTTCTGTAGCGCGTCTTTCAGTTCGCGGTTCTCTTCCTGCAGATAACTGGTTCGCTCATCGATGAGGTTATTAATCTTGATAATCTGAGCGATAAAAGTGGCCAGAATCCGAAGAATAACCAGATCGGCGTCGAGTGGACGAGGGCGCATGCGCAGGCGGTGGGCCGCAAGAACCCCGGTTGGAGTATCGCCATCCATGATTGGAACGGCAATATAGGCGACCATGTTGTCAGGAAGGGTGGTTCGCTCGATGGCCCGGAAAAGATAACCGGTATCGTCGTCGATATTCTGCACTACCGCCAGTTTCCCGGTTTTCATGACCTTTCCGGTAATGCCTTCTCCGTATTTGTAGCGGCCCTTCTGGCGCTCAGCGCCAGTGAGACCATAGCTGTAGCGGATGTGCAGGTCAGAATTGGCGGCGGAGGGCAGTAATACCCTGCCTCTGTTCAGGCCGAGCATCTGGGACATCAGCCTTAAGGTGCTGGTGATCGCTATTTCAGGTGTGGCTGAATGTCCGATTAATTTGGCCGCTTCATGCAGTACCGAAAGGTCGGAGCCTGCAGTGTCTGCACTGGAGTGAGTAGTGCTCGTAAGATCGGTGTCGCCCATTTCGTTCATCATATTGTCTGCCAATGTTGGAATAGGCTCATGCAAATTGTGCACCGGTGTTCGACATTGTGCGATTTGGCGGGAGGGTCAGCTGGCCCCGGCGACAGGCTCGGGGCACTAAGAATAGCTGGTTCTGATGTTCACTCGACATGCCAGTTGAAGCGTTTGATCAACAGGTTGCAGACGCTGTCCAATCCGTAACCAATGATGCCAATGACAAGAACGACTGCCGCAAGGTAATCGTAGGAGAGCGTATCTCGTGCATCGTTAATGGCGTAACCCAGGCCGCTGGTGACCCCCAGGTATTCGGCCGGTACAAGGACAACCCATGCCACACCGACCGCTAATCGAATGCCTGCCATTACGTCAGTCATGATGGCCGGCAGGATGATACGGCGCAGCATTTGAGTGCCCGAAGCCCCAAGGTTGCGTGCGACCTTGAACCAGTTGGGGTCGATTCGGCGCACTCCGTGAGCTGTCGAAAATATTATGGGCCAGACGGTCGCCATTACGAGCAGGAATATAATGGCAGAGTCCCAGGTTTCGAATGCCATCACCGCAATTGGCATCCAGGCAAGCGGGCTGATCATACGAAGGAACTGGAAAGGAACATTGGCAACCTTGAGGGCGACACCAATATAACCGATGGTGACACCTACAGGGACGCCGATCGCAATACCCCACGTCAATCCAACAAGAATTCGATAGAGGCTCGATGTTATCGGTGCCCAGATCTCACCGCTGGCTACCAGATCATAGAGCGCATGGAAGGCAGGAGCGGGCGCGAAGGCCGAGAACGCACTCAGGTTTTCATTGTTCTCAATGAGTAAACCGCCAACCCACCAGAGTGCGAGCAACCCTGTAATGCCCATGGCGGGGTACTGGAGGTTGCTGAGGAGGCGAATAAGCTTCGCTGGACCTAAGAGCGAGACGGCACTGTTCATGGGTGTTGTCGTGCTGGCACTCATAGCTTGACGACCTCTTCACGCGCAAATGGGTCAGCTGCATTGAAGCCGGGTGCGTCCTCCCATCCTGAATGTGCCTCCATCGCGGCTTTAACGAAGCGATAATCAACGAGGTCCTCGGCGACAAAGTCCGCATCAAGATCCTGCAGGAACGAGGTGTCACCGCCCACCAGAGTGCGTTTGAGTTCATTGACGATCAGCTTAGTGGCCGATGGGAATGGCCAGGGTTGGAAATCAATGCGCCCACTGCCCCATTCGGGATGCTGGATGGCGTCGGGCTTTCCGTAGCTCTCATCATCGTAGTCCGTCATCGCTTTCTCAACGATATCAGCTTTCATAGGAAGATAGCGCTTGCCGTCCCGGGACATCATTTCTGCTACTTCCTTTTTGTTCTGCTGGGCGTAAATTTGAGCTTTCACAATGGCGTTCATAACCTTTTGGGTCCACTCAGGGTTCGCGTTAACCTGTTGCTCATTCATGCAAACAACGCAGCAAGGATGGTTGCGCCAAATATCCCCGGTGAAGCGCAGCATCTTGGCGCCGGCCAGCATCTCGCCAGCGGCATTGAACGGTTCAGCAACGATGTAACCGTCAATTTTTCTCGCTGCCAGAGCTGGAGGCATATCCGGTGGAGGCATGATCTGAAGGTTGACTTCGTTGGCGGCGAGCTGCTCACCCTGACCTTTGATGACCGGGGTCAGGCCAGCGTGTCGCAAGCCCATCTGCAATACGATGTTGTGCATGGAGTACCAGTAGGGTACGGCGATTTGCTTACCACCAAGGTCTGCGAATTTCTCCGCCCCCACGTCCTTGCCAACGACCAGTCCGGAGCCATTCAGGTGCGCCCAGGACATGATCTTGACCGGGAAGCCGTTGTTGTAACGCATCCAGATCGGTATGGGTTTGAGGAAGTGGACCAGGTTGAACTTGCCTGCGGCAAAGCCTTCGACCAGTGGTGACCATCCCCTGATCAGAGTAGGGGGTTCCGATTTAAGCCCTTGCTCCTTGAAAAAGCCCATTTCGTGAGCCACCAGGAGCACTGTTGCGTCGGTGATTGGCAGATAGCCAATACGCACCACTTCGTCTGCAGGAGGCTGTATGCTGGCCCATGCCGGGTTGCTGGCGGCGAGCCCGAAGCCGGCAGCCAAACCGCCTAGCGCAAGAGCGTCAAGCAGGAAATCTCTTCGGCCCATCTCATGCTTTTGCAGGTAGTCCACTTCAGACCGGGTTACCGGGCTGTCGTCACCGTGGCGATTTTTCATATCGGGTTCCTCTTTCAGAGAGCGGTTAAATAATTAAGCTGCTGATTCAGATTGCTGGGTGGTGATTGGCTGCTGGCGACCCTGCAGGCCGGTATCCGTGCCTTTAAATCGGTTCATAAGCTCTTCTCGGCGAATCTGAAAGCCGTTGTCCATATGACGGCGAGGCCATGGCAGGCCTACTTCGAGCTCATCGACGATGCGCCCCGGATTCTGCGACATGATCAAAACGCGATCGGCCATGGCCACAGCCTCATCAATGTCGTGGGTAACAATGATCATGGTTATGCCGCGCTCCCGGCAGATTGCCGGAACTTCTTCCTGTAAGGCTGTGCGGGTAAAGGCGTCAAGTGCAGAGAATGGCTCATCAAGCAGGAGGATATCCGGATCGGTCGCCAGGGATCTCGCAAGCGCAACTCGCTGCTGCTGGCCGCCTGACAGACTTTGAACGTTGACATCCTTTTTATCGTGCAAACCAAGCATATCCAGCAGCGAGTTGACCTTCTCTACCGCCTCAGCCTTTTGCAGACCTGCAAACATGAGCCCGAGCGCCGCATTTTCCTTGACGCTCATCCAGGGGTAGAGGGAGGCTTTCTGAAACATCATGTTCCATTTGGCACTTGGCTTGCTGACCTGATGGGAGTTGATGCGAATACACCCTTGAGAGGGAATCAAAAGTCCTGCCATCATATGCAGCAGGGTAGATTTACCGCAGCCACTGCGGCCTATGAGGGCGACCAGTTCGCCCGGATCGATTCGGGTATCAATATCTTTCAACGTTGGTGCAGCTGAAGGTGAGAACTGATGGGTAACGTAGTCAATAGATAGTGATGCGCCCATGTCTTTGCTCCGGTTCATACGAATATTGGTATGGTTCGAAGCAGCATGTGTGCCACCAATGTTAAGTATTTAATAATCAGTAAGTTGAAGGATTCAAGCCAGGATTGTCATCGGTTTTCAGGGGTTGCCAATGTCGGACAATGGCAATTGTCACTCGCCATTGCCCGGCTCTGGTGCAGGTGCTTCCCAATCGTTTATGGGAAAGGTCAGAACGCAGCGCTGAGGGTTAGCCAGAGTTTGTTTGTGTCCACTTTGCCAGCCGCGCTGTCTCCGGCAGAGTACATTGCGTACTTGATGCCGGCCGTATAATGCCTGGCGAAACCGCGGGTGTAGCCCACACCCAGCTCGTCGCCCAGATCATCCACACCGGGGGTTGCTTCGTCCGCGCTGTAGTCATGGTATTCGATGACCCATTTACCACCTGCCAAGCCGCCAGCAACCGTGAGTGAAATATCTTCCAGACCATTCGCCGGTGTCGCCAGAAACTGGTCAGCCCAACCGTTGAATGCATGCAGGGTGGCGAGGGGAGTGGCAAACCCATAGTTACCGCCATCAGAACCGAGTAATTCATAAGCAAGGGTGATGGTGATGGCGTTAACGCCGAGACCTGCGTCAAGCCTGTAGTAATCGGCGTCAAACTCGCTGGCGCCCGCCTCGGCTTCCTGGGTGGCGTATTCGGCGGCGTAGATAAACTTCATCGAGTCCAGGTTGTAATCGCCTGCGTAACGCAAACCCATGGTGTCCAGGCCATTGTGCGTGCCGTTATCTACCTCTAACAGATACGCATAGGCCGTAAGTTTGCCAAAGCCAGTCTGGTATCCCAGGTTCAGCATGTGATCGTTTGCAGGCACGTCACCGGCTTCGGCGAAGATACGATTGCGTTGGTTAAGGAAGGCGTAGTCGAGGCTGAGCACCTTGCTTGGTGTATAGGTCAGACGCAGGGCATCGAAGGTCTGTCGATCCTGGCGCCAACCGACATGACCAACATGGCGTTGGTTGTCATACGTGATGACCTGGCGACCGGCACGCGCCCTGACGTTGTGGCCGCTGTATTGTAAGTAAGCCTGATCGACTTCTGTGGTTTCCGGGTCGGGGATGACCGAATAGCCGGTATTTTTACCCAGAGTGTTGTTGTAATCGTCCCTTCCCAGAACTGTGCGGGAATCCTCAAATTCCAGAACACCGGTAATACCCTTGTAGTTACCGGTCGTGTAACCCAAGCGGGTCCGGACAGTCAGTGCGTCAGCGTCCTTGAGCGCGTTGTCCTGGTCCACCGCCTCGTAGCGCAGGCGCAGGTTTCCTGAGACATCACCCTGAGCCAGAGCTTCGTAGAGCGTTTGCTCCTCTGCCAGCGCCGGTGTGCCGATAATCAGGGCGCCAAGCATACCGGCCGAATGCCGTATCGATCGTTCTTTCATGGTTAACTCCTTCGTTTCGATGAGAATTTTTTATTGAGCAGGCCGCTCCCGGTATCTTGCTCACGGAATTGGATGATTCAGCGATGAAGCGACCCTGGGCGTACCAACTCGCAGGACAATCGAAATGCTTGAGAGCAGTATGTGTGCCACCAAAAATAAAAATATATAAAGCAATCAGTTGAAGGTTTTTCGATGTGCTCTTCAGCGGTGTTCGAGAGTGGTCAATGTCGAACAATGGCAGGTGTTTTTCTGCCATTACCCTGCTCTGTTGGCGGGTGATGACAAAAGCGCATCACCTTTTCTTGATGAGTGTTATGTTATAACATAACCTAATTAAGGCAACCTGCAGTGCTGAGTACCTAAGCAATAAAAATCCGGCTTTTGCCGTATCAGAAATGCAACGTAATAACATTAAATGGAGAATCTCATAGTGCCCGCAAACCAATTTTTTCTCTTCGCAGTACCGCCCCTGAAGACCTCGGTCCTGTTGGTCTCAACCATTCTCCTGGCAGCCTGCGGTGGCAGCAATTCCGACGACCCGCATACTGATACTGAGATCGATACTGCTGGCCGGCTGGCGTTGTTCGACGCGGGCGAGTCGGCGCTGAAGATCGTCGATCTTGATAGCGGGGAGCTGTTGTCGTCCATGGCTATGAGCGGTGAGGTTCCTGCGCTGTACGCCTCGCCCGGGAATCGCTACCTCGTTGCCGTCCAGAGAGGTAACGATCTGGTCTCCATCGTCGACAGTGGGCTCTATACCGAGGATCACGGCGATCACCTGCACGACTACGCAGAGACCCCGAGCCTGCTGTCGCTGACCTTGAACGATCACAAACCCACCCACTACACGGTGGGCGATTCTTACGGCGTTGTTTTCTTCGACGGCGGTGATGCCGCCAGCTCAAAGGTCACTGTCTTTTCGGATGAAACTCTCGGAAGCAGCAGCACCCTTGCCAGCCTGGACCTGGAAACCAACATGCATGGTGTTGCCAAGCTGGTTGATGGCCATTTGTTCGTGACTTACCGGGACAGCTCTATTACGGGAACGACACTGCCGACTATGGTTGAACGCTATCACCTGGATGGCGGCAGTTTCGAGTTCGAAGAGCGTTACACCGAGACCTGCCCGGCTCTCCATGGCGCTGCGGTGGGCGCACACAGCCTCGGGTTTGGTTGCAGTGACGGTGTGCTGGTTATCGACCTGCAAGAGCCGGGCTACCCGACTGCGAAACTGGCGAATCCTGCAAGCCTTGCTGAAGGTAAGCGCATCGGAACTCTGCTGGGTAATCATGATGTTGAAGAACTGGTTGGACTTGCCGGCGACCAGATGTTCGTGATCGATCCGGAATCTGAAACACAGGTCTATCTGGAGCTGGATCTTGGTGCCGGAGTCGGGCCGCTGGTTCAAGGTTTCTCTGCCCATGGTGAGGTGTTCTATGTACTGGGTGATGACGGTGGATTGCGGTTGTTTGTCCCGTCTGACGACTGGGTATTGATGGGCACATTCCCGGTGACGGATGCGCCGGGTGAGGGCGAAGCGCCGGCGGTTACTCTCTCGTCTGCTCAGGATCGTTTGTTTGTCCTGGAGGCCGGTGGTCAGGCAGTCATCGAGATTGATACGACCGATGGCGGGATTGTCCGGACCATCGACCTGGGCTTTAACGCCTCGGGCATTGCGTGGCTGGGTCTGGCAGGCGACGGCCATGACCACCACGACGAAGAACATTCTCACTAACCCATTCTTTCCCGCAGGGCAGGCCAGTGATTGATGGCTTGCCCTGCCTATTGATGCTGGAGCTTCTATGTTTAACCGTGTTGTACCTTTCGCCATGATGCCTTTGCTCGCGTTTGTGAACGGGGCCGTTGCAAACGAACTCAACCCCGACGTCAGCATTACGCTCGATGGATATTACAAACAGAACGACACCGCGTTATCTCACCGTGAGGAAGGCTTTGGCCTCGGGCATACGGAGCTGTCCCTGTCTGCCCCGATCGACGATATGTTCTCGGGCCGGTTGACGACCGTTTTCGAGGAGCATGATGGTGAGGGTGAAATACTGATTGAGGAAGCCTACCTGCAAACCAACGGCTTGCCTGCCGGGTTGAGTGTGCGGGGTGGTCGCTTTCTTTCCCAGGTGGGTTACCTGAATAGTCGGCACCTGCATGAAGATGATTTTGTGGAGCGTCCCGCCGTTTACCGTGCGCTTCTGGGAAGCCACTATTACGACACTGGCTTGCGTGTGAACGCCCTGCTGCCAACGCCGTTTTTCTGGCAGGTGGGTGCCGAAGCGTTCGAAGGCGATCAGCTGTCAGAGGGTGAAGAGAGTATTGGTGTCTATACGCTGAATACGCGTGTTGGCGGAGACTTGTCGGTCTCTCAGAGCTGGCAATTGGGGTTGTCCTACCTGAACAACCGCAATATCGGTGCTGGTGAAGCCGAAGAAGAGCACGACCATGAAGGTGATCATGACCACAGTCATGGCGCTTCTTACACCGGTGAGAACCTCTACGTTGCCGATGCAGTCTGGAAGTGGTCGCCGAATGGCAATGCCAGGGAGCAACAGGTCACGCTCAGCGGCGAATACCTCTACGCCGATGATCTGAATGAATATGCCACCTCCGACGACGACCACAAAGGCTGGTATGTTTCCGGCGTCTATCAGTTTGCACCACAGTGGTCGGCAGGTGTTCGCTATGGCGAAGTGGACCTTCGAGCACCCCATGGTGATCATTTTCACAGCCAGAGCCTGCAGGAAACAGATGTCATGCTGGCCTGGTCCCGATCGCATTTCTCCACGATCAGGCTGCAGTACACTCATCAGTCGGATACCGGGTTCAGCGAAGCAGATAACACCGTAATGGTGCAGTACGTGATGTCGCTCGGTGCCCACGGCGCCCACGGGTACTGATATGCGTTATACCCGATGGTTCTTTATCACTATTCTGTTTGGCCTTGTGTCCTTGCCTGCTCGCGCAGATTTTCAGGTATTTGCATGTGAGGCCGAGTGGGCAGCTCTGGTGCAGGAATTCGTGCCGGATGCCCAGGTTACAACGGCAACCAGCTATCTGCAGGACCCTCACTATATCGAGGCCAGGCCCAGCCTGATCGCAGCCATGCGCGGTGCCGATCTCGCTGTCTGCACAGGCGCTTCACTTGAGGCAGGGTGGTTGCCGACGCTTTTGCAGCGCGCTTCAAACCCTGCGGTCCAGCCCGGACGTTCCGGTCTGTTCTTTGCGGCGGAGTATGCCCAATTGCATGCGCCGCATGAGCATGTGGATCGCAGCATGGGTGATGTGCACCCGGAGGGAAACCCCCACGTGCACCTGTCGCCGGACCAGCTTCCGGCCATTGCGGATTCCCTCGCGCACCGCCTCGGACAGTTAAGACCGGAGGCCTCAGGCGATATTCTTGCACGGTACATAAGATGGCGCGGGCGCTGGAGTCAACATCGTGCCGAGTGGCGACAGAAAGCGGAGGCCTTGCAGGGGCATACCATTGTCATTCAGCACACCAACTTCAGTTACCTGCTGGACTGGCTGGGTATGGACGCAAGGTTTGAACTGGAGCCCAAACCCGGACTGCCGCCCAGCGCCAGTCACCTGAGTCAGCTACTGACAGAGCCTGGCCTGATGCACGTGGATGCGATCCTGATCGCCAGTCACCAAGATCCGCAACCCGCAAACTGGCTGGCAAATCAGATACAAAAACCGGTTCTTGTGGTGCCGGGAACAGTGACCGACTCTGGTGAAACACAGACGCTCGCCGGACTGATTTCAATGATCGTGAACACACTCGAAGCAACTGTGCAGGAGGAACCTGGTGGCGGCCTATGAGTGGATGCTGTTGCCTGTATCAGGCAGTGTGCTGCTTTGTTTTCTGTTGGTGCCACTGGGGTATCAGGTGATTGCGCGGGGAGTAATTTTTGCCGATCTTGCAATCGCGCAGTGGGCATCGCTGGGGACTTTGGCGGGGACGGCAGGGACCTGTTTCGTGTTGAACCAGAACCTGGCGGGCGCGTCTGTCACCAGCCTGGTCTTTGCGCTGCTGGCGGCTGTGGCCGTACAGCTGATTCTCCGCCATCTTGGTGAGGCAAAAGAGGCCGGGATAGGCATCCTCTATGTGTTGGGCGCGAGCTTTGCTGTCCTGCTGGTCAGCAACGATCCCCATGGCGCCCAGTCATTGCAGCGAGCGGCTTCTGGCGATTTGTTGTGGGCAAGCCAAGAGCTGGTTATCGCAACGGCCGTCATGGCGTTCCTGGTCTGGCTTCTTGGCTATTGGTTTCCCGGCTGGATCTCTGGAGCGTTTTTCATTCCTGTTTTCGCCATCGCTGTAACATACGCTGTGTCTCTGGCGGGCATCTATGTGGTATTCGCAACACTCATTATTACGCCGCTCATCGTTGGATCGCTTCACGGTAAAAAGCCGCTTACGGCTTCGATTTGTGCGATCATCGGCCATCTCCTGGCGATTGCCTGTTCGGTGATCCGGGATGTGCCGGTGGGGCCGGCAATTGTTGTGGCCACTCTTTTCACTGCATGCGTGTGGCCAATCGTTGTGGGCCAGAGGCGCTTTAATAAGCCAAAAACTGATTAGAACTGTTGCCCGACGCTCAACCTGGAAAAGTGATTTTTATTATGAAAATCAAATCGTTGGAAACCTTTTTCTGGATTGCCAAACTCGGCAGTTTTCGAGCGGCAGCAAAAAAACTCTACGCATCACAACCGACGATTTCTGCCCGAATCTCCGGCCTCGAAGATGAGCTCGGCATAGAGCTCTTTGATCGTTCCGGCCGGAATGCCGTTCTCACCGCTGAAGGTCGGCAGGTACTGTCCTACGCCGAAAAAATTCTCCAGCTCCATGCTGAATTACTTGAAAGCGTTGCCAGCCCGGATGCCATTCAGGGCACTATACGTCTGGGTGTTGCAGAAACTGTTGCTTACACCTGGCTGCCGGAGTTGATAGAAAGCATCAGTGAAACCTACCCGGCGATAAACCTGGAGCTGGATGTTGATATCTCGGTCAATCTTTCAGAAAAACTGCTGAAACGAGAGATTGATATTGCGTTCCTTATCGGTGAAGTGAAGCAGGAGGGCTTTTTCAATATGCCTTTCTATAGCTATCCCCTGATCTGGGTTGTCAGCCCCAAACTGGCGCTTCCTCCCGAGCCCATAAGCCTCTCCGAACTGGCAAAAATTCCGATTATTACCTATCCGAGAATGAGCGAGCCTCACGTCAATATTCGCTCACTGATCAATAAAATGAGCAACTCCACCCAGATTCATTCCAGCTCTTCGCTATCCACCATCATCCGCATGGCGTTAGACGGCATCGGCGTGAGCGCCTTGCCGAAGGAAATCATCAAAAACGAACTCGCAACAGGGCAGCTCCGTGAGTTCGCGGTGGAGGCGAGTATTCCCGATCTCGTTTTCAATGTTGCGTATTGCTCGGCACCGGGTGCAAATGTTGTGCGGGCCGTGGTGGATCTTTCCCTCAAGATCGTTGGCTCTAAGCCCTTCTAAAATTTACATTAAGTCTGACTGATCAGCTTTTGCTATCGAAGTCGATTCTAAAATTCGATTTGTGCTAATCATTGAACCTGCGCTAGCTTTAATAAAAATCACAAAAAGGCAGGATTATGGTTGCGATGGATCACCCTCGGCGCTTTCTTACGCCGGCCGACGTCAGGCAGACAGCCCGTAACGGTTCGCTGGTCGGCTCGACTGCCGGCATGGCCAACGGTTTTGTTCAGGTCAATCTGGTCATATTGCCGGAAGAGCAAGCCAATGGTTTTCTGCGCTTCTGCCAGGCAAACCCGAAGCCCTGTCCGGTGCTGGCAGTCAGTGAACCGGGCGCAAGGCAGTGCGACGTGCTGGGCGAGGATCTGGATATTGCCCGGGATGTGCCTTCCTACCGCGTATACCGCAATGGCAAATTCGACGGCACGCTGAACGACGTTTCAGAGGTGTGGCGCGATGACCTGGTGACCTTTGCCATTGGCTGCTCATTCAGCTTTGAGAATGCTCTGCTGCAAAATGGCGTGCCGGTTCGGCACATTGAGGAACGGCGCAACGTGCCCATGTACAAGACTTCGATTCCCTTGCGCCCGGCGGGAGGATTCAGCGGGAACATGGTTGTGTCCATGCGTCCCTTCCGTGCCGCGGCCGCTATCCGCGCGGTTCAGATCACCACGCGTTTTCCCCAGACCCATGGCGCACCTGTGCACCTTGGCGACCCTTCATTGATCGGAATAGAGAATCTTGGTTCACCTGATTACGGAGATGCGGTCTCTGTAGCAGGAGATGAGATACCGGTTTTCTGGGCCTGCGGGGTTACACCACAGCAGGTTCTCATGGATTCGGGGATCGAATTTGCGATTACACACACACCGGGCCACATGTTGGTCACGGACATTCCTGAAAGCCAGGTGGCTTTGCTTTAACGCTGTCCTGCCACCGTTGTAACACCAAAATAAATAGAAGAGGAAGAAGGCAATGACGACAAGAAAATATCTCGTATCCGCAGTGACCGCTGTAATGCTTGCTGCCACCGCTCAGGCGTCGGCTCAGGAGCTTGATAACACCAGTATTTCCTATGTTGGAAGCTGGAGCAGCCTGTCTCTGTACAAAAACTTTGAAAAGCCCTTCTGGCAGGAGCATGTACCTGAAGCTTCTGACGGACGTATCTCGACCGAGGTGACCACCTTTGACCAGATGGGTCTTGGCGGAGGTGAGGTATACCGTTTAATGGCGCGCAACGTCATTGATGTTACCTCTACTGTGGCGGACTACGCGGTAGAAGACGCCCCTGAGCTTGAAGGGCTGGATATGCCAATGATGGCTCCGGACGTGGAGACTGCACGGAAGATCGCGAACGCGTATCGGCCTGTGCTCGCCGATGCGTTTGTTGAGCGCTTCGACAACGCCAAACTGCTTGCCATAGCGCCATACCCCTCGCAGGTAGTGTTCTGCAACACAGAAATCAAAGGGCTCTCGGACCTGAAAGGCAAAAAAATTCGTGCCAGCGGACGCACCACGGCCGAGTTTGTGCAAGCCCTGGGTGCTGAAGGCATAACACTGAATTTCAGTGAGGTACCGGGTGCCTTGCAGCGCGGTGTTATCGACTGTGCGGTCACCGGGTCGCTCTCAGGCTACAGCTCTGGCTGGCATGAGGTGTCGACGCACCTCTATCCGTTGCCAGTAGGCGGTTGGGATTATGTGCTCACGGCAATGAATGGCAAGAAGTGGGCTTCGCTGTCGGCAGACACCCAGAAGTGGCTGCAGAACGAAATTCAGGCTAACTATGAAGATCTCGTGTGGGAGTCTGCCGTTGAGGAAACTCGAGAAGGTATCGCCTGCTTGACCGGCAACGACGAGTGCGTGCGCGGTGAACCCGGGGATATGGTTCTGGTTGAAGCAACGGACGCCGACTTCACAGAAGTTTCACGTCATTTGCAGGCAACACTGCTGCCCAACTGGGCTGATCGCGTTGATCAGAAGTGGGTTGATCGCTGGAACGAGACCATCGGCAAGGTAACGGGTCTTAAAGCGGCCAAGTAATGCGTTGGTCAGTTAAAAGAACGAGGGCTGTTTCAGACAGCCCTCGTTCGCCCTGGAGAATCCTATGTTACAACAGATCAATAACGGGCTGGACCGACTGCTTGTCGGTGTAGATATCGGATCATTGTGGATGGCCCGGGCGGCGGGGCTTCTTATTCTGTTGACCGTCGGTCTGGTCACAACCGAGGTCCTTTCGCGCCAGATTTTTGGTCGATCGAGTGTTCACGCCACTGAGCTGACGGGTTACATCATGGCCATCAGCTCAAGTTGGGCTTTTGCCTACACCCTTATGCGCAAAGCTCATATTCGTATCGATGCTTTGTATCTGACGCTGCCGACCAGTGTACGCAGTGTGCTTGATCTGATCGCCATGCTGTCCCTTGCGCTGTTCTGTGTGCTGGTTGTGGGCGCAGCGTTTGAGGTTGCCCATCACTCCTACTCCGGCGGTTCCCGGGCAAACACCCCGCTTGGTACGCCCATCTGGATACCGCAGCTGCTTTGGCTGATTGGCCTTGTCTGGTTCAGTATTGCGGTCGTCTTGCTATCTCTTCGCGTGCTGTTCGGTTTGTTGAGCGGCAACATCGAGGATGTGCAAAGAGTGGCCGGCAGCCCAACGCTTGATGAGCAAATTGCCGACGAGAACAGAGAGGCTGCCCAATGATCCTTACTTCGCTGATTGTTTTGCTGGTGCTGCTTATTCTCAGTGTTCCGGTGGCAGCCACACTGATTGTGTTGGCGCTGTTTCTTGATGAGTTCTTTTCTCCCTTCCCGCTGATTAACGCGATGGGAGATGTGTTGTGGTCGGCGTCAGACAGTTTTCTGCTGATCGCCATACCGCTGTTTATATTGCTGGGTGAGATTCTGGTTCGAACGGGGATTGCCAAGAGCACCTATCGAGCGCTTGAAAGCTGGCTTTCCTGGCTGCCCGGCGGGCTGCTTCACGCCAATATCGCTACCGCCACGCTGTTTTCCGCAACGTCCGGCTCCAGTGTTGCGACGGCTGCGACAATCGGTACCGTTGCCATTCCCCAAGGCAAGGCAATGAACTACGATCCGAAGCTGTTTACCGGCTCGATTGCTGCCGGCGGCACGCTGGGGATCATGATTCCGCCGTCGATCAACCTGATCGTTTATGGTTTTCTGACGGAAACCTCCATTCCAAAGTTGTTTGCAGCCGGGCTGGTGCCAGGCTTGCTGCTGGCCTTCCTGTTTGTTCTGGGCACCGCCCTGATCTGCCTGTGGCGGCCATCGCTTGGCGGGCCGAGCACTCACCATACCTGGCGCGCGCGTTTTTCAGGGCTGACCAGCCTGGTTCCGGTATTGGCCCTGTTCGGTATTGTGGTCGGGTCGATTTACGCTGGTTGGGCAACGCCCACGGAAGCGGCCTCACTGGGCGTCATTGGTGCGCTCCTGATTGCATTGTTCATGGGCAAGCTGAGCACCAGCGTTGTAATGGAGGCGCTTGAAGGCACCATGCGCACGACCGGTATGATCGTGCTCATCATCATCGCATCGTACTTTCTCAACTTTGTGTTGGCTTCGACAGGCATTACCCGTGAGCTGAGTTCGTTTCTGGAATCGGCCGGTCTTGGGCCCTATATGACTCTTCTGCTCATCATTGGCTTGTACATTGTTCTGGGCTTTTTCATTGAAACGCTGTCGCTGATGGTGATCACCATTCCGATCGTTGCCCCCATCATTATTGCATTGGGTTTTGATCCGATCTGGTTCGGTATACTGCTGATTTTATTGATCGAAATGGCTCTGATCACCCCACCTGTAGGGTTGAACCTGTATGTGGTGCAGAGTGTTCGCAAAGGGGGTTCGTTCAACGATGTGATGATCGGTGCTCTGCCCTACGTCGGGTTCATGATGGTTATGGTTGTTCTGCTCGTGCTGTTCCCGGCTCTGGCATTGTATTTGCCCGGAGTACTGAACTGATTATTCACCCTTAAATAGACATAACAGGATTTGGTCATGACAATATTTCGTTTGGCAGATACCAACGACACCCTTGAGATTGATGTGCAGGAGCTCATTATTGCCGGATGGGCAGGCCGTGAGCAGGCAGGCATTGATGAGCACATTGAAGAACTCAAGGCGATTGGTGTTACGCCGCCTTCAAGCACGCCTTTGTTCTACCGCGTATCGGCGGACCAACTGACAACAGCTGAAACCGTGCAGGTATTGGGCGGCGAATCCAGCGGAGAAGTAGAAGTTGTTCTGATTGGCACCGAGCAGGGCACCTACGTAGGCATTGGCTCGGATCATACCGATCGGGAAGCCGAGGCCTGGTCTGTGGCGCATTCCAAGCAGGTGTGTGCCAAGCCTGTGGGCCAGCAGCTGTGGACGTTGGAAAGTGTTATTGATCACTGGGATGAGCTGAAAATATCGTCTTACGCAACGTTTGAGGGTGAAGAGGTGCTTTACCAGCAGGGCGGTGTTACGGGCCTGTTGCACCCGAAGGACCTGTTGCAGCGGTTTGGCCTGGATGCGCCGCAGCTCGCGCCTGGCCAGGCCATGCTGTGTGGTACTCTGCCGGTTGTTGGTGGCGTGCGCCCTTCTGAAGCTTTCCGCATGGTTCTTGAGGACCCGGTAACGGGCCGGAAACTCGAGCATTTTTATCATATAAAGACGTTATCGGTGGTGAAATGAAGGAACAGTCTGGTCTGGCTCCTGTGGATCTGTCAGAGGCGACCTTAGCGTCGCTGCTTGACGGGATACATCAGAACAAGTGGCATGCGAGCCAGTTGCTGGAAGCTTGTCTGGACAACATTGATCGGCACGATGATCCCGCCAATCAGGTTTATACGGCCCGCTTTGGCCGCACAGCAAGAGCCGAAGCCGCCGCGATTGACGCCCTTCAAAAGGGCGGCGTTCCTCTGGGTGAGCTTGCCGGCCTGCCGATAGCGCTCAAGGTTCTGTTTGATGTGGCCGGTGAGGTGACTCACTCGGGGTCCAAGTGGTGGAAACAGCCGGCACAGAGTGATGCCCTGGTGGTTTCCCGTCTACGCCGGGCAGGCGCCGTTATTACCGGGCACACCAACATGACTGAGTTTGCCTATTCCGGGCTGGGGCTCAATCCGCACTATGGCTCGCCGGCGAACCCGCTGGCGCCGGGGCGGATATCTGGCGGGTCTTCGTCCGGTGCTGCGTCAGCTGTGGCTCACGGAATGGCGGTTGCCGCTATTGGCAGTGATACCGGGGGTTCGGTGCGTATTCCTGCTGCATTCTGTGGCCTGGTCGGGTTCAAACCTTCCCAGCAACGAATCCCACGCGAGGGTTCCTTCCCGCTATCCGACAGTCTCGATTCCATAGGACCGATCGCCCGCAGCGTTGAGTGCTGCGCGCGCATTGACGCAGTGCTTGCGGGCTATCGCTGGCAGCCGGGCGCGCCGGTTGATCTGCGCGGGCGTCGTTTTGTGGTGCCGACCAATCACATGATGAATGACCTGTCTCCCGGGGTGGCTGAGGCGTTTGCCCGCAGCCTTCGTACGCTGAGAGATTGCGGGGCCCATATTGAAGAGGCACATGCACCGGTACTGGATGCACTGCATGAACTGCTCGAGGGCGGAGGGTTCACTGCGGCAGAAAGCTACCACATTCACCGCGAGTGGCTGCAGCAGCACGGCGATGAATACGACCCCCGAGTACGCACACGCATGGAAAGAGGCGCAGGCATCAGTGCAGCGGATTACCTGGAATTGCTTCACCGCCGGGCAGAACGAAAAAAACAGGCGGATGAATGGCTTGCCTCCTATGACGGGCTTCTTGCACCAACCGTTCCGATTGAGCCGCCACTGCTGGCGGATCTTGAGAGTGATGAAGACTATGCGCGCCTGAATCTGCTGATTCTGCGCAACCCAACCGTTGCGAACCTGTTGGATCTGAGCGCGATCACGCTACCCAACCATCGCCCAGGTGATTTGCCAAGCGGGCTTATGCTGGTCGGCCGTAATGGCTCGGATCGTTCCGTGCTTGGAATCGCGCAAGCAATGGAAAAGGTACATCAGCCTTGAGCCATAAGCCGGCGCTGCGTAATCCGAGGCTCGAATCCGCAGGGTTGGATAGCTGGATCGTGAGGCTGTTCGAGGATATCGACGAGCACAATCTGCTTTGGTTATCCGCGCTATCGCGCCGATGTGAGCAGGCGTTTGGTGATGCGCTGATTGATCTGGTGCCCTCCTATACCACGCTTCTGGTTGTTTTTGATCCGCTGAGGGTATCGCCTTCTGACGCCCGCACGTTGATTAGCCGGATACTCGTTGATCTGGAACCCGATGACAGCGCCCATGCGGGAGAGATACACGAGCTTCAAACCTGGTACGACACCAGCGTGGGCCCGGAGCTGTCGCGGGTGGCCAAGCACGCCGGCATGGCGGTCAGTGACGTGATTGACGCTCACAGCCAGCAGGTATACAGAGTGTTTGCCCTGGGGTTTGCCCCCGGCTTTGCTTTTATGGGGCTAACCGATCCCCGCCTTGAGTGTGGCCGGCTTGATACACCCCGCCGGCGTGTGCCACCGGGGAGCGTGGCCATGGCGGGCCGCCAGACAGCCGCATACCCAACGGGAACGCCCGGTGGCTGGAACCTGCTGGGGCGTACCAACGCCAGGCTGTTTGACCGGGCACGTGAGGGTTTCAGCCTTTTGCGCGTGGGCGATCAGGTGCGTTTTGTACCCGTGAGCCGTGAGGAATTTGAACGTGAGGGCGGGGATACCACGCCCATGGAGCCGTTGGCATGAGACAACAAGCTAACGCCGAGCCCTGCATCAAAGTATTGCGTGCCGGCCCTCTTGCTTTGCTGCAAGACAGCGGAAGATTTGGCGTTCGCCATCTCGGCGTCACCCAGGGTGGCCCGGCGGATCTGTATTCCTGGGCCTGGGCCAACCTGCTTACCGGCAACCCCTGGGGCACGGCCAACCTGGAGATTACCTTCGGTGGCCTGCAGCTGGTTGCCGGTAGGGATCTGGACATTGCCATTACCGGTGCAGACCTGGGCGCAACTCTGGAGCAAAAGCCGGTTCCGCTGTGGCAACGGATAACCTGGAAGGAAGGAGAGACCCTGGCTTTTGCCAAGCCGGCAAGTGGGCTTCGGGCTTATCTCGCCGTTTGTGGCGGGTTTGTGGCAGAGCCTGTATTGGGCAGTGTTGCCTGCGTAACCCGGGAAGAGCTGGGTGGCTTCTGCGGCATGGGTGCCAAACTGGCAGCGGGTGATCATCTGTCTGTTCACGCCACGGAGCTGCATGCTGGCGAAGGCCTCAAACAGGCTCCGCGGGAGGCCATACCGGATTTCAGCCAGCCGGCGGTGCTGGACCTCTTGCCGGGCGCGCAAATTGCGCACTTCGCGGGCCGCAGTTTGTTCGACGCGTTCAACACCTGGTGGCAGGTTGATGACCGCGCGGATCGCATGGGCGTTCGCCTTATCGGCCCCAGGCTCAACTGCAAGATCAGCACACTGGTTTCAGAGGGTATTAACCTCGGTGGCGTGCAGGTACCGCCCGATGGTCAGCCGATTGTTCTGCTCAATGATCGCCAGACCATTGGCGGCTATCCCCGGCTTGGCTCCCTTTCACCTTTATCGGCGTCACGGCTCGCTCAGTGTTTACCGAGAGAACGCGTAAAACTGACGGCGAAAGGCAGTGGCGCTGTACTTGAAGAGTACCGGTCTTTCCGGGCTCTTTTTAACGCGAACTCCCGTTAGCGAGCGAATATAACCCTGGAACTGGCGGTACTAAAGAACGGGGCTATCCTGTATCTTTGTCGCATTTATCGGCACAGAAATATCAAGGAAGATACAGACGTGCTGCCACATACTGTTTTCGCCCGCTAACCCAGAAGAAACCCGCAATGCCCACGACCATGTTTTCTGCCTTTACCAGTAATTTCCTTGGCAAGGCTCCCGTCTGGTACAAGCAGATTATCGTGTTGTTCCTGATTACCAATCCGATTGTGATGTTTCTGCTGGGGCCGGTTGCCGCAGGTTGGCTTCTGATCGCCGAATTCATTTTTACTCTGGCGATGGCGCTAAAGTGCTATCCATTGCTGCCCGGTGGCTTGCTGGCAATAGAGGCGTTGCTGATCGGCTTGACCACAGCGGATGCCGTGTATCTGGAAGTGCTGACCAATTTCCCGGTTATCCTGCTGCTGATGTTCATGGTGGCGGGCATCTATTTCATGCAGGATCTGCTGCTGGTGGCCTTTACCCAGATCCTGGTTGGCGTGCGCTCCAAATCAGCCCTTTCCCTCCTGTTCTGCGCGGCTGCCGCGGTGCTTTCAGCGTTTCTTGACGCGCTGACGGTAACCGCTGTAATCATCAGCGTTGCCGTGGGCTTTTTCTCCGTCTATCACAAAGTGGCATCGGGTAAGGGATATCAGAGCAGCGATCACAACGCGGACAGTGACGACGACGTCGTTGAACTGCACCGCGACGATCTGGAAAACTTCCGGGCGTTTCTGCGCAGCCTGCTGATGCACGGTGCCATTGGCACCGCCCTCGGCGGCGTGGCCACCATGGTGGGTGAGCCTCAGAACCTGCTGATCGCCAAGGTTGTGGACTGGAATTTTATCGAGTTCTTCCTGCACATGGCGCCGGTAAGCCTGCCCGTGCTGGCGGCCGGGCTTTTAACTTGCTGGGTGCTGGAAAAAATGCGCTGGTTTGGCTACGGCGGACGGCTCCCGAAGCCGGTTCGGCGGGTGCTGGAAGAGTTTGCTGAGAACGAGCGTGCCAAACGCACCAAGGCAGACGAAGCCGCGCTTTGGGTGCAGGCGTTTGCGGCGGTCATACTGGTGGTCGGCCTGGCTCTGCACTTGGCCGAGGTGGGCCTGATTGGCCTGTTGGTCATTATCCTGATCACGTCGTTTACCGGTGTTACCGGCGAACACCAGATAGGTAAAGCCTTTCAGGAATCGCTGCCATTTACGTCCCTGTTGGTGGTGTTTTTTGCGGTGGTGGCGGTGATTCATGAGCAACACCTGTTCAAGCCGGTTATCGACTACGTACTGTCGCTTCCGGAAAGCCAGCAACCGGGCATGTTTTTTATTGCCAATGGACTGCTCTCAATGATCAGCGACAACGTATTTGTCGCTACGGTCTACATCAGCGAGGTCAAACAGGCCTTGGACGCCGGCAGTATCAGTTATGAGCACTTTCAGGACCTGGCAGTTGCCATCAATACTGGCACCAACCTGCCCAGCGTTGCGACGCCCAATGGGCAAGCCGCGTTTCTGTTCCTGCTGACATCCGCTATTGCACCGCTGGTGCGGCTCTCGTACGGGCGAATGGTGGTGATGGCGTTCCCGTACACTCTGGTGATGGGCGGCGTTGGCTTGTATATGGTTACCTTTCACATCTGATGGTTTTTGCCGTCCTGAAATGAAGAGCGCTACGCTTTCGTTGCGACTCTGCTAATCTCTGCATACGCAGTTGGAACAATTTGCACACATGATGTGTTGGGGCTATGACTGGAATCTGGACACCTCTTTTGCTTCTGGCGATCGCCGTTCTTGCAAGCCCGGTTTTTGCAGAAACAGGTCCTAATACGCTGCGCATCGGCTATACCGAGTTCCCTCCCATCGAATACCAGAACGAACAGGGTGAGCCGGCAGGTTTTTTTATTGACCTCACCCGGGAGGTCGTCAAAGAAGCGGGTTACACGCCAGAGTTTATCTACCTGCCGGTCAGCCGAATCTATCTCTATCTCAAAAGCGGCGCCATAGATCTTTGGCCCGGGCTGTCGGGCATACCCAGCCTTCAGGGAGAGGTTCTTGAGAGCTGGGTTAATGCGCACCCGGTGCAACTGAGCGCCTGGTACCTTGAGTCATCAGAGCCGCTGCTGCACTTTGACCAGCTTGAAGGCAAAACCGTTATCGTGATCGGTGGCTACACCTATGGCGGGCTGCTTGCCTGGCTTGAAGCTTCAGGTCGCATACTTCTCACCGAAGCCCCCAACAATCGCGCAGCGCTCGAGATGCTTAAGCTGAAACGCGGTGATTATGTTCTTGATTATCGCCAGCCCGTTGAGGCAATTCTTACCCAACCAGCGGACAGCATGATTCGAGAGTCGGAATTGCGGTCGCGCTATTCGGCCTGGTTGTTTTCCCTGGCCAGCCCCAGAGCAGCGCTGCTCCGTGAAGAGCTCGACGATGCCTATCTGCGTCTTGTCAGCCGAGGGGAGGCCCCGCCCGTCCAGGATTTAGACTCCGGGTTTGTTATCCCCGGTTTTCCTGAAGGGCCGCGTTAGAAAGGCGTTTTAGTCGGGTTTTGCAAGATTTTTTGCAGAGGTGAGAGTGATATCGCCATACCAGGCCGTTGCCTGCTCACCCGTGTTGTCTGAATCCGACATGATTGCGATGCCCCGAATCGGAGGCGGATTCTCCCCGAAAGCCTCTCGGTAGTCGGCAACTATATCCCGCTCGATACTCACCCACTCGCCAACTTGCCCGCTGCCGGAAGTCACCGCAACCATCACGGTTTTGTCGGTGTAAGGGTTGGTAATGAATTCGCCTTCGGGCAGGGTGTTTGCCCAGATGTAATTCAGGGCGTTGCCCGGCAATTCCTCACCAAACAATACCTCTACCGTTTTTCGCTTCGCCCGCTCGAAAAAGCCCGCTTTGGCAGGCTGGAATTCGAAGGCGACGTAAATGCGGGCAGGGTAGTCATCACCAGATTTCTCCCGCGCATCACCTTTTTCAAACACATTGGACACTTTCCATCGCCAGCTCAGCATCAGTGAGCTTTCCGGCTTTATGTTCAGCCGGGTGATCTGCCCGGAAGCACCGCCGGAGGTTTGTGCTTTGACCACTTGGGAGCCGCCCTCACTGATCAGTTCATAGCGGGAATGTTGTTCTATGTTGGGAAATTCCAGCGGCTCCCAGCCATCAGCCAGTGATGTCATTTTCGAGAATGCCGGCAGCAACGGCTCCTGTGCCAGCAGGTGCGGAGAAGCCAGACCGGCCACCGCGAGGAGTAGCCAGAGTGCTGAGCGTGGGGTTGTGCCCATGGGATTGTCCCGGGTTGCAGTGTGTTCGTGAGAGACCGGCAGATTGAAGAAAAGTGCCTTGTCGCGTTTATTGATACCGTATATAGTGCCCAAATCCTTGGTTTGATACCAGATATGGTATCGGGAATCCGGTGAGAATCCGGAACTGACGCGCAGCGGTATTGGGGAACGAGCGTGGCATGAAGACACTGGCGCAAGCCGGGAAGTCGCCACGCAAGGCAGAACCACCAGGTTCATGCCCCTGAGTCCGAAGACCTGCCAGGGAAGACTGTACCTTCGCGACTCAGGCGCCTGCATTTGGCCCTACAAGGTGAGCAGCAACGAACAAGGCATGATTACAGCCGCTGTCTGGTTACGGAAGGCTGCCGCCGAGGTTCGTCCTGCGTACGCGAAGGTTATGGAATTCACGCGTATTCAGGAGAAAACCGCATGTCTGAGACAGCCCTGGCCGAACCCCGGCCTTCATCGCCATCCAGCGCAGAAGCTCTTCAGGTTATCAAACGCAATGGTAACCTGGTCAGTTTTACCCCATCGAAAATCAGCGTCGCAGTTACCAAAGCTTTTCTTGCTGTTGAAGGCGATCATGCCGCAGGTTCGGCTCGAATAAACGATGCGGTTCACCGGGTAACCGAGCAAGTGGTGCAGGCCATAAGCCGCCGCCTTAAAGCCGGAGGTCGGGTACACATCGAAGACATTCAAGACCAGGTAGAGCTGGCCCTGATGCGTGCCGAAGAACAGAAAGTGGCCCGTGCTTACGTACTCTACCGTGAAGAACACGCCCGCGAGCGTGCGCTGCATGAGCCAGTAGAAGCTCATCCTCACCTCACCGTAAAGCTGGCTGGCGGCCGTACCGCACCGCTGGACCTGGGCCTGATGAAGCAACAAGTCGACAATGCGGCATTCGGGCTGGAAGGCATCGACGGCGATTCTCTTGTAGAGGAAGCCATTCGCAACCTGTACAACGGCATCGACGAATCCGAAGTGCTGAGCGCACTGATCATGACCGCCCGAGGCCGCATCGAGCGCGAACCGGACTACAGCGCCGTCACCGCCCGCCTGCTGCTTGAACAACTGCGCCTTGAGAGCGTCACCGCGCTCAAGCTTGATACCAGCTTGGCCCTGGCCGAGGTGTATCCACAAGCCCTGAGCACCTTTATCAGCGCTGGCATCCGTTATGATTTGCTGGATGAAGCCATGGCTGCTTTCGACATGGAACGCCTGGGCGCTGCCCTGAAACCCGAGCGTGACCTGCAGTTTGGCTTCCTCGGCCTGCAAACCCTTTACGACCGTTACTTCCTGCACTGGAAAGAAGACCGCCTGGAACTGCCGCAGGTGTTTTTCATGCGCGTGGCCATGGGCCTGGCCCTGCGTGAAGACAACCCTAACAGCCGTGCCATAGAGTTCTACAACTTGCTGTCGTCCTTCGACTACATGGCTTCCACGCCCACATTGTTTAACAGCGGCACACGCCACTCCCAGTTGTCGTCCTGCTATCTGACCACCGTGGGCGACGACCTGGAAGACATTTATGGTTCTATTCGTGATAACGCGATGCTATCCAAGTGGGCTGGCGGCCTGGGTAACGACTGGACACCCGTGCGCGCACTGGGCTCCCGCATCAAAGGCACCAACGGCCAGAGCCAGGGCGTAGTACCGTTTTTGAAAGTAGTGAACGACACCGCTGTCGCCGTTAATCAGGGCGGTAAACGCAAAGGCGCGGTGTGTGCCTATCTGGAAAGCTGGCACCTGGATATCGAAGAATTTCTGGAGTTGCGTAAAAACACCGGCGACGAGCGCCGCCGCACCCACGACATGAACACCGCCAACTGGGTGCCGGACTTGCTGATCGAGCGTATGCGTCAGGATCGCGACTGGACCCTGTTCAGCCCCAGTGATGTGCCCGATTTGCACGATCTTTACGGCAACGCCTTCCGCGAGCGTTACGAACACTACGAAGCTCTTGCTGCCGAAGGCAAAATCACGCTGTTCAAAACCCTTCCGGCCAAACAGTTGTGGCGCAAAATGCTGACCGTGTTGTTTGAAACCGGCCACCCATGGATCACTTTCAAGGACCCGTGCAATCTGCGCTCGCCGCAGCAGCACAGAGGCGTGGTGCACAGCTCTAACCTGTGCACTGAAATCACCCTGAACACCAGCGCCGATGAAATTGCCGTGTGCAACTTGGGTTCGGTAAATCTGGCCGCCCACATCACCAATGGCGAACTGGATGTACAGCGCCTGGAGCGCACCGTAAACACAGCGGTGCGCATGCTCGATAACGTTATCGATATCAACTTTTACGCCGTGCCCCAGGCACGTAACTCCAACCTGAAACATCGCCCGGTTGGTCTGGGCCTGATGGGCTTTCAGGATGCGCTTTACGCACTGCGCCTGCCATACACCAGCCCGCAAGCGGTGGAATTTGCAGATCTGGCCATGGAACAGCTGAGTTATTTCGCCATTCGCGCCTCGGTGGAACTGGCGGCAGAGCGCGGCGCCTATGAAAGCTACGAAGGTTCGCTTTGGAGCCAAGGCATACTGCCAATTGATTCCATCGAACTGTTGAAAAATGCCCGCCGGGAAGGCGATATCAGCGTGAACACCGAAAGCCGCCTGGACTGGGCGCCGGTGCGCGAACTCATCGCCAAACACGGCATGCGCAACAGCAACGTGATGGCCATTGCTCCCACGGCTACCATTTCCAACATTGTGGGCGTGTCGCAATCCATCGAGCCGGCGTACCAGAACCTGTTCGTGAAATCGAACCTCTCCGGCGAATTCACCGTGGTGAACCCCTCACTGGTGCGCGATCTCAAGGCCGAAGGCCTGTGGGACAACGTGATGGTGAACGACCTCAAATACTACGACGGCAGCGTGCAGCAAATTGACCGCATACCAACCGAACTGAAGTCCCGCTACGCCACGGCGTTCGAAATAGACGCCCGTTGGCTGGTGGAAGCTGCCTCCCGTCGCCAGAAGTGGCTGGACCAAGCTCAGAGCCTGAACCTGTACATGGCAGAGCCCAGCGGTAAAAAGCTGGATGAGCTGTACCAGTTGGCTTGGGAACGTGGCCTGAAAACTACCTACTACCTGCGCTCACTCGGTGCCACCGGCGTGAACGAACAAGCCGCCCCGGTTGCCGCACCACAGCCACAGGTGTGCAGCATCGACGAACCCGACTGCGAAGCATGTCAGTAACCACTTACTAATTTTGAGAGGCACAACCATGCTGAATTGGGATGATGAAACCAAACCACAAAGCACGCCCGCTGCGAACAGCAGCGTGGCCCCGGTGAACGTTGACGACAAGCGCGTGATCAACGGCGAAACCGACGTAAACCAGCTGGCTCCGTTCAAGTACCCCTGGGCCTGGGAGTTCTTCATGAACGCCAACAAAAACCACTGGACTCCGCTGGACGTGAACATGGCGCAAGACGTTCACGACTACCACCACCGCCTGAACCCGGCGGAAAAGCACGTATTCGAAAACGTGGTGGCCTACCTGACCACCTCCGACATACTGGCCATGCGCAACATCGGTCTGGCGGTAATGGAAAAGATGACTGCGCCAGAACTGCAGATTTACCAGGCTCGCCAGGTGTACGAAGAAGCCCTGCACACCTGGACTTACCAGCACTGCATTGAAACCCTCAACCTGGACCAGAGCGAAATCTACAACCGTTACCGCGTAGTGCCGCAGATTAACGCCAAAATCCAGATGGCCAACCGCCGCCTGGATGCCGCCATGCGCTCCGACCTGAACCTGCGCAACAAGGACGATTTGCAGGAATTCATCATGTCTTACCTGTTTTTCGCCGCCGTGTTTGAAGGCTGCTGGTTCTACAACGGCTTCAGCCCCATCTTCGCCCTGCAGCGCCGTGGCCTGATGCGCGGCACTGGCGAACAGTTCCAGTACATACTGCGCGACGAAGCCATGCACTTCGCTTTCGGCCTGAAAGTGGTTAACCAGATCCTGGAAGAAGAAAACATCAGCTTCGACCCCAAAGCCGTGCGTGAGATGTGGGATGAATCCGAAGCCGCCGAGCGCGATTACGCCAACTACATACTGCGCGACCCCATCCTGGGCTATTCCGCCGAATACCACACGGAGCAGTTCCGCTTCGTAGCCAACCGCCGTGCCCGTACCGTAGGGTTGGAAGAGCCGTTCCCGGGGGCGAAGAACGTATCGCCTTGGTTAGACGAGCAGGCGACCATGCGGAAGGAAAAGAACTTCTTTGAAACGCGGGTGATTGAGTACCAGACCGGAGCTCAGTTGGAGTGGTAAGCCTGCGCCTCCGGTCTGTTCACTTACAGGGATAACCAGGTCAGTCTGGCACGTCTGCCGTGGACGGAACCACGGCGGATGGCAAGTCCGACAGCGCAGCCAAGGCGGCTTCCTGCACTTGCTCCGATGGCACGGTTTTACCGGAAGCCTTAGAGGGTAAATCGCGGGTAGCTGTAGCGGATGCGACCACTGTGGGGTTGTACCCCAGCGTAAAAGCACCACGCGCAGTGGAATTCACACACATGTGAGACATGAACCCGGTCAGAATCAGGTTTTTGATCCCGGCTTGCGTCAATTGCTGATCCAGATCTGTCTGTGCAAAGGAATTGGGGAAGTTCTTGGTGATAACCGGCTCGCCCTCTACAGGAGCCACCACGTCGGCAATTTTGCCAATAGGGGCATTGAGGTCATAAGGTGAGCCGGCCCCAGCGTCGTGCTGAATATGAAAAACCGGGCGGCCTGCGGCACGGAAACGTTGCAGCAGAGCCTTGCACTCTTCCAGCGCAGGCTCCACACCGTCGAGCTTCATCACGCCCTCCCGATAGGTATTTTGCGCATCAATAATCACCAGTGCGGAATCGCTGATGGGGCTGGCAGTGTGGCCCAGGCCCACGATGTCCCTCAGGGTTGTCAGATCACTCATGATGTATCCTTTAACAGTGGCAACCCTTCCAAGCATTGCTTTGAACCGGATTGCTGTGAATAACAGGCTTCAGGGGCCGAGCCTCAATGGCTCAAATACATGTACGCTATCAGGCCTCTGGTGGCAAAAGAATCAACATAAAGGGCGAATTACCTGCGACGCGAGTAGCAGTACGTAAGTGCTGGCCCACCGAAGCTGAATAATGATCAGCCCAAGGGGCTCCGTACCCCCGCAAAACCCTGGCCCAATACATGTGTGTAGATCTGAGTGGTGCGCAGATCTGCGTGGCCAAGCAGATCTTGCACTGTGCGGATGTCATTGCCGCGCTTGAGTAGTTCGGTGGCGAAGGTATGTCTGAACGTGTGGCAGCCTGCGGGCTTGCCGGTGCCGGCTGCAGCAACGGCCACCTTTACCGCTTTTTGGACTGAACTGGTGTGAATATGGTGACGAACCACCTTTCCGAAGTCGTTTTTACTTAAATTGTGCGAGGTGAACAACCACTGCCAATCCAGTGACATATCCGCCCCGGGGTACTTACGGGCAAGTGCAAATGGAAGACTTACCGGTGTTTGTAGGGAGAGGTCTTTTTCTTTCCAGGCTTTTCGAATAGAGGCAATCTGCCTTTCCAATTCTGAAATCAGCGTACCCGGCATGAGGGTTGTTCTATCTTTTGCGCCTTTGCCATCGCGTACAATGATGATCTGGTTACTGAAATCAATATCCTTCACCCGCAAACGGCAGGCTTCGGTTACTCGCAAGCCGGAGCCGTACATGAGCGATGCTAAAAGACGATAGGGCCCTTTGAGTTTTTCGATAATCCCCATAGCATCGTCATGGGAGAGCACAACCGGCAAACGCTTTGGCTTTTTGGAGCGGATAACGGAGCCGATTTCCCCAAGAGGCATATCGAGAACCTTGGTGTAAAGAAACACCAAAGCGTTTAAAGCCTGGGCCTGAGTAGCGGCTGCAACGTTGCGGTTAACCGCCAACCACGTAAGAAATTCATTGATTTCCCTTGGCCCCATATCCCTGGGATGCTTCATCTGGTGAAAGCGGATGAAAAAACGGATCCAGTACCAATAGGATTTTTCCGTACGAATGCTGTAGTGATTAACCCGAATAACCGCACGAACCTGATCCCGAAGGCGCGGTTGAGGTTGTATGCCGTCCATGTTGGCGCACCTTCTCTTTTTTGCTGTATATATATACAGTATTATTGGTTGCGTGAAATCAAGAAGTCAAGCGATTACGTGGTGGGCCAACAGAAACTGGGCTAACCTGTTGTTAAATTTGAGACTTAAATTGCTGAGCTGAGAAGGGAAAGTGGTACTTTCGAGACCGCACTTTTTTTCAATATCGCTGAGCGCGGTCTAGTTTCTGTTATAAGCCAAGGCTACGGTAATTTTTTGGTGGTTGGGTGCATGGGCCTTGGCGGATAATCGGGTGATGGTTTCTGGTTTCGCGTCATGGCCAAGGCCAGCAACTTCGTCGTCCAATCTGGAAGCCAGTATTGGCTTCTTCCGGGTTATCAGCAAAATGCCCAAGTTGTGGGGCCGTTCGCCGCCAATTCAGAAATGGCAGGGTAGTTTGGTGGTTTGTATCGGTGTTGGATCGTGAGCTTGTGCGGGGCTTCTTTGGAGTACGCATGGGCGCTTTGGTGTGGACCGGATACCATCGGGTGAACCGGCTTCTAACCAGTCGCTGTAGTACGCGGCCGATGGCCGCCGGACGCCCTTTTCATTGCGGCTTCGCCTCCATTACAAGGTCGCCGCTAAGCTTCGCGTTATGTAGTTACTGCGCGGCGGTTGCCAAGAATGAGAATAAAGGGGTTTCGCAATGTTTGAGTACACTATAGTCCACTGGATGACATTTCTTGCTGCGGCGGCTCTTCTGAACTTGTCCCCCGGCCCAGATATCGCGTTCATTCTAGGACAGACCTTGCGCAACGGACGTCGACATGGGTTCGCTGCGATGATTGGTATATGGACCGGTGCAGGGTTGCATGTAGTAATGGCAGCGGTGGGTCTTTCCGCAATCCTTGCGACTTCCGCCTTAGCATTTTCTGTTGTTAAGTGGGTAGGTGCTGCGTATCTAGTCTGGCTTGGTATAAAAATGCTGATGTCGCGTGGTGACTCGTTTATATCCAACGAGGGCGGTAGCAATCAACGGATGCGTTCGATCTATTGGCAAGGAGTCCTTGTATCTGCACTTAACCCGAAAGTAGCCATATTCTTCCTTGCCTTCTTGCCGCAGTTTGTCGTCGAGGGCGCTGGTCCTGCGAGTGCTCAGCTGTTCTTGCATGGAACGTTGATCATTGTCGTGGCGGCTTTCATAGAGCCACCTTTGGTTTTGGCGGGGTCAAAGTTAGGAGCATTCTTGAGGCAAAATCGGCGAGTTGGCTTATGGATGGACCGAGGCCTTGGGGCTCTGTTCGTCGCCTTGGGCGCGCGCCTTGCTGCTAGTACGAGATAATATCGGTGAGCGGTGGTGCCGTTTTGCCTTAACTACATAACCAGGCCATGCACCGGATGCCAAAACCTCCGCTTCGCTACGGTTTTGTCACCGGTGATGGCGGGCGTTAAAGGCAGGCAGGGAGTCATGGCACGGAAGCGGTTTCGCGATGGAACAGTAAGAGTTGGCGATCTTTCGAAAGTCACTGGTCTGCGCATAACTCAAGTCGCAATTGGAACAGGCAGAGGTTTTCGGGTTATTGCGTTACCGGGTGAGGAAATTGTCTTTTGGTCATTTTGGCGTGGCAATGCAAACCGCTTCGCTATTCGGCAAGCGGAAGAGCTGAAGGTGCCGGTAGAGTTTGAATCAGACCTTTATGGACAGTCACTGAAATACAAATACAGCTATACGCCAAACGAGTACGTTCTAGGCGGACTATTCTTTATCGCGATTGCTGGTTTCTTACAGATAGATATGGACAACTCAAACGTGCCAGTCGCCTTCTTGGTCGGGTTCGGTCTATTTCAATTCTTACAGGCCTATAGGGCGAGAGCTGTCCTCAAAAGCCTTTAACAAGTCACGGAAGGCGGACGCGTGAGACGCGCCGCTTCGTTTAGCGTTAAAAATCGGAGGGAACCGTGCTCAAAATTGATACGCAGCCAGTGATCTACTATTCACAGCTCGACGAGGATCACTTCTTTACTTGGGCAGAGGAAATACCTTGTATAAAAAGCATCGACCACGGCTACCTGCACATCCAAGAATCAGAGGTAGACGAGCAAGCTATGAGGGATTTGTTGGCTATCTTGGAGCGCTACAGGTTGCCAGCAACGCCACTCGCAGCACTTTGTACTCCCGAGAATGAGTCTTGGTTCAAGGACAAAGACAAGTTCTGGTACCAAGATATCTTCGGGAGTTTTTAACAAGTCGCAGCAGTACGCGGCCTACGGCCGCCGGACGCCCTTTCCATGGCTCCTTCGTCGCCATTCCAAGGTCGCCGCTGTGCTCAGCGTTATACGCAAATAGGTCCGAGACGAAGTGCTTAAAGTTCGAAAGGCAATTGCAGCATTCATTTTGGCCAGTTCAGCCGGTCTGGCTCTGTTTGGTTTGTTTAGCGAACAGGCCGAGATGTTCTATCTTGTCGGCTTTGTGGGGCTTATTTTGTTTTCGGGCATTTGGCCGTGGGCAAGCAGCGAGGGCGGGAAACAAAAGCTCGATTCCGGAAGCTCGGTTGTAGATCTTCCGACAGGGGATTGCCGGTCACGAATGAATCGAGGTTCACCCGGCTCCTCCAACGATGGCACAGGTATCGAGATTGAGTAACGTATAACCAGTGCATTAAATACGTTCCGGCCCTAAAGGGCCTCCACCGGACGGCTTTTTCTCCGCTTTCGCTACGTAAAAGCCGCCGTTTATGCAGGCGTTACAAGGCCAACTGAAAGGGAGTTCAAGTGGTTACCTGCTACCTAAAGTACGTTATAGATCCCTACAAAGCCGCCGAGTTCGAGCGCTATTCCAAGATGTGGATACCTCTGGTCCAGCGGTTCGGCGGTCAGCACCATGGGTATTTCTTGCCTTCCGAGGGTGCCAACAATATCGCCATCGCACTATTCACGTTCGAGTCTCTGGCAGCCTATGAAAAGTACCGTGAGGCCTCGCTCGAAGACTCGGATTGCCAAGCTGCCTTCAAATACGCTGAAGAAACTCGTTGTGTACTAAGCTGTGAGCGTAGTTTTATGAGGCCGGTTTTCGAGTGAGCTTGTAACAAGTGCATTAAATTCGTTCCGGCCCGATGGGGCCTCCACCGGACGCCCTAGTCGGGCGCCGTTTATGCTGGCGTTAAAAGGGCACATCACCAGAGGATGAGCCATGGAGATTGATGAAGAGAAAATCGATGAGGCCGTATTGGCTTTGCTATACCTGACTTTGGATGATGGCGGTCGGGCGTGGAAATCCTTTGATTGGGATGCCATGAATAGGCTTCATGAAAAGGGTCTCATTGAGAACCCGGTTGGTAAGGCTAAGTCTGTCCTGTTCACAGAGGGCGGTCTAAAAGAGTCAGAGCGTCTGTTCCAGAAACTTTTCACCAAGGGCTCTTGAACTTGGATGGCAGGCCTTTTAACCAAGCGGTCAACCGGACGCCAAAAGCTTATCGCTTTTGGTTCCCTACGCTGCGCTCCGGCGCCGGTTACCATCAGCGTTAAGGGAAGGGAGGGCGCAGTGTGAAAAAGAAGCGCAAAAGGAAGCAGAGTAAGCTAACCCAGATGAAAAATAGCCTTGAGCAGTTACGGTGTGATCTTGCGGAAGCTGACACACAGGGAAGAAGGGCTAAGTTGACGCTTCGGATATTGCTGCTGGAACAGAAGGTCAAGCGGGAAGAACTTCATCGGGTCAGCGGTTTCAACCAAATCAGAATGAGCGAGATCCCGTCGGGAGCTCCAGGGCTTGGGAAGCGTTAGCGACCACCCCTTAACAAGGCGGTCAACCGGACACCAAAAGCGTACCGCTTTTGGTTCCCTCCGCTGCGCTCCGGCGCCGGTTACCATCAGCGTTAGGAGCCAGAAAGCCTGAGCCCGCGCATGGCTGAATGAGAGGGTATTTTACGATGAATGATGTTAAACATATCAGCACCTATATTAATCGCACCCCGATAGATATTTATGCATTTGCATCCAATCCTGAAAACTTGCCGAGCTGGGCAGCAGGATTGGCCAGATCTGAAGTTAAAAAAGATGGTGATGTATGGGTTGCTGAAACTCCGTTCGGAAAGGCGAAGATCAGGTTTGCAGAAGCTAATAAATTTGGCGTCATGGATCATGATGTTGAGCTTGATTCGGGCGTTGTAGTTCATAATCCTATGCGGGTCGTGCCGAACGGCAATGGAAGCGAATTCATATTTACCTTATTGCGGCAGCCTGGAATGTCGGAAGATCAATTCGCGGACGATGCGCAAGCCGTTACCAAAGACCTCCGAACGTTAAAAGCGCTTCTCGAAGAAGGTTCCTGAATGGAGTATCAGTGCTTTACTCAAGGAGCTCCTAACAATGCCAAGCACGGCGACAGCTTTTTCGTTCCGGCTTTGCCTGCACTACAAAGCTGCGCGTGTTGGCGGCGTTACAAGGCCAACTGAAAGGGAGTTCGAGTGGTTACCTGCTATCTAAAGTACGTCATAGATCCCTACAAAACCGCCGAGTTCGAGTGCTACTCGAAAATGTGGATACCCCTTGTTCGGAAATTTGGCGGTCAGCATCATGGGTACTTCTTGCCCTCCGAGGGTGCCAACAATATAGCTATCGCGTTATTCACGTTCGAGTCGCTGGCAGCCTATGAAAAATACCGTGAGGCCTCGTTCAAAGACTCGGATTGCCAAGCCGCCTTCAAATACGCCGAACAAACTCGTTGTGTACTAAGCTGTGAACGCAGTTTTATGAGGCCGGTTTTTGAGTGAGCTTGTAACAAGTGCATTAAATTCGTTCCGGCCCGGCGGGCCTCCACCGGACGCCCTAGTCGGGCGCCGTTTATGCAAGCGTTAGGCGGCTAATTCAGTCTCAACGAGGGAGCTAACTTGGGAAAGGGAAAACCAAAAGAAAAAGAACTTTTTGAGAAACGGCTTCGTTCGGATGAGTATGCTGGCCGAATCATAAAGTGGACGTCTATTTTTGAATCAAAACTAGATTTTTTATTAGCGGCGTACTTTGTTAATCCTGTCATTTCGGATTCGAGAAATGTTTATTCCATATTTATAGATCAAGTGCTTTCACGTATGTCTTTTGCCGCAAAAATAGACCTGCTAAAGAGTGTTCGCTTTTCTAAACCCCTGAAATCGCAAAAGGGAGTAGTGGAAGAGCTGGACAAACTACGAAAATTGAGAAACGTTTTGGCTCATAACGCCCATTTATCGGATAGAGACATTTACCGGCTGCGTTCCGACAAATGGATTTTCGAGTTTGTGCTGAATCACCCGAAATCAACGGGTCAGGTTAAAAACGCAATGGAAAATCGCTTTAGCCACCTTTGGAATAGCTGCTTCAAATCGCATGCAGAGAATATGGAGGCTCATGCAATTTTCAAAAAAAGGCTCGTGTAACTTGGGTATCACGCGCCTAACAAGTGACTGTGGTGTCAATTCCATAAACTAAGCCATTTTTTCGCGCCATGGTTCTTGGTTTTTAACCATGGTGTTGAGCACCACAATCATCTTTCTCATGCAGGCAACCAGAGCTACTTTTGGGATCTTTCCCTGGGCTTTCAGGTGTTCGTAGAATCGTTTAAAGACCGGGTTGCACTGAATGGATGAGAGCATGGCCATGAACATCACCGTGCGCACTCTGTGACGTCCGCCCCGTATCCTTCGTTTGCCGTTTAGCTTGCCACTGTCTCGATTGATAGGCGCAACACCGACCAATGCTGCAATCTCCTTGCGGTTGAGAGAACCGAGTTCAGGAAGGTCACTGAGCAGGGTATAGGCGAGCACTTTACCAACGCCCGGCACGCTGGTCAGGATCTCCGTTTTGAGTCGCCAGTGATCGACTTTGACCACCTCCTGTTCGATTTGCCGGGTGATGGTTTCGATCTGATTCTGAAGCATCCTGAGCAAGCTTTTGATGGAGCGATGAAGTGCTTTCGGGAGTATCTGGAGACGGTTTTTCTCCATTGTGGACATTTCCAGGAGTTGGCTGCGCCGGACCAGCAAGTCTTTAATCTTCTGGGATGTTTTGTCTGGAATCGGTTTGAATTCAGGCTTCAGTGTGGCGACATATTGTGCGATGACCTGTGCATCAATCCGGTCGGTTTTGGCAAGCACACCGATGGCTTGAGCGTACCGCCTTACGCTCGTGGGATTGACGACAATAATCGGTAGGCCAGCCTGATCACAGGCCTGAACCAGGGCATGCTCATAACGCCCAGTTGCTTCCACTACGATGCGTTCGATGGAATAGCCTTTGAGGATTTTGACGAATCGTCGGATGTGCGGCTCGCTGTTGGGGATCGAATAAAACTGCCCGGAGGGATGAAGAGAAATATCGAGATTGGCTTTACCAACGTCGACACCGATATTGACTGGGATTTGGATTCTTGAGTTGTTCATAATAAGCTGACTCTGCCTTGCTATACGGGCTCGAGGCCCCGATGACTGTTCGAGTTATCGCTTTAGAGTCATGCAGCGCTACGCACTTGTTATCGGTCTCTCGAACGAGGAGCCGTCGCATTATCGAGCTGCTGCATGAAAGCCCCCAGCGGCCACTGGGGGTGGGCCTCAACTTTACCCACACACGGCAGAAATTATCCATACAAGTCGCTGTAGTACGCGGCCGATGGCCGCCGGACGCCCTTTTCATTGCGGCTCCGCCTCCATTACAAGGTCGCCGCTAAGCTCAGCTACATGGACTCCCCCTGCGGTCAAGCAACGTCTTTTGAATCAGAAGCGGTTTGAGACTGCAGCTCTACATTCGGCCTCTGTGTGGGCGCTTTGGCCCGGGCCAGGATGATGATGCGTGTGAGTGATGACCTCATTCGTTAGTCGGCTTTTGCTAGCCGCAAAGCTTAACAGGCTCTACCACTCTCGGTCTGACCGTTCGTCATCGCTTGCCGTTGCGAGACTCGGCTGGCAGGCGTTTTCTGCCTGTCTTTATTGCTCGGTTCTAGCCCTCCACAGGCTGCGTTTTAAACTCGGTTTGATTCATCAGTAAGGCCCAGATAATCCGGGCATTCTTGGCGGCCAGTGCCACTGCTGCCCGCTTGTACCCGCGTCGTTCTACAAGCTCTTTGGCCCAACTACTGAGCCGATCCTGTTTATCGGCGAGTTTGGCGATCACCGCTCGGGTGCCATGGATCAACAGTGTTCTCAGGTATTTGTCACCACGCTTGGTGATTCTGCCCAATCGCGGCTTGCCCCCGGTTGAGTATTGTCGGGGCACCAATCCTAGCCAAGCGGCAAAGTGACGCCCGCTTTTGAACTGTCTGGGATCGGGTGCGCTGGCGAGTATGGCAGTGTCTGTTTGTGGCCCGATACCTGGAATGGCCATCAACCGTTTGGCCTGTTCGTCGCGCCGGGCCATGGATTCGATTTCTCGGTCATAGGTCAGGATTTCTTCATCGAGCTGCAGGATGCGCTGATTGATGTTGTTGAGTAAGCGACGGGCCAGCATGGGCAATCCGTTCTCAGCATCTTCCAGAATTTCCGGAATCCGGTGTCGAGCGTGATAGCGACCCTGCGGAATGATCAGTCCGAACTCGGCCAACAGCCCCCGAATCTGATTGATCTGGGCAGTGCGTTCTTTGATTAGCCCACGGCGGATGCGATGCAGGCACAGAACGGCTTGCTGGTCTTGAGTTTTGATGGGAACAAAGCGCATGTTAGGCCGACTGACTGCTTCGCAGATGGCCTCAGCATCATTGTCGTCGTTCTTACTGCTCTTGCGATAAGGCGCGACAAAGCGGGGTGCAATGATCCGGGCATCGTGGCCGAGCTTGGTCAATTCCCTGGCCCAATAGTGCGCCCCGGAACAGGCTTCCATGCCAATCAGGCACGGTGGAAGTTGGGCGAAGAACGCCAACAGATTGGGACGATTCAACCGTTTGCGAACCACGACCTTGCCGTGTTGATTGGTGCCATGAATACTGAACACAGTTTTCGCCAAATCGATGCCAATGGTTGTAACATTCATGAGGACTCCCCCTCTTCTGATTGAAGTCTGACTACACCTTCAATGTGGCACATGGATGCCGTGGGAGCAGGGGGAGTCCATATCATTCGTTAGCGCCAAAAAAACATAGGGAAATTAGTAGTCTATGTTGGATTTAGATCTGAAGTCTGTAGCTGTTGGAGTTGTAATAAGTGTTGCAGCAGGAGGCGGGCTATACGGGTTGTATGTAAAGACCGCTGGAGAGGCTGGAATGGCACAAGCCAATGCGTACGGACTCATCGGAGAGTGTGCCACTTTGATGAGTTCCTCGAACGCCGATGAAATCCGGGAGTTTATAGCACGCAGCAACGAGTCGCTCCCGGATATTCAAAAATCTGACGCGGTCGTTACGGCTGTTTCTGCCGCTGCCACAGATAGCACGCGTGTTGCCGGCTTGGGAACTCCGTTAAGCATGTGTCTTCAGGGCCTCGAAAGCCACCTAAAACGCGTGGACAGGGGCTAACCAGGCGCGTCAGTCGGATGGCCTTTACGCCGCTTCGCTCTGTAAAGGCCACCGCTGCGCTTCGCGTTAGAAATCGCATATGAACAGACTCATTCTTGCGGCCAAAGTTCGGTCACTACAGAAAGCCAGGGCCGAAAATGGTCAGCAGTTACAGAAAAGGCTGAAAGAGGCTAGGCAACGCGGTGTAACCGGCAATGATCTACAAGAGATTTATGCCGATTACGGGCCAGAAGATGTGCTGTATGAAGATGAGATCCACGAATTGTGGACCAGATACCTCAGGGAGAAAGCAGAGCGTCTACTTTTGCCCCTCCCGCCGATGGATGATGAAAATTTCTGGGAAGAGTCCCGAGTCACCTCGCGAAAGTTACTGAACAGAAAAGGTATCGACGAGGTTCGGAGGTCAATTAGAAGGGAGTTACATGAGCGGCGTTCTGGTTGGCTTACTTGGGTTGCTGCACTGACTGGTTTGGTTGGTGCTATTAGTGGTCTGGTTGCAATAATTAGTTCAAATTTCTAACAAATAGTTCCAGTTCGTTCCGGGCCGGATGGCCCTCCACCGGACGCCCTTTTCTCCGCTTCGCTGCAAAAAGGTCGCCGCTGAACAAAAGCGTTAAGTGCAAATAAAATCGAGAGTTTCCTGATATGGATTATCATAATTTAGACCAATTCCAAAAAGAAATTCTATTGGTCGAGAGTTTCTTTACTGAGCTTGCTGCCCGTGAAGATGAAGTTCTTACTTTTGGTATCCGAAGAGCGATCCAGTGGGAGAGCTTCGAGAATATTCAGGAAATTCTTCCCATTTTCGAATCACGAATTCTTGAGTTCCTTGTGTTTGCTCGCCCTATCGACAAAAAAATTCACGATGGAGCTCAGGAGTTGGTTAATTCGTCCAAGCTTGCTGAGTCAATTGCTAGCATTCAGGTTTCCTTAAAGATTGCATCAGAGCGCCGCTCGATAGGTGTGAAGGGCGAGCTCTTCAACTCTCTGATTTTCCATTTGCCGTACTTCTCAAACCTGATTCGTAGGCGGCGGCTTTTTGCAGAGGAAGTGGTTTCTATTCAGAAAATCTTGGTAGCACTCGGACGTCTACGAAACTACGTCAAGATGCTGGGCGACATTTACATAAGGAGATGGATGGACGACAGTGAAATTTTTCGTCCATCAAATCTGGATGAAGAAAAGATCATTGAGCATATTGAGGCCGCGATCCAGGACATCGAGAAGAATTCTGCTTTGCCGAGAGATGAGCGTGAGCAGTTAATCGAGTACTTATATAAAGCAAAATGTGAAATATCAGAAAAAAGACCCTCTTGGAATAAGATTGTTGGGGCACTGGTGATCGTAGCGACTTTAACTGGAGGGATAGCTACTGCGCCTCAAGCCTATAAGAATATAGATGAGGCAATTCAGTATATTCTCGGCACGTCAGTGAAGAGAAATCTCCCTGAGTCTTTTCATAATATGATTGAAAAGCCCAAAAAAAGGCGAGACGACGATGATAGCGATGAGGACTGGGGAGCCACGCTACGACTTACTTAACAATACGCGTCACTCGGACGGCCTTTTTTCCGCTTTGCTCCAAAAAGTCCGCCGGTGCGCTCTGCGTTGTGTGTATGAACAAGGAGGCCTATGGCCCTGTTAGCCGAAGAAATAGTGGAAGAGTGGCTAAACCGCCAAGGTTACTTCACGATTCGCGGAATACGCCTGGGCGTCAACGAGGTTGACTTGGTGGCCGTGAAATTCTCGGAAGGCCAAGAAGTTTTATGTCGTCATATAGAAGTTCAGGCATCAATGCGGCCAGTCAGTTACATATCGAAGGTTCCCAAAGCCGCAAGGAAAACTGGCCGCGCGCCAAATAGTGCGGCACGCTCTGAAGAAGAGCTGGTTGAAGGCGTAGCCGAGTGGGTAGAAGGCAAGTTCTTCGCCGCAAAAAAGCGAGCCCTCATGCAAACCCTCTGCAATGGGGATTGGTCGTCAGAGCTGGTGATTAATAACGTCAAATCCGAGAAAGAAGTCGGTCTGATCTCAGAGCGAGGAATTACTATTCATCGTCTCTCCGATATTGTTCTAGAACTGAACGATAGCTCGAAATTTCCTATCAAGAGCGCTGCTGGATCTGACTTTATCGATCTACTCCAGATGGGCGCAAACACACAACAAGGCGCGTAAGTCGGACGGCTTTCAGCCGCCGCTTCGCTCAGCGTTATGTGTGCAGGAGTTAACCATGATTCGAGTGGTATATCGTTGGAAGGTTGAAGAGGAGAACTTCGAGAACTTTCAAGAAATCTGGAACCGCACAACGAACAGAATACATGAGACGGTGCCGGGGGCATTGGGCAGCTTCATGCTTCGCAGCGCAGAGGATAAAACCGAAGTGATGACCGTGGCAAAGTGGGATTCAATGGAAAGCTGGAAAGCATTTTGGGGGGCTGAGAACCCATCAGAGATGGTCGAAATGCGAAAAATAGGCGAGCGCATTTCAGCCACGGCCTATGAGGAAATAGGTGACTTTACACGCTGAATAAAGAGAGGTTTTTTTGCCCATGGCTCAGAATCCACATAACCAGGCCAGTCACTGCGACGCCCACTCCATTGCGGCTTCGCCTTCATTTCGTGGCCGCGCGTGCTGTTCGCGTTATGTGGCAGTCACAACTAGATTATGGAGTTAGATAAGCTCAAAAAACTGCATAGATATGCGGCTATTATGGCTGCTCTTTTCTTCGTGGCCGGCTTTATTAAAGCGTCTTTCCATGATGGGAATGCTAGCGTCGCCGCTGACGTCTGGTTGTTCGGGCTGTCGGTCTATTTGCCTTTCTATGTTCTATATTCGGAGGGGGCAGGTGTAATACAAATCCCATATGGTGGAGAGATTAGAAAGGACACCGAGGTGGTTGGTTTCCGCCTTGCTCAAGGCTTATATTCCATTGGAGCAATTGCGTTTTTTTTGCTCACTGTGGGTGAGATCACATAACAAATGGCTGTTGTCGGACGCACCTACGCTGGCGCTCCGGTGCGCCGCAAAGCCAAAGCGTTAGGCCGTAGAGGAGAGTTTGACTTGTTTGAAAAGTTTCGACGGAAATCTGCTGCGGCCAGACTGCAAGAAGAACAGTTGTATGAGCAAGTTATTCAAGAACTGTCCCAAGGTGAAAAGCGAGCTGGGCTGTGGGCGAAAGCGTTAGCGGACAGTGATGGTTCAGAGCAAAGAGCTGAATCTTTGTATATCCGTTACCGCGTCCAATCAATCAAAGATGAAATAGATATCATGGAGGGGATTGTAGAGGAAGCTGCCAAGCAAGTTGCTCGCGATAAGAGAAATGATCCTCCACACTCTTTTATCTATAAGAACGTGGTAATTAAGCATAATTTTATAACGTACTGGGTAGACGGAAGACCTTTCGACTCTGCTCAGGAAGCAAAAACATTCATTGATCGCAAGGCCTAACAAGTGCAGGCACGGCGACGTGGACTTCCCCCACTTCAGTAGACACGCATCGATAACTCCGCAACAGGAGAAGAACGATGCCGAAGATGATTACGGGGAAGAAGACCCAACGGTATAGCGTTGAGTTCAAAGTCAAAGCGGTGGAATGGAG